>ERZ761584.1-NODE-1-length-336156-cov-18.209616_pt1 | contig 336156 bp, 500 predicted proteins | sample MGYA00512168_ERZ761584 | MGnify/ENA primary metagenome ERZ761584 (study PRJEB28899, sample SAMN03785564) | bioreactor sludge metagenome | biome: EBPR Sludge; feature: EBPR Bioreactor; material: 0.22µm filtered reactor supernatant | place: Saint Lucia: Queensland...
AGACATAGGCAACGCACTTGCCCTGCTGCCGTGTGCGATACGTTTAAGATCGAAACGACTAGTCGACTCTTTTAACAGAGGTGGTTGAGAATGGTACCTGCTGCAAGAATCGGACTTGCGACCTCTTCCATGTCAAGGAAGCGTTCTACCACTGAACTAAGCAGGTAAAGATCGTGCAGCAACTTCGTAGACTGTTCGGCGACATCGCGTACTTCATCTAAGTCATCAGACTGCACGTCTGATTGGTGTTTCGAATTTTTAATGAGCAAAGTGCTTGTGTGATCTACATCGGCCCTCGCAACTCCGATTTCTCGGTGGCTGCCTCCCTCTACAACGTAGAGTTTTTCCGACAAGTCTACCCAATCCCTAACTTCCGCTTTGGGCTCTAAGGGTTCCTTCTCGCATCACACAAATTTTGAAAGAGCGTTGATCTTTCGATCAGTTCAACGTTGTTAGCGTCGATGTTTGTTATTCTAGATCGTTTTGCTAATCTTGTACATCGTTTGTTCAGGATCAGCATCTCTTTCTAGAGAATCGTCGCTGTGTTTGCAGCGTCGATGTTTGTTATTGTAGCACGGTTTCGTCAAAAATGTTGGTCATTTCTTCAGGTTTACAATTGTTACATTTACTGTGCGGATACCAATCGAGGGTCTTGACTTTCGCCAGGACCCTCGTGTTTGAAAACTTTCTTCAACTATTACGAGGGTCTCTTCCTACCAGGGAGCGCTGGCACGGACAAACCGGCGAGTAAACTCGACAGTGAATATCCATAAGTGACCAGTGCTGTGAACATTGAAGATAAATCCTTAGTTGTATAAGTCTATATAGCGTTTTTCTCGAAATATCAACGCCCAATTGCAAACCATGTAATTGCCGTTGACATCATAGTTCCACCGTTTAAGTCACCACCATTATCTACATAAGCGGTAAACCCTGTTTGTGTTTGTAATCCGCACATGACTCCAAGTGTCAATAGCGAATTAGAAGTTGTTGGTGCTGATAGATTTGCTGTAACTGCGAAAACTGCATTTGGAAATTGAATTGGAAAATTAATTACCGCAGATGATTGGTATGTAGAAACATTTGGGAGATTTGCAGTTCCCCATTGCAATATCAACCCCCCAGGTAATTTTTGGTATCCATTACTCGAGAGATTTTGGTTTGACCCGAGGAAAGCAGAAAGACCTGCTGGAAAGTCTACCTTACCATCAGAAGCAACAGTCATCACGTCTTGCGTAGTTGCCCCAACATTTCCTCTAGCCAACTTAACGGTACCATCAGCATTGGCGGCGGTTAATGCAAAATTCGCAGTTGCTGTATTAGATTGACCAATTTGGACTGCGTTTGTTTTTAAGGTGCTCATAGCTCAATCCTTAATCTAAACGCAGATCAACTACATCAGGGTGAGTTCTTTTAAACTTCGCATATGTGCCGCGATAAAAACCGCCGGGCATTACTTCCATTGCTGGTTCTGCGTCAAATACGCCATGGAAATCCGTGATTTCAAAGATGACACCGTATGCCCCGTTCTTACCATATTCTTGCCAAACATCGGTGTACACTTCTTGGTGCTCTTCATTGCTGTCGTCAAAATGAAGTCCCGTTGCTTCTTCAAAAGCTTTTTCGAACGCCTCTGTAAAAGCATTTTCGTCACTTGAATATGCATCAAATCCTATGTAAAGTTTGTCTTTCTTAGGACTGTATCCAAGGTAACACTCCTGCATGTCATGGAAGTCAAGTGTTTGAGTTACTTCAACATCCGCGTGCCCTGGTGCATCATCATCTTCGTCATTATCAGCAACGATTTTTGACGCGTCCAGTTGGAAATTCAGTTCAACATCCAGATCTTCCCGATCCATGTACTCTTGAACCGCATCCTCACACTTTGTATAAGCCTCTCCAAGATCATTATGCTCAAAGAATCTCATCCCGTGCCAAACAATCTTGCGTGTGCCCCACAGTTTAGAGATCGCTTTGCCATGCTGGCGCGGGAACGCGTTAATGATGTCCTTTAATTCAACAGGTACATCAGGAGATTCTTGAAGTGAAAGTAATTCTTTTAGGAGTTGCATAGGGAGCCTCGTTATAGTTCAACCCTATTTACACCTCCAGGAAATCAGGTAGTATTTCCGTTATCAAGAGCACCGTTTCTAATTGATGCTCATTACTTAATGTTTGGGACAAGGCAATAGCAAAAAGCACGAGCTCTTCATGAAACCTTTCCTTGTCCCATTTTTCTGCCCTGAAAAGGACAATTAGATCCGCTAACTGATCGACAACATCAGTATCTTCTTGCACATCGTAAAAGACGAGCGAGCGATGTACTTGATCAAATTTTGATGCTAGTAAATCTAATTTGTCCATGTCTTGCATAAATTAACCCTGAAGGATTTGTCCAACAGCGGCCCCTGTAATGAGACCCGTGGTGTTTTGGATGTATGAATCAGCGACATCCTTTTCAACATCCAAAGGCGGAGATACCAATCCACTCTTATAGATTTGAACTGGCTTATCTAGGCGAATGATAGACATTGGCGCAAACCCAATTTGTGGGCTACCATCTGGGCCACGCATCATGTGCACGTTCAATGGACGCTCTACAACAAAATGAGATACTTCTTCGCTGAGAACTTCAGCGATGACCTCTTGCCCGTTGATAAGAATGAATGATTGAATGTTCATAATTTCCTTAGATAATGTATTTGGAATAAGACTTTACACGCTCAAAACGGAATGATCGCCATCCCTGGCGATCAAGAGCATAGACCTTGAAAAGATTTGGATCTATCGGCTTTGGAATTTTAAGGGCGGATGGATCTGGCGCACTAACCACATCGCGTAATGATACTGATTGAGTTTTTGGTTTAGCCTGTGTAGGAATAGCCGGTTCATATGTGGTGCATAAAATTGTCTTTATTTCACCATCAGCCGTTTCAAACGTCACATGTACCGCGCCTTCTGAAAGAAGTTGTGAAAGTTCTTCTCTGTTCATTGGCTCTATATTCTCCATTATGTGCCCATGAATGAATGGTTCTGGAATGGCTGCTTCATTTGGCGCCGCTGTTATGGTGAAGGTCACGTCTGTTTGTTCGTCCCAAAGTTCAGGACGGCGGCCCGTGTAACATTCATTGATCAGCGGCATGTTGGATCAGGCATAGTGTCAATGTTAATGATTCGGCCGTGCACGCCAAGGTCTGGCCAGGAAAATTCTTCATTTATAACAGCATCATCGAGAAGAACTACTTCCACATCAATATCATGTGCTTTGGTATTTTTAAATCGATCGCGCATGTTTAGACGAAACGCTTCATGTTTACCCCAGAAATTTGACATTTCTTGAAAGTCTACAACTTCAGGACTAATCCGCATAACTTTACATGCTGCTGGAATGATGTCGTCATCGACAGTTGGAATTGCACAAAGTTTGATATCTAGACTCTGTTCCAACATTGGACGGGTACCCATATTGAAGCGCATCAATTCTTGCTGATTCCACACCGCAAAAGAAAAGATGTGCACTTGGTCTGGCTTGAATTCTGCAATGAACGCCTTCACCTTCTGCACATTGATCATATGTGTGTTAAACCAGCCATCGACGACAGGTGTGATAACTGTGTCTTCAAGATCAAGCCAAAGATGTCTAACAGTTTTACGTGGTTTGTTATCCGCGCTCATAGAAATTTCGTTTCGTTCAGAACATCTTTTGTCCGTGGTATTACCACTGTTAAATGTTTCTCTCAAGGAATGAACTAAGTTCATTCAACTTTTTCATCTCAGTCTTCGTTGCTTTATCCTGCGGATCTAAGCAGTGCTTTGCCAGTTCAAGGGTTAACATACGGAATGAGTTCTCCGCAAGTCTACTTGCAACTAAGACTTTAGACCTAGTTGGAGTGGTATCAATTTGCGTGAAGTAGACGTACTGCGCACCAGTACGTTTCTTCGCCTCTGGATAAAAACCTTCTGTAAAAATTGACTGCGCTGGAGGCAACAGTTTTGCTTTGTACCAAATTCGATCGTGGGTCATTTCTCGCCTATCGTAGTAAGACGAGTTACTAAGATTATAGTCACCCCTCTGAATAATGAGGGGTGACACCCGGGATCAATCTATTTGAACCCTGTTTTCTCGGTATTGTCTGGCAGCTTCCACCTTGGCAGCGTGGCGCTCATTGATCAATGAGCGCGCGATATCTTTCGCAGAACGAAGGTCGTACCAAAGGTACGTATACCCATTCTCACGGCTTTCCTTCTTTATCTCCTTCTTCAAGGTGCGAATTTGCTTGCTGTGATTTTCGTAGCATTCAAAGCCAAAGGGAATAATGACAGACGAGCGGCGTAGAAAACTATCGGAGTCTCAAAAGGGCAAACCAAAATCACGTAAGCTCCCTTAAGATTATCTCACCGCACTTTGACAATCTTTTCCACTTGATCTTGAAGCTGTCGGATTGGAAGCCACCAAACATGGAGGCGTTAGCATGCAGCTCACAGAGCGCTGAGGTCAGCAAAATGAGAGCATGCGGTTGGTTTGCGAACTCGGCCGCTTGGGCTGGGCGAAGCAAGTGACAGTCCATGTCATGCTCGATAAGCTCACCGATGAATGGGTCGCCACCAAGCTTCCGCCAGATTTCAGCAGATACTTTCGCATGGTCAGGGTAATGCACCTTGCCTTCATCATCGACCGTACGACAGAGCGGCTTGGCGCAGTCGTGCCATTGTTGATACGTGATGATGGACTCAAAGTCCTGGGCAAGCTTGCTTCTGATCATGTCCGCGTTATCCACGAACCAGTCAGGGAGCCGCCAAGACATATTTGGGTTCGGGTTCATGAGGTCACGAAACCGGGCGGCTACAAGAGCACCGTGATCCCAGTAACTAATGCCTTTGGTTTGGAAGCCAGCCTTCATGGCTGCCTGAAGCTGTTCAAAAGTCTACAACATACGTTTCTCCGTTCAATCAGATGAGGTCCGGTTCCACCCAGACCGTGTTTATGAAGCACTATCTGTCAACTAATGCCTGTATTACTCGGTGAACTCTGAGGTGTTAGGAGAACATTCTCCTGGGTAGGAAGGCGCCAGAGCGGGAGGCCCTTTAGCAGGTGTCGTTGGCATTCATTGAGGCAACAGGCGATTGCTGTCAGGCCCCAGTCCTGGTACGGTTCATGGAACTCAGCGGTGGAGTTTCCGGATGCCTGGAGACGCGCACGAAGCAATTCCAAGTGTTCTTGGTTGCGGGCTGTCAAGTGAATGTACGAGGGATGGTAGTCGGCAGGGCGACCAAATAGATACGCGTGTTCGATTGCTGCATGTGCAGCCTGCACGGCTTGTTGCGCGAGTGGGATGTCGCGGCGAGAGATGCTATATAAGTAATGATGATTTGTCTACGAACACATGATAGGGTCCTATGTTTGTTGTCTACCTAACGGTTTATAAAGGTGACCGTCTACCACCATTTTATATCGGATCGACGAGTCAAGAAAATTTTGACTCTGGTTACAGAGGTTCAGTTCGTTCCAAACAGTATATGAAAATCTGGGAGGAAGAATTAAGGCAGCATCCCCATCTATTTAGCTCAGTCGTCTTGAGTACTCATGACACAAGGGAAGAGGCGTTTGAGGCAGAACTTGCAAATCAAATGATCGTTGGAATTCCGAAGTCTCCGTTCTTCATTAACAAAGCGCTTGCATCAAAACGATTCATGTTTGGTGGGACCCACACAGAAGAAACAATTCAAAAGCTTTCTGATGCAATGCGCGGGAAGCCAAAGTCTGCAGAACATACTGAGAAAATTTCGGCATCCCTTAAAGGGAAATCTAAAAGCGAAGATCATAAGCGATCGTTACGAATTGCCTGGGAATCTCGCGATCGCCATCTCAGTGAAGAACATTGCGCAAAAATCTCAGCGAGCGCAAAGGGGAAAGCAAGAAGTGAAGCAGCTAAAGCAGCGATTTCCACTGGGAAGAAGGGAAAACCAAATGTGATTGCTTCTAGACCCTGCACAATAGATGGAATCACCATCTACCCCTCGCTGCGCGCACTAGGAAAAGCGTTGGGGTCAGGAAAAAGTGGGGCGCGTCACCCAAATTTTAGATTTGTTGAATGTAACCAACAAACCAAAAAGTAGAACTAGAACCACGCTCACGCGTAGTTGTTACGAATCAAGAAGGCAATAAGGTCTCCGCGAGTGCCTTCGCGGTATTTGCCGCCTACTGGATACACATAGCACTTGCCGCTGGACAATTCACCGATTTGCTTTTCCGCGACGTCCTCACGCTTCTCCATGCGCGCCACGAAACGGTCTTCACATGCCATGCGACGGTTGTGATTTGCTTCAAGTTGTCGATAAGTGTCCATGTTTACTCGAGTGAGCTCATAATTGGTGGTCCAGGTGAGGATCGAACTCACGCCGCGCAGTTTTAGAGGCTGCCGTTCTAACCGCTGAACTACTGGACCAGTATCTTATTGAATGGTGTGGTGTTCTGGAAATATATGAACACCAGGTCTAGCAAGCATTTTGCGTACAATTGCGCTGTTCACTCGAGTCTCCAACTCAATTAGATCCTGATCTGTCAGTTCCCAGTCCTCGAGTTCGCCAGACATCCATTGATCCAGACGAATATCAAAATCATCAAGGGTATCATTCATGCAGCATCCTCTTCAATAGCGTCAACGAAAGGAATCTTACAAACAACACTCATAAGATGTGTTACCACGTCGTGTTCTTCACCACTTGCTTTTAAGACCACAGAGCCAATATTTGAATCGATGAACTTATTGTCAATTCCAAAATGGTCTTGGCCTGTGACAACATATCTGCGCTTATCGCATAATGTTAAACCGTATTCAATGTACCATTTAATTTCAGTTTTGTCTTCACGGGCGAATGGGCTCGTTGGTGTAATTCTCAACTTAAAAAGTTTCAAACTTGCGGCATTATCAGCACTAATGCTAGAACCATCTAGTTCATACAGCGCTTTATCTGTTTTTGCAAATTGAATCCACTGCTCAGATGCACTTACGCTAGTCACGAGAAGTAAGCCTACGAGGCTCATCAGCATTTTCTTGCGCATGTTCATCATCTTTAACACCATCGTCTTCTTCGTAACCAGTTTCGAAATAGTACACATCGAAGTCGGTGATGATTTTGTGTTGCGGTAATATCATCATAATTCAAGTTAAACGAAAAGGTTAATCTCGTTTCAGGTTCACGACTCTAAATGCATAAGGTCAAGCAACAACCGCGTCGTGCCGGCCCCCAGCGTCCACCCAAGATGACCGTGGCCACCATGATAGAACACATGTTCATCTTTGCTCTTCTTAATGATCGGCATCATATTTGAATTCATAGGTCTTAAGCAAGCCCATTCTGAATATGTGTCTAGAGACACATCAGGAAAATTATGTTGCACCCACTTTAGCAAAGGCGCAATTCGTTCTTTACGAATGTCTTCGTTCGCCCGATCTAATTCAGCGGTACCTGCAACACGCAATCTGTTTCCGAGTTTTGAACTGACGATCTTCTTATCGTCATCTAGAAGCGAGATGCTTGGGGCAGCATCTCCAACATTTTCAATGGTGATTGAATAACCTTTAACCGGATATACATTCAAATCATCTCCGAACTCATCGGCGAAATTAACAATTTCGTGCCCATTGCAAATGATGGCTCGATCAAAAGATTCGGCCATTGGTATTTTTCGTGTGCGATAAAAAAGTGTGCCATATTTTATGCGCTGAACTTCGGTATTGAAGAAAAAACGCACTCCGTATTTCCGTTCACAGATTTTTCTTAATTCATTACAGAACAAAAAAGCATCTCCTGTCCAATCAGAGGACGTAATGATGCCGCCTTGAAGACCCTTGAAGGTCTTTAGCGCTGGGTCAATTGCGATGATTTCTTCTCGAGACACAGCCCGCCACTCTATGCCATTGTCTTCGAATAGTGCCCGGTGCCCTTCAGCGGCCACGAGCGACTTTTCTTTCGTGTACACATGTAGCAAGCCACACTTGCTTTGATCGAACTGCAGGCCCTCACGGGCAATGATCTGATCGTATATTGTACTGGAAGCCTTTCCAAGCTTGATAGTTTCCAGCGTATTTTTAATGTGTGAACCGTTAATAGTGTGCTTTAAGAACCCCGCAAGCCACTTAGCCTTTGCTTTAGAAAATGAGGGTCTGATCAGAAGTGGTGCATCTTCCTGAAGCATCCACTTCAGCCCTTTACCGACATTTGACCAAGTATGCCATGTCTGTGAATTGCAGACGGAGATTTGAGCACCATTAGCGTGCGAGCATTTCATCGCTGGTTGATCCTCACGGTCGAACACTTTGACCTGATGACCGCGCCTGCCAAGTTCATAAGCAGTGAGCATTCCAATAATGCCAGCACCAACAACAGCGATTTTCATGATCACCTCACTAGGTTACAGAATCCTCTTAATGTCTGTCGCACTGATTTGCCGGCGCTCACCGTTAATTTTCACGGTAAATGCACGTTCAGAACCACGTGTCAGTGTAGGAATGACTTGACCAATTTCACCCGTCACCAATTCAACACGCGCGTTCGAATTCAAAACAGATTTACCAGAACCACTTTTACCAGCAATTGCGTTGAACCACATATAAACTTCCAAACAAACAAAACAAATTCATTATAGCAAAGAGGGCCTCAATTGAGGCGCTCTGTTTATGGGTTACACGTCAAATCAGTGAGCGTACAACCAGATCTTGGTGCCTTGCAGGTCCAAGTTCTTGACTTCCAAAGAACCGTAGGACTTGGTGCTGTTGCCGTTGGTGATCGAACCGTTCTTGATGGTCGGTGTCAGACGTGTGTCCAAACCAGCGTTGGGGAATGCAAATTGGACGACATCAGACATACCGTCATAAACGCCATTTGCGACCAAAAGACCAACTTGTGTTTGTGCTTCGGTGACCGTCAGGCCGCGAGCCATCATAGAACCGACAACAGAAGTACCAAACGCCGTGTGATTCAGAACGTCAATTGTCTGAACAAACATACCCTTAATGGAAATATCATTGAACGAAACAGAACCACCAGCAGTGTCTGTGTCTGTCCAAGTAAAAGCACCAATCTTGACATCCAAATCACCGGCAATGGTCACACCATCTTAACCAGTTACTTGACTCAAAGTAGCGTCATCAACAGATGACATTGCAAAAGAAGATGCAGCAGCCAGAGCCAGAACAGATGCAGTCAAAGTCTTCAACATATCTTGTTTTACCTTTTCAGATTTTAAGTTGCCTACACGATGTGTGTTGGTAGGTTCATTATATGGTGTCTGTGTAACTTCGTGCAAATTTAATTCTGGTTCTAAAAGAACAAGGGCCCGAAGGCCCTTGTGATCGTTCGGTTATAAGGTGATCAACCTCACGCGGGCTGTTTCTTAGGCAGCGATCGCGAATTGAGAGTCATTTGCAGTTGTTTTCTGAGTGTTTTACGAGTACAACTCGTGCCGCGTCGTTCATCTCCGCTACCCTGTCGAAACCATGGCATCCCCATTACAAAGAACATCATTTCCGTTATCCCACGGCTAGCACGATAACTGGGGCTCCGTGGAGCAGATGTTCTTTGTGGTGGAGATGGCGGGAGTCGAACCCGCGTCCAGAATCCTTCAAGTCACGCCGAATTACGGCAATCATCGCATTGCTGCGATATTTGTATTCTATCCAATACGTTCATACAGATTGGATAGAGATTTAGGTTAGTGAATTGGGCGGCGATCAGTCATTTTTCTGAATCCTTTTCAGCTTGTTCTTGAAAATACTCCATAAAGCCCTCGCTCCATCCTGGAATATTTTCCAGTTTGGTTCCTTTTGGAAAATCCTTAATGAGTTTTCCAGTTTCATCATCAATCAGTTTCACAGGTTCATTCGCGACTAAGCTTGTGATGACAACTGAAGCTCCATGATTTTCACGTGCGTGGCCTTCACCATACGGATGATCACTGTACCCTAAGTCCTCGTACTCATAAGTTACAAGAACGTCAAATGGTTCCACGAACTCCGTGTCACCCACGCGTTGAACAGGCTCATGTCCGTCCCACTTCTTAACAACGAATTCACGAGTACTAGGACCCTTTGTCTTGAATGATTTAATTTCACTGAGCTTCATCAGGTTCTCCGAATGATTATCAGCTATTTAGCGGCCATTCCAATCACGGTCTTCGAACTGCGAGGCATTCAGATCAGCTCTGATGACGCTTTTAGGTTTCAGCTCGATTTCAGATACTTCTTCATGAGACAAAGAAACGCCAACACATCCTTGAACGTCAATGTCTTGAGGAATGGCGCCAATTTTAAAATCAACTCTTGCGGTAATTGGGAGCCCCAAAGCTTCGCAGAGAATTTTTGCAGCTTCCGCAGTACTTAACTGGACTGTATGAGTTCGGGTAATTGTAGTCATAGCATTTACACCATTTACCAAATTCTATTTGACATAACACCAGTGGCAGGTTTAGTCACTTTCGCTTCATCAGCATCTACAACGGCTCCAGCTGGGCGGTGCGCATAAGCGACTTCATCCGGAATGGCGACGACATTTATAGAAGCCATAGTTTGCACGTGCTTTGCATTTTTATCGGCGTACTTTACGATGGTACACTCTGTCTGTTCACCGGCTTCTAGCCGTTCCAACTTAGACAGCAATGTCAGTAAATTGCGTTTTGATAGATAAACAGTATGCATTTTCTTTCCTTTAAAATTCAAATGGTAATTTACGATTTAATCGAATCCTGTCAATGATTAGGCTAAGTGCGTGCGCCTGACAAATATCAGATGTAGCGAATTTATCAGTTAGCACTTTTCCACGAGAAATCTGTTCCAGTTCATTAATTAGATTTGGATTTTCAACAGCCCATTGCTCCCATAGAGCATTGTATTCAAGAAGCAGTTCCTCATGGCTTTTATTATTCAGCGTTGCTTTACCCTTTGCATCTTTCCAATTTGAAGTTTGGCAACGATAACCTTTAATATCAAGTTGATACGCTTCTTCTAAAGTGCGGCCATCTGCTAGCCGTGCAAACAAAGCACTAAAACGAGTGTCACCGTGAGATGAGCACTCGTATCCATTTGGAGCATACCTAGACCACGGCATTTATATGCCTCGCAGGGTTCATACAGCAGCCCTTTCACGAACGTCACTCAAAAGAGTTTCATTGTAAAGAGTACCAGTGTGATACTGCAGAATATGCTGGTCTTCAAATTCCTCGTTCAGACCGAGATCAAGACGTGCGGCACTAAGTTGACCAGTCATGCGCGAGCGGACTGTAGTCATCACACCTTCCTTGGACTTCTTACCTTGGTCGGTAACAGGGTCCTTGGCAATACCTTCCCATGCGCGAGTACCATCTTCGTACTCAATCAAAATTGCACTGCCCTTTTGCGCGAATTTCTTGTCATCGCGAGTGACAGCTTGCAGCAAGCCACCACCAGAGCCGAAAACAACGTTGTCAGCACGGAAGCCCATTGACATGATCTTACCAGTTAGACTCTTGATTGCAAGACCTCTGCGATCAACACCATCACCTTGGATGACGCCAACATAGTTGATCTTACGGAAGCCCTTGTCGTTCGTCACCGAACCAAAGGCAGCTTCTTGCAGCAACAGAATACGTGGAACTGTCTCCAGCATGTCGCCGCTGTCAGGGCGGAACACGCATTTACCGCCCACCTCTCCGAGCTGAATAATCAGCGCCTTGATTTCTGGGTCGGTGCAGAGCATCTCAGCAGCACGGTAAACATCCTTACCGTCGATGACAATCGAGATGATTGCACCAGGTGCCATGAATGTTTTAAGAGTGTTCAACAGGTACTCACGCTCGCCTTGTACGTCAAGCTTGAATGAGCATTCAATCGAGTGTTCAGTTGCCGCCACGCTGAAGGCTGCCATTGGACAACGATAGTAGAAGTTCGCAGCCAAAACACCTTCAATAGTGTCAGAACCCATAAAGTTCACAAGGTGCGCAGCACCACCAATTTCAGCTGTTTCGCCAGACGAGACACCGCGGCCACCGAAGTCATGCAACGCAAAACCAAGCATGCTCATATCGGCGCCACTGATTTCATAGAACCGTTTAAGGTCCTTCTTAATTTCGTAGTCGTACGATGCGATTGTTGTTGGGTACCAGTTCCCACGCAGAATGGAGGTCTCGATACCGGACGACAGCCAGAACAGATCTTCATCAAGGCAAGTCACGCTGTACAGTGGTAGACCAGGACGACATACTGTGCCTTCAGGCAGTCCACGGATGATGACAGGAATGAAGCCGTTGTACTGAGAAACGACCTTTTCCCAATCCTTACGGGCAAACAACGGACGACCGAAGTGCGCAAGCGCAAACTGCTCAGCAGCTTCAATGTGCGCCATTGTGATTTGTTTTGTTAGGTACTTTTTGATGTACATCTGCATACCAAAGACAACGATCGGGCCATCACCGCCACGTGCTTCACCGTAAGAAGACATAGCTACAACCCGACGGTGTTTTGACTTTGGATAAGCGAATGGGTGCCCGAACTTGTATGAGTCGGTTCGAAGAATGAAGTTAATGATCAGTTCATCTTCGCAGATGTATGGAACATCGGTGGCTTTTGGCGCAAACAACAGGCCAATATCAATTGCAGTAGACATGTGAAGAGCTCCTCTATCACGTTGATCGCAGAGTCTATCGCTGCGATCGCCCAGTTTTCTTGAGATGGGCGGCTCGTTCTATTTACGAGTTAATTGTATGAAATGTGACGTCACCTGCACTCGGACCCCGGGATGTATGGCTCAGGTTCACGTCAATAGCGTGCGCTATGTACTCTGCTGCACAAGATGTGGGGATTTCAACAGTCACACCGTTCATGGCGATCATGCGGACCTTATCGCCGACCTGGTCAAGACAAGTCACCGCCAGATTCGGATTGCCGATGCGTACGCTCGTCTTGCGCATGCGAGCACGAGCATGATCGAGTTCAATGTAGCGCTTCAATTGTGGAAGATTCAAGGGCGCATACCGGAAGTTGCCCTGCCACTGGTTTAATACATTGGTGCGATCAATCAAATTTTGATCGCAGATCATTTCACCTTCATGAGCGAGCTCACCCGCGCCGTGACGAGTCAGATAAACACGCGTGACGTACACAGGATTTAGCTCATTGCACTGGAGTTCTTCAGCTGCCTTGATTGCTCCTACTAAGCCAGTACGCGAGCGCGTGACATGAGGATAGACGCCAAGCTCCTCATCAAGAGCCAGACCTTGGGCGCCCTCAAAGACGACACGACTATGGCTTAGCGCGGGGTCACGATCAAACACAGTCATCATTTCACTCGCATACACTGCGTTTCGCAGTGCTTCGGCATGAGTCTTCGCATCTTGTCGAAGAATGTCAACCATGTTGTTGTGTGGTAACGCGTGTATGTCAATGTCGAGTTGCTTCAAACGAAACGGAACCCACTCATCTGAAACTTGCTTGAAGAATGCGTTCAAGTCGAAGTGCCGAGAGACAAGATCTCTCATGGTGAGCTGCAAACCCATAGCATGCCTGGTCACTGTTTCGTTAATGCCCATCCCACATGATCCATGGCGCTTATCACCACGCGCAGTCTCAATTAGCCCATTGATGACCATGTCATAAATGGTGCTAACCCTGGCATTTGCGTGCACGGCGACGTCAGTATTGAGAATACCCATTTCATTCAGCGCCTTTGTTTCACGAATCAGCGCCAGCGGATTGACAAGGAAGTCGGAGCTGAGGTAGGTGATTGCACCCGCGAATGTGCCAGAGCTAATGTGCCCGAAAACATAACGTTTGTTACCAGCATGGACGGTATGTCCTGCTTGGGCGCCGCCATTAAAGCGCGAAACCATCTGTGCGCCTCGCCGGCGTACCTCGAAGTCGGTGATCAGACCTTTGCCTTCATCGCCAAAATTTGCTCCAATAACAACTGTGCTCATAAATTATCCAATGAAAGCTAACAACGCCATCGCTGCGCCACCAACGCCAGACATCCATCGAATGTCAAAATTGCTGAACGCGCCAGTGATCAGCACCACACCAATTACAAATACAGCATCACGTTTAGACATAGATTAATCATAAGAAAACTAGGGTTTCAAGTACAACCTGAAACCCTGGTTTAAAAGTTACAAAGATCAGATCAGTGAAGCTGGTGGCCTTCAGGAACAGTTTCTGATTGTTCAACGAACACTCTATGGTTGTCTTCAATTTCAACCAACAGTTCTTCTTTGGTCCAGCCTTGAGCAAACAGTTCATGTAGAGTATTCACGAACAAGATAAACCAAGCGCTGTGTTCAGTGTGTTCCTCTTCAATCTCATCAACGATCGGAATAACTTGCTCCATTAATCTCTCATCGATTTCAGCCATTTCATTGATGAAGTCTTCATCAAATTCCATGTCGAGATCATTGTCCATATCGTCATCCATTACCTTCTCCTTGTGAAGAAGGGGCAATATTGCCCCTTCAATTTACCGTAATGCGTTTCTGAAAGCTCGCTTGAGAACTTCAGGATCTTTGTAGTTCGCAATTACTTCATTGATGTCAGCACCATTTGCAATTTGCATGGTAGCAAGCACCACTTCAGCGAGATGGCTAACATCACGAGCTGGTAACCGCAAGTGGTTGTTACCAAGGTGCTTGTCCCAGCCAGACAGATCGTAGCCACCCTTTTCAATGGACACGTGGAACACTTGGAACTTGTGCTGTGCCATCTTCAAAGCTGCGAGTGGTGCCACTTCTTCGTATTCACCAGGCCCAAAGACGTGTTCGAGTTCTCTAACCGAGTTTGTTTCAACTGGGAATGGTTCATCACCAATAGTGAAGAGGAAGCCCGGCTTACCAGTCTTCTCGAAGTTCTCCAGATAAGTATATCGACCGGCGAAGTACCAAGCCAAGTCATACGACTCAGATGCATTTCCGCCGCCGCACCCAACCAGCCACAATTTGCGAAGCTGCTCTACAATCCTCAAGTCAGGTTCGAAGTACGAGACTTGTAGTGCGCCTGGACGATTTCCCAAAGCGTGAACGTCATCAAGAGCCATGAACATCACATGCGGATCGCTGACGACTTCACGGGCGTGGATCTCTGTCATCATCTTCGGTAGCTCGTCCTTGGCGATCTGCTCAACCACATCACGCATCGAGCCAGTGACGTCAAGACCTAGAATGATTGGCGTTGGATCAGGGTTTGCGTCACTGATAATACTTTCACGCAACTGCAGACCAGCACGGTCACCCTTGCCGACCTTGACGTTCCGTGGATCCAACTTCTCATCAACGCGATGCGAGAATACCTCATCGCGCGCCGCACTGCGGTAGTTGGTGCTCTTGGCGTACGACGTGTAGTCAGCGTCGCTCCATCTTGCGTTTCCCAAAATCTTCTCCTCCGCGCTAAATAAGCGCATAACTACTAGCAAGCGTATGAGACACACTGCCAGCGATAGAACACCATATACCTATGTTATCCGTTTTCCAGAACTTGGAGTTCTTTATTACGGTGCACAATGGGGTAGAGGATGTCACCCAGATAATCTTGGTGTGAAGTATTTTTCTTCATCATCAAGGGTTAAAAACTTGCTCAAACATCACAAAGCGATCTTTGAACCACGTAAAACATTTTATTCAGTCAATGATTGTAGGAGTTATGAAACCCGGTTCTTGGTAAGAGTCAATGCTCGTAAAAACAAGAAACTACTCAACACTCACAACAATGAGCGACAAAAATACATGGATAATGCTGGTTGTAAAAACCCAGCATTTGGTAAGCCAGGAACCATGCTCGGCCGTAAGCACTCAGAACAAACGTTGAAGAAAATGAGTGAAGTCAAAATTGGCAGAACATGGAACACTGGTAAGCACAATACGGAAGAATCAAAACAAAAATGTCGTGAATCACAACTTGGTGCAAAGAGCCATTGGTTCAAAGGTTACTATCACACGCCAGTTGGAAGATTTGAATCAAAAAGACTTGCCGCGAATGCAATGGGCGGCGTTTGTGTTCGGGGGTGGTGCAAACAACCTGACAGGATCATTTCCGCAAAGAACATCGCTAAATCAAGTTGGTTGCAACCCCATCATTTAGGTCTCACCTTTCGCCAACTAGGTTTCTGGTTTGAACCTAAACATTGAACTTGGCTGCAAACTTGCGGGCCAATCGTTCATGAACTCGATAGATACCCTTGACTCCAAAGGAACCAAGACGCTTGAAGTTCTCGATTTCATATGCAGTATCCACTCTTGGAGGATACTTGAACTGAACAACCAGAACTTCATCATACCCTTGTTCAGCACGCCACTTCTCAAACACGCGTCTAAGAGCGGCGGCTTCCGATGCAGCAACTGATCCAATCTTCTTCCTTCCATCCGACAACATGATCGCGTTACCGTCTGTTGAGTTATTCACTTCAGGGACAATGAACATGAAGCGCTCAGTTTCATCTCGTGTACGAATGGATTTGATCAGCGAGTCAAAAGACCCTGGATAGAATCGCATTCCAACAATGGTAATGTTTGACAGAGCGTAGCTGTCCGCGGCATCCAGGCAGGTCAAACCATTTACGTAAGCCTGCCTGACGTCGCTGTCACCGGTCAGCCACGATGAAAAGGGCTATTGGATTTGCCGGAGTTAGATCCGCCGAAGCCATCACCCTTCATCATCTTCATCATGAACATCATTTGCATCATATTCCCCATGCCACCAGCATCACCGCCGCCCATTTGGGACATCAGCATCATTGGCACCATGGAGTCGAGGTCGCTGCCCAGATCACCACCGCTCATCATCAGTAGAGGCATCAGCATACCTTGCATTTGGTTCAGGCCCTTGTCGCCAGTTGGCAGCATGGTCATCAGCGAGCGCAGCACCATGACGCCGCTGTCGAAGCCGAGAATGGTGGCTTTCGGCGGGGTCCATGTAGAGCTGGTGCCATCTAGCGACATAACACGGAACTTCTTGACTGCGGGTGCTGCGGTTGCAGTAGCCTTGGTGGTTTTAGTAGCGCTCTTCGGCGATTCGACCAACCCAGTCACGAAACGGATGGTGTCGCGCTTGCCGGTGTAGATGATGTCGCCAACAGCGATCTGGTCCACAGGAGTGGATTGAGCGAAAGCAGGCAGTGCGACACCGAACTCGTCAAGCAGGTTGATGTTCACACGAGCGTCTTCACCTTCACCCTCGAGAGTGACGATGCCTCCATCAGCTTGGATGCCGATCTTGCCAGTCATCAGGTCCCACACGACACCATCGGCCTTGCGGAACATACGGTCCATGAACTTGTTTGCACCAGGGAAATTAAAAGTACTCATTTTGTTTCTCCAAAAGTAGGCATTGAAACTTTAATTCAGCGTCAGCCTACGTAGGCGCTGCATTTTGGGTTAAAGATCTTTTTTACCAACCATAACTTCGACCACGGCATGGTGGTCCTCGAACCACATGTCGCTGCGGGATAATGCTTCATCGATGGGTAACCAGAACGCATTTGCAGTTTCGATAACCTTTTTACCACCACTCTCATGAAGGGGCATAAATTGGCCCTTTACCTTTGGTAAAGGTTTAGTGTCGTCAAGTCTAAGGAAGAATGCGTGCGTGATTGTTCGCCCCCGCATTGAACGGTCTGGTGCGTCAAAAACTTCCATCTCACGAATCGATCCTTTAAGGATTTCCCTCGTAATGTCTTTTGCTTTCTTTCCTTCAGCAAGAAGAATGCCAGTTTCTTCCATGAGCTCGCGAACAGCGGCGTCGCGCAACCGCTCGTTCTGATTCAAGAACCCGCCAGGGAGCGCCCAAAGTCCCTTGCCTGGTTCGGCACCGCGTTCAACTACCAAAATGTGACCTGACTGTACCACAACTGCATCGACTGTGGTGAATATTGGGGCGTACGGTGCAACCGACCATGCTTGCTTATAGGCTTTGTTCTGTTTGTACCATGACACCAACCGGGTGTGTTCTGGGGTTCCCATGAAATCGCATAGGTACTGATACGTTGTGCTCGGCATCATACCAATCATGTCAGCAGTTGCCTCGGCCGAAACTTCATCAGTGTCAAGTAACAATTCACGAACGCGTGTGGCGCTCAGTTCGCCAGTACCATCGGGACGAAATGCGCTGACCAAGTCCAATTTCCATTGAGGGAAGGCCTTGAGGTACCAGGTGCTTTCGTCACGGTCAGAACCAGTGACATGAATGATAGGTGATTTAAGTTGTGGACGCAAACTGACCACACCGTTCACGAGCGATTGGACATTGCGAATCCAGTGTGAATCGTTGTACGGAAAATCGCGCAATGGAATGATGATGAGCTCGCATGAAGGTTGTGGGTTGCCCATGCCATCGCAAGTTGTACCAAGTTCTAGCTTGCCGCTGGACACCTGATTAGAGTACCAGCGCTGAATTATGTCCTTGCGCTCATCGAACGTGAATGGATTTTTGAGGGATCTTGCTAGACCCGCTGACCCAAGCAGTAGAATGACGAGCTTGGAAGTCTCAAGCGCATGCTTCAGAACATGCGCATGGCCGTTGTGGAAGGGATTAAACCTCCCGATGTAGATAGTAACTCGATCTTGCGTCATATTAATTTCCATCCAACAGTGTTATATGAACTCTTCTTTGCGCCTTGAATCTTTTCAGAAGGGACATTGGTCCCCCTATACTTGATAAGGCGGTTCATTGAAATGTCTTGCGCTTTACAGAACGTGTGCAGCGCTTCAAAACCATAAAAGATGAACACTTCTTGTGAAGGAGATTGAACCTCTAAGAGCTTTGTTCGAGGATGATTTTCCTTGTTTAAGAATTTTTCCTTCTGCCTCATGGAATGTTCAGGATTTTTCCGACCCTTAAGAGTTTCAGAAATCTTTCTGTTGACACTGGCTTCACGATTACGATTAGCTTCCGCAATTTTTGCCTTGGTAGAGGAACTGTGAGTGAATCCAGGTTTTCGACCCCCGCCTCCACCGGGTGCAATGTTCATACACATAGGATCTGCAAGCATTTCTTCTGTGATGTATTCCTTCTCAAACTTTTTGAGAGCATCTCTATCAGGAAGAAATTCGATTATTTCTCTGGTGTGGGAAGATTTACCATACTTTCTCAGCGAACGGGTCATATGATCGCCAGATCCAAGATACCCATCTTCAACGTCGTTGGTGCTGTGCATCCCGACGTAATATCTTCCAGATATGGTGCAAGTCGTTCGGTAGATGAAGTGAAATTTGTGTTGCATAGAATACCCTCCCGAGTATTTACACAACGTGAACGACCAATGTAGATAGTGACTTTGTCACCTTTTGTTAATGTTGCCATGTCGAGCTCCTCGTGTAGGCTATGTGTCAGCATTGAGGTCTATCCTCTTGCATGACATCATTATTTAGCACGGAGCAAATGACATCGCGCAAATTTTGGGATCAGGAAGAAAATGGGCCCGCAATCTTTCAATTGCCGGCCCATGTGATGTCAATGGGTTTACTCAGTGGTTGATGTAGTCACCGGCACTCGACGGACGGTAGCACCTTGCGATGTCTTGGTGACTTCAACTTCTGGCTTGACCTTAGTGACAGTTTTCTTGACAGTCTTCTTAGCAGTCGCTTCCACCGCCACAGTAGTCAAGACTTGAGCTCCTGTTGCCGCCATAGTGGCAGATGCTGCACGGGCTCGAGAGCTGGATACCGTTTCAGTTCCAGGCTTGTGATTTCCACGATACAACTTGACTGGAGTCGCATCGCGAGAGGATAGGCGGGCACCAACAATGCGACCAAGCTCGATCAATTCTTTTTTGACGCTCTTGAAGTTGCTGTTTGATTTGACGGATTGCGCAACTGCAACCAGTCGCGCTTCATTTGGCAGCGCAAATTCCAAATTCAAAAAGTTGTAATTCCGTGGGGCTTCCCAGCCTTCAGGGCCCAGACGACCGTCTTCGGAAACCTTGACTTCAACATCGCGCCAAACTTCACCGTGACCAGCCGGACGATGGTTTTTCCAAAAGCCATCAATTAGCTCGGGGATGAAAACTTGAGTCATCAGAGCAGCTTGGACAGGAGAAGAAACGTACAAAATTTTAGACATACTCACCTCAAAGATTAGACAAAATTGTGATCAGGATCACGTGATTATGAATATATCACGATCGCATTACGTGTACACTTATTTTGTGTAACATGTGTAACCAGACATTTGAAGCATTTTCTCTGCGATCAAAAAGCGTAATGCTTTTGCCAAGTCACTTTCAGGATTTACATTTTGCAACTTGGTCGTCAGAGTTTGAATTTCAACTTGCAAATTGAGAATTTGTCCACTATTCATGATATGCTTCTCGGCGATGATGTTTGAATCTTAACATCATCGCCGAGAAAGTGTTGGTTAATTTGTAACGATCAATCAATGTATGACCAAATCCTAATACCTGTTACACCTTGTTCACGAAGTGAATTTGCTGCTGCTTCAGCGCACGCCATTTGCAGTCCATATTCTTGTCTGTACTTGAACTTGTGTGGAATAGCAAGTACATCAGCTGTTGATACAAACCCGGCTTTGTCAAATTCCTTAAACCACTTTTTGCGTTTGTCATAGAACCGCACATGCGCATTTCCACAATGACAGCCTTTTGACTATCAAGTTCCGCACGCACGATGGTCAATGCAGTTTCGAATTGCTGCTTAGCAGCATTGAACCGCTGTTCTTCCGTGGCAATATCGGCCGTGAGTTCACCCTTTCGGATGTTCTTCTGCGCGATCGCTTCGTTCAGTGCTTGAATTTGTTGCTGCAATGATTGCACTTGCTGTTGTGCAGACGCAATACTTGGATCGATAGTTTCCAGTTCAGCCCGCTTCGAACCGACAGTCGCTTTCATTGCATCTTCTGCTTGCTTTGAAAACTGCATCCGCTGAGATTCAAGATCAGCGGCATGAACTTCGATTGCTTGCAGAATGGATGGAACATCCCGACCTTCACCGGCAACCGTTGCATACGCTGCTTTCAAGCGCGTGTTGGCATCGGGAATAACGCTAGCCAATTTGTCGGCTGTTGCAAGTAGTGCGGTAAATGCGGTCGCACGGCTCTTAATTGCGGTGCGCAATGCCTGTGCGCAATGCCTGCACGAACTTGTCATCACTTGCACTTGACGTCTGTGTCTGAGGAGTTCCCCCAATAGGCGTACTAACTTGAGGTTTTACCTGCGGAGTTGTTGAAGTATCTTCTTCAACGATGAAGCCTTTAATTTTATCCCACATTATGTTCTCCTTAGTTTGCTGGGCGCAGGCCTGGCAGTTGAACGCCGCTGTCACGCTTTGTTTCAAAAGTTTGACGAGCTTTATCAGTCGTTACGATTGTGTACTTCGACAAATCAAGCCTTGGATAACCCGCCATACTCAAGAAGATTGATCGAGGAAAGGTACCCAACGCAGTTTCGTAGGCTCGGCGCTGATCTAGCATTTCACGTTGCGCGATTTCAAACTTCCCACGAAACGCAAGGATCTGCTGTTGGATGGCCTTATACATGCTAGCATCAATTGGAATTTGTCGCTCATTCAAGAATTGGAATGTTGCTTGCGAGCCGTTCGGACCGTATCGGCCTTGAATATCCGCTTTCACGATTTCAAGCAGGTCATTCTTGTACATTGCAGGAACTTGCGCAATTTCCATAATTGCCTGTGTGCCGTTTGCATAGATGTTCTCATTGTCTTCCATCTTTGCCTTCAGCGTCATCTCAGTGCGATTGCCGAAGTTTGCTGCCGAGATATACGACATAAAAAGGATTGCACCAAGAATGCCGACAACAATCAATGCGATGATCGTGCCGTTTCCACGTTCTTGTTTCATAAAGTTCTCCAGTAAAGTAATTTCAAATGGGATTTTAAGAAGTTATCTTAAATGCGAACATGATTGTTTTCAGGTTACATTAAAATCTCCGACGCTTGTTCAGCAAGTTATCCAGTTTACCTGTCATCAGCAGCACACCGATACCGTACCCAATTGCCAGAATCATCACGGTGATTGCGATAGCCGTATCTGATGGATCTATTTCACCCTTCAAGTATTCGAACTCTCGCATCCGTCGGCGTTCGAAGTTCTTGGCGATCTGTGTATGAACAGCGCTAATAATCTGTGGCCGCGAGATGATGCCAATAGATTGAATTGCGTCAATCAGTTGTACCCTGAAGATTTCATTTTTCGACCAGGTGATGACGTCAACGAATTCAATCTTTTGTCCATCTAGAGATCCAATTACAAGCACCACATCGTTCTTATTCGCACCTTCCCACTTTGTTCGCAACGCAGCAGTGTAAGAACGGTCAGCAGTTTTCGCTACAACGATGATAGCATTTGCTTGTTTGGTTGTTCCAAGATCAATCAGCATATTGCTAATGTCGCGATTCCACGAGTCGGCGTCCAAGAACGCAAAACCAGGTGAGATGAATCGATCTATGTGATAGAAGTCGTAGATCTTGTCTGGGTATGGAACGAGGATTGGTTCGAAACTTTTCATGATATTCTCGTCGGCAGCTGCAAAAAGAGAATTTGAAACGGCTTGAACATAATTTGTGTACATCCTAGTATCAGACACCGGGTCACCAGGCTTGATGATTACCCAACGATGTGGATCAGGCGAGTTGTACACTGATCGAGATAGCTCATCAAGAGACTGAATAGTAAATGAACCAATAGTGGTGTCGCAAGACCACTTCACAGTATAGTGCGTTCGATAACATGTATCACATTCTTCCTCAGTCCACGTGCGACGATTTTCGCCAAAACCACTTGATTTTGTGACAGTTCTACAACGACACTTATATGACTCCTCGTATGTGTCGTGTTTTCGCGTCTTATCAAGCACCTTGCCATTCCAGATTTCCGTGTCTTGAACTGCCGATCCATATGACACACCGAACACGATTCCCACTAGCGCCATCCCAACAGCGCAGCCAATTCCAGCAGCCTGAATGCGAATATCTTTTGGGGAGTAATAGAACAATAATGCTGACCCAATCACTGGGATAAACAACATCAACAGAAGAGTAATGTTCATTGCAGAATCTCCCACAGACGTTGGATGCATTTAGCACTGAAGTTATCAGGATGACATGGATGATCATCAACCCAGACTGGTGGGAACTGCATATTTGCAGCAATCCAAATCTTGGTGATGTGGTGCTCTTCTAGCCAAAGCTCATATTCATTGCGAATCGAGCGCCCAAGCTCCGTATAGAACGGAATCTTGATTGGACTCTTAGAGAATTTGATTGCAGAACGATCTTCGTTACTGAGCCATATACGGAGCTCATTGGCAATCATGTTTACTTCCTTATCGAACAACTCCTGCTCATATGGGAGCAGATCATTCCGATTAAGGCGTTTTGCGGGGCGTGAAGATAATGTGTCCATGATTGAATTGTACTACAACCATGGACCTGATGTTGTAACAAGTGTTACGAACGCTTCTCTTGATCCATTAATCCTCTACACTCATCATTAGGTCATCAATGGCTTCTTGCTCAGTGCAGCCATATCCAACAGGCTCATCAGGCTCACCACGATTTTTAAAATACGCCCTCCAATCCATACAGTTTGACGGAATTGGGGGATTGATCCGTTCTGCTACGATGTCCATCAATCCTTCTCCTTAGCGAGGAACGTGTTGCTGATTGCCTTGAAGCTGAACTGACCATCCATGCGCTTGAAAACGAGGCCTTCACGGATAGGGTGCTTAATCGAAGGACCCTCAGCGAACTTGAGCAGATCTTCGAGGCTATGCAGACCAAGGTCGCTGAGCTTGGCGTATGTGTCAATCACTGGCACGTGGGCCACCTTGTTCGGATCCACGCCCGCAGCGTACAGAGCCTTCATGATGTCCTCGCGTTCCGCCGGCATAGCGTACCTTGAGTGGTCGATCAAGAACACGTCGAACACGAAGAACTTGAAGTCTTTGAGTTCTTCACGGTTGCCCTGAATACCAGGCCCCATGAGCTCACCTTGGATAGCAATGTTGCCAAACATCGGAGCCAAAGCTGGCAGTGCCAAGTTCAGTCCACCGTCAAAGAACATACGCACGAAGGTATTGTCTTTGTTGCAGTCATCAGTCTTGAGCTGCAGGTTTCGGCTGCAAACACCGACTTCTCCGTCACGACAGAATGCGGTCATCGAACTGCCATCGAGCTTGATGGTGATCTCATAGACGTCATCAGGCGTGGCCTTCGGTGGCAATACAGTCATTGCAGCCCAGTGCGTCATCGCGCCCAGTGGCTCTTGGCTGTCCCAAGTCTCAGTCCATTCCTTACCTTCTGCGTTCTTGCCCTTGATGAGCGCGCCATCCTTTGGAAGTGTGACATTCACATCAATCCAGTCAGAGACTTGGCGAACGGTTTCAGTATAACCGAAGATTTCATTCTTCAAGTTCTGGCAACGTTCTTGATCCGTCTTTTGAATGAACGAAGGAAACAGCCCAGCAGCATGCCCAGCCAATTCAGCAGGCAGCGGAGCTTCGTACTTCTTGACACCGAGCAGCTCGCTGAAATCGTACTGCCTTAGTGTCAGCAGATCTTCATCGCTTTCCCAATACAGCACTTCACCATTTGGCAGCGTGAATTGCCAAACAGAATATGGCCTATTCGCGGGTGTTCCATACACGGCAATTTGGGAGCACACGTGGATAGGTAACACCAAACCTTGGCTGATTTGACCGCGTAGCTTGATGGTGCGGAGTTTGTGGCCCTTTACGCCTTCAAATTCGCGCGAACTCTTGTCCACTAAGAACTGCCAAGCGGGTACCCCATCAGGCAAGAAGCTGTCGATTTCAAAGTACACACAAGGGTCGCCAACCTTGAACTCACCCTTCTTGACAACGAGTTTCCAACCTTCAACAGTCGCAACTTCAATAGCATCAGCGTCTGGAATAGGATCCAGCGCGTCAATGCGTCGAACGGTGACTAACTTACGCTTGTTCCCAGTAACTTGGCTTACATTTTCCATTATTCCTCCCGGATTCTAAAGTCATTGCCAAACATCTCTTTGGCAATGGTCATAATTTGTTGCATGGATTGGGCAGATCATAGTCACTCTAATTTTAATCGATTTTCAGCTGCTTTTGCAACGCGTTCTCGGGTTTCAGCACCACGAGCTGCGCGAACGGGGCAGATCAACTGTGGATTGTTCGCCATGAAGATCAGCTCTTCTTCGTTCATGATACTTCCACGCGTGCTGTTGCATTCTTCGCAACCAGGCCGTAAATTTTCAATGACATCCTTGCCACCCAAGCTCTTTGGGATGATGTGATCACGTGTCATCATCACCAAGTACGGTACAGCGAACTTACGCTTCTTGGTAGGTGGAAGATACTTTACAGCGTAAAGGTTAAGAACAGGTCGGTTCTTATGGTCCTTCTTACCTAAAGTTGAAATCCAGCGATCAGCGATACAGCCGCACTGCCAGCATTTGATTTGTTCACCAGCGTTGTTCAACGCGTTGAACAATGAAATGCCAGATGCTAGGCTGACTTCTTTTCCAGAAACTAAGCGGCTTTCCTTAGGCTTGTTCGCTATTTCGAAGCCTTCTCCCAAAGACAGCTCTTTAAAGTAGTACTGCATTTGCCGCCTCGCACATTCTGCATTCAACAACTGATCCGTCGTCTTTCATGACGAACGCCGGTCGACCAGTTATAGGATGGGCGACGATTTCCATTGGAATGCCAATTTTGTGCGTAGACTTAAATGGCTTCCCAGACTGTTTTTGGATTGGCCGCCCAATCCAAGTCTTCCATTCGTTTATCATGATTGACTGGATTGGTGGTCAAAATGTTCTTCGAGAATTTGCACTGCTTTATCACATAACGCATGGCCGTCGTGTGTCAAGCTAAGATCCAGAAGATCCAAACAGAACACGTACTTGTCCGTGGTCTCGAAGTACTTCTTGGCATTTTCAAGCGTGCCAACTTCACGAATGCGAACTGAAATCTCAGCTAGCCTGTTGATGATAGTACCCATGATAGCACATCTTAAGAGTCGAGAGCGCGAACGGAAAAGCCAAGGTCCATTTCGACATCTGCAACGTCGAACTCAGACAGGTTGATCAGAGCGCATTTGTAGCATCGTGGCGCAGTGCGTCCGCTACCAGGGTTGAGGTTCCCATTGATAGGGTTCGCATCAGAGCAACTCGTGCGGCTATGCTCCATGAGCTGTAACAGAACATCACGATGGTTCAAGAACAATGAGTTTTTCTCGATGAGAGCATTCAGAGCGGCTTCAGCTGCGGCGGCTTCGCGACGTTCAAGTTCCGCCTTCAGATCGGCGGTTGAAGCGTTTTTCAGATTGTTTTCCATGGACTTGCACCTTGGTTGTTGTGTCTATGATTGCATAGTAACTCAAATACAATGCGCGATGTTGTAACAATTGTAACGCTACTCGATCAACCCCACCGCTTGCGCGTTGTACTTGATTGTTACATATGAGAGAATAGCGAAACACCGAGCGTATTCTTCTGCTGCCATATCTGGTGTGTCAATCTCGTAATCTCCGATTTTGAATTGCGCGACCCATCCAAATTGCTCAGGTTCAATCATTCCTGGCGCCCTGATTGAAAGCATCAAATTCAAATTCTTTTCTAGACTAGCGATCGCGTTCAGGTCGCTCATAAAATTTGTTTTCGTTTTTTGATCAATAAAGCTAGGTAAAGCCGAGATGAAAAATGCATTCAGTTTATTTTTGCGCGCCATCCTTTCCCAATCATCTATTAGGCCTTCAATGGTGTCTTGCGCAACTTGTTCCATAGAAACAGAAGGACTTATTGGCTGATCCTTCTGTTTCTTCTTCGCAGTAAAATCTATGATGTTAGCCATTCTTAACATCCACAAACAGCGGTGCGTATGAATTATGTTCACACGCGTTTACTTCACAAAGATACCCACGTGGATTACAAACAATCTGGGTATTATGGAGCTTTCTAGAGATGGTGTCGTGCGTATGACCGTGAATCCATAGGTCTGGCGCAAAATCCGCAGTCAGTAGATAATCAGATTCTGATGCAAAGCCACCATTGATGCTACCTCCAAATCGTGGGTGACACAAACTGTATGATGGTAGATGATGAGTGACAACTACTGTCATCTTGTCGTCACGGGCTTTCAAGAACGATTCAATATCTGCCACCATTTCATAGTGCAGCTTTTTCATATCTGCGACACTGAACATGTCTCTATCTTTAGCAATGACTGTAAAGTCCCATAACCCCATGGCCACATTAATGTTATCCTTTTCAGAATGCCCACCATCTGACCACATTGTCCCCACAATGAATCGCACGTCGTCAACAATTACACACTTCACTTTCCCAAGTGCTGCGGTTACTCTTTCATAGTGCTTAGACATCTGTTCCAAGCGCTCATTCCACTCGGTCATATCATGACGATAATACTCATGGTTCCCAGGAACGTAGATCACATGTCTGAATCTGTTCTCGATTAGCTTAAGAAATAGACCCAATTGACCAGGTTTAGACGAAATGTCTCCAGCCAAGACGAGAATAGACTCAGCATCCTTCTCATGTGGTTCAAGCGTTAAAGCTTCCACCTTACGAAGGTCTTGTCCGTAGAATTGTTCAAGGTGCAGATCAGATGCGATCCGAAGATATTTTGTGCTCATAAGCACATTATAGCATAATTCTAACCTGCGGCTAAATGTAAAATCAGGAAGCCTTAGTGACTTCCTGATGTAGTGTCATCCAATTGTGTACTTCACGTTTAAGCTCATCAACGGCACCTGGTTCATGTAACTTTGTTTTGAGCGCTTCTACCCGATCAGCAGTTTGCTGAGCTTCACGCCTCTTGGCGTAAATGGAGAAGTCGAACAGTTTCATAACCACATTTGATCATTTGATTTATTTAGGAGCTAATGCTTCAGGTTCACGAAAACGAAGTGCCGTTCACATCACTGCAGAATGCAATAAGGGCCACCATCCGTTTAAGAATAGTGGCCCTCGGGTGAAACCGATGACAACAGATTACGCTTTGTCTTTGCCGAAGATCTTCGTTACGCCTTTGTAGAGGATGTATGCTCCACCAAGCACCGCAAATCCAAGCATCGCCAAGCCTGCTAGTACCATAACCTTGGCCACGACCATGCCCAACATAACACAGATTACAAATAAAACCGCAACTATGTATGCATTCATGTCTGGTCTCCTCAAATTATTTTGATCATGTGGAAATAACCCTTGCCATAGAAGAGTTTGTAAAGCTGCTCATTCACTGCGTTAGCACTGCGCCCAATTTTCCAGGCTAATTGAGCAATTTCAAGGGCGCCTAACGGTTGCTTTTGGCGGTCATTGTAAAGTGTCTCGACCGCCACTGAAAGTGCATTGTTTTCTTCTTCCGTCCATCTTGCCCCCGAGCGACTTGCGTTCGACCATTCGGTTGGAAGACCAAGACTGTGATTACGCCCCCACTGGAACTGAACTGCTTCGTCTGCATTTTTCAACGCAGTGGTACGAGCGACACGCTCTTGCATTTTTAACCAAAAGTCACCCTTCATGATTATTCCTCGTCGTATACGATCTTGTCGTCACGGAAACGGAACACAGTTGGGAAGCGAAGAGAGTGCACTGTCTTTCCCTTGGCCAGAGAAACTTCTTGGTACTTCAATTCAATGGTTGTGCCAAGAAACTTCTCTTTGTTGTTCCAGATCTCGTCACGAGTAGGACAGTCAGGATCGTCCTTCGGCTTCAGGGTCTTGATGCCAGAACCGACGCCGCACTCGAAGCGTGTACCATCTTCCAGGTAGCCAACCACGTTGATGCGGCCCAGTGTACCAGCAAATTTAGACTTCGGGCGGCCCGGTTCAAAGCCAACGATGCGACCATCAGCTGTGTAGAACTTCTTGACTTTGCACCATGCAATCGTGCGATCCCAAGCATACGTGGCGTCCCAGTCCTTGAGGATGAGGCCTTCGTGACCCTTGGGTTGGCCATCGAAACCAGGAGTCGTGACTTCATCGCAGTACGCGACCATGTCCTGGTAGTCCTTGACTTCACGGCCAGCTGACAGTGTAATGCGCTTGATCTGTGGTAAGTCAGCGAGCATCTTCTGAATGTTCTCGCGGTTCTTGCGCATGGTGATGTCAGTCTTCTGCGCTTCCCAGTCGGCAAGCGGCATGATGAAGAATGCGCGAAGTGTTAGACGACCCTTTGCTTCAAAGTTATCTTTCTTTTTAGCATTCATAGTATCTGTCCAGTCATTAGCGAAACTTTCGCTATCTAGGACAAATCCGTCATGCCATCCATGTTCTGAAAGGTAATCAGAGAGCGTAGAAAACTCATGATCAAAGATTCCATCAAGATAAAAAGCCTCTAGACCTGAGCGACTAATATTTGTGATCTGGTTCTTGACTTCAATTTTTTGAACTTTCATTCTTTATCCTTTCAATCACGGATTGCAAATCATTTTTGATCTGCCATTCCCATACAATCATGGTGCGCAGGCCACACGCACTTAAGCGCTTAATACGCGCTTCATCTTCTTCCCAAATTGCATTTGCGCTTTTGTATCCACCAAATCGTCTGATTTGATGATCGGCAGCATACTTTGAAGGATTGGCATGAAAATAATCCCCATACACTTCTATGCATAGGTCTCCAATCAAAATGTCAACCCTTGGTGCTCTCCTATCTAAAGTATCTTGAATGAGAACTTCATTTTGGTGTGCTACGTTTGCAATAGTTAGGGCATCTGATAAAATTCGATGAACGTTGGAAATTTTGACATTTTTCTTACATTGCGAACCTGGGTTCCTATGACCATGTCGCTCAAGATTAGTTTTTGCAATCTTCTCTTTAATATCCGCATTTTGAAATACGTTCGTAGTTCCAAACTTCTCAAGACATGTCTTTTCTCTTATCGCCTTCACTTTGGTACTTGATGATACGTTCTTAACGCCAAACTTCTCAAGACATGTCTTTTCTCTAATTTCAAGAGTGCGCTTAGTTATTGCAAAGCCTCGAGGATCAAAACCTTTATTCCTAAGACACTCTTCAATAAGATCACGACCAATTTTCAATGGGCAGATTTTTTGTATAGCCAAAATAGAGTATCCATCATTATGCATGGTCACAATCAAATCAGCATTTTCCAAAACCCATGATCTTCCGGCATCACGATTTTTCTTTGTCCATAAACCCATTATCTTCTCCATTAGAAGCACGATGGTATTTACAGACATCGGCGCCGACCGTCAAATTTGCAATCAGCACCTTTGACCCGTCGGCAAGTTCTGCGATATCGCTCCCACGAAATGCGTGGACACCTGTTTCATCAGTGATAAGGTACTTTCTTTCAACCCTGGAAATAGTACGGGTTCCATCATACTTCCAGTCAGCTTGACATGGGAAAGTGATGTACTGTTCGAACTCATCAGCGTCTGTGCACTTGTCTGCCAACATGACGTTGAAGACGGGGACTTGATAGACCGCATGCTGTAGCCATGCCGGAAGACTATCACGTGTCTCACCGTCCTTGTGAAGATCGTAGTTCCAGATCTTGTTATAGGTCTCTGGCGAGAAACCGGCCTTGAGGTCCTTTTCGATCACACGCTCGATGTAGGTCGCTGTTTCCTTGGTGAAGGCGCCGAGCAGCATAGTCACCGTTTCACGGGCCAAGTCACCGGTCAGTTCACGGTTGCGCAGTTGGTCGAGCACGTCGATGATGGTGCTCAGCGGCGCATCACTGTCTGCGTACACCTTGGGACGGTTGAACTTCTTGACGCCGTATGTGTAGTACGGGTTCATTGCGTAGAACATGAGGGCACGTCCCTCTTTGCTCAAACCACGGAGGGCTTCTTGAATGACAGCCTTCTTGCCAGCGCCATTGGCGGCTTCACAGGTCTTGAGGGCTTGGACGAAAGTTTGAATGCTCATGTGTGGTTCCTTTTAATCTATTCTCTCACAAAAACGATCAGTGCGACTTTGTGATCCAGAGAATGACGGCGAGAATGATGAAAACTGCAGGCTTCCAGAACCTGAAGATGAGGATGGGAATCAACAGATCGATCGTGCGAACGTACTCTGGGTTTCGAGCTCGCTCCTCGTTGTCCTCCTTCGTGACCTTTGCGGTGACTGCAAAAAGGAAGAGCGTCGGGGCGGCGAAGAACCACAACAGTGCGTCTCCATTCGGCTCATGCAATGTGTGGACACACATGTACGCGCTCGCAAGAGCGCAAGACATGAGGAATTGCCACATCACAGAGCCCCACGGATGAGCGCGTAGGCGTCTTGAGCGCGAGCCAGAGAGAAGTACTTGTACGTCTGTGTTGCCTGGTTGTCAAAGGTGACCTCAACAGACCAGCAACGTAATGATTTGCCTTCCAAAAGGTCCTCGAGTTCCTTAGTACCCGTCCACGCGTCGTAGATGTAGTGCGTATCATGGTGTGGCGCACTGACAGTCAGAACGCGCTTCATCACGATGTCCACTTCAACGTGGTTGACCCCGTCCAGTTGAAAGCCGTCGCAGCTGGATTTCAACTTGTCAGTACTGATGGTGATTACTTGTAACGACATTTGATCATTCTCCACAGAAAACTTTGTGCAGATCATGGAATTCGTAATACACCACACCAGGCGCATTGCTCATAGTGTACGGCGTAACTCGAATGTTGTATTCATCGCCAATTCTGTTCTTGGACGCTGAATTGCAGTGTTTTGAGACGTAAACACTTTTAAAGACCGAGTGTGTTTTCACGTCTTCAATTGTGACGTAAAAATGTTTTGGCGGATTATATGAGAGAAGTTCATATCTGCGAAGCTCTGTTGCCAAATTGGTTCGCACTGGCGGCTTTTCAGCTTCTAGCTCTCGAAGATGTTCTTCATATCCTTCGAAAAAAATATGTGTTGTCAAATCGAAGACATTTGACGGTCTCATATTAAAAATCCAGTTCAACTGCGAGCCATAAAATATGACACCAACAACTGCAATGAAGACCAGCCAAAACAACCTGCCAGCAGTTGGCCTTGTGTAAAGTTCTTCACTCCGATATATTTTTGTCGGCCACACACCCCACATAAGCACTGCAGTAATCAGTGGGATTACTAAAAAAGTGAGGCCAAGCAAAACACCTGTGAAGAGCTTGACCCACAGAAAGTAAAATACTTGAAGAAATTCCATTTTAGACCTGCTCGAACTCTATCATGTTCACATCAGCGAGCTTCGCCCAGAAGCGAACGCGTCCAGAACCCTTCGGCGCGCCAAGGTAGTTGAACGTGATGGAGCTGAAGTCACTTGCACCACGTCGGATGTAGACACGGTCGATCGACAGGGCTTGACCAGCTTTAAGAGTAACGGGGGTACCGCGGTCTGCAACCAAAATGAAGTCCTGCGGCGTGCCTCGGTACTGTTTTTGACGGATGCTATACAAGTCGAGCGGGTGCTGAATGACCAGTCGCTGGTGAGCTTAATCTTGTCACCAATTTCAGGGATGTACATTTTCATAGTTCACCGTACTCTTGAATCAACCATTCAGCGAACTCAATGGCTTCTGGGTGTTTAGACAACTCTTCGTCAGTCATTTCACGAATGACGTACTTGCAGGTACCATGATGGATGGTGCCTGGCTCATCAAGAAAACCTTGAATGGCGGCTCGTGTTGCATTAGAGAAGAAGCTATCCGCCCAATGCCCTTGGTGTCCTTCGAAGATGTCACCATCTTCGACCACGATCCATAATGGTCTCATACACCCTCCGAAATCTTGAACAGGATGTGAGAGAACACAGAGACAGTTGGAGAATCAATGCGAGACCACGGACCGTCTTCACACGGTTCGCCGTACAGATACGACTTTCGTGACAGCACTTCCAACGTCACTTTACCGGTCTTCGTGATCTTGGTCGCTTTGCCAATAGTGGTGTTAGTACGATCACTGTACCCGTACTTGGCGCCAAGTATAATTGGCTCGCCAATGGCGTCAAATTTTTCGGTCATTTGCATTGCACCTCATGAGCACCGTAGTACACTCGGTAATTGCCAACACCAATTGAACCGGCAACCCACATCACTGAGTGCCAAATGCCGATAATCAGTAGGACTGTTTTGATGAACTTCATTTGAAGGTCTTCAAAATTTGTGCTGCAACTTGTGCATCGTACAGCCACACTTTCTGATCTGGAGCTTTGAAAGCCGCTTTCTTGCCCTTCAAGCCTTGAAAAACCAAACCAGTGCGAGCACCGATCGTGACAACTTTTCCAATGAAAGTCTTGTCAAGGCCGTAGAATTGGCCGTTTCGCTCCAAGTTCCTGACGTATTCGGGATCAGCATCACAGCCAATCGTCTGAATATCTCCCATAACGGCTGAGAACTTCAGACCGGTTTCAGAGAAGCTGCCGCGAATGCCGCTGACTGACAGACCATGCTTCTTTGCAACTTCAGCCAGAGCTGCGTCAATGTCTTTTTGAACGGCGATGACTTTTTGCTTATCCATGATTGTCCTCAAAATTTCATCAATGGAGAAATTTTAGCACGTTTTTTCTTGTGCAGGAAAAAAGAGTGTAACGGAGAGTGTAACAATATCCTGAAACTTAGCCAACCGGAACCCGTAAATATGAAATATCAAAAATGAAAGTGGCTTAAGATGAGTAAGCGAAAGATCCCATCGTTGATCATTGAGCACGTATCCGATCGTGGAAACTTGAACATGCTGAGCATGCTTGAACACCGCCGTGATAAGTACCTAGTGATTGTCGATAACATCGATGAAGACAACATAACGGCATACGTGCTGGACTTTGCCCAGCAAGAAAGTGTTGATTTGAGCCTCTTCATTAAGATTGCAGAACAATGGTTGGAAAAGTCAAATGGTGAATATCCGCTTTCATTTGAGCTCTCACGACTTGGCCTCACGGAGGCGACAAGACGCATTTACAAAACTTTTGATTTAGCGTACGTTACTCGTTTAGTTGGTCGTGCCTTCTCGTTTGACCTAACAACCCCAGTACGAATTCGTCGCCGTCGTGCAACGAAGATTCCAACAGGAGTTGAGATTAGACCTAAGGCTTCTGTGGTTTCTTTACATACATAAGGATAAATATGGCGCCTCAAGAAGAATATAAGGATGACGCGTCAGAACGTAAGAAAAGCAAGAAGAAGAAAAAGGAACAAGCTAAACTGAAGATGGAGATTATTCGTACCGTCTGTGCAGTAGGCGCCTTAATCATCAATTGCGCTGTTCTATCTCACGTGTTAGGGTTATGGTAAAAAGAAAAGGGCTGCAATTGCAGCCCTTTTAATTTTGTGGTTCACCACCAATCATCACTCGGTTTCTTCTCATATAGATCTGTCAAGAACGACAAAAGCACTGTGCTCTCAACATGCTTTCTGAACTCTTCAGTCACTTCTGGAAGATCGCTCTTTTCAAGAAGCTCATTTACGCGATCATCAAGCTTACCAAGCAATCGCTTCACAGATTCCAAATCGTGCTTTCCTTTCTTAACATCAAGCAAGAACTTGGCATTTGGACGTGGGAAAGTAATGAACTTAGTTTCAAGAAGCTCAATAACTTGTTGATAAACGCGAACAGCGTGACTTAGTGATTTCCAATCAACATCTACTTCAGATGCCCTAGTGCTACGTTCGCCGTACTGCTCACAGAGTTTCTCAACTGCAGCGATTAAATGCGGCAGAGTAGTCGTTTCAAGGTACTCACGACCATTAAGCTTCAGCGTGCGCATCACTTTGTTTTGATTCTTGGTTTCACCAAGTTCAAGTCCAGTCTCACGAATAACATGATCTAGAACCGTTTGAGCCTCCACGAAATGCGACACTGGATGAATATAGTGCGACACCGTATCGAGACGAATTGAATTTGGATCAAATTTCTTGAATCGAGTATCTGCTGTAGTTTCAAAAAACTTCAGCGTATTCTGCAGTACTTCAAGAACCTGTTTAGCCGCATTCAAGCGCTCACCGCGGCGCACGTAGTCAAACGTTTGTTTAACCGCAAATCCAACCATTCCATTCACGTTCCGGTGAATGTAGTTCTTCGCAAGGTTATGACAAAGCGCCTCGAACACGCACCAATTTCTGGATCCAACTGAACCAGGCGCTGGCATGTGCTTCAAATGCGCACCGTGAACGACACCAAAAACAGTCTCGACAGCATAGGCCTGGCCACCCAGGTAGTCATGAACGAACTTTTGAATAGGCGTATGTTCGGCCTCATAGCCATTCGCCGGCATGGTCGCGCTATCTGAAATGGTGTTCCCATTAGCATCATAGCGGTAACGATGAACTTTTGGCGTCTTCGCCAAGATTAAATCGTTCAAAGCTGGAAGATATACGGCCTTAAAATCGTAGTCAGATGTCTCTGAGTTTGTGCCGTAAAGGTGCGATCCATAAGTTGTGCAACACAGCAAATTGTTAAATAGACCTGAATGGGGAGGATATTTCATGTTCAGAGAATCAAAATACACGCAGTGGTACTATTCTATTGTAGAAAAAGCAAAACAAAGAACATTATCAGGTTATAAGGAAAGACACCATATTTTGCCACGTAGTCTCGGCGGTGGAGATGATGAAACTAATTTGGTAAATTTGACTGCTAGAGAACATTTCATTTGTCACATTTTGCTGGTTAAAATGACGACTGGAAATCACAGATACAAAATGATGTGCGCTATTATGCGCATGTCAAAGAAGGACACGCTGAAATCACGTACATATCAGTGGGTGAAGGAAGAGTTTGCTAAGGAGATATCGCGACTGCACTCAGGAAAGAAACTGCCAGAGACTCACAAGAAAAACATTGGAAATGCTATTCGGGGTCGCAAGCAGGATCCTGAATGGATTAAAAAGAGAACCACTGATGTTTGGACCGGGAGAAAGCACTCAACCGCCAGTCTCGAAAAGATGTCACTTTCGCATAAGGGTATTTCAAGGGCTGGGTGGCATCACAGCGAGGAAACCAAAACCAAGTTGAAGAAATGGCATGCAGAAAACAAACCATCGCTAGGTCTTAAGCGTAGCGATGGAATGAAGGCAGCTCTACGTGAACAAAACATTGGAGCTAACAACCCCAATTACGGGAAGAGATGGTGGAATGATGGAACCATTTCGAAACTGTCAACAGAAAAGCCAGGTGAGACCTGGGTTCCAGGACGGCTTACGAAGCCGTCAAAAGGTTCATGATGAACCTGTGCAGCTTCTCAAACTCTGTGTGGTGCACGGTAATCAACTCATTACCGCGCCAATCAGTAATGGTCACGTACTCTTCAGAACGGCCTTTGTAGTGCGGATACGCTTTGAACTTCACATCACCTTTTTTGACATGAATAACATGACGTCCAATCTTAACGTCGACTCCTAACGCTATTAGGTTCTGGATCAACGGAACAGCTTGTTCTACGAAGTGATGAGAACTCCAACCGTTGTTGGAGGCGTATTCTTCAAGAGTGCGTCCCATCCGAGCCATCATTTTCTCCGTTTGTTTCTTGCGTATTTACGGAGTCTGTCAAGAACGTAACCAACCAAAACGATCAATACACCGCAAGCTACTCCACCAAAAAAACAGAAGCATTAAGAATTCAAATCCAGGAGTGTCACTAATCCCAGGTTCAATGAACATATGGTAATATAAAGGGTTCATAGAAGTGGAACTTCCTTAGTGCGATATCCAGGGACGTCACAATCGTACGAGTAGTCCCAGTTCTCCGTCAACCACTCGTGCAACTCTTCAGGCACACCCATGTCGATGAGAACCTGCTCCCTGAACTCACCAAGTGCAATGTCGCGTCGAATCATCTCTTCATCATTACTCTCATCGAAGTTGTGAAGTTCGACAGACTCTGGAAGCTCCGTATTACGGATTTCGCCCAACCATTCTTCCAAGCTCTCTATCAGCTCGGCGGCCCTCGATTCGGTCTTACAAACGGCAACGACGCACGTCCAGGCGTCTTCATAAGACCCGCCAAAAGCTTCAATGACAATCATAGTTTTCCCTGCTCTATCAAATGTAATTGCAACCACACAACATATGCGTACCCAAGGGCATGCGACTTCTTGAATGAGTACCCTTCTTCGCCTTTGGACCAAAGAAGCTTGCGAGCCATTTCTTTATCTTTTTGGTACAGAGGTAACAATTGCCGCTTGCCTGGCCGAATCAAAGCCAACACATCTGCAAGATCAAGAATCGACTTCGGCTTTAGCTTCAAGAGCAACTCGCCGTGATTAGCAAGCTGAAAAAGTTTTGCGTGATTCGATTGAATCTGTAGCAACGCCCAATCAGGTTCCTTCTTCAACAATCCTTCTATTTCTGTGCGGGTGTCGAAGAATGAGTACACGCCAAGGTGAAGAAAGTCAATCTTAAAGAACCCAATGTCTTCAGCATCTTCATAAGGGATCGCTGATAAGCCAGTCATCGGATCGATTGGAATAGATTGTGGGTGCATTCCGCATGGGTGAGGTGTAAGCACGCCATCACGCAACACGGATGCTCTGGTCCAACCGAACATCGTTCGGTCGAACGTACTAGGAACATCGATATCTACGTCCATTTTTAAACCTTAATGTCATCGCAAGCAGCGCGAAGCTCTCTCGCTAATTCCGGCTGATGCTTTAACTTACCAGCGTAAGCGCCAAAGTTCACAGCTTCGCTAACAATCTCACGTTCATCAGCCGGTAGAGATTGAACCCACTCTAAAAATTTACTTGATACAACTAGGAACCAAGGTGACAGTTTTCGTCTGCGGACCTGCTTAGCAAGCTCACGGGCACCCATAGTCGCATAGACTTTCTCAAATGGTACGCCGTACTCTGCAGCAAATACCGCAAGTTTATCGTATGTTTCAAGGAATTGGTCGATTGGAGAGTACGCATTATCATACCAGTCAAGGTACATCGCGAACGTGGTGTCCCTACACCAAAGCACTGGCTGAGTTCCGGTTTCAACCATGACTTTGATGAACTGCAATGGATTCGGAATTGCCGTCTTTTCAGACCAAGAAGCGAACTTCATGAAGAAATTGTACTGTCTCGAGCTCATAAAGCGATCTTGATCTGGCACCGATCGCTTTTGCTGTCGCATCCACTCAGCGTAATATGAGTATGCCGCTTGACCCACAGGCGACTTTAGCTCCTCAATCTTTTCACGCTCACGACAATGGTGGTTCATGAACCCAAGCTCAGTCATAAATGACCGAGCGCAGAATTCACAATCCCAAGACACCACTTTTTGAAGCGGTACTCCTGGATCATTTCTTCGACTTGCTGCTTCTCTTCGCAGGGACTCTCGATCCATCTTCTTTACCTAACTCAGTTTGAAGTTTCTTTAGCTGGTCCTTATCGAACCCTGCCTCTTCTGCATATTGTAGAACATCAGCCGCATCAAGTAACCCGATGTAGTGTTCAGCCTCACGGGTTGAACAACCATACTTAGCTTTGATAGCTTCAAGACTGAGACGAGTTGAAGTTCCACCTGGACCTTTGAGCCACTGAGTTCGGCTTGTTTTACCAGTGCAAGAAGCGGCTAGCAGTTTGAACAGCAGTGGCTTCTCATTGCCAAGGCTGAATACATACTTGTTTGCGAACTCGTTCAGCCGCACAATTTGCGCTTGGTCACTAGTGCCAGACAACCACCGCATGATCACCAAAGGGTGTGCGGCTTTTTTTCCTTCATCCGTAAGCTGATCATACGCTTCAAGGTTGCGTTTATTCAGCTGTCCAAGGAAAGCAAAGAGATCAAATGCATCGCGGTCAGCCATTATTGTTCCTAATAAACTGCAATGCGTCTTCCAATGTGCCAAATTTTCGAATGACACTAAGCGCCGCTGGAGCATCAGCTGGTGCATTAGGATCCATTACGCGGTGAAATTGCCAAATCCCAAACAAGCCTTTCTTAACAGCAAAGCCATCGCCAAACGCCACCACTTTGAATCGCGTTTTGAATTTTAGTCCATTGAAGAACCTGCGAATGATGTACCCACGGATCAAACTGATCACGGTAAAGCATGCGCCAATCATCAAGTTCTGGTGAAAATGAATATGAATATCGAACAGCGGAAAGATCACAAGCTGTGTCGCAATCGCGGTCACGTACCCAACCAACGTATTTGCGAATGACTCAACAAACGAGAGGAGGCGTGATTGACTCATAACAGTGCATCTTTCTTTAAACAAAGAATGTCATCGTTTAAAGCCTTCATTGGGACACCACCCTTCGCTTCACAGTCGTCAATTACGTTTTTTGCTTTGAAAGTGCTAAAAACAATTAATGCCGTAACCAACAGAACGAACAAAATTGCTAGCAATTTCATAATGCTGCTATTTCAATGAACAACGCCGCGATCTGAATTTCAGGGTCTGCCACGAAGGCGTGTTGGTACTGGTACTGCGCAATCAAGATCACAGCTTGATCTTCCTTGCCCTTAAGCTTTTTAATCCGGTGAACGTTATCGTATAGGAAGCGGTACACGTCCTGTAATTCTTCTTTAGCAGCGTTGGTGCACACAAGAGTTCGAGCACCCTTCAAGTCTCCAACCTCAAGCAACGGCAAAAGTTGAAGCTTCCAATCAGCAACAGCGCCTTGACCTTGAATTGTCAGTTTACCATTCTTCGATCCTGCTTCAAGAAGCTGCAGAACTTTGCGAACGTCTGGATACCCAGCCTCAACAACTTTTTCAAGGTCGTCAACTTCAAACTCAACATTCTCAGCAACAAGAACATCAGCCATCCGCAGTAGAACTTGCTCACGATCTGGGCGAGAGAAGCGGAATACTTGAAATCGAGAATGCATTGCTGGAATGATCTTATTCTCATGATTACCCGTTGCAATGAACCGACAAGATCCACTAACGTCTTCAATCAACACGCGCAGCAAAGCCTGGGCATCCAGAGACAAGTGATCCATTTCTTCCAACTGAACGACTTTGTAGTCGCCCATTGCCATGGTGTATGCAAAGGTTTTTACCTTATCGCGAATGGCATCAATCTTTTCATCTGAACAGTTGATTCGAAGTGTATCTTCAGGTAGGACACCTAATTCGTTCAACAACACATGCGATAAAGATGTTTTCCCGGTACCCTGTACGCCAATCAACATCAAGTTCGGCAAAGACTTTTCAGCAACAATTGCTTCAAAGACTTTACGCTCCTTGTCACTTGCAAAGATCACTTCACTAAGCTTCTTTGGGCGGTAAGCTTCAATCCACAATTTACGTAGCGTCATAATAGTTCAAAGTACAAAATTAAAATTAATTGTAAAATGAAAAACACAAAAGAACAAACGATCTGGGGACAAAAAAGCGGCTGATAGCCGCTTAGTTTCTGTATATGGTTTGTGTCGTGCTTGATCTTGGGTTTGCATCAAATTGCACGCTATCATCTGGTTTTATGTCATTCAATAACGATCTATGCGGCTTTAGATCAGAAAGAGTAATTTCTTTTCGGGTCTCGTCAGATGTCGAGGGACGTTCCTCGGCTTCATCAGGTGTCATAGACTCACTTATTTCTGGCTCGGCAATAGATTCATTATTGACCATCTTATCGAATTCCGGATCGTACTTCGAATGAAAATCGCCTGTGCCGTCTTCATCATCTATCACCGAGACACCAGGAACAAAAGATTGTTCTGGTTTACCGCGTGGAATGAATTCTTCCGCGTACCGCTCGGCGATAAGATCCTGAACTGGTTGAACTTCTTCAGTTCGAACCTGTTCATCATGCGTGAGCTCGTTGATTTCAGGAACTAACTCTGGCAGTTCTTGCTTTGACGGATCTGGTTCAGGATCTTTAGGCTCTGGTACTTTTTTCTTTCGTTGCTCAAGTAAGAAGTTCCCTGCAATCATCAAGAACACTGCCAGTGGGTCGAACACGAAGATGATGAGCATTACCACGTACTTGACTGCGACTTCTACAGGTACGTCGAATGCCTTGGAGATGTAAAGAATAGGTCCAGCTTTTGCTTCAACTCCAATTTGCTTTAATTGCAATTCTGGAAGTTGTTTATCAATGTCTTCTATTTTGGCTTGCAGCGCTTTCTGTTCGTCTTGGAATTGCTTCATAAGACGAATACGCTGATTGACTGTCGTCTTCTCTGGGAGGTTCGCTATTTGATTGTCAATCTGCTTCTTGCGTTCTTCGTACTTTGCCTGCTGTTCCTTCAAAACACTGACCTTCAACACAGTTTCTTGAGTCCCTAAGATCGCCTTCTGGAACTCACCAGTCAAATATCCCGCAGCACCAGCGCTCGTGATTACCATTGTCACAACAGAAGCAAGTAGCGCATAGGATTTCATCACCATTCCCATGCGCTTCCAATAGTTGTATAGTAGTGAGACCACGACCAATTTACCAACGTCAAGCGATATCGCAAGTGCGATGATGATTGGGTTTGCCCCAAACAAGGTGCTTAAGCCGATCACAGACACCGCCGTGCCTAGACTTTCAATCAGAAAAGCAGCTAGAAAAGTGATGAAAATGAAAATCATGATAAACTACTTAAAAATCTGCCTAGTGCTCTCTTTTTATTTCATTCACTGTTTGCTTCTCCTGATCAGTTAAGAGATTCCACAGATCATCTGAAATTTTCGTCTCTGGAATATCAACCGTGAGACCCTTTTCGCGGCGAACACAAGGGCAATCACCAGCAGGCCCAACACAAGCGCATGCGTTCATTCAATCACCGCAAAGATTTCTGATTCACGAACAACGAGAAACTTCCGACCAGCGATTTTAACCTTGTGCCCAGTGCTGGGGTCAATTACAACTCGGTCACCGACTTTGATGGACATTCCATGGTCCTTACCTGGGCCAGCCTGAACGACAATACCTTCGTTCGTTGCTTCACCTTCGCCAAGGTAAATTCCGGTGCTTGACTCGTCGTCTTTAAATTCAACTTCAACAATAACTCGATCTTGAATGGTCTTAAAATCCATAGTGCTCTCCTTAGAACGAAACTGTCAAATCAATGTCGTTCGTCACGACCATAACTTTATCCGGAATAGTTTTCCAGATCTTTTCGCCTTCGAAGACTTCACCAGGTGTCCACATCAGCGGCTCAATCAGAATATAGTCGCCAACACTGAACTCTGTTACCTTATCGCCGATCGCTACGACTTCCGCCCAGCGTTCACCCTTTTGAGTGCTTTGTAACTTTGGGATAATTAGCCCAGAGCGTGTTCTTTCAGAGAAAGCACCCTTTGACCCACCTGTGTGGTCAAGAAATTTAAAGAGAACTGTATTGCCAAGCGGCCGAAGTTTTTCAATCATGATCTACTCTTAGGTTATAGATTTTCAGTGACACCTGATCAGTGCACCAAGATGGTGCAATTGTATCAATTGTCGTAGCGTCAACAGTTTATGTCTGTGTCGACGGTTACTTGCGCTTAGGTTGTAATTTAGCGCTAGTTGTAGCAGCTTCCTGCGCAATCTTCAGCAACTCGTTTACAGCTTCAGGTTGAACGATTTTTGTGCCTTCACGTTCTTCGATAGCGGTCTTCCGCTCTTCAACTGGCTTCGGCACAGGCACCGATGCGAGTTGAGATTTGATTGCTAACAATTCAAAATTTACAAGTTCGCCGCGCGCGCTGCGGATTCCCTTTGACATATACGATTCTCCTGGATGAGATATAGATTGCCCTTATAGCATTCTCTATTTACAGGAGCCGGCGGGTGACGTCAATATGACCCGTATTGCATCAATATTCGTTTGTCTTGGTTCCAGTGATGTTTAAGAATTTCTTCGGTATTTTCATCGGCGACAAGAAATACAGCGACACCTGATGTGGCAAGACCCGTGCGAAATAGGATCTTGTACCCGTCATAAATCGTCTCTGCTAGAGATGTGGCTTCGCTGAGATTTAGGCCCTTGGCCACCATTTTAGAGCCAGTTGTAGCCTTATGAACCAATACCGACAAAGTCTGTTTAGTCATGCATGAACTCTTCAAGAGGAACTTCGTACTTCACGGGATCCACCACATGAAGCCCAAGTAAGAACAAAATAAAGGATGCGCAGGACGATCCACGTCCAACACCATATACTTGGCCTGTCTCTTTAAACCTGTCAAGAATGTAGATAATTACGCGCAATAAGTTCGTCAGCCCGCGTTTCTTGAACTCGTCAAGTTCCTGAGCCACCCGAGTGATCGCCATTTCAATTTGCAAGTCGCTATACTCTAAACTTGGCAGACGTTCCTCAAACACCGCCAGCACGTGCTGATCAATGTCTAGAGAAAGGTACTCAGCAGGCATTTTCCATGCAAAGGAGAAAGACACTGGTTCGTGAAGCTGATCAGAGATTCTCTCAGAAGCTGGAACGTTCGCGTTAAAGTGCAAAATATCAGGAGAAAGCTCCGTGACACGGATTTGCGAAGGCTTCAGACCACGCAATAAGAATTGCTCCACTTGTTCAGGGTGGAGCAGTGAGACCCCGTCAAATCGCAGGGTCCTGTCATTCAACTCAGTAAAGAGCTCTTTCACTTCTTGTCTTGTGCCTTGATTTCAGCAATCGCTGTTTTCAGTAAATCATTTGAGCGAGCCAACCGTGCAACGCGATCTTCCTTCGTTTCGAACCGCACCGGAGAAAGAGTTTTCTTTGCCAGACGCTCTGTTTGCTCCGCCATTGTTTCAGGTGCGACGCCACGGGCATACATCGCGAACTTCGTCAACACGGTAACTGGAACTTCAATGAACGGCAGTTCTGGGTAGAACTGAATGTCACCCCAGTTCCCAGTCTTCAAGAACACATCAAGCGATGCTAGATGACGTTCATCTGCTGGATTAAAGAATTCACGTTCAACAAGTGGTTTACGCAATGAAGCAGCGGTGTTCAGCATAAGATCTCCTTTTAAAAAATCTTATCGCTTTTTGCGCTTACTGTGTTGAAGTGAATTCGGGTTCATCTGATTGTTCAGGTGTCCACACCCTGGGGGACTCGATTCTTGAGATGAGAATATTCCTGATGGCGGCGGCAGTTGGATCACTTCCACACCCTTTTTGCGCAAGAAATGAATACCGTCGTCCTTGCGATATAAATGGCGAAACAATACCCGCTTTATCTTTGATTGCTTGATAAGCTTTGCGCACTCAAAGCACGGAGAAAGGGTTACGTACAGAGTCGCGCCCGATGCGCCAACCCCACCATTTTCCGTTATCTTGGTCAAGGCGTTTGATTCCGCGTGCAGCACTTCTGGTTTCGTAACCAGTTCGCCGTTCTCGTCGTAGAATTCGCATACGTCATCCTCTGAATCAGCGGGCATTCCATTGTACCCGTCAGAGATAATTTGGCGATTTTTGACGATCAGCGCGCCGACTTGAAAGCGGTTTGCTTTGCTTCGTTGAGCCCAGATTTCAGCCATCTGCATGTAGGCTTCATCTAGGTCAATACGATTTGGATTAATTACAATTGGCGGTTTCATACACCAATTGTAACTTTTAGTCGCGCACTATCGTCCCAGTACTTGGTTCACAGGCGCGTAATTCGTTCCTAGCAAGAACACTGATTTCTCGTTCTTCTTGCTCGCTCACCGGTTCTGTGCATGGCTGACACGGAGCACCGCACCAACAACGGCATCCGCCTCTCAATTGCAAGAGTCGGCGGAAATCCTTCTGGTTAAGATTTTGCGGTGTCATACTTGCCTCACTTAGAACATCACCCGACTATTCCAGAAAGTGCTTCCAACTTCACAGTCGCAGCGTCAAGGTCATCAACAAACTCAGAAAGCTCATCAATAGTGATTGCGTATCGATCTTGACAAATACCATTTTCAAACATATGACACACCAAAGTTCCATTGATGTACAGAACTTTTGATTCGACCTTCAAGGTCCCTGTTTTGATTTCAAAGTTTGTAACTTTGCTGCCAAGCACTAGATCAGTAACCATTTTACACTCGCTCAAAAGTTCTTGAAACAAAGGTTGAACTCGGCACTCTAGCTGTCAGCTTATCAAAAAAGCAATAGCATGCCAAACAACAACAACGCCGAAGGTTGAAAGCACCCCCAAAAGCGGCACCCGCAAAAGCTGCCAATAGCACCATCGCAGACGATCCAGAATCACGAATTTCTGTGCATACGTAATATGCGGCACAACAAAGAACCCACAAAACAAAAAGCTTTTCCATAAAAACCTCAAAATGAGTAATTCTTGTGTCCGATTCGGCATTTGACTTGCCAATTGGAGTTCGAGTCCATCTTAAAACAAGGGCTCAACTTGCCCTCAGGGTTTTTCAGGACCAACCCCTCGTCTTCCGGCTTCAGGTGATCGTACATCTCAGCAAAGCCTTCGTCGAAACACTTGGCAAGCGTGATGCGCGGTGCGATGCGAATTTGGTCACCCTCGTCCGTGCCGCTAAATTCCTCATTCAGCATTTCTTGACGCTCTGCAAAGGTCGTGCCGACCAGTTGGACGTTATTTTTTACGATCTGGTCGAAGATGTATAGCTCATTTTTCGGACCACCAGACACTTTAGAATGCAACAGTTCGGCCACGTACGCATTCCACTTTGGACGACCTGCGAAGAACGCATTGTGATCACCCTGTGGAGTCCAGAGCTTGTGGTCATCGTTGTGGCGAGTTTTAAAGATGATCTCGTTCCCGCGCGCGAAGATAACGGTGCAGGTGCCGTTCTTCTTCTTTTGGGCCCACCACCCACGGTTCTCGTAGAACGCCAATTGAGGTTTAGCGATCTTATTCTCCGGACGAGGAGGGTACAAGAACGAATACGTATGGAAGTGCATGCCTTGGGCGAGCGGTGCGAACATAATCAAACCCTTGCATTCCAGAAAGTATTCGCCGCACTATCAAGTTCTTCATCATTAAAGAGACGCAAATGCTCTTCAAACATCATCCGTTCGAACTCACTTACGTTTTCTTCCTTCAAACGATTCACCATATCAGAAATGAGCTGTTCACGGACGCTGATATGTGAAATGATTTCTGAGGTTTGCATCATATCACCTGCATTGTTTTGAGCCACTTTTCAAAATCACGCTTTTTCCATAGGCCAGTCTTAACCCATTCGAAAACCATGTGATGCGAAATGCTGGCAATTTGATCATCGGTCAGCAAATTACGCTTGATGTCGTCATGTCGAATTTGACGCTGAATACGCGCCAGTTGCTCAGGGTTTGCCATTTCTTGGGCTAGCATTAGTTGTCTCCTAGAGTGGTCACAACCTCGTCAATACCGTACTCTTCAAACGATTCTGGCGTGGCGCGAGTCACACCATTACGACCGTGGATACCCAAAGGATACCGCTCATTCCATTTGGCAGCTGCAGCCTCTGGAGAAGACGCAACAATGACGAAGGCACCGGACCAAGAGCGATCCCAAATGTAGATTTTCAGCATATTAACTCCGCAGGGTTATGATGGCTGCTTGGATGATAGCTCGATTCGACAGACGTTGGGCAGTAGAACCGATATGACGTTGCATCAACGCGCTTTGTAGGAGGGTCTTGGCAACAGTCTTGTTCATGATTTCATCCAGCAAGAGTTGAAACCACGATTCCACTCGCACCACTTGGCAGAAAATTCTTGGTAGGGATTGGAGCATTTGGCTGGGATGCCGGCCTCGATGAGTTCGCGTTTGCGTTCGTAAGCCTCGCGACCCTCTTGGTACGGTGATTTTTTGCTGTGCGCCATGATCAAGCTGCCTTCTTTGAACCGGGCAAGGCGACCTTCTTGGCCTTGGCCGTGGGTTGTACGATTTCCTTGACGTTGTCGAAGAGCTTTTCCATGGGGTAGCCTTCGTTCAGCTTCGGCTTCAGGGCCATGGTCGTGCAAATATCGACGGCGACCTTGTTGCGAGACTTATACGCAGCATCCGCCATCTCATCGGTCACCACCAACTTCGTCACACCAGCTTGCAGGACAATAAAGTCACTCGGCAGGCCTACAACCTTTTCAAGAGCCTTCTCGACGCGCTCCATGAGCTTGGTGTCTTCAGCGTACGCGGGGTTGATGGCGAAGAGCTCGCGTGTCACGACCTGAAGACGAAGCCAAGGTGCTTCGTGAACTTGGCATCGAGCCGTACGCTTTCAGGGCGGCCTACAGAGTCCATCTCGAGAAACATCTCGAAGCCAGCTTGCTTGACCTCAGTCTCCAGGGTTTTCAGTGTCGACTCCAAGGTTTGCATCAATGCCTTGATCTCAGCGACCTTCTGCAGGTTCGCTACAGGAAGTTCTTTCTTATCGGCCTTGGCCTTAGCAGTAGCGGGCTTGTCGAGAGATTTGGCTTTTGCGAAGAGACCGGCCATTTTGAACTCCGTCACAGTGTGTTTTGTCCCTTCCCAGAACAGAAGTGAAATAGCTTTACGGTAGAGTCACCAGATCTCCATAGATGTCCCACTCATTAGCACCAACTTTAACAGCTGTAGCTTTTCCATGCTTAGCAGAGATCACAGAGCCTAAAGCATTAATCACCACTCCAGGTACAGCATCAATAGTCACCGCGCCATCACCTGATTGGCTAATGATAATAGAGTGCCCAACTGGAATTAACGTTGTATCGTCTGGAATTGTCACAACGCTTGCAGACGCGGATGTAACTCTAAGCATAGTCGGAGTAGCCATATCAAATGCGCTAATAGTGTAACTAGTAGCTTCCACATTTACTATATTGAGTTTATTCGCTGGAGGTATTCCAGTCAGTTCAGAACCATCACCAGCGAATTTTGGACTAGATAAAGTTCCAGTGATCTTATCAAATGTGAAAGTGCTTGCAAAGTCTAGTGAGCCATCAAGATTAAATTGTACTTCTCCGTTCCCTGTGCCGGCAATGACAGGAACGGCGCCAGCGGTATCTGAAATTTGTACTTGAAGATCATCCAAAATCATCTGTAAATCAGTGACATCGGCAATAACATGCGTGTGAATAGCGTCTGCTTTTGCATCTAGCGAATCTTGTAAAAACTCTACTTCAGAAATGGCGTGTAAATGAATTGCATCAGCCTTACCGCCGAGAGTACTAGTGATCGATAGAATATCATTTTGGATCGTAGTTAAAGATCCATTGATATTATCTAAATCAATCTGCAATCCATCAACATCATCAATTTGATGCGTGTGGCTAATATTAGCTTTGGAAGCCAATTCACCTGTCAGATCAACAACATCTGAAATTGCGTGAAGGTGAAGAATTGGCGACTTTCCAGCAATATCTGAATTCAGCGCAGCTAACTCACTTTCCAAATTAATGACATCTGCAATCGCATGATTGTGCGTAATGCTCGCCTTCGAGTTTAGTGCAGCGTCAAGACCGGTTATATTACTTGTGGAGTGATTGTGACTAACATATGCCCTGTTAGCAAGTTCATTCTCTAAGCCCTCGACATCAGCAATGATGTGTCCGTGCCCAGTATTTGCCTTTGAGTCAAGAGCAATTTGCAATCCAGAAACTTCAGATAATGAGTGGTTATGTCCTACATCCGACTTCGTGAGCAACGCCTGTGTAAGCGTATTACCAGAACCAATGTCATTTGCACCAGTATGATTGACAGAAACGTACACCTCGTCAAATGAATTCAGATGAACTCTATTAGCCTTCATGTTTAAGTTATCTTGAAGACCATCAACATCAGGGATAGTGTGTACGTGTGATACAGATGCGTATTCTGTATGCGTGTGGTTAATATTGGCATATTCTATATGAGTATGGTCAACATCCGCCTTTGTATCTAAAGAAGCTTGTAAGCCAACCACATCCTCGATTAAGTGCGTATGGTTAACAGCTGCTTTGGATGACTGTAATGAATTGACGCTTGATTCTACGACACCAATTCTTGTATCAACCGAGCTAAGCTGCGCAATGTGCGCTTGTGTCATTAATCCACTAGTTGCGCCAGCATCGGGAACAGATATGTTAACAATGCGTTCTCCTAAACCATTAACATGATCTGATACTGATACTGGTGGAGCTCCAGTGATTTGCAATGAATTAATGTCAGCTTGATAGACTTGAGGAAAGGTTTCAGCATCTACGCCGAGCAATACAGTATTTCTATTTTTGATGAAACCTACGCGATAAGCCAATAAACCAGATGGACGGGTGAGTGTGAGTGCACCATTAAAATCAACGTAAAGAGGTTCTCCCGCGTGGCCACTCCAATCCCACTGATCATAAGTGATTTCTCCAAATGGAGAAAGATGACCTACTTCCCCAACTGTAATACTTTCAAGTACGATGCCAACTGGAACGCGGGCTGGCATTAATGCTGGATTTGAACTAGCCAATCTAACCGTGTCGTCTGCAGAGAAATATACCAATGACATTGCTGGAATTGTTTCTCCAGCCCTCACAGGAACAATTCTGTTAACCGGTTGAACTAAAACACCAGAAGTTCCTGCCGTTGTCAATACATGCACAGCGGAGTCGTCAGTTAAAAACTCTCCATTTGATTTACGCAGCGGCTGTAGCATCGTATCGCGCATAATAAAGCCGGGATTTCCGGCTACATTAAGGCCTACCTGCGTGCCAACGTTAAAATGGGCTATTGTACTGGCATTTCCATTTTGCACAACACCTGCAAAAACGCGGATTTTTGGAACCCACTTGTTGCGCGTTGTACTCCAGACCTTCATTGTATTAGATGAAAGATCAAACCAGTGTTGACCTTCAAGGGCTGTTGGTGCATCTAATCCATGAATAGGTGCAAGTGTAGTAATTCCGTGCGTTACATTTGCAGTTAGTACGTCAATATCCCAAAACAGATAATTTGATTCACCTGGAACCATTGGCCCCCAAGCGTCATCTACAGTTTTATCAAAATGCATCAGATAATCTGTACTGCCATGCGCAAATGACACGACAGTTGGGGTCGGCGACACGATATGAGAGACAAAATCTGGAGTAGTACTCTGATTTAAAAATGCAGGAATTCCGTTATCTTTTTGGAAGCTAATTAAGCCTTGGCGAAAATCTATACGCATGTGTTACTCCGTTTTGTCGTTGTCTTTAACAGACTTTTCGTCATAGTTGTACTTAGCAGCAACAAACTTGCTGTATCCTTCAATGGCACCCACGTAAGCAAGGTACACACCAAACATTCCTTCAGTCAAACCGCCAGTTAATGTCAGCTTGATCATAATCCACGTTGCGGCAACACCACCAACTAGCTGTAATACTTTCGTGAGCGATACCGATTTGCCGTTTTTAGTTATCATGTCGGCGAAATCGAGTTTCTCAGATTTTTGAATTCGGTAGAACAAGAACAGAAGTCCAAAAACTAAAGCCAACATGGCCAGACCCATGAGGTTCACTTGTAAATCCGCTACGCCAGATAGAATGTTCGTCATGTTTACTCCAAAATACGTTTGATATTTAGGGTAAATGCTTCAGGAAACAAGCGAGGGCTCATATGAGCCCTCGCTATTTGTCAACTAATGCCTATATTTTCGTGCTACAACTTAAGCGGTTCGCTGTACTCGTTACTAAAAATCAATCCAAAATCCATCGCAGGAACATCTTCAGGTTCAAGTTCAGACTTAGCCTGGATTGTCATATGTGGAATAAACTCTGGAAAGTCATGCGTTCCACCTTGAGCGATGAACTGATCATGTCTAGCGACAATTGCTGGGCAGTCTAGCTTTAGCACTAGGGCGTCACCGAGCTTACTGAAACCAACACCGGTTGCAACGTACTCATCTTTTGAACAAGTAATACAAAGTGGTTTTCTGGAGAACAGCAACGTTACGTGCAAGTTATCGTCCAAAATGATATTGTTCTTATCAGCCCAGTCTCGAACTAACGCCAACGTTCCAGGCGTTGGCGTTACTGCAGCGTAAGTTCCAGAAGATTCTACGTTTTTAAGTTCGTTAAGCAGCATTTAATAACAACGCTTTAAGTTCAGTGAATCCGCCAATTGGCACCTCATCTTTGAAGATTTGCGGCATAGTGCGTGCCCCAGGAACTTTCAAGAGTAGCTCGTCGCGTGCGATATATTTTTCGCCATCAATCTTAGGCTGACCAACGTCAAGATGCACAACTTCAAAATCGATACCCTTTGTCTTTAAGAGAGATTTTGCTTGTTCACAGTGTGAACAAGCAGGTTTTGAATATACGACGAACATTACAGAATATCCTTCATTGGAATTGGAGGGTTGAACATACCAAACTGAACGAATGAGTACCCAAATTCAGTATCAATCGTGTCCATTTTGGAACCTGCATTACTGTGGTTAAGTTCTGAACATTGGTATGATGAAATAGAACATCGCGCAAACCGATAAACTATTTGCGCTAAGTTGTTGTCATCAAGCTTGATTACAAAAATATGAACCTTTGAGGTTTTAGACAACCACTCTAAAGCCTCTAATACGATGTTCTCAGCGTCTTCGGCAATTGTTATACCCAAAGAACCAATCATTGAAATATTTTGTAATTTAGAAATGCTACCTCCTGGCTGAACGCCCTTAAAGTCTCTGGCAGGCAATCTAACTGCAACCATCTGGTTTGAAAGTGCTTCTAGATATTTTTGGACAACATCTACAGCCATAATGTCATCATGCTCCACCATGAACTTGACGACAAAATTATTCCGTTTAATTTCGATCATTAGAAATCCGCTTCAAAAATTTCAGTTTCATCATCACGAATAATGACACCAACTTTGTATTGGTTGTTATCTTGTTCTTGCGGAGCTGCTTGAGTGTTCCCAATGTTAATCCAATTTTCTAAATGCGGCATTGGATTAACTTTTGGGAACTTATGGTCAGTTTCAATGTCCAAGAACTCATAAGGATCTCTAGCCATGAACAATACCCAATTTTTCACATGCTTAACCGTAGTCCCAATAAGCTCACGACCTTCGCTGAACATATAATCAGTCCAGACTAACTCGCCATCTGTCACCGTATCAAATAGTTCTTTGATCTTTGGCTTCAGACGGTTATACGCGGCGCGACCGCGTGCAGTTTGAAGTTCTGTCCTCAAGACTTCTTTGTCAAGTCCAACGTGCACTTCAAGTTCATCTTGGGCGATTTTTTGAACTGCTTTTCCAATTGGTTGGAAGTAATTTGCAGAGCAAATTGTGAATGTGATAGCGAACGAAGACATAAATTGAACACGCTCGAGGATGTAGAGCGCGCACACTGCCATAAACAGATAGTCGTACGCTTCGTCAGCGCTCATTTCACCAAGCGCGTATTTGTGAGACGCGTACTGCAGATCTTTAAAGACCTTTGCAACCGCGTCAAGACGAACAAGACTTTCCTTAACTGCGAGAACGTCCTTCAGTACCTTCTCGCCATCGTCAAATGACATACGAACAATTTCTGAGTACGTAGCTGCATGTATGACCTCATTGTCAGAGATTCGCTGCCAAGCCGCCCACAGTGAACTATCAGAGATGAATGGAGCCAGCAGTGGTGCGATAGCACGTGAGGCGACAGAATCTGCCTCCCACTGCCATGCTAGCGTACGAATCATCATGTCGTACACGGCCTTTGGGCAATTCTTAAAATCTAGATTACACTGAGAATAATCGAACTCGTCTTCTGACCAGTCCAATGATTTCATCTTCTTGTACAAAGACCAAATCTTTGGATAATGTTTGTTAATTGTGTCGAATAGTCCTGGATCTGGACCAAAGAAGAGAGGGCTCTTCTCGCGGTATTCTTCAACAGACTTTTCAACATTAAAAACTTGATTATTCATAGCGCGCAATTCTCACAATAGTCGTCATCTTCATTTGAACCATATTCATCTTCTATGATAGTTCCACCGTCCGGCATGTAGATAGTGCCTCCAACGCGTTTAGCGCCATCTGGTAAATCACCAGATACAGCAACTGCCGATTCAGTCTTCTCAAGGTCTGTACCTTCACTGGTCAAGCTGTTCACGTAATACCGTGTCTTCATGCCGAACTTAATCATATCCAAATAATCTCTGATGATTGCGGAACTTGGAATCTTTTTATCGCCGCGAAGATCAACAAATAAATCAGCTGAGATGGCTTGATCACACCACTTCTGCATGATCGCGTACACCTTAATCATATCAGAAGTGCTCACATCCCAAGCTAGCTGATACTTGTTTTTCAACTTAGTACCATCAGGAGCGGCCCAGTGATTCACTTGCGTGTCGTTCGTCTTCATCAAGTATGTTTCGCGAATAGGGTATGGACCGTTCGTAGTGCCCGCAGCGATGGTGCTCGATTCACCAGGCATGTGCGCACACAGAACTGAGAAACGGATACCTTTATTCTCAATAATCTGAGCTCGCAGAGTTTCCCAATCACGCTTATTCTCAACCGTCACAAGCTCATCAACCTTACGTTGATAAGTATCGATTGGTAACCAACCCTTTGGCCACAAAGTTTTGTGCATCCACGGTGCATTTCCACGCTCTTTACCGAGGCGTAGTCCAGCATTTACCAAATGCCAATAGTGCGTTTCAGTTAACTCGTGAATAAAATCACGGCCATCTTGCGTGTCATAACGCTTGCCCTTCTTAGCCATTAAATGCGCAAGCCCAAGAATTCCGACGCCAGCGCTAAGACGCGACAGGGCGGTGTGCTTCAGATTCGGGAACACGTAATCAGACTTATGAATGCACACATCAATCATCAGCAGCGCATAATAAGCTACGTCTGCGTATTGTTCATCTGACTCAATGTTCGAGACAATGATCCCAGCTAGCGAACACAAACCAATCTCGCCATCGCCCTCTTCATATTTCGTTTTGTACAGTTCTTTGACCGACTTGAACGCCTTAGTTGGAAGAGCAATTTCAGCACACAAGTTAGATGAGAAAATGGTATCCTTAAATGGAGTGTGCCGATTCATCTCATCTGTTTGGTGCATGTACTGAACGCCAGTCTCATACGCCTGTGTAATGGCACCAAGTAATACTTCACGCGCATTCAATTTAACTTTGGCTGTCTTTAGATATTCTTCGTATAACTGTTCAAACAAAGATTGGTCTTTAGCGTATTGAGCATAGTACAATGCGGGTTGATCGTGATACGAGAACGGAGCAAACTCTTTGTTTTGCGCTACCAGTCTAGCAAATGTTTTATTTGATCCAAAGTTGTAGTGACATCCAGCTACCTTCTTCGACAATGGTGTCATTGGGTGCCGAAGTTTTTGAATGACCTCTACCTCTGGATCATAGGCTGTGTAATAGACTGTGCTCGCACCACCGCGCCCGTTTTGCAGATTCGCACCGATTGCACCAGTCATTGCTCGGTAATATGGAATCTTACCTTGGTGTTGAATCAAACCAGAACGAACAGGATCACCCAGTGAGCGTGTTTTGATATGAGTACCAATACCAGCACTCATAACCGTCATCATATATGCTATGTGGTCACCAGCTGCTAATGAGGGGGCTGTGTCCTCAGTAGTGTACAGACAACAAGAAGCATACCCATTTAACTTCGTGCCAAGGTTTGTAAAGTTTGGTGTGGGAGGGTTCAGGCGATTATGGCTAAAATGTCCATGCCAACCAGCAATCAATTCGAGCCGGCGGTCTTTTGGAAACTGTTCAGCGAGTGCCATTGACATACGCATGTACACAAACTGAGGAGTTTCAAATTCTAGTTTACGAACCTTATCACGCAGAGCGTACTTGTAGCGGATCTGATTGATTTGATAATGCGGGTATTTTAGATCCTGTTTATGGTCAATGATTTGTTCGATCTTTTCGTATTCTTCATCAGAATAATCAAGTTTCACCATCAGCCCTGCGTCAAACAGCTTTTGATGCAGTTCTTTAATTGTTGGGCGCCCGTCAGGATAAATGACTCTTTCAAGTAAAGACGCGTACAGACGCCCGGCCATGCGATTGTGTTCCCATGTCTTTTTGCTCAAGCACACGCTGATAAGCGTTTCTTGGAACTGTAGTGAAGAGCAAACTGCTGGGCATTGGTTCACTGTTTCAAGAACAACGCCACCCCAATCGAAACTTGGCCCTAAAGTCTTTGCGGCCCAAGCCCCCCACCCATTTGCCTTTGCTGGTGAGAACTCCTCCTGAGTTCCATTTCTTTTAATGATATGCGTAATCATCCGTTCAATTGTCTAGTAGGTTGTTGAATAGCAGGACGAAGATTTATTGCTGCTTCTGGATTTTGATGAATCACGATCAAACTCACAAGTTCTTTTTTAAAATCGTTTATTTGATCTTGAGTCAATGGGTGTTCATTCTTCTGAACGCGACGAATAACTTCCTGCTTAACAAGATAGTCAACAAAATCGTTGTTGTAATTGACCGCAGATGAGGTGATGACACCAAACATCCTTGGTGGGGTCGTGTCATCGAACTTAGGTGCTGAAATATCGTCTTCGTGCATAGAATTTAATTGTAACGAAAAGAGCCCGTTACGCCAATTTGTAACGGGCTCGGGTTAAGATAGTGGTCCTCGAACAAAATCTCGAATCTCGTTAATTCGACGTAGCCAACCATTCAAAAATTTGCCTTGCGAAGGAGTCGCGGCCACAATGTTCCTGTAAAATTTTTCACGACGATCGCATAGTAATCGGCATACATCAAACTCATTCATTTTTAATACGGTTTTAGCGGTTCCAGGACCAACATCACCGTCAATAGGTTTCGCTCCAACTACTTCTTGAAGGAACTTAGACGCCTTATCAACCCCATGATTAACACATCCGTCAAAATGTAGGATGGCAACACGGGGTGGCAGAAGATGACAACCACCTGCGACCCAGTACTTGTCATAATATCGTTGCTTGGCTTGCGCCCAGGTCAAACCGGTGATATTCAGGTCATTGTTCGCGTTCTTTGCAACCCCAAATTTGGTTTCGCCGCCACGGTCGTCAGGATCATTTACATACCCGACTTTTTTACGCTGAAATGGTGTTGCAATAAGACCTTGTTGAGTTTCTTTGTCATTGGCATTAAACCATCCGCCAACTTCATATAACATGGCGTGTGTCACTGCCCGTTCAAAAGCAGGTGTAAAGTCTGTCATATAGGCTCCATATTCCGGGAGCCTATTTACATTCTGCCGTCAGCCTAGAATGTCACCGACGGTTTTGCCACCGATATGACGCCAAAGATCATTCGGCCCCACAATAACACCACGAGACACCACTTTTAACTGCTGTTTACCAGGTGAAATAGCGTGAACCAATGCACTTCCCTTTTCAACTGCGGGGTAAATGCATGTGCCTTTAGGTTCCCATCCAATTACTTGAATCGGTGCGGTCATGAGCTTGCAATCCTCAGGAGAGAAGATGAAGGCTTCGTGCGCAAACGAGGCGCATGCCGTTACTGGCACCGCATCAATGGTGTACGTTTCGCGATCAACAATCAGAATGTTCCAAGACCCAGGAATTTTAACTTCGCTGCCGTCAATCAGCAAAGACATAGTTGGGCCTACAGTTTCTTCTAGGTAAGTGATTTCAGTCAAAGTAAAGTCAAGTTGTTGGCCGCTGAATGTCCAGTGAAAACGAGAGCCTTGTGGCAACGGTTGGGTGAGAGAGTCCAGGATGTATGGACGATTAACTTCAGATAGTATAATCATAATTTTGCCTTTACAAGTTTATTGACTGGGTACTTTGCTTCATCATAGAACTTCTTACGTTCGCGAGCGTGCTTCTTACCCCACTTCAAAGAAGAATAAACATCTGAAACATGCACGTACTCTTTATCGCGACCCTTACGAAGGCCACGGCCAATCGATTGAATGGCGCGGACAAATGATTTGCCAGCGTCAATCAACATCAAGTGAAACACGCGATCAATAGAAATACCGGTCGAAGCGATGCCAGCAGTAGCGAGCACGATCAGATCGTCACGTTCTTCGAAGGTTGAGTACCATTCAGCTCGCACATCGTTTTCATCAGCTCCACACAAGAACACTGAGTCTTTGATAAGCTTCTGCAACTGCTGACCTTGCTTGATGCTGTTCACCAGCACTAGCGTGTTCCCGTGCGTATTTGCCTTCGCGATGATCAAGTCCGCCAGGAACTCCAAGCGCTCTTGACTGCGACTCGTGTAAGACTTCTCAGACGCGTAATCTGGAAATTCTTCTCCAGCTTTCTCTTGGATCTCGATTGGTTGGATCTCGAGATTCGCAAGATAACCCATGCGAATTAGATCAGCCGCGTCGATGCGGTACAGGATCTCGCCAATACTACCACGCAGCGTGTACTGATCGGTCTCAGGCTTTGGCCACGTACCTGTGAACCCATACCGGTAGCCAATGTGCTTGCCATGATTCGTCAGCAGATCGCCAATGACTTGGGCCTTCGCACCGTGCGCTTCGTCTACAATGGCGACGTGGAAGTCTGAGATAAGTTGTGGCTTGTTCTGTAGTGCCTGCCACGTTGCGATCACGTGTGGCATCTCGATGCATTTCTCAGCACCGGAGTATACTCCATGCTCAATGCCACAAAGTTTGAAGGTGTTTGAGGTTTGGGTAACGAGGTCAGAAGATGGAACAATCGTCATCGTGCGGAAGCCTTCCTGACCGAAGACATCACACATTCCGGCAACCATAATAGTATTATGGTGAAGAACACCATTTGCATCATAGTATGAATGATGGTAGGCGTCTATTTGAATATCATACAGATCGATCACCCCTACAGGCAATATCTCTTTGATCTCGCATACCCCGTCACGGTGAACCACGCAGTGACCGATTCGCAAATCTTTTGCGAATACCCACGATCCATCTAGGGCGCCAAGTTTGTGATATTCAGCACATGTTAGTTCAAATTCGGCTGTACCCACAGACATCTTGAGAGTTAAAGATGGAGCACGTTTTTTCACAATATACGAAGCTCGCTCCATTCCTGTTGGAGTTAGTACTGTCACATTGAAACGCTCAATTGAGACGGGTTCTTCTAACTCACCAGCCTGCCCACTTATAGCCAACGCAACTGAGTAAAGTTTCTGATATGTCGTCGTACAGTTTACCACGTCTACTTTCGATAAATGATTCATAGGCATTATTCAAATTGTAACGTGTAATTGAACATAAATCTTTTTTAGAGAGGTTCACTTCACGTTTGATAACTCTTAGGTTTGGTTCTGCACAAATGATCTTTGGGCTAATTCCCAGGTGGAATCCTGCAGATTTTGAAAATTTGTGATCAACCTCAAATCCGTCATCAGTTTCGATATTCCCAAGTCTTCTGCTAAGATCTGTTAGAACTGTCACTAACCACAAGTATTGTGCTTTTTGCTCTGCCAGTGAAATCAACTCAGGTTCAAGGAAATTCTGCGTGATGTCATTTGAAGGAAGTTTTTTCCGCCACGCTGCATTTACACAGATCCACTTTTCAACACCTTCTGCGCCATACTTAAGGTAAGCTTTATCAAGTGATCTAGTGCTTTGCCTGTTTTTTAGAGCCAACTTTGCATCTTTAGGCGACAGTCCTAGACGCTCGAAATAGTCCTGATTTAGCGTGTTGCATTTTTTATTCTTTTCACTGAACCTCTTGGTTCCCTCTTCTAATCCGTACTTGTGAACAAAGAAATCTCGTGATCCAACATCGAGTCCTCTAGTTGTCCAATTCTTCTGTTTGCGAAGTTTCAAGTCATCATAAAATTTTTGGGCTTGTTGTTCTGAAAAAATGGATAAAAATCTGTCAAGATTTACGATATTGGCTCCAGCCTTGCACGCACAAGGTTGAACATACACCTTAGTTCCAACATCAGGCTGTGTTCTATTCAACCTAAGAGGCGCATTACACAGCCTGCAATTTGGCGATGTTATAGTCTCGCCGGAGTACTCTAGTGTTAACCCGTCTTGGTAGGCGGCAAGAGCACATCCTCTCCATTTTGCTGTCCATTTGTGTTTTCCTGGCATAGAAGTTCTTTCAGTTCGTTGCTACAGGAGATATTTAGCAAAGTGTCACCATGCACACACTTACCAGCACCAGTTGCTGCAATCACGAACCCTGATCCAGCATCAAGTGCTGAGTTCACAGCCTCGACCTGGTAAGGACGAACAGCGATTGGTACTTGTGATTTTCCGTCGAACCATTTTTCATGCAGCCGCCCTTGAACCAAAGGCAAAGGCAAACGCTCGTCATGTAACTCTATGTCATATCCCCACTTCTCAAGGAAAGGGACAATTTCGCCAAGAAAGCGCATGAACACTTTGCCAGTCTTGTCGAAGAAGCGGATCTTACCATCCCAACGACCAAGTTTGTACGCTGGCATGAAGAAGTACCCGTCAACTGCGATGCCGTACTTGTTCCAGAAGAATTGGACGTCACTTGGCTCCAGACCAGAGATGGTCATGTACACCTCATCACGAACCCAGATGTGTGCAGTCTTCTTCATACTGTGAACTTGAAATGTCTTTCAAGTGAATTTCCACGAACAAACGGCATCACGGCATCACGCTTTACAGAACCTGTTTTGATAAGATCAATAAACAGCAAGATCTTTACAAGTTCATTTGGCGTTAGGTTCGCTTCAGGCATGAACTCTAATTTAAGGTTCTGACCATTTTCATTTGCATTAATGACGAGCTCAACATTTGTCCCATTCATCGACATTGTTGCAATTGGTGTCATGTCTGCGTAGCCAATCCCATTAAATCCATTGGCACTAGTACCGTATGGAATAGCACCGCTTGAAATTACGCCTTGATAACTGGGGTTTTGAATAGTTGGAGAGTAAGTGTTTGGCATGTTAAATGATCACATCCTGCATTTCAGCAACGCGCAATTTTGTAATGTGTCCGACCATCCAGCCCATTTGCTTAATCGCCTCGACAATTTCATCAAATTGTTGCTGCTTTAAATTCGCTTCAACAATGAGTTGGTTTAGCTCTACCACATCTTTTTCGCCCTGAACGTACAAGGCTTGTTCACGAGCTCCCAATGCTCGAGGTGAGTTGTTGTAGTTCTTAACGTGCCGAGACTCTTTACGGGTTTTTTGAATCTCAAGCCACTTCACAACAGCTCTTGCTTCTTGAGCACGCTTTGCATAAAAGAACTGGTGGTGAGGAATATCACGAGCTAACTTTTCAAGTCGTTCGCCTTCGATATCAAAGATCGGTTCCGCACCATTGATTTCTTCTTCCCACTGCGCAAAGAAAGCTGGCAACTCGGCCATCAGATCTTCATTTGACTCGCCTAAGGCGAATAGGTTAATCGATGTTTTTGGCATATAGGCTAATCGGGGCGTTGTTAAATTGTAACAACGCCCCGTTACAATTACAGATAAACCAGGGTTATGCGTTCAGTAGTTTTCTGACTAACTGACGAAGTTGGTTTGCGTCTTGAAGAACGATTACCTCGCTGTCATAGCAGTAGTTATCGCACATTGTGACGTTTGCGCCAACTTCTCTTGCCGCCTCTTTTACTGATTCCGTAAAAGTAGCACCGTCAAATTCTGACAGCTCATCAAACAGCAATTTACTCTGCATCATCTGCCGTCTTCTTCACCAAGCTGAATTCTTCAACTGCGGTTTTTGCAACACGCATGGCTTTACCAAGCGAGGTTGCAACCTCTGTACGTTGCTCAACATTACCCTTATCGTTATGCACGGGGTAGTCTACGACAAAACCACCAATTACAGGACGGATAACAATAGACACTTCATTCATTTTCATTCTCCTAAATTGAGGGCCGAAGCCCTCAGCAAATTAAGCCTTCTTACCACGTTTCTTCGGAGTTGGTGTGGCGTCCACATCCACCTCTTCATCCTCGATAGCGTCAAGACCTTCTTCCGTTGGTTCAGGACCGCCACCACGTGCAAGCATTGGCTGGCAAGCAGGGTGTTCTAGCAGTCGAAGAGCAATTTCATTAGTGAGCTCTTTTTCCTTAAACACGATGCGATCTTTAACTTCACCTGTGGACTCGTCAACGATAGTGCAAACGTAGGACGTCTTCTCACCGGGCTGTGTGCCCTTAGCGATGACACCGTCGGCTTCCAATAGTTCAAGCAAACCACTGAATGGCGACATTCCCTTGTTATACGGAACTTCAAGTTCGACCTTGGTGCCAAGCTTTGCGAAGCGAGACTTGTACGTCTCAAAGCGCATACGAACGCCAGTGACTTCGCCTTCTTCCTTGAGCTTCAACTTCGTGACGATGCCAATGATCGAGACAGAGAACTTGGTAGAGTTCGTGATGGCCCATGCACCGTCACCAAGCATGATGTCTTGTGGGTACACGTGGTCAGTAAGAACCATCGAAACAGGCAGACGACCGATGTTGCCAACGGCCAAGCGTAACATGGCCTTGCGACGCTTTGCGAGCTGACCTTGGTCACCCTTGATCACGCCTTTGTCGTAGTTCTCCATTTCAGTCGAAGACGACAACATAGCCAGGGAGTCCAGAACGATCAATGTTTTCTGGGCTTCCATGTTATCCTTACCGTACTCCTTCTTGTATCCGCTGAAGAACTCAGACAGAATCGCATTCACGTCTTCAATTGTGGCAACGGAAATGTACGTCAACGCTTCTTCGGAAACATCCACACCAATCTTGGCGAGGTAGTCAACGTCAATCGCGTGCTCTGAATCCAGATAGAGGATATGGTATCCTTCAAGCTGTGCTTGGCGACAGAGGTTCGAAGCAATAAAGGATTTACCAGAACCAGATGGACCCGCGAACAGAGTCAATTTGCTAAGTGGAATACCCTTCTTAAAGTCACCGGACAAAGCGCGGTTGAGTGCATAGTTACCAGTAGAGAGCCATGTCTCAGTAGTTCTAATACCCACACCAACCGTGTCTAATTTGGCGACATCCTTCTTGAACTTGTCAAGAAATTTAAGTCCCATTATTTTCTCCAATAAGAGAGGGCCAATGGCCCTCTCGCTTTACTTACTCTTGCGAAGCGGCTGCGGCCTTAGCGGCTGCGGCGCGGGCGCGGAGTTGCTCAACTACACTGAGTTTTCCAGTAGATGCTGGTGCTTCTTCAGCTGGAGCTTCAGCCTTTACAGCTACAGACGGAGCCGGGGTTGCCTTAACTGGAGTCTCTGGAACTTCATCGCTTTCTTCAGGAGAGCTGTAAGAGCCACCAGTTGTTGCAGCGACCAGCATTGCTTCAACAGCGGCGCGTTCAGTTTTCTGCGTGCGATAGTCATTCAGAGTAAACAAATTCATCTTCTCAAGAACGTCATCGCCAACATCAGTTTGCTTAGGAGCAAAGTTAGATGTCGTGTAAGAGTTCTGACCAGACCCGGTCTTTGTCTTACGGAAGCGGAAGTTGTACCCACCCTTCAATTCAAATGGCGCTGCTTCCAAGTCTCCCGACTGGAACGCGGCTTGAATTTGCTTGAACACTTGTGGTCCAAATTCAATCAGCTTAACAAGCTGTTCAGCATCGTGTTCAATTGGGGTGTCAATCACCAGAACTTGCCCAATATATGACTTCTTACGGTAAAATTGCTTGCCAAGTTCTTCGTTGTATTCGGCACTCTTCTTATCGTAGAACCGTGCCGAAAGATCACAAATTGGGCAATCTTCACCATACATCTTCAAGCATGCGACCTTCTCGCGCTTGCCATTGATTGTCAGTTCATGGGTGAGATTTTCTACGAGGAAACCCATTGGGTTTGTTTCGTCAGCATCAGGGAGGAAACGAACTGTCGAAACGGTATCGACTTCTGCCTTCCAGAATGGAAAGAACAATTTCCAGGTTGCGTTACCGGTGTTTTCGGTAGTTTTGCTAGAGAATGCTGCGGCCAGATCGGCCAATGAACGCTTAGTCATAAAAATTAAACTCCTTGAAAGAAATAAAACAGGTTAAAGTCAAAATACCAGTTTTGCTGGTGTTTTATTTAGCAATTCTGGCTGAATGTTAACCTTGAACCGTACCATGTGCGATACGATAAAGGTAATTGTAACGATGTTACAAATTTAGAAAAATGTAACGGGGGTTAAAGAACCCCCGTTTAAGGTCAAACTTAGAGGTTCAACATCATTGCAGATGTGGGCAAAGCGCTGTGCGAAACACGAACTGTGTCAATGTTGCCAATGAAGTTCCAGTTTGGCGAACCAGCGTTGTTACCAATGTACATAGCGCCTGTTCCCGCATTGGCCCCGGCGATCGTGCCAGCGTAAGTGCCGGTCCCAATCGATGTTCCATTCAAATATAGCGTCCATGCGCTTCCCGAACGAACTACCGCCACGTGTGACCAAGCATTCAGTGGAATAGCTGTAGCTGTACTTGCTGTAATAATCCCGGTTGCGCCAATGTTGACAAATAGACGACTATTATTGCCGTAAAAAATACCCCAGCCACCCTGTTGTGATCCATTCCAATAGTAAGTACCGCAAATCATGCCGTTAATCAAACCATTTGCTGTTGGATATAGATACATTTCAACAGTAAAGTCGCCAGTAAAGTTAAATCTACCATCATTAGCAACAGACATATAACTGCCAGAGGTGTTGTTAAACAACATACTGCCGGTTCCACGTGCAAATCTGACTGTTGTCAGAGATGGTGGCGTGGAACCAAATGTAGAAACAACGTTCCCCTTTGTATCATTTATGGAGCCATCAAACGGCAAATAGGATTTGACATAACTTGGGCTATCAGGACCGGTTGCTAACACCGTGCTCGTTAATAGTGTCGAAACAATTCCACCTGGAATCATATTATTCTCCTTACAGATTAAGGGGTGAATTCACCCCTTAATGAATGTTAAGCAATCGCCAGACTTGCCGTTACGAAAATCTGCGTTGCAGATACTACATAGTACGAGATAACATCAACCGCGTTTGGCGTTGTCGACAATGTTGGTTTTGTGCCACCCGCGCCCTTGAAGTAAGTTCCCCAAGAAATCGTACGACTACCGGTAGCATCCTGCGTAATAACGATCACACCAAATTGACCTGGGGTAATTGTTCCAGTTGGGTTAGCAAGCGTGAAGTTACCAGTTGCTGTCAATGAGAAGTTGTTTGATGCATCGAAGTTTGGCGTAACAGTTGCACCATACGTCAGTGCTGAAACAGCGCCGCGTTGTGCTGCGGTCCAAGTGTTGTTAGCGCTTGTAGAAGCTCCAGAAACTGTTGCCCATGTACCGTCGCCACGTAGGTAAGTGGTGCTGTTCGCCGTACCAGAACCAAGACGCGCAGTACCTACGGTACCAGATGCCAAGTTACTTGCGTTAAGGTTCGTGAGCGAAGCACCAGAGCCGCTGAAAGAAGTACCAGTTACTGCGCCATTCAATGTGATGGCCGTTGCAGCGATAGTCACATTAGAAGCGGTATTAGCCGAGCGAGTAACCGTCATCCAGTTCGCTGCTGCGCCGTTGCCATCTGCAACCAAACGCCAGTTCAAAGAACCATTAGTATTGCTGACGTAGAAGTCACTCACTTGTGCGCCAGCTGGAGAGTTGGTGTTCACGAAGGTAAAGTATGGACGTGAAGAAGTCACGTAACCGAAAATACCTGTTGTAGCACCGTTAACCGTCAGTGAAGCAGTCGCTGAAAGTGTTGTGGCGGTAGCAGTTGGAGCAGCCCACGTACCGTCGCCACGTAGGTAAGTGGTGCTGTTCGCTGTACCCGAGCCGAGAAGCGCCGTACCAACGGTGCCAGATGCCAAGTTACTTGCGTTCAAGTTCGTCAAAGACGCGCCAGAGCCGCTGAACAATGTAGAACTTAATGTTCCAGTTCCACTATCAAATGTCAACGACGATGAAGCACCAAACGATCCACTGTTGTTGAATTGAACTTGGGTATTGGAACCTGCTGGCTGAGTTGCTTGCTGACTAGAGAACTGCGACCAGTTGATGTTTGACGTACCAAAGGAAATAGTTCCAGTGGTCGTCATGACCCATGCAGTTCCAGCAATATTGCCCTGCTGAACATACACGAAATCACCAGCTTGAAGCGAATTATCAAAGTCACTTGCACGTGTCAAGACGAAGTTTGGTGAAACCGCAGTTACGTTATAGACACCATTTTGCTTAGCATCAGTCTGGTTCTTAACCAAAATGCGATCACCAACGGAAGCAGTATATCCGCCAATGTTAGGAAGAGTACCAGACCCGGAAAGCGTAGCACCTACGCCACTCGTGCCGTTATTGTACGTTGCAACGATAGGACCAGTGGTTGCCGAAATAACTGCGTTATGGACATTCAATCCAGAAGCAACGTTATCAACATACTGCTTTGTTGCAAGTTCAAGTGCACTTGTTGGGTCACTGTTTACCGTGACTGAAGATGCATGCAACGCGCCAGTCGTTTTGTTGAAGGTGAAAAGTGAACTTCCGGCCAACGAACCGGAATCATTAAATTGCACCTGAGTATTTGAACCGCCAATAGAAATGGTTGCGTTGCTTGCAACAGCTTCCCACGCAGAGCCGTTATAGACATAAAGTCCGCCATTTAGTTTATAGAACAGTTCACCCAAATTATTGCCGCTAACCGGCAATGTGCTTCCAGACTCAATGGTGAAGTTGGAAGCAGCAGAAGAGCCTAGAAGTTGAATGCCATCATAAAGCATAGAAATCCCCTTGATTGAAATCACGGATATTTATGGGATTTCTAGTTCCAGTCTTTAATCTGAACTGATTTTACGATTGAGCGTCGGAGGTGCCCGGTTGGTGAAAACTTTGAGAATGAAGCGCATATCAAACGAGGGACCACATGGTCCCTCGTGTTTGTCTGGTGAACGTCAGATCAGTCTGTGATGTCAGATCTGTTTACCCAAAAGCAAGGGAAAGTCAAAATGCTTGTCCCCCAGAACAGAACTTTTTTCATTTTCCAACCTTCACCCATACTTCATCTGCTTCAAATCCCGCCCAAACGCCGTTGATTGCATTGATCTGCTGCATCACGGATTTGTAAGGCACTGCCTTATCACCACGTGTTTTTTGTCGATCAATCAATGTCTGCGCCGAGTTCCAGAACTCAACAGCAACTACACGGAACTTCTTTTGTTTTGCAAGCTCAATGAACTTACCACGCTTCTTTTTGGATGCATTAACGGTATCAATGAATACTGTCCCGTTTGCATGTTTGACACGATCCAAAAGAGTATTGATCATTCCGTTTGCAAACTTTTGAAACTCCGATTCGTTCTCATTTGCATACGCCCAAGCAGCATCATAGAACGCAACTTCATCTGATAACAATTCTGCACTTGGTGATTGTTGTTGCTTGAACCATGTCATTTTCAAATCATCATATGAAATGACAACATCTGTGGCTGGATTGAAGCGTTCACGCGTCCAAGTGCTCTTGCCAGAACCAGAAGGCCCAACTAGCAAGAACATCACCAGACCTTCGCCTATTGCAGTTGGTGTTGTATTCACTGTCAAGAACTGAACAATCCAGTCCTCAACGTTCTGCAGTTTTTGTTCATGATCATCACTGATCCGACCAGCAGCATCTGAACGTAGGCAGTCAAAGAACAAGGAAAAGGATGCTCCTGCCTCGGCCAGAGCGACCTTTGTAGCAATTGCCAAACCTTCACGTTTCTGTTTATCCTTGTACCCGTAAGGCAAATGATGCTCAATAATCCAACGTACGGCACGAGCTGCATACGTTGGTAGGAGCTGACGCAACTCTGGCATCGTCATGTAGCACTCTTGGAATAACACCGCAGAGTCTTGCTCGTGACCAGCGTACCTGCGGTAAGTGTCACCTGATCCGTCCTTCTTTTCCAAGACCTCTTCAGCTGACGGCTTGCCAGTGTCATGAAACAACAACGCGGTCAAGGCGATCACGTTCTCAATTTCTGTATGATGCGACATGAAATGGTCCCGGTATTTCTGCATCACCATTTCAGTGTGAACGGCGACATTCGCCTCACGGTGCCATGGAGAGTTCTCCACGGTGTTTTGCATCCGTTTCCAGTGCTCAGTGTTCTTGAACTTCGTCAAGAAATGATCGAATTGTTTCACTTTGTCCATTTAAAAAATGTACCACCACACGCAAACCAGGCACGACTTATTTTAGGTTGCATTCAGGAATGGGGGTAACTTTTGCCTTTATGGCTTCAGTACGTAAGTTGTTGCAGCTGATATTCACGTTCGCTTCAGTGTAGCTTGCCATAATTACTTGGCCAGCGAAAGCAACAGACACACCAACCAACGTCAATGCGTACCATTTCATTTTGAATCCTTTGCGGAATGACTTGCGGCACATTCTTCCGGCGTTTTTCCACCCGGGAAGGCGACCCAAACTGTACAGCAAGGGATCACGTTGATGCAAACTCGGCGGTTGTACGGTGAATAATGAGCACCTAACCAAACACCACCAAGTTGGAACTTAAATCCAGCACGAAATCCAAACATATCAAACCTCGCTAACAGAGACTTCGACCAAACGGAACTCACTTGACGCCTGTTCCATTACTGACTTAAACAGCTCGCAAATTTTTGTGATGCGCGCTGCCGTGTGAATATCCATTAGTGCTGGTATTTGCAGCAAACTGCAAATGCGTTCAAGCTGAATGTGTGTGGCAGTCACCGTCTGTGATGTCACAACAACATGGCCAGCCGCATGACAGATGTCGCGATAATCCTTGCGGACGGCGAGCAAACGCGCCCAACCTTGTACTAACTCAATGGTGTTACAGAATTTTTCAAGTTGCACCGCGCGTTTAGCAATAATTCTGTGAATGAGATGTACGTCTTCATCAGAAAGTTCGATGTAGTACCGTGGTTCGGCTCTTGCAACAATGTTCATGTTACTCTCCAAACTTGTCGTACGCAATATTCATAAAGACCATGCTTTCAAAAATCATCAGACCTACGCCATAAATTGGTGGGAAGCCAACAGCAATACCCAAGAGCATAATGCCAAGGCCCAAAATACACGTTCCATAATAATGCGTTCTATTTCGCTGAAAATATGGAGCATGGCCGCGCGTCTGGTAACCAATACGAGTTCCAAAATACACGCCAACAGCTGCGCAAATCGCTAAGAAAGGCCCAGAAAACATGCAAACAAGAAACATAACCGAAATGGTTAGCCAGGAATGTGTTCTATATGACATTTTTAGAACTCCTTAGAACGACGATCGATATGACCCTGCACAAGATTCCATGTGCCACCTTCCATCTTCCAACATCCGGTGTTTTGAACACGACGGAAGCGGTCACCCGTGCTCGTGACAACGGTCAATTTAGCTGTCACACGAACAACAGTGCCGCATGGATAGTAATCACCATTGAATGCGTATGAAACTTCATCACCGACCGATGGAACTGCAATGATCCCAAACTGCGTTAGAGATGAGTTATGCGTGGGGACATGCAACCTTCCAAATTGCTTGGTTGCGTGTTCAGCAAGATCTGCCACGAATTGAAGCGAGGTGTTATTCCAATCATGGCGATCAATGGCACGATTGTAGACAACCAGTGTGCCGTCATCATTGAAGAACGACTTTAAGTCTGGGGTGCCGGTAAAGGGAGTTTCTTCAACAAACTTTACGAACTTTTCATCATTGTACAAGGCGTAAAGCATTTTGAACCTCGGCATGTTGCGTTAGGTGTATCTTAACGCAATCACGAGGTTCATGTTGACTAATCTGTAACTAATCTGTAACGAATTCAGAACGTAATCGTGACTTACACCTCTGTTCTGCAGCCTGTATTTCTTCAGGTGTTCTGAATTCGAAACAGAGCTGTAAACGCTGCATGGCTGGTGAGAACTCCAGCTCAAGGTACTCTTCAATAAGAGGATCCATGTGTTTAGCGAACTCGCTAACAACTCGCTCAGCATTGTCAGCATCACAGAGGTCGTTCATTCGATCAATGAACTTAAAGACACCATCAATGATTGCATCTTTAGCGTCCTGTAAAGCTTCACTCATAATCTACTCGGATGCGCCACACAGGAGGTAAGGAGCCCATTCCACTAACAATTTGTTCCTCTGCCTGAATGATAGCAGTGAGAGTACTCATGTACAGAACTTTTGGCCTTACTAAGACTTTCTTTTCAAGTTGCCCAAAGAAAAGAGTAAGTCCGCTTTGATCCCAAAATAGACCTGTAGCGGTAAAGGAAGGTTGATCCCCGATCGTACAACTTATTTTCATAACCCAGCGTCCTCACCAATTACGTTTCTTTTGCAAGAGCATGTACCGCATACTCCACAAGAGGTTTTATTTGGGCTTGGGTAGAAACGCACTCGCATTTCTAAGTCTGGGCAAGATTCAATTGGGCGATACTCTACACATGGTGCGCCACGATCGACAAAGTGACGCGTGGCTTTCATAAGCACAGGTCCAGTTTTCAGCATCAGTTCAAATTTCTGATTTGGATCATCAGCGATAACGTAAAAAACGTTCTTTTCCAAATCACTCTGAATAAACGAAGAAAGTTCGAAAACTGGAAACATGTTTACTCCTTACTCAATGGAGGTCCACCACGGTGTTGCTTTGACCACTCATAGTCTAATCCATCTGGTGTTTTGCCATCTTCCACAGAACTCACGCCTGGCTTACCGACACAATCGCCAAGCTCAGAGCTAATAGTTACGTGTTTATAGCCAGATTTTCGTAGATTTTCTGCTTTTGACAGGGCCAGCATAAGCTCATCGTCACTGAACATTTTACTCTGGGTTTTTATTTCATATTCATCAATCCAGAAAACAACAATGCTCATACTTTTCCTCCTGGGTATTTCTTGTAGTAAACCAAGAGGGCAACATAGTAAAAATTACTTAGACAAATTGCTAGCCCACCCCAAAAACTCCACCACTGGTCTAGATGCGGGTAATAAAACATATTCCACACACCCCAAGTAGTAAAGAAAACCACACTCAGAATACTGAGACCTGCAACACGCTTATCTTTTAAGAGCGTTCTGCAGTGATTAAGAATAAAGAACGCCCCAAAAAATTCAAATGTGGCGTTAACGATGTCAGGTGTTAGCATTACAAAGTTCTTAGTTATGATTCATTTTATAAAGACAATTGAACCAAGAACTTAACTTTTCAGGTTACAAAATACTAAATGGCACATAATCGTTGTTATCATCCATTGATGAATCTGGATCTACGTACTCGTTGACCTTCTTGAAAGCTTCTTCATTGTATTCAGATAAGCGTTTTAACAAACGCATAATACCAAGAGTTGCCATCACTGAGTCATCCGTGGTCCCGGTCTTTGCTTCATATCCGTTCCCTTTGGAGACAAAATGCTTTAGTTCAAAGATTAGATCTTCTGACTTAATGTTGATACCGTTCGTTAGCTTTTCAATTAGATTTTTTAGTTGTAAGGCTGCAAGAACCTTTTGGCGCCCGGTGGTGAACACACCGAATTTCGCCGGGTGATCTGAAACAAGTTCAGCAGTTTCAATTTGATTTTCATCATTGTAGTACAGAGCAGATACCGCTTCACCTATACCATTCCGTTCAAAAGTCCACAGCACTTCAGCGCGCCCAGCCCCCTTATGCTCAGTAAGTTTTCTAAGCAACCAAGTAAGCTTGGCGTAGATAAGTGGAATGTTCACGTCATTCGACCTGTACTCAGCAATTTGATTTAGCCCTGGGAAATCAAACACCTCAATTGATGTAAAGTCACGACCACTACCAGTTGCTGGGTCCATTGAGACCATGTAGATCTTATTCCGCCCGCCAAGTTCTTCTTCTGGCACCCAGAATTTAAAGCCTAAAGATTCAAAGACAGGTTTCTCGTATCTCAATTGCGCTAAACGTTGCGCATTCACTAACAGTGCGTCAGATGATAGAAACTCACAGTCCAATTCTTGTTTGGCTTTGATAGGACCCAGCTTACCGGCCATATCGTCATACCAAGCCTTATCGCGATCTGGGTGACGCCACCACAAGAACTCTAGCGGAACAAAACTGTTCTGCTTGCTTTTTGCACCAAACCAAAGACGCGCGAACAAATCCGAGTCGCCGTTCGGTGTGCTTGTGATGATGAACTTACCGCCTGTACCCAGAGCTGGTGTCAATGAAGCCCACATTTCTTCTTGAATGCGGCGTGAGATAAACGCAATTTCATCAAGGAAGATAATTGAAGGGGAACTACCACGACCTGTTTTTTCAGACGTAGCTTCGCAAATGATCTTTGATCCATTATCAAATTCAATTGAAGTACGGTTATAGAACTTACAACCTGCCTTCAACCAATGTGGTAGTTCTTCGTACGCGAATTTAATGCGTGACTGAATTTCAACGGCGTGAGCCATAGCCTTAGAGGCTATGACGCAACGCTTGTCATCATTGAACAATGCAAACCACAGAATATACATTGCCGCCACAGTGGTCTTACCCATTTGGCGTGAACATAAAAGCATCGTGTCCTTGTTCTCATGGATTGCCTTCACCATTTCAATTTGGTAGTCGTACAATTCGAATGGAACGGATCCATGAACAGGGTGTGTAATCCGAACATACTTCGTTAAGAAGTATATTGGATCTTCCATACAGCGCTTTAATTCAAGAACCGCCTCTGGCGTGTACTCACTGGATTCGTGGGCGCGCTTAAGATTAGGATTCTTAGCCATTAGAACTTCACCATGTACTCACGTTCAAATTGTTCTTTGTCAATGACCTGCATCATATGATCAGCCCATCGTTGTGTTCGATTAGGGTGCTCGTGCCATGCGGCATGAAATACAATTGCTGGGCTCACACACTGCAGAATATCAGAAAATTGCGTTCCTGTGAAAGTGATTCTGGAATCTTTGTATATGCTCAAACATGGAATAAGACACGCAAGCAACTCTTTTAATTCAGAATTTAAATTTGCTTCATCTACCCAGAGATGAGTGATCGTCATTCCTCTGCCTGTATTTGGCAATGGACCAGCCGCAATGATCATTGAATGATTGTCAAATTCAATACGGTGCCTATTCCTAGTCTTTAGAACTGGTTGCATCCATTCAGGCAAGTTATCGTACATGAACAAGATGTTCTGAATTATTTCTGTACTGCGGGCGTGTGATGGCCCGATGGCTAACAGCACTTGCTCTTGTTTAAAAATTGCCTTCCACAAATAGTAAGCAGACATCAGCGCTGTTTTACCCATCTGCCGTGCGAGTGCTCCAATTACTGGAAGTTCATTCTTTAGCACAGTAATGAAACGCTTTTGGTACGGATAAAGTGCAAACGGTACGGTACCGTGCTCAATGTGTCTGATCTTTACGTATTTCTCAATGAAATAGATCGGGTCTTCAGAGCACTTGATAAGCTCTGAAATATTTTCTGAAGAGAACTGCATTTAGTTTTCCTGTTGCACGAATTTCTGAATCACATCAACAGTTTTCTCATGCATGAGAACTTCAAAATGATTCGCTTTTACTTCTATCTTTTTGCCGTACTTCAGCGCTGTCTGGCTGGCCACCGTGACAATAGTGTCATTTGGCTCTGTGCTCCACGGAAGAGCGCCACCAGTTGATATCACGGACAACATAGGGCAGGGGATCTTCTCATTAGCAAAGCGGCTAATTGCTGGGCTAACTGGTGTCAAATCATTCAACACAGGAAGTCCACTAATCAACCATCTTGCCCAGTATGCGAATTTTGACCCACCAAATGGAGTACTAATAGAAACAACCTTTCGAACGTCGTGCGTTTCGTTCAAAGCGATTGTGGCTGCAATTATCCCGCCAAGTGAATGCCCTACTAGAATCAGTGGTTCATTCTTAGGCAGCATCTTGGAAACTTGCAAAACAGACTTCTCAAGAGATTGATGAGAAGTGTAGTTAATTTTCGGGTCACCCCCAATTCCCTTCGACAAGTACGCAAAGGAACTCTTACTGGAGTTTAACCCATGAATATAGCAAATTGTTTCCATGCCAGTATTTACCTTGGCCGGTGTAATGAATTAGATCCAGGTGGCAATTCCTGTTTTAGGATCATACGAGAATGCACGGCAATCACCATACTCCTTTTTCCAGGGGGCTGCTTTAAGAGCTTCCTCTCGTGATAATCCCTTTTCAATCTTCAAAGAGTAAGGGTTACGAATATCTTCGGAAACTTTTACCTCAGGATTATGACCCCAAATCTTTAGGCTCAATAATTTTCTGGTTGGTTCACCATGCTCATCGCGCAGTGCGCCTTTATTTCCAAGCATACGCGACACAAAGCTCACTTGCTTGCCTGCCCACTTCCACATCTGAGGAGTCCACTCTTTGACTGGGGTGCGCTTCATTTTAATGATCCACTCGGCACTCTCGACACCAGAATCAATGCCAATCGAAGAGGCTTCCTTTGGCTTCAAGCCAGGGTATTTCTTTGGATCTTTACGACCCTTTTCAGTCTGGCTCTTCTTAAAGGCCTCAATGGCAGAAGGCGTCATATTGATAAGCTTGCGCCATTTATCATACAACTCTTTACGATGCTGCTCTTGCGCATCTTCATAGATCACTAGGAATTGTTTGAATGATGGTGCTTCCTCAGCAATTCCTGCTGGAAGTAATTTTGAATCCTCACCACCATAGTATTCTGCTTGTTTGTGGATCATTTTATGAAGGACTGCCATTGCTTTCATGATTTGATCATGAGTGTAAGGTTTTCCTTTGCCTTTATTTGGCAAATCATCAAGCTTCTTGAACTTGATTTTGGATTTTGAAAAATCAAATGGTGCGCTCATAACATTCCTTGTTGCGTTCTATATTTAACTTATAGAGCACCAGCGTTATTTGGGAATGATCTTGCAGTACCCCATATAATTCTAACCGCTCCAGTTCCACCAGGCCATCCATTACCGTTGCTAAAAGTGTCGCCGCCACCACCACCGCCGTAAGTACCACCGGTGAAATTGGTGGTGCCAGTAGTGGCACCAGAACCGCCGCCACCGTTTGAATATGAGCTGGCGCTAAGCACCTGACCTCCTGCGCCGGAAGCGCCTACACCATATAAACCAACGCCACCACCAGAAAACCTATTTGTTGCCGTACCACCAAGTGCTGTACTTCCTGCGCCACGTTAACGTTCCATCCCCAACTGTGACTGGAACACGACCTGCCACTCCATTAGCAACTGCAACAATAGAACTAAATTCATTTCCCTGAAGCTGGAGGCCAGGGCCGGCCGTATATGCAGATCCTGGTAAAACTTCCCACCTTAAAGTTGAGCCATCAGTTAGAAGCGCAGCTCCTTGATTACCTGCTTGATTTGGTAATAAATTTGATAGAGCGCCGGAAACAGTTGTTGCCCCCGTGCCGCCGTGTTGAATAGCTAAACACCCACCAGCCGTTATATCACCCTGATCTGTAACTGGTCCGCCAGAAAATGCTAATCCTGTTGTACCTCCAAGCACATTAACAGAAGTAACAGTTCCCCCTGATACTTGAGCGGGTTCCCATGTAGGTAAACCTACGGAGTTAGATGTCAAAACTAGATCTGCTTCAGCTGGAGCTGGGATCCCTAAAAAACCACCAGAACCATCACCAACTTGAACGAGAGAAACACCTACACCAGCACTTGATCCTCCACCGGAGCCAGTTCCTGCGCGAACCCACTGTGTGCCACTGTATACATACAAACCATCATTTAGCTTGTAAAAAAGTTCGCCGACGTTTAAGTTAGTTGTTGGAAGATCATTACCAGATACAATTGCTAAATTAGTAGCAACTGACGCATCGGTAAGTTCAATACCATCGTAAAGCATAGGTGTTCCATTTTATCAGATCACCTATTTACTTTAACAGGCAAAGGTCAACGTAAGTTTTCCATCTTATACTTGATGCGAGCAACTTCACCCTGAAGCTCTTCATACTTATTCATTAGAAGACCTTCATTTGGTACCGAGCTCTTCAAATCGGACAACACGTCGTTCAACTGACGAATAAACTCAAGTGGATTTTGTTGACTAAAGTGATTTGGATCAGACTGTTCAGGGTTTACAGTCTTACCGGTCATACCCATGTAAAACTCAGCCAACTGATCAGCAAAATCAGTCAACAGTTCGTATAACTCGCCAAGAGCCAAGTGCAATGAAAGGGACTTCACTTGCCAATGATGCACATGCGCGCAACGTTGGGCCATCAGAAGATTACGAAGAATATTATCCATTATGCACCCTGCTTTTTGCCTGGAATAGTTTTGTACTTCGGCATTGGAAACGCTGACCTTGAAGTGTCACCCGTTGGTTGATCGATGCCAACCTCAATTCCAAGCACACCAAATTCAGCCTTGGCAGCCTTGCCTGCTGGAACACTAGACTTACTCTTAAATTTAGTTCCGGCTAGAGGAATGAGTTCACCAACTTTCATTCAGCATGCCCCAATACACTGTTCGGGAGCAATGCCTCAATCGTTTCTTCAATTGAAAGCGAATCTGCAAAGTCGTCAAAACGAGCCTTCGAGCGTTCAGTGCGGAATTTGTACTCGATCGGAGGAATGTAACCGTTTTGAACGGCGGCACGAGAGAACGTACCAATTAGAACATCATGTTCGTAGATCTCACCTTTGAGCTTTGGCCAATGGCCCTTGCCCTTATAGAGAATCTTGACACTATATGGATGTTCGTCAACAGGGTCAGAACCCTTCATTGGAGCCTCGACCATAAGGTATTCTTTGAAGGTGAGCTTTTCTTTGTACTTACCTTCACCGTTTTTCATCTCACGCTTCTTGTCACGGTGGGCTCCACTTGCATTCCGCTTGTTCTTCAGAATTTCATAATTCGGATCTCGCGGTTTTACATTTGGAACCACGATCTTGTTCTCTTTCGACTCGGCCATTTTTAGAGGAACCTCATAGTATATTTTTCCATCTGGCTGTTGAACTTGTACAAATTTCTGTCCTGCGTGCGAGAATGCGCAAACAACCCATTGGCCTGTTGCTGAATTATAACGCTCAATACGCACCTGTTTCGCGACGCTAACAGCATCAACATTATTCTTTATCTCAGTAGAATCCGTTCCAAGAAAAGAATTTATAAACTCTCGTACTCGTTCAGTTACACCAGACATAATTACTCGCGGCTGTAGTCGTGCTTGTCATTCTTGTATCTGCTTAGAAATTAAGCAGATCTTTCATGTACTCAAAAGTTGACAGAATCGCTTCGGTGCGGGCGGCAGCCTCATCACCAGTTAAGCTTGAGTAATAGCCAATACTGATTGCGTTGAAATATCTATTTGCATCTCCATTACCAAGGTACATGAAATCCATGCCATATAGATTTAAGCCTTTTTTCTTCCAAATCATTTGGATCGCTTTGCGATCCTCATTCTTGATGTCCTTTGGAGATTCAAGCACAACATCAGACTGCCACATGCTGATCTTAAATCCGTCAGGCAATTTAGCATTTATACCAGCTGCGTCTCTTCCATATGGGTTACGCTCACCAGGTTTACGATGCCAGGTGATGTGACCACCCATTTTGCCAATCAAATCTTCCCAAGCACCCTGAGATTCTTTTTCACGCTTTTTGAGCTCATCGCGAGCAGCACCTTCGCGTTCCACAGCTCCTGGTGCATAATCAGGATCTGCAAAGCTAATAGTTTTTCCCTCAATTAAAACCCAACCTTCATCACGATCTTCATACCACTTTGCGACTAGCTTACCATCATATTTTGCAAAGTCCCTACCATCGTCATCAACATCAAGTTTTGCAACGGCCTCTTCCCAAGCTTTACGATCATGGCAAAACCAAGCTTTTTCCTTGGCTTCAAAAAGCTCTTGAAGTTTCATAATATCCTCGCTTATGCAATTTGTGTATTTAGATTGCTCGATAGTTACTTGATTTCTTTTGTGTCAGCGTCAATGCTGATCATGCGTAAGATCTCTTCACGTGAAGCAACGATGGTGTTGTTTGTGACCTTAGAAGCGCCATTAGCCCCAGGAATAAATGCAGTTGCGCGTTTACGATCAGTCTTAACACGAGCTTTTGTTGCTGCAGCTTGAAGTGCTAGATTCAAAAAGTTTGCGGCAACTTCCGCGTTGCGGGCAGCATAGCGAGGTTCGATGATTTCTGTGTACGCCATTTGATTATCAAACGCTTCCTTAGCTGCTGTATACACTTCATCGAAACGCGCGTCATTTTCAATATCTTCTTGGTCTTTCTGCGGTTCTTGTGGTGAAGCAATTACATCAGAAGCAGGAACTTGATCATACTCTGTTATTTCATTATGATCAGCGATCTCTTCATCAGCGATGTCAAATAAATCATCCAGCGGGTTTTTTATTGGAATCATTTCTTATTCCTTCCATTTGCGAACATGCTACGCTCTGTCAAAACGCGAAAGCTCATTCCTTGTTGCGAGGCAAAGTCAGCCGCAGCTTTCCATTTTGCCTGATTAACAGCAAGAGCGTACTTATCTTGATCTGACGCTTTTGGTGTTAAAACCGTTTCTTTATATGGTTTAATTTCAATAATCTCTTTTTTAATATTTCCAAACTTATCCTTATAAACAACTAAAGCATCTGGATAATAATTTGCAACCCGCTTATCAAATGGATGTAAGTATGGAACACTAAATTCTTCACTTGCCCATTGCAACACTGCTGGGGTTGTATCTAACCATTGAAAAAGTTTTAATTCCCAAGAACTTCTAAAGAAGATTTTCTCAGGATTGCCCATATATTTGGAAGAATTCTTTGGGACAAAACGTCCCTTCATAGTAGTTCTGGCTTTTTTGGTCGCCATCAATTTTCCCCGTTCTTAGCGGATGGCTGCGTTGGGCCAAAACCTCCAACGCTTGTTGTGTACTTTGCTTTGTCTGGACCCGCAGTTGCAGAATCTGCTGCAACATCACGAGATGGGCGGGCCACTGACTGAGTAACAACTTTGCTAACTCCGTAAATTCCTTGCTTAGTCAAACCTGTTGCAATATTTCCTAAAGTATCGGCAACGCCGGATAATCCAGGAATCTTTCTAAGAGAGCGCCCAATTGTTTGACTTGTGATCGCGCCGACTGCCTTAGCACCTACAGCGGCAATTGCTTTTGTATATGGATCATTACCACCTGACTTTTGCGTTTTCTTACCAGTTGGCGCCGCATCCCCAGGAGCAGATCCAACCGGTGGAACTTGTTTAGATGCTGGCAGTTCTTCAAGATCATCCATCTTACTCATGACCATGAAGTCATAGTCAAATTGCATAGTGAATAAATTCGCTTCACTCGCTTCATGGTTTACATCATCTAAATCAAATGACACGACACGTGGATTGATGAAAAAGAATGAAACTTGCTTGGTAGCATTGTCGATCTTTTCTTGCGGATTTAAGAAGATTTGCGTGACTTTGATGGCTTCAATGACACCACCAACATCAGTGTTAATGACTCCACGATGTGCAAAATCATTCGTCTTTCCAAGACCATCAGAAAATTCCATACCCGAACCAGTATCATAGATCGCTTTTGCATCAGCGATATTTTGTGTGGCATAGATAGAACGACGGGTAATTGGTGAGTGTACCATCACCATGAAACGGAAAAATTCATAGACATTGTTTCCAACATCATCCATGAATGTCATCGTCAAATCTCGGTGTTTGATTTGCTTAAGTACCTTTGTTCTAAAGTTGTACTGATTGATTTCCTCATAATCAAAGTCTACCTTAGGACGATCAACTGACTTAATTAGAAATGCAAAGTTACGTTGCCAATCGGCGCGGCCAAACTGTTCTAATACACCTTGTTTGAATAAGAATTCAACACGGAAAAGGAACTTAAGTTTTGGTCTGAACTGAGAATTAGCAAGTGAAGCGGCATAAGAAGTTGCTGTAAATGAAAGATCTGAAGGATCAATATTTGTAGCAGACTGATTTTGTCCTGTTACTGATTTCAAATATTCGCTGAGTGGCGCGCCTGCATATTCTTCAACAGCGTTGCCGAAGAGATTAAGCGCAGTCTTTTCAGAATGTACGCCCGCTTGTTTAACGATTTTTGAAATATCAGCCATGATTACTCACAAGTTGAGGACTATTTAGTCAATCCCTGGTGTAACGTACTGCCAGTTGGGAAAATCTGGAGACAGACATCTGTGTCTGATGGTGCGGCGGCACACTCCATACTTCTCCTCGACATCTGCAACTCGCCCATAAAGAATACCATCTACAATTACTGATTTCGCCTTTGGGTGCTTCTTAGTCGGCTTCACAGCGTTTTGCTCATCAGCATAACGCCAATTCGGAGTGCTCATTCTTCTGCATCTAGATGTGATAGTCCTATCACTAATTCCGAGCGCTCTGGCTGCCTCTGCTGCGGATTTATACGTCACTCCTTCAATAAAAACCGCGCGGCCCCATGTAGGAACTCCTTTTCTACGCTTACTAATAGCTTCACATACTGATTTTGGTTGTTGTTTACCCTTTAATGAAGCGCTAATCTTAGAGGTATCATAGGTTCCTCCTCCACCTCGAATGATATTCATGCATCTTGGGTCTAACAGCGTTTCTTCCGTGACCAGTTCAGCTTCTTGATGCAATGCTTGTTGTCGTGATATGTGAAACGCAATAATCTGCTTATGATGTGATTCAGGACCATACTTCTTTAGGGATCGTTTCATCACCTTGCCACTTCCAAGATATCCATCTTCTAAATCATTGGTACTATGAACACCAATGTAATACTTTCCATCGGCTCTGATGATTTTGTAAGTGTAGTGATACTTATGTCGCATAAAACAAAATAGGGTAGGAATTCCTACCCTATTTAACGAATTCACGTATCGTTACGCTCAACTTTACATATAGGAAATTAAATCCCTCCAATTTGGTACACCAGAGCGCACCACCAGCATACCTTTGACAAATTCTCTCATGGTCACCGCGTCCAATTCGCCATTTTCACGCATCTTCACAAGGTGATCAAGCAGCTCTTCCTTCTTGTCAATAGACACATCATCACCACCAAGTGATGGCAAAACAGAGCGCATACGCTTCAGAACTTCTTCTGGAGTCAAATCCATATTGATCTTCGCTGATCGCGACATAATCGCTGAGTCAAACTCTTCTTTCTTCAAATTTGAAATAAAGACAACACGCCCCTTAAATTCGAACATTGAAGGAAAGCGAACAGGACCACCTTTTTTAATCTTAACTCCTGCCTCTTCTGCTTCTTCATCATCTTCAGAAGGAAGGTCGGCATCAGCGTCGCCTGATTCAGAAGCAAGCTGCTTGTCAATTTGTTTGTAAAGCGCGTGACGCTTTTCATCACTCATCTTAGACACGTTAATCGTGTTCTTGCCATTCCAAGAGATTTCACGCACAGGCGATGTATCAAGAGCAGCTTTCAGAATGTTTGTTGCGTCTTCATTACCCCACATACTGTCGCAATCATCAAACAGAATCATGCCACCTTCTCGGAACATGAACATTGTTTGATAGATAGAAACTGGAGACGCTTTACCAGAGATCTTGACGTAATCCTTACCTGCAACCATACCTTCTTCAGAGATGGTCTTCATAATGGTGTACGTCTTACCGGTGCCCGGTCCACCATAAATCAACAGCGAGCGCAGTGTACCTTTACAAGCCATCCCAACTAGCTGCGACAAGTGCCCATACAGCGTTTCTGGATCACGCATTTCCTTGTCAGAAGGCTTATGATCCGCCATTGAATTGGCAATCTGCTTATACAGCTGTTGTGCTTCCTTTGAACTTCCAGCTGGAATGAACTTCTTAGTCTCAGGGTCTTGAGCTGTAACCTTGATGTACAGAATTGGCGACTTCTTGTCTACAGCCGTAACTTCACGTGGTCCGTCATCCTTAGTAACTAATTGACCAGAGCTCTGTGTTTCAGTAGATTCAACATCATCTACTGCACCAGGTTTTGCATTCCACAAACCACGCCCAATTTTTTGGCTCCGAATGTACGCTGGAATTAGCACATCATTGTCAGTTGCAACGGCTTTGATCTGATCCCAAGACATAGATCCTGCACCAGTTTGGCCGTACTTTCTAACCGCCATTTGATAGAAGCTATCATCCGAAACCCGCTTTGCCATTTCGTCAAGTTGAACTGATTCATTTACTTGCCTTACTTCAAATTTACCTTCTTTAGGGTGTTTGATAAGCTCGGCAAGCTTAGACATTGCACTCACCACCGTTGAAGCGGATAAATCATGGATGTCGATAAAGTGTGATGGGCCGGTGTTAGTTGTGAAATAATCCCATACGTCAACCCCTAAAATTTTTCCGCCGCGAAATCTGACACCAAAACCGCGATCATTAAAAATCCAAGTGATTCGGTTAAACCCTGACATTTTTTCAATAAACTCAGAACCACCGTATCGGTACATTTTTGCGCCGAGGAGTTTTGGCATTCGACGTTCGAATACGCTTAGAACTCTGTTAAGGTCATCTTCCGAAAATTCGGCTTCTACCAAGTAATCTTTGAAGGATGTGTACATTTTTATGATTTCTATTGCAGAGATGATTTGTATTTAGATCAGAGAGATGGTTCTGAAACTAAAAGAGGGACCACTGGGGCCCCTCGAGAGTAAAGTTTGAATAGTTTTATGCGTCTGGACCGGTGCCAACACCGGCACCACCAGCGCGACCATAAGTTGCATCAGAAGCAGGATCAGACGAACGGGCATGGTCAAAGCGCAAGGTCAATTGAATCGTTGCGGCTTCTGAAGCGCTGTAATCCAAGTCACCAAAATCAGCTGATTGAATCATTACGCCTTCAAGGACCCACTTTTCAACAACTGTTTCGTCACCATCAAGCTGTTCCAAAATAACAGCGAATTTGTAATCAGAACCAGTTGCACCAGTACTCAACCAGTTCCCAGAAGCTGGCATAGTACGACCATCAACATTAACACCGATCAAGTGTTGTTGCTTATCAAGCTGAGACTTGATAACACGAGTTGCAGTGCCAGCAATATCATCTTCAATAGTAAGGTTTGCTGGCGACCATGAATGCTTGCCAGCAACATATGCAGTACTATTGTAGCGGTGTACAGCTACTTCTTCGAACTCAAGCTGAGGACGCGTAATTGTTGTAGCAGCCATCGAAACATTCTTATGACCTGTACCTGTAGCAAGGCCTGAGAATGTCACGCGCCACTTGTTTTTTAATTTTGGGTGAAGAAGGGTATTACCAACACCAGGAATACCGAAACTAGACAGAGTTGCCATGACGAGGAGTCTCCTTGATTTTTTCAGGCGTACACCGTATTTAGCGGGTTACCTAAAACCGGCTTGGCGCCGGAGCAAGAAGAGGGAGCAATTGCTCCCTCTTAATTAATGTTGAATCAGATTAGATGCTTGCACCTGTTGAAACAACGCGGATTGGGATGTAAATGAATTCAGCAGCTTTGACTGGCTTAATTGCAACATCCAACCATAACTCATTAGCGTCAATCCGTTGTGCTGTGTTATTTGTGCTATCACAGATTGTCGCAAAATCATACAAGCCACGCTTAGACAAAACATCTCCAAGCAGGTTGTCAGCGGCTGCCTTCAAGTTGTCGCGAGTGATTTGATCATTTGGTTCGAACACGAATGGCATAGCACCCTTGCGGAGTGTGCGACGCAGGTAGCAAACCAGACGAACAACGTTGATGCGATCCAATGCAGAGGCTGCTGGAGCAGAAGTCTTCTGACCCCAAACTAAGATGCCGCGACCTGGGAAGAATACAATAGGGTTAATGTTCTTATCGTATTCATACAGATTGTCACGTTGACCATTGTTCAAGTTCGCTTCGATGAAAGTAGTTGCCGTACCAAGTGTACCAGTTACGTAACCAACCTTAGAAACGCCTGACACTGAACCACGTTGAACACCAGCTGGGGCGATCCAGATGTATGCTGCGTTATCTGATGTTGCCATCGTGCGCAGCGCGATACCTGATGGTGCGCCAAGAACATCACGGCCATCAAGATTAGACATGATGCCCCATGGGTAATAGTACGCAACAGTATCTTTCTTGACACGTGCAGATGTCAATGACCACTGAGCCACTTGATCTGGTGTCATGTTGCATGGTGTGTCAGCAACAACCATTGCTTCACTCATAACATCTTCGCACAGCTTAGCAAGTTCATCAACTACTTCATGATAGCCTGGGCACGCAACCAGGTTAAATTCGTAAAGTTCTGAGCGTACATCCATATTGCTGTTGATTGCTGCTTGCAAAGCAGTAACAATCGCAACACGCTTAGCAGCATCATTCGCACCAAGTGGAGCACTAACTGTGACGTTCGAAACGGTGATCGTGAACTCATCGCCAGCTGTAAATGGAACTGAACCAGCTGCAATAGTGAATGTGACTCGGTTGTTGTCATATGGGGAACCAACAACTCCAGAAGACGACACACCTGATACAGAGCCAGACACAGTGAACGCGTTTGCGCTCGTGAATGTAATCGTGATAACTTCAGGAACTGCCAAGTCGTCTGGAAGCAAATTCACAACGGAACCATCTCCAACATTGCTCATACCAGCTTCAGCAGTATATGCAAGATTGAACGTGAACATATCACCAGAAGCGAATGGTACAGAGCCCTGTGCTACATTGAATGAAAGTGATGTGCCGGTAAATGGAGATCCAACCGTACCTGTACCAATATGTCCAATCTTTGAACCAGATACAGCAAATGTGGACGGCGACGTAAAGACGACGCTAATCATTTGCGGCTTGACAGTGTTGCCCATTGTCGTAATATTGCTGATTGAGCCATTACCAATTCCAGAGAACTGCATGGAAGAATCAACAAGAACTGGAACGCCCAAGCTGATGAAAGTATCAGGTTCATCTGTCAAGTCAACGTCAGCACGAACAACATAAGCGCGTGAACCAGCGCCCAAGAAATTATTCAGTGCAAGCAAACCATATTCATTACGGCAGTCACCATGGAATTCATTTCCAGCAACATCGTTGTGAAAGAATGGAACACCATAAAGTTCAAGAGATTGAGAGACAGATGTCACAGTACGGACAACACCGCTTTCCAAAGTACCTGCAGCTGGGGTAACACCATTTGGTTGCAATTTGCCAGCACGCGTAGCAATAAAGAACAGCGGCAATGTTGGAGCCGATGCTGGGAAGAAGAAGCTCTCGTTGGTGACCGAGACCGATACACCTGGGGAAACGAGGGTTGGCATTGTAGTTCTCCTACGAGTTAGAGGGTCAAATGACCGCTTTTGTTTTGGTCTAAGTATTTAGGACCGGGTCGGTACTTTCGTCAAGATTCACACCAATTTGAAGGACTTCAAAAAATATGTGATTTCTTTTCGATCATGGCCGTCGTCTATCTTGCTAATGATTTGATCTGCTGCAACGCCTGCAGATTTCATAAGCATTCTTAATTCCTTAATCTGAGCAAATGTCGGCGCAGCCGCTCCTACTTTTTCAGCTACCATTAACAGCGTACTAATAAATTCATCACCTTTTCGAGTTGGCAACTGTTTAGCAAAAGGAGCAAACTTCATTAATGCGGTGACCAAATCTTCATCTTGTTTAATTGGCGCCACTTCATCAAAGACCTTTGACAGTTGCTTAAGATAGAACTCCTTATCCTTTTCAGGGTCGCACGCACTGTCAATTGCTGACAACCAACGTCCAACTAAGTTCTGAACATCTTCTAATCTCTTGTGATAATCAACATTTCCAGCCGCTCTGAACTCTAAGTACCCATCCTTAAGTTTGTCCAAGTTCACTGAGGCGTACTTGCCGCTCTTCATTACATTTTCACCAATAGCCTGTAGTAAGTCCCATACCTCAGACTTTTGCGCTGGCATCTTTCCAGACTTCAATGCAGCATCGACAGTTCCTTGGACTACACGCATTTGGCTACGCGTCATAGAGTTACTTGCTCTATTGAACTGCTGTAGTACGTGTCTATCTCCCATCAACAGAACTAGTTTAGCTGGATCTAATTTACCGTAGATGCCAGGAATTGACAGGTTTATGTGCAAACCTGTGCTTGAGTTTGTTTCTAACTCGTAGTCTTCAATAAATGAGAATACACGATCTAGATCGGCAAATGCCTCATCTATTGGCAGTGGTGGTGATACGATTTCCGCACCATAACCTTTCTTTTCGGTCTCACCCCCATTTATGCTGGAGTCTGGAACAACTGCGTAGTTCTTTGAAGCATGTCCTGGTGAATCGTACCATTCAACAGTCTTCTTCAAGTACTTTCGCAGAGTATCAGAAATTAGTTGTCCAATATCAGTTTTCCAGTTATTGCTAATTTCCGGTTCTTCTTCAGTGTACACTGCAGAGTTCTTGTCGTTCTCTTCAGCCCAGCCATACCGTGGCTCTAAATCATACGTGTTGACAAAGTCATACGCATTTTTGAAAGCATCCTCAAACCACTTAGTCCAAGAATATTCTTCATCTGCGATATCGTCAAATTCATCAGACAATGAATCCTTGTCATTGTCATCATCTAACCTATCATTAATGAAGTCTTGGCGCTTCTCTTCTTTCCAATCTTCATAATCACGGTCAATTGTGTGCAGTGCGTATCTATCAATTATGAAGTAATCTTCAAACTCAGAAAGAGTGTCGAACCTTCTAAGCGGTATACTATCACGTCCCTTCTCTTTAGGACCTGGAGTGGCAAACTCGTGTGAGCTTGGTATGAACACTTCAATCTCGAACCCCACACGTGCGTCTTTGTTTGATCGAAAGATTTTTCTGTACGCGCGCATATTTTCGGCGCGCTCCGATAGGAACTGCTTAAATGTAATCATACTGGCAACGGCTCATCTGGAGAAGGGCCTTGTTCTGGCTTTGAATCAATTTCAATTCGAGCGATTGGAGTACCAAATGGTGTGAGCTCACCGTTCTCATCTACTTCATTTACAGTCATGGTGTCTAATGAACCTATTTGAATAATGATCTTACGCACTAAATCGTCCTTGACACCCATTGGCACAGAAAGATAAATTGGCATCTCAAAAGATAACGTCCAAATGATCATTCTTTTATCCTGCGAAGAAGGATAATTTTCCTCATTTGAGATATCTGTGAGCTCAACCTTCGTAAGCTTTGTCCAATCGAATGGTCCATCGCTCTTTTGAATTTGAATGTCAGGGTTAAACAGAACCAGAATTTGCTCCAGAATTTGGTGCATTTGCTGCGTATTCGACGCCCAAATGGACAACTCAATTGACATGTTATACGGCACTGGCATTGCGCGCTTTACAACAGTCAAATCATCTGGGAAGACACCACCAGCTTTCATTGTCACGCGTTGGTCAACATACGCCTGCACCTTACGGCGTTCAGGTGCCATTGACAAGTTCGTCATGTACACTGACATGGTTGGAAGGCTGAAGATACGATTGTGCGTATTTCCAGCGTGCAAAGCCGCAACGACACGATCTTTGTTCCCAATCACACAAGGTACTGAAATGAACTGCTCTTCGTCGCACTCACCCTTACCTGTCTTGACCATCAAGCCTTGAAAGATTGCGCAGAATTGCAGGAGGTAAGAGCGTAGTTGCTCGTCATACCAGTACTGATTGATCATACTTTTACCGCGTATTTCATAAAGTTTCCATGGGCACTGGTGATGAACCAGAATGCATCACCACTTTCATAAACCATGCGTATAAGTTTATTAACATCACCATGCGCTAAGACAAAATCATAATTGTCTAACTTCACACCGCGTGGAGCCTTATACCCAAGATCTTCAAGATCATAGGTTGGAATCATAGCAAATACATTTTGATCTGTACTTGCGACTAATCTTTTCCAGACACTAGCTCCGCCACTTGTCTGTAGTGAAGCACTAAAAATATTCTGCCCGTTTGCAGCTAAGCACTCATAGAATTGAACCACCAATCCCCTTCCACGGTACTTTGCAGCCGATGAGAGTTGTTCAGTTTCTAAACCAATGATAGTTCCACCTGGAACTGTGTACTCACGCGAGCTGCAATCGATATGCACGGCAATGTCTTGCGTCTGATCATGGAAGAGTGCAATATGAAATGCTTTGCTGTTTGCCCAGCGAGCTTTACCTTGGTCAGAGTACTTAATGGTAAAGCCTGACGTTGGAAATTTGTGTTTTAGAGGCAATTCTTTCCAGACTGCACGATGCAGCTCAGGCTTTTCTGTCATGTCATCACTCTGATCTTTACCGTACGCGGTATCATCAACGTGGATGTCCTCTAAGAATTGTTTGAACGTAACCTTCATTTGATTTTTGCATTCTCAAGCTGATCAAGCGATACAAATCTACCAGGTACCTGTTGAACTTTTTCTTTGATGGCCTTACGAAGACGATGTTCACCATCAAGCACGACATATTTGTGATCCCAAATGGTAATTAGCATTGGCGCGCTGAGGTCTGCATCCGAAACCCGATCTTCCTTGAGAACCCATTTCAAATCCGAAACGTTGAAATACGCAACAGGGTCTGCATCAACCGCTTTGAATAGCACATTTAGGTTGTACTCGACGCCCGCGTGCGTTACTGTGCTCGTTGGTTCTTCTTGATAAAGTTCAAACAGCTTCATAGGTTTGCCTCGTACTGTTTGATTGACTCAAGCAATTCTTCTAGCGTAATATCGCTTTTACCGCTCTTTGAAAGGTTCTGTTCCCATGGGACAAAACGAAGATTACAAATGTGCCCCACAAATTCAGGAGGGACGCCCTGTTGAAAGCCATCTTTGCATGATAATTTATGATCTAAGTGGTGTGCCCCCATCATACCAGATAATCCTCTTTTATCACTATTTTCTAAGAGGGAAATTTGCTCCACCCATTTGGTTTCCTGATTTTTCACTTTCATTCTATAAACTAGATACGCCGGCATATCTTCTAGACGATTCCAATGGCCATTTCGCTCATTGCTTTCCCGAACTTTTGGAATTGCTTTTCGCGCTGCTTTTTCATATCCGCTTAAGCCATCTTGATCAACAGTAAGATTAGCTTCACGGATCTTAGCAGCAGTTTTCTCCATGAGGGTTACACCATCAACGATGATCTTACGTTTAGTTTCTGCCGTTTTGAATGCCGCGTTTCTTGCAGTTTGCGCATACTCAGATGAGGCTTTTGTCGTCTTCATACCAGACAATCGAAGTTTTTCATAGCACATCTTTTCTCCACACGTCAAATGCCATCTTTGACGATTTGTGTGTTTAAGCGCATCCTTACCGCAAACCAAGCATTGTGGTATACTGCCATCCTCATTAAGTGGTCTGCGATTAGATTTTTTTGCTGGTGATTGACATTGTTTCTGTTGCATTGAACATTGCCTGTTGAGAAGGTTTTAATGAGTTATTTAGCGCCCTTCTGTCGGTTTCGACGTACATCCACTTGTTCTTTACCGCATTGAAACGATAAAGACGTGAAGCGATCTTAAGGGCTGGGTCATAATTCAAGCGGAAGAATTCACCATCTGTCGCAGCTGCAACGTCAGGCAATTTGAAGCCTTCTGTATAAGCTTGGCCGTCTGGTGGCAAGCCATCTTCTAGGTACAGATCACGGCCATCATAGGAACCAGGGCGCCCATTTGTGCTCATACCAGACGCAACTTCACGGACATTTGTGCCGGTTTCTGGAACCGCAAGCTGCGCCTCTGCCTTAATCGCTTCAGACGATGTCAATGGCCCTGTCTGAATCTGTTCGACTCCATCAAAGAATGCACCGTCATCAATAACATACTTCTGCGTATCCACAGTTCCTGCAATGTCTCTATTCTCTTGACTTGGAATCATTTGAGACGCTTGGAACTTGTAGATGATTGGACGCCAAGACGTTGTGTATCCATCAGCGGCCCATGAAGTATCAGTCACCTCAAGGAACTTCTTCACTGGCCGCAAATTATGATCGTACTGCATTTCACTTGGAACTTCCAAGATATCACCAACAACAATTGGGCGACCTAATGCCTTAACCATAGTCGCAAATGATGTTGTGAAAGAGTATATGTCAGCAACTTGAAAACCAAATTTGGAAAGATCGCTAATTGCATCAAATGGCTGGTATGCAACTTTGAACTGGACGGATTGTGTAGCATAATCTCTGTCACGATTTTCCATGAACAATTGATCTTGCACGTCATCCAAAGTTGTTGCTTGATAGTCAAACAACTCTAACTTATCCACTTCCCAAGGATCATTTGTCGTCACACCACTGAACTGTGTTGGCACGATTCTCCAAAATCTAGATGGTGCAGATTGTTTAATTCGAATCTGTACAGCAGCCGCGGTATCAGGTACATTTACAACATCAACGCGATACCAATCCATGACAATTGGAAGTGAAAAGAAGTCGCCACTTGCAAACGTTGTAGTTCCAGAAATGATTGTGAACGATCCATGGGTGCTATTAAATCGTTGACCAACGGTCGCAATACCCACTACTTCAGTCGTTGCGCCTGTGAACATAACAGTGAATGTTGTAGCATTATTTGCTGACAACATGAACATTCCAGGAACGGCATTTACACCCGCAGTATAGTTCTGAATAGAACCATGAACAGCTGGAATGTATGGATCTGATGGAGATGAAGCCTTCGTGAAGCGAACTGTGCCAGCCTTAAAATTTCCATCACTTCTTTCAATTCGAACTTGAAGTGCACGGCGGTTGTTTGTTGGCTGAGTAATACTGAATGATGTAATGTGTTGGCCGTTCGGTGCACTCGGCGCATTCTGCTCTTGACCGTATGATGTCTTTACCGTGCCAAAATCATATCCAATCCAGGCTGGCGCTGTCAACACATCCATGCCAACTTCAGGCGACACCCAAGAACCAACGTACGAATCAAATACGTTATCAGTACCGTTCAACGCTGAACCGTTTCCAACAAGATCAACTAATTTCCCCTGCTCATGAACTCCAAGTAACTTAAAGACGTTAATTGGAGCTCCACTAATATTCAAATTCTCAGCGGCATATTGTTCCTGAACCCTATCTGGTTGTGTTGTGTAGTCTAAACTACCTGCGCACAGCTCTGGAGCCCTGTATTTTTCAACATGAGTAGACCCGTTAGCTGGGTTGTTGATGGAACCAGCTCCATCAGGACAGTTTGAAATTGGAAGATTAGACATGGTGCAGAATTACAGGCATTAGGTGACAAATAGCATACGGCAGTTTTATTCCTATCCGATCAGCAAGGCCAGATTGCCATGCTCGGCATTCTGATATTCATAATCAAGTAATGCTTGTTTGAGTTCAGTGAAGTCCTGGCGTGCTTCAGCCAAAAGTGTTTCACCGTTCAATGTAATCGTCCCGGCTGGGCCCGGTGTACCACTAGAGTATTTTGAGCGGATCAGGCCAAGATATTCCTTACATTCAGCCAATGCCCAATTCTGAATGAATTGTTTACACCAACGGTCAGACATAAGTTCTTGTTCAGAACGTTCAAGTTCTACTTCAAGTACAATTTTCTCATTTTGACGGATCGCGCGCTTCAGGAAAAGTTCACGACGAGCTTCATTCCAAACGAATGGGATATCACCAGCAAAGATCCGATTAAACTCTTCAGACCAAGCATAAATTAGGTGCGCGTCTAACAAAGCACCGCCACCATTCGCAATTTGAGCAAACTGTTGGGCATACGCCATACCCCAAGTATTATCGGGGCCAGCTCCTGTAATACCAAGAACATTTAACCTGTGTACTTTCATAACTGACACAATTGCGTCAGTTCTATCTGTTGGAGAATTCAAGAAGTAAACCTGTTGGTTTGGTAACAAGTTGTATACCATGTACCGCTGCTCGTATGCACCAACACACAGTTGTCTGTATGTATCAAGGGCATTATCAATCGCAACGTTAAATTGTTCTTCAGCAAGTTCTACACATTGCGCTGGCCAACCGAGTTGGGCTTTAAGAATATTGATTAAGCGAAGGCGTTGGTCATAAGTACCATCATTACCAATACCAAGTTTATCGGAAATTGGTGTACCCGCTTGCTCAGTGTTCGCATGTTTCCACACTGCGCCGTTGAATACAAGAAGCTTATGAGACGTCGTGTTGTAGAACAAAAGACCGATGTAAGGCGTAATCAGATCTTGAGACTCTACGGTGAACGGGGTGCTGAATGCTGGAATGTTTGATGGGCCAAACAGAGCAGTAGAAGGAGTTGGGATTTGCCAGTTGCTGCCATCCCAGTATTGTACCCGTTTTGACGTAAAGTTATAAACAACTTCTCCTACTAAAGGAGAAGTGGGGAGCTGTGTCAAACCTGAAATCTTAGTGAACGGGACCCAAGTTGCACCGGCCAAAAGTTGCAAATTTGTATTATCTGCCGTAACCCACTGCAGTCCGTCAAAAACTTTCAGTGTGTTTCCGGCCAGCATGTACGCCTGCCCTGGAATACCTGGGTTGTATTCACCAGACATAATGGAGTCGGTTCGTGTAGGAATCCAAACCGAACGTGCGCTATCCCAGTACTGGACCAACTTAAGTTGTTGGTCGTAATACACCATGTCGGGAGCAGGCGACGTTGGTGCGGATGGCAGTGATGGAATCGAGCCAGTGTACGAAACGACGGCCTTTTCGAGCGGCGCTGATTCTAATGGATACGATTGAATACCAAATGGATAGTACTGAAGAACATTAGATGCCGCGTGAATAGAGGCATAATACGTGATGTTAGGATCAGTTCCAGTAATGTCAATTGACCAAGATACGGATGCACCGTCATCTGATAAAGTTCCAGTTGGAAACGGCAGACCGTTTATGTTGCTATAAAATGCAACAACTTGGTGATCGCTAATGTGATCTGCCCCAACGGAACCCCACATGGTTGAAGGGTTAGGATATCGTGTACCATCTTCTGGATAGTCATTAACGTCAACAGGCCGCGTTCCTAAAACAACTAATGCACCATCTGCAACCGACAGATCTACAGGTCTAGTGAAGCTAAGTCGAATTGTGGTTGAGTCTGGCCGAGAAATGTCAATGTTGAACTGACGTGCTTCTACCCACAAGTCATGTGTGGTGTTTTCGGTAAAGGTTGAACTCATTTCGTTGTGCCCGTGGACTAATTCTTCTATTTACGTCAGCCTGGCACGCTTAATACTCAATGCGGTACAAATTACATACTTTTCGTCCTACAGAAACGATCGACGGAGTAATTCGATTACTCGGTCGGCATGCATACACAGCTGGTGAAATGAAACACATGCGTCGTGCATTCGATCAAATGAATGGTTTCATCGTCCCAAGACCAGGCATGGTCTATAAGATTCCATTACCATTTGAAGTAACTGACGATTTTGGAGTTCTAGTTGATACGACTCCAGAGTACGATGAAGATGCCGATTCGGCGACACCTGGTGACGTCTGAACACCTGAATTTTTAAGTTTGATTGGCTCTGTGCAGAAACACCTCGAGGTCCCTAGGGACCTCGATTTTTTGTCTGAACGGTGATTAACTTGCCGCGCCTAATTCTGTTAATCGACGGTGAGCGAGTTCCCAAGTCATCTGTAGTCGAACCCACTGTGCGTTCAACATATCGTTCATCGACTTATCAATCGATTCAGAATTCTGAAGATCGGTGATTTGGTCTTGCATCTTCTCGATGCTCACGATTGATTCCTTGATGGCTTCAACAATGTTCATGATTACCTCTGTCCAAAGAAAGGTTCATCGTCACGATCTGCCATGCGTTCAAGCATTGCATCTTCCCGAGACCAACCACCATTAGAATATGCTTCTGAACCGTAGCCAGGACGAACGGTTGTCCAATGATTCGGGTCAAGCTTGCGACCATTCTCAATCTGCCACTGCACATGAGCTACGAACGTTTCGAGTCGAGCGAGAACGTTCGCTTCGAGACGACTTGTCATTGTTCGATCAAACTGCCAGCGTGAACCGTCTGGAGCTTCAGCGACCACAAAACCACAAAAACCATAGATTTCACCGCGAGGATTGGTGTAGTCGGCATTTTCCGGATTGTGCCCGATAACCACGACATCAGTGCGGCAGAAGATTTGGGTTACTTGTTCGATGTTCATGGTGTCATCATATCAAAAATCAGGATAATGTACACTATGAATCTGTAACGAACTGTTTTCTCATGGCAGTTTTGCTTGCACTTCCATCAATGCTCTGAAAGCTTCATCCTTATCAAGAACAGAGAACGGACCCCATTCAGTCCGTTCAATGACCTGATTCCCCCTTGAATCAACTTCATCTGAATAAATCAGAATTGGATTTGATGTGCTGTACCGTTTCCAATCTTGCTCAAAGGACGCGCGTTCATCACCAACATGCACAGTAATCATGCCTGGCAAGCGAACGCCGTCTCTAGAAAAGACAAAACTACGCATGTTCCCGAACGTGATCCAGCGAAATGTTTCAGCAATTTCAGCTGTGACACCTTTCATGTTAACGAGAGATTCCAAATCAGTTGGTTGGCCCATTGTTTGCTTCCTGTGCTGCAATTGCGTTGTTCAGTACTTCCAACTCAATTTCAAGTTGGATCTTTTCAGCGCGAATATTTGTCAAAACCGCCGCGTGTAAATCATGTTGACCACGATCAATGTACTTGTTCGGCTTCATCAGCAATTCTTGGTACATTGCCATAAGCACTTTGATTCTTTTACTGATGAACTCAGCGCGTTCTCTGGAAATTGGACTCATGTAATTCCGTACGGCGTAGAAACCATTTTGGGACGGGTGTTGGAGTGGTCCATTTCGCGAACCTAATCTTGTCACCAACGTAGTAATTTTGGTAAGAAAGGACTTCATCATCCACCTTGTACTGGTCGGGCATTGCCAACGCAAAAGGCGTCATTGCACCTTGTTTGATGTTTTTAGGCGCAGTGAGAAAAAACTGTTTTAGTTTTTCCGTTGCGTGTTTTTTCTGATAGCGTTTTTCGTATTCGCGTAAAACCCCATCAAATAGTTGAACTAACCAGTGATAATTGGCATCAGTTTGTCGAGTCCAGACAGCAGAAGGATGATTGTGGTGGGTGCTGTTGTAGCATTGACGGTTCAACAAGTTCACGTACCCTTTGGTCGTAGTACATGTGTTGTTACCGTCTACAGTTGACGCCGTTTCGTAATCAACATAAGGAGTCTCACCGTCAAGTGTAAGAATCCACTTGTGCTTTTTAGAAGTAATATCAGAAAGCACATGATCATTCTCAGAAGTTAAGATGACACGATTTTCCCACTCTAAATGATGTGGTGTGCCGTCAAGTTGACGGTGCGCTGTACTTAGAAGTTGAGCATATTCAACGATCATCTTCACCACGTGTTTGTCGCAGTGATAAGATGCGGCGATGTAAGGATCACGGTCTAAGGCAAAAATGTTCATAGTCAGAATTTTATATCTGACTTGAACGTTTTGTACATTATGGGCGAACTATTACGTAACCCGTGTATGGGTTAGAGAATGTAACGGTTACAGAATTCGTTGTAAATGTCACATCATTAGGAATGATAGGTTTGACACCACTTGGCGTATCAACAAAAAAGTCACAGCCCGCGATTGATGGCGCAGGCAAACCAAAATTATGCGTGATTGTCCATGTCGTCTGTGCTGAAGATTGCGTATGTCTGTACGGTGGCTTACCAAAGTAAGACTCGTTTACAATTTCCCAACCACTAAAGTTCTTAACCTTCAAGACACCATTCATTGAAGTATCAAACCACAGCTGGCCTTGGAAAGGATTGACTGGTGCAGTAGGACCAGCAAAACACTGTACCGTGTTGATAGAGTTCTGCAATAGAATTTCACCCCAACCGGTACTTAATCGCCCTACAACTTCTACAGGCCTATCAGATTTTACAGATTCTTCATAAACTAATTTTGCCGATTCACCATACACAGTTAAAAGATACGTACTGATATGCTGAACGTATCCACCAGCGTTTCCAGTATAAGAATGAGAAGTACCACTTACAACTTCATTAACATAGACCTTTGTTCCACCTGAAAACTCAGATGACGGAGTATCAGTTGAATTCAACGGCGTATAAACCGTATACCGTCCATTAAACCTATCAGGGTTATCTGATACTTCAAATGTTGTTGCAACAAGCAATCGTGTTCCGGTAGGTTGCGGATCATAAAAAGGCGTGATCACCTCGGATGGAGAAATCCACCCTTTACCATGAAAAATTGGCGTGAAATCGGCCAAAGCGGCTTCACCACCAAGCACAAAAAAAGCTGGAGTTCCAGATGAGGGCTGGATGTATTGAATTGGAAAACGACGCATTGTTTTAACCTAAGGTCCGTATAGACCTTATTTACATCACGGGCGAACCTTGAAAACTGCCTTAAATGAGATGTAAGAAGCACCTGGAACTGGCTGGACAGCACAGTCATATACTAACTCGTAGTTATATGACGGAGCAACCATCACGACGACGTGAGAGAAATCAAAAGCATCAAGAGTTTCTTCGACAATTTCCTGTGCATCTTTGATGCTTGCTGGAGTATCATCCGTGAACACAACTAAGTTACAAACGACCTCAAGAACTCTGACGGCAGGATCAACCAACCTGTTGAGTTCTTCAGTTGTTGGAATCGCATCAGGGCGAGAAGTCAGTATAGTCATGTCGCTATTTACTGACTAACCCCATTAGTTCACAGTTAGCGTCACCCAATGATCACCCTTGTTTAATAGAACTTCTGCTTTTATTGACGCCATATCATACACACCACCAGATACGTCAATCTTAAAGTCCTCAACATCTAAAGCAAGAAGAATTCCACTCATCAAAAATAGAGCTTCATCTCGATTGGCTGCCATAAAGTGCTTTGCCGCACGTTGACAAGCATCCATAACCATTCCAGAAGTAATATTTCCAGAACCATCTCTAGATTTGAGGACTTTTGACATAATTTAGCCCTTGAAAATTTGGTCCAAGGTCCCAACATTGTCAGCATGTGTTGGGGCAGTCCAACCTGCTGGTTTGATCAAATCTGGTAGTCCCAAGGGGTTCGGCCGTTCTGGCTTCACACCTGGTTCCTTTTCCATATTCTTCACGTGAACGCGAGACCAAGCCTCATGAGCATCAACGTCAAAGGCGTCCATCGTACCAATTGCGACAACACAAAGATCGACCATAGCATCTACTACGTCTTCAGCGCGGTTTGGATCAAGAGCCTTATCACTTCGCTTTGCCTCAAAGGTCACATCATAACCTGCTGCCTCATAAGCCTCCATGAGCTCCTCGCGAAGAAAATCAAGCCTAAATTTCAGGAACATTTCCTTGTGTTCTTTGCTCAGATTGCGAATCACAGGACGCACACCGAATTTTGTGTGCATGTTGTGAATATCATTTACCCAATCAGTGCTCGGCTCAGAGGTGTAAGTTGTAGTTTCTTCAATGATTTGCTCAACGATCGATTGTCCCAAAATTTTCTCCCAATATGTAACTTGTGTTTCAGTATTGAGATTGTAACAAACGATCGTTACAAATGAACCTTAAAGAAGGTTGTACTTATAAGCCAGTTCGCGATTGAAAAAGTGCGACTCTTTACCTTCACGAATGCCAGAAGACCCAGCAGCTTCTAGTAACTTAAATGAAATTGAACCCCTGTACACCATGACAGAATATGAAGTATCAGTGTACTCAAAGCTGTGGATAACGGTGTCAATTCCTCTACGCAGATTGTTCATCCAAGCAGCGTACTCACCATGTGTGATATTGTGGTTCTTGCTGATTTTTCCGTCATCTGTTTCAAAGGTCGCAACCTTGTCGTCATGATAGCGCGGATCAAACAGCAAATGCCGATCGTACAAAGCGCGGTGTTCAGACGGAAAAATCACGAACTTCTCACATAACAACTTGTCGTGCGTGTATTGAGCCATGTGCCCAAGCAGCAAACTAATTCTCTCTTGGAACTCATCACTTGCCCTAACCAGAACATCTGAAGGGATAGCGATTTGCTGTCCCCTCAGTAAATGAGTTCCTCTGATTAGTGGTGATGAGTTGTATGTCATTTGTCTTTCTTCGCAGCGATATGGTGAGTGTGTTCACCATCTGCAGGTTTAATTCCAGCGATACCCAAATACATGTCTACACACAGCTTACTCACCTCCTTATACCAAGGAGCCTTTCGCATTGCGTCAGCAAGAGCTTGACGATATTCTTGATCGCTTACCCGGCGCCCGTCTACCGCAAAGTAAAAGACACACGTTCCATGTGCGTCTTGGGCTTGATAGTGATAGAAGCTGACATTGCCAATGTCAAAGGCGGAGTGAGCTGAATTTGGGGTCGACACTATTTTACTTTCGGAATAGACCTTTATCCATAGTATGAATGTGTTTCGGTCTTGATTTCTGATCGTGAACCGCACAACGTACATTCAGTCCAATGATCAGTGCTAGCACGATCGTAATACGACCCACCGCTGTATCGCGATTCTTTTTTCAGGTACTCATCAGGGTGCGGGCACATTTGCTTAATAGCGTGCTGAAGCTCTGATCGTTTGTCGTTTAACACAGCTCCTCGCAACTTGTGTATTTCAAGTTCACGCTTCACAACATCTAACTTATCAAGAAGGTCTTGCATGCCTTCTGGTAATTCACTCGACATTTGAATCCTTATTTCGTAAAATCTCACTTATGTTTCGCAGGGTCACTCTTGCCCAGCGCTGGTACTCGTAATAACAAGCGTGCACGCCGGCAATTAATTCAAGACCAACGACCGCTGAGTCGAGCGCTCTTTGTTCAGGTGTTTTGGAGTCTATAGTTTCCGTCATATCGAGGTCTCAACTTTTGCAATCCAAGTTCATGAACCAAACGGTTCATTTCTCCCCAACGTATTTCATCCAAAAAGCTCTTGGGAAACGGTACAACTATGCACTGCTTTATGCTTACACCGTACAAGTTTGCCAAGTCCAGCTCATTGATGAAATGTACATCACCATCCACTTTGCTGGTAACGTACCCAGGGAATAACGCGTACTTAATCTTCATAGAGATGCGAATCATCTGGTGGATCAGAAACAACAGCCAGGTGTGCTAGAACTGCGCCGGCAATCGCGCACAAAGTTCCCCAAAACGCACCCCACAGCGCAAATCCTAAGCCACCTGCTGACACTGCAGCAAACACCATCCAAGCAAACACCGCGTACTTATTAGGACCGTTCATAATGAATTTCCATTGATCTAAAATGACGCAAATGGCGTACGCGCTGAACCAAATAGCGGCCAGCGCGCCCCAAGTAACACACCAAACTGTTAGAACATCCTTCACAGCGTCAATGATGAGCCAACAGTTGCATATGACATTTTGGCTGCTCTGAAGTGATGTTGCCAATTCCACTCGTTCCTGATGTATGCCTTGAAAGACTCCGAATCAAGATTGATTGTTTCGTCTACTGACATTTCGAGCATCTCAATCACGTCCAAGTAATCTTGTTCGTGATTCTGCGGAAAGCTTACATCAAATGAAAACTTCTTCAGGTCTTCAACATTCTTAATGTTGCTGACCTTCTTATGAGCAAGGCGCAAATCCTCTTGTAGGCGGGTATGAAATTCAAGAAGTGCTTCTTGATATTCCTTACGATGCACTTCAAGATTCTGCTTCAGCTTTTCAAGCAGTTCAATTCGTGATACGTTCACAGATCGCTGACGAATGTTCATCATGATTATTTCTTTCCGTTTTCATTTTCAAATCTTCCGTACACTGCTGTACGTAACAAATGCGGTGTTGGATCTAGCAAGTTCTCAGGCCTGTCAGTCTCTTCGTACCACCCAGACCAATCGGTCGTTCCATGCGTTCTCAATTCAAGGTGTAGCATAGACATTGGGCGACCCTTGTCCGTCTTTAGAACGCGTTTCACCGTGCCAATAGGATCACCCGCTTTCACTTGTACACGAAAGTGTGTAGGGCCAAACTCAGAATACGGTTGGATTGAGTCCGTATACGGTCCGATCACTATGTCAGAGCATGGAATAATTTCACCGTACACGACCACGCCAGTCTGGCCTTCGACCATGACAGCCCAGGTTTCTTCCCACCATGGCATGTTCACCTTTGGCCCAGTGAAGTACCCGGCTCGAACGATCTCACCATCTTCTACGGCACGGACAACTGTTCCTTCTGGCGCGTACAAATCAACGCCTTCATGGAAGTGATGCTTTCGCTTAACGCCAAACGCCCCCACATGTCCTAGCACTGGGAGGTTTGTTTGGTAATCAAAGTCTATGTTCTTGAATGAGTCACTGTCGTAACTTACGACAAGATCAAGTGGTAATGGATTACTCCAAATCATCGTCGCCAGTCTCCCCAGCTGGGCCTTCTCCACACCCATCTGACCAATCACCAATTTGTTGTTCGTCTTCCACTTATTCTCCAATCAAACGTTGTTTTACTAGCTGAGCGATGCGTTCATGTGGTGGTCCACTTAAATCGCGCGCATCATCTAAAGCAGAAAGCACCTGTTCATGAGTGCTTGCTCCAATGGTCATAGGTATGCTTAAGAGCATGTCATTTACATGATGTGCTCCATTATGCTACGCATGCCGCAACCAATATCAGGTACGTGAGCGCGTGCGCGAGTTGATCCGCGCCCATGAACACCCAGAATGAGTGATCAGCAGGAGTTAACCCCTTGCTGAACTTAACCTTCAACCAATCAATATGGTAATGAATAATTGCGTCTAACGCACCCAATACAATAGAAGGGACTAATACAAATAATGAAATACTTCCAAGGCATAAGAAGACGGAAACGAACGAAACGAAAGTTCCAAAACCATGAGCTGTTGCATGCATGAGACCACCTGGATGCCCATACTTTCCTTTGTTTTCAAGCATATAAGGAGACTGCCATATAAAATCGCAAATGAAGTGCTTGAAGAACAGCACGGTTAAAACAATAAGGGCGATGTCGGTGTTACTCATACAATTTGTCCTTCGGGCCATCGATTAATTTTCTGCCACTTTCTAAGATCACAAACCCTCTTAAACACCTTGTCTCGGTTCCATGATTTTGCGTAATGATCACGCTTTAAATCGCGACCAATTTTTTCCAAGACTTTATCATGAGCTGATACTAGGACGCCATCCCTAAAACCAAATTGAGACGCGGTAACGTCTACCGCATAGGTTCCTTCTTGAAGGGTTACTTCAACCCAGCAATGGCCATCGTTCGCACAGATCACCGCCATAATTTGTTCTTTACGAAGGCGTCTGTGCAATTCAGCGCTTGCAAGAGCGCAAGCGCCTGTTAAGTTCTCAGAGAAATCACCTCGTTCTAAAAAGTGATTTCTTACGGAATCAGCAATTCGTTTTACTAATTTCAGCGTACCCATAGTAATTACTATAAGTTAAATTCTGCTAGAAAACGAATATAGTCTCTGGTTACAAATGTCGTAACACTAATGTGAAAAAGTCTTGAATCAGATATGCATGAAACTCTTTTTCACCTTGCTTAATCGGAGGTACTGAAGCGTCCCAATTTTTTAAGAGTGTAGACGCATCGTTCATTTCTAGGTAGAACTGCTTGATGTGTTCACATTCATGAACTAGTGCGGCGAGGTCTGCATCTGTGCGGTTGGTATTACTCAGACAAAGGACTACACCATTGTCAATATACAGAGGAATCACGCAATGATGAGCTGTACCATTCAAGAGCCAGAAATCAGACGCGAGACCTAGAGCATGAATGTCATCAGCAGATGTGGCAATTATGATCTTGAATTCAGGTCCTATAAGTTCATGTCTAAAGAACACGGTTTTCATAGAACGTTTAATCCATTTGGGTCAATCCACCCACCAACATTTCCTTCATAGTAAAGTTTGCCATCTGTAGATTCTTGCATTAATTCACTATCACCTTCATGTACGATAAGTACTTGTTCATGTTTTGTGCACTGCACAATGTACACAGAATGTGTTTTGATGACCAAGTGCTTGAGATTCGGACAGTACTTCTTAGCTCTTTCGTAGATCGAGCGTTGCTCAACGATGTTCAACCAACGTTCTGGGAACGACAAATTCACTGTTGTGATGTCATTACGAACTTCCATCTTATCGAAGCAGGTTCGAATGAAATCCATGCCCATGTACATTTCCATCTCCAAACCTTCATCGCGAAGGTTTGGGCGACGGTATACGTATACTGTAATTTCAAATGGGTACATTATTTCTCCAATGCAAGCCAAGCTATTACTAGACCTGTTTGCATTCCAATTAGATATGACGCCAACCCTGACTTATCTACGTGCATTGCGAAAGAACCAGCAGTTCCTCCACAAACGCAAACTGCTAAGAATTTTAGAAATTGTTTATTCATCGAGACCTCTTACCACCTGATCACTATAGCATATGGCTGGTACATGGGCCCGTCACCATCATCGTCAATAAGTCCGCAGGGCACATATGGTTCACCAATCTCTTCTATTTGCACGCGGTAATTTAATGAAGTAAGTGCGGCCATTAAACGATTTTGAAACAGATGATGTTCACTTTTTCTATCATGTGGCCCCAACGAGAATGTCACTCGCTCATCGCAACTGAACACCGTGTTTAATGCAAGAGTTCGCCCACCTGCCATCGCAGTAGCTTCAATTGCATGACCAATTTTCATCAAGTACTGGTCAATCATTGCATCAGACTGCTCGGCAAGTTCTGCTGCCTGCTGTGCAGTAATAATCTTTATTGTCATGAATCATCTCCTTTGGTGACATGACCTTCTTTGGTCGTATACACTTGCGTAACGTAACCACCATTGGTGAGACATGCCGTCACGATATTCAGGTGCGCAGTTTGTGTAAATGCTGGGGTAGTTACACCCCGCCAATGTCAGCATGAGACCGACCAGAATTCAGTTTCTTCATACGCTCCCCATGTTTGTACCGCACACGGCACAATACCGTGTGTCATATGGAAAACCTTCCATATCCACGAACGCATGGTGCTTACAGGTCTTTCGAATAGAAGCCAACTCAAGCTGAGCGGCTGCGCCCTGAGAAATTTGCAACTGAAGAGCTGCAACCTTCAGTTGCATATCGCGTTCTTCAGTTGACAACTCTGTCTTCACGGGCCGCGTGCTTTCGTCACCAGGAATGGTGCTTCGGTAGATGTCAGTCATAGGCCCTCGCATGCCCGTTGTTGACGTTTAGACAGTGAATCATACAGGCTCCAAATCCCAGTCGTGGACAAAGCCCTTCACGAGCACATCGCCAGTGACGCACTGTAGACCAATGTGGTCATACACAAATCCGTCATTCTTGAACGGTTTGCCATCCAGCACGTACCCGTCGCCGATGGTGAACTCAACACCCTCATCTGGCATGTACCCAGTCACGATGAACTCTTGTCCCTCGTACGCGTCGAAGTACGGAGTATAGTTCGGGTCAGTGAACACATGCTCCTTGAAGCGAACACGTTCACCGAGTTCAAATTTTGGTTTCACCATTATGGGATCCCTCTCTACGTTGCATAACTTCGACCTTTGCTGATGTTGACCACGACCTGTGAAGCGTTTGTTGAAAGACAGGACCGTCAATCTCTTCATATCCAAGACCCACTAGGGTCGACTTTTCATTCTCCGCCGCCTTTGCTTGCTTCACTTCCCAGTGACAAGCGTGGCACACCTCTGCCTTGCTAAAGGTCACCTCAACCTTTCCACAACGGATGCATGTTCGCTCACGCTTTTTCATACACCACGTTTTAGTTTCCGGACAAAGAAAAAGGGCCCTGTTTCCAGGACCCTCGAGTCTGCTTCGTTGAGCAAGCGGCCGAAGCCGCTTTGATCAGCTGAACAGAACGTTCATCACGCGGATGCGGGCGTAGTAATCGGCCGAGTTCCCGAGGGAAGTACCAGCGCTAGTGAAGGTAGCCTTGCCGTAACGTGTGCTGAGGCTGACAGCTGGCGTGAATGTGTTAGCATCCATAACAACACCAGTGCTCATCAGTGGAACGTATGGGCAGTAGAAATATCCAGTGTCTAGCTCAGAGTTACCACCCTTGTAACCGATCAAGATGTCTTCACCGGTAGCACCCATAGCAGTGTTAGCACCACCAGAGATGCTCCAAGCGTCGTTCAGACCCCAGTTGTAGGAGTAAACCTTCAATTGACCGTTCAGAACGCCAACCATCTTGTTGCCAGTTGGATCAGCGAAGTTACCTTGGACGGTAGGAGCGAAGACGGACTTCGAAGCGGATTGCAACATCGAAACGATCAGGTGTGAACCAACCATCCAGTTACCTGGACCACGGCGGGTCTTAGCACCGATTTCGTTAGCGAGCTTGTTCACGAGGATACCAAGTTCAGCGTAACGATCGCCGATAAACGCAGGAGCCATACCAGCAACTGGTGTAGCAAAGTCGAATGTACCGACAGTTGAAGCCAATCCCAACAGATCAGTCAAGATTTCGTTGTCGATTTCGTGAGCGATCTGAGCCGACAAAGCAGCAGTCAGTTCATTCTCGAGATCAAGACCGTGCTGAGCGGACAAGTCCTGAGCAGCTTCCATAGTCCAACGAGCTTGCAGCTTGCGCGAACCAGCAGTGATGGTTTGCTTCAAGACTTGCAGACGCATAGCCTTACCGCCGTAACCTTCATAGTCGCGTGTTGCAGCAGCCAGACCAGTGGAAGTATCAGCAGTCAGTGCTGGTGGATAACCAGTTGTACCTACGTCTGCTGTGGAATAGAAGCGCTTCATCTTCGAGTTGTTAGCGAAGACTTCATCACCAGCAGCGATGTCGTTAGATGCGTCGCCGTTACCATCCGCTGCTTGTGCGAAAGCAAAGCGCAGAGAGTAAACCAAACCGACTGGGCCGGACATTGGCTGAACACCAACCAGGTCAGACGAAATCGTGCCTGGAAGGATACGACGGATCATTGGGATAACGATCTTTTGGAAGTTTGCTACAGCGCTAGCGTCAACAGAAGTTGCGCCTGCTGTTTCAGTAAGGTACTTCGCTTGGTTTTCGAGCAAGCTCGAAACAATCTTACGCTTAGAACCTTGAAGGCCTTCCAAGAGGGCTTCTTTTGCCGCTGGGATCAGCGAACCATTTTCCATGAGTTGCATGTGTTTCTCCTTGATTTGGGGACAGGATTACTTGATACCTGCGAGGCGCTGCAGTTTTGCCATGCCCTCATCGAGCTTTGCTGGTGCTGCGGCAATTTCCACTGGTGCGTCACCTGTCACGACCGTGGTTTTCTTATCATCAGTTGTACTTTCAGTCAGAGCAACAGCTGGAGCTGCTGCATCTTCCTTCAAGATACGACCGATAAAGAACTTGTAGGACTCTTCCAATTTTTCAGTGTCGACGTTCTTAAGAACCATCTCCATCTGTTCACGCTTCTTGCCAGTCAGGTTTGACAAGAGCTTTTCGAGCTTAGATTCACGAACCATCGTGAGACGTTGCTCTTCAGAAGATGCGAGTGCACGTTCAATGTCGGCGAGCTTAGCTTCGGCGACCTTCAACTTGCTTGTTACAGAATTTTCATCAATATGGGCTGTAGCAAAAGTAGAAGCAAAAGCTTCGTAGATCTTGCGACCAAATTGATCTTGCTTAACGACTTCAAGATCTTCTTTCAGTTCATCCAGCTCTGCAGCCAGACGTACTTCAAAGAATGCATCGATCTTGTCGACCAGTTGGTCAAGTTCGGAAGCAACTTCTTCAGCCAACTTGTGCTTTTCTTCTACGAGCTTCTCAGCATATTCTGCTTCGAGATCGCGGAAGCGCTCAATGTCAGCCTTAAGTTCAGTCATTTCTTTAATGAGTGCTTCGGCAACGAAGGAATCTACCTTGGTGACAAGTTCATCACGTTCAGCAATCCACTGTTCTGCGAGTTCAGCACGAACAGCCATTGATGTTTCTTCACGAACTTGTGTCTTGAAGGCATCAACAGCAGCGTTCCACTGCTCGGAGATTTCAGTGCGTGTTTCTTCGCTGAGCAGCTCGGACTGAAGCAGCTTCTGCAGGATTTCGTCCATTAGCTTTCTCCTATTTTATAGTTAGTTTTTCAACTAACACGTTGGGCATCTGTGCGCTTGATATTTGAACTTTGTTCAGTATCAGATGTGGTTATTTAGCGCGCAGAACGGAAACCGCCTCAAAAACTGAGGTGTTTTGGTGCGCGGGTATATCAATCTTGTGAATAATCATCAACATCTGTTGATGCGTCATCAATTTCAGTATCTGAAGGCTGTGCAAGGCCAGCCATCTGCTGTGTTTTTGCAACGATGTAGTTATGGATTGTGACTTCAGCCTGTTCTGGGCGATCATTAATTAGATCTTGCAGCATGGACTTCAGTTGTTCGCGTGGATCGCTCATAGCGGTTCCTTTCGTCTAAGTTTATGGAAATACCGGAAGTATTTACTACTTCCGGTTGTGAGAAATTAACGTTGTGACAAACGGCTTGCAACAATTTGCGCAGCCATCTGAACACCAGCGTCAATGTCGATGTCACCGCGTTCAACAAGATTGAAGCACAAGTCATCACCATCGTCTAAACGGTATTTGCTCTTAACAAGCTTACCAACTTCAGCAGCAAATTTATGAGCTTGCTTGTAGTCAATTTGTTTAGGCGTCTTTTTTAAGAAAGATTGAGCTTCATCAGAACGATGGCGGTGCATTTTCTTATTGCTGTCAATCTCATGATTGTCAACGTCAAAAGACAACTTGCCCTTGCCGCGCTTAACTTCACGGCCCATCAGACCGTCGTACTGACCTGACAGATGCTCATCCTTCAATGCGGCCTTTGCGACAGCAACGATCTTGTCCTTATCTTTTACCCATTGACGTTTTGATGTCAAGTCATACGTGTCAACGGATACCAAGCCGTCTGGTGTAAAGATAACGTAGATGCCTTCGTAGTTGTCATTTGGATCTTTTGCGCGATCTCTCAATTCCACGTCATCACGAACTACGTGTACAGTGATAAAGTCAACTTCATCAGCAAATTCTAAGGCAATGTACTTTCCATTACCAAGTCCGCTTGAACCAAGCACTGAACGATCTGGGCGAGCACCGGTCTTTGGATTTACTTTGTCAAAAGCACGGGCCTTCTCTTGAGGAGCACCACGTGGTTTGATTTTGTCGTTCTTGATCGTGAAGGTGCGGCCTGCTTCATTGAGGCTATCATCATTCATCTGAAGTCCAGCCTGAGCCGCAACTTGTTTGATGTTGTTTCGAGTGCCAGTCAATTTGATGTTTATAAATTTTTCAACTTCAAAACGGTCAGCCTTTGGTTTTCCGTATGTGACAGTTACATCAAATTCTTTGCCTGCTTTTTCCAATTTTTTCTTTAGTGAAGCAGTAACAGCTGATTCACGGTAGTACGCGAACTTGGAAATTGTTTTTATGGGTTCAATACCTTCTACAAGTTTGAAACCACTAACATCGTGATTACCATGCTCAACAAGAGCTAACATTTCTTGAAGAAGCTTCATTCTTTGTCCTCTTCATCGTCATGATCGTCGAACTCAGACAGCGCTTCTTTCCACTCTTGAATTTTTTGGTCTCTGATCCATTCAAACATGGATTCAATTACACCAGGATTGTCTTCAAGGAATGAATCAATAGAGTGGTAACCAAGAACATGAATTAATTTCTCAAAGTTCTGAACACCATTTGGGCCTTCGGTACGCCAAGCATTGTTGTGTTCCATCCAAGCATCGACGAGTTCGTCGAGGTCTTTGCCTTCATTAATGCGCAAAGCATTTCGATCACCAAGATGATTCTCATTCTTCGCTTCAGACAGAAATAACAGCTCTTGAAGATGTTTCATGGTGCATCTGCTCCTGCTTCGTCTTCATAACACCATTGGATAGTCTTACCATCTGGATTGGCAGAGATGTACACCATGTCACCATTCTTGAGAATAATTTCAAGGTGTGGATCAAGATCTTCCCGTCCGCCGCGAAGATCCATCTTGACACTCTTAGCTTGACGCATCATCTCATTGAAGTTCCGAGTACGTTCCTCTTCCTTCAAAGGCAAGCCAGCAAGTTTTCGCATTTCATTAAGAATGCTCATGATTACTTCTTAGTGATTGCGGCAATCAGCGCTTCAATTTCTTTCTTGAAGTACGCTTGCGCCTTTGGATCAACAACAACAGCTTCAGCCAGAGTCATAACTTTCTTCGAACCCATAGCTTCAGCAACCACGTTCGGGAATGCTTCTGGGGCTGATGGAGTTGAAACAATATCCATTGTCACGAATGAGAAATCACCAACTTCACCGGATTCATTCACGTTCCCTGTACCACGTGACGAAACTCCAAGACGAACACCACCTTCAATGATTGCCTTAGCAATGTTGCCGGCTGGTGTGTTCAGCAATTTCATCTTTCCGACAGCGTTGTTTCCATCCATACGGATTTCAGTGATTGCATGTGAGACGTTTGCGAGGTTAATGCTCAATGAATCTGGGTGGTTCAATTCCCCCATGATGTATTGGCCCTTAGCAATCTTTGCTTGGCATTCTTCAACAGCACGGGCGATTTCATTTACAGGATAAACACGACCATTTCCGTTGCGCAAAGCTGCTTGCATCATGATGCCTGACAGGTAAAGATCGCCACCTTGGCGCTTCATCTCTGTCAAATTTGCAACTGTTGGTTCGAGATATTCTTTAAGCAGCAGCATTTAGCGCTCCTATGTTAAGGCCTATTGATCCCGTATTTATACGGCTTCTGGCGGATTTTCAGCTGGTGGAGGTGTTTCTTCACCTCCACCTTCGTCAGATGGAGTATCCGTAAATGGAGTATCCTCTTCGTCAGATCCTAAAAGACCCGCGCCGGGATCGTTACTAAATTCATCAGTTCCTCCACCACCTTCTTCAGCGTTATCAGAACTGACGGAAATTTCACCACGGTTTTTGTAAACGGCTGGATCATACATTTGTTGCATGATTGGAACTTCTGAGTTATCACTCATGTTCCGTTCTTCCTTCAGCATCACTTCGTTCATTTGAATTTCGTCATCGGTCAAACCAAGGTAACGTTTCAGAATAAAACGACGCGACAAGAAATCATTTTCTTGAATGTTCTGGAATGAAGAAATAAGATCTGCATCCAATGCTGCTTGTCGATACAGGGCAAAATTAGCTGGATCAGGAAGCTTGATTTGGAATACTTCATCATCGATTCGCAAACCGCAAACCTTCAAGTAAACCTTAAATTCCTGATCATAAATCTCATTTAATCGGTCTTGCAAACGGCTAATAAAGTTTGCAAAGCGGAGTTCTTCAATGTACGCGATACCTACCTTACCATCGTTATATTGCGGATCAGTTCCACCACTTCCACCCATATACGATGTCGGAATGCGCAAACCACGGAAAATCTTTTCTGTGAAGGTCTTTAACAGGTTTGTACCAAAATCCTCTGCACCACCTGGCAGAGTTTCAACACGAGAGCCTTTACCACCGGCTGTTACGGGGAAGAAGTAATCTTCTTGAATTGAAGCCGGGTCGAATTGGCCATCAACCACATCTTTCTGATTGTTCGACGTTCCTGGAATACGCTTTTGACGAATTTCATTTTTGATGGATTCCAAATACCGCTTTACTTGTTGTTGGTTCATATTCCCAACATCAATGTAGAATACGCGGCGTTCGGGCGCACGAACAATACGGTAAATGATCACAGAATCTTCGAGCATCGACAGTTGGCGATACACTCGGAAGATTGGCTTTAAGATTGATTGGCCAAATGGTGCGCTATCACCCATGTCATCAGACATAGTGAAATGAATCATAGCCGAAGCTGGAACAATATCAACTTGTTCCACGCGCTGCGCGCCAAATGCATTTGACTGCTGAGCATTCACCTTTTTAAGATGATATGCGATTTTGTTTCCGAGTTCATCAATTTCAATCCCAACAACTAAAGAAGGATCAACATAAGTCCACTTGCGTGTGTCGGATGATTTACGAAAGAAACAATCGCCATACTTAATCATGCAACGCGCTGTACTAAAAACGCGCTTCTTTAGATCTTGCAATTGCGCCCATTGACGAAGCGCAGCTCGAACAGTTACGACTGTAGTATCAGAGATGTCCTGATTATCTTCTTTTTGCCAGTGAATGAGAAAAGGCAATTCTGTCTTATCATCTTTACCTGACATTTCCTCAGCAATAATGTCAAGAGAGCGAGAAATATCGATATCGCCATCCATTACGTCATATTGCTTATAAGAAGCCATGCGTGAACCCGGTCCACGCATGACCTGTGAGTACCAAGAAACTGCCGCAACGGAGGTGCGATCAGTTGATCTTGGATCATATGCATCTGTGCTTAGCGTGGTGTAAAGCTGTTTACGTGTTTTAGGAGTAACAATACGCCACATGCCTGTCATGTGAGACATGAATTAACCTCTCTTAAGAAGTCTCTTTTGAACTTCTTCAGGTGACTGAAAACTTACCGGATTACGTGCCAGACGAACTAAAAGTTCACCTGTATTGTCGGCTTGACGTTGCTCTGCCAATAAGCTTTCACGAAGAACCTGTGCGATGTCTTGAAGAGCTTTCAAAATGTCAACGCTATTGTTAGTTGTTTCGGGTTTAGCTTCTGATTTTGGCTGCGGCTCTGCGGCTGCCGTATTAGGAGTATTTACGGGCGCCGGTTGAATAGGTTTTTGGACCTGAATTTCCGGCTGAGCAGCGAGTACTTTAGCATCACTAACAGCCTGCGCTGCCGAAACCTGGCTTGCATCTATTACGTTATTGAATTTCTTATCAGCTTCGTTTACTTTCTGTGTTGCTTGGTCTGTCGTTTTTGCACTTACTTCTGCACGTTTTTTATTCTCTTCTGAAACTGAAGCTAACGTTTTATTTTGATCGTTTAGTAGCTCTCCTGCAACTTTCCAGTTTTCTTGAGCTGCCGAAGATAATCCATCTGCCCAGCCCTGCATGTCTTTGACAAGTTTAGAATCGTCTGGCAATAACCAAGACAGAATATTTGCCCAACCTTGTATGACTTTAGCGAAGAAATACCTGAATCCAGCGTTAACAGCCGCAATAAGTGTATCAAAGCCGTTCTGCATTCTTTTCTTCATTTCGTCCCCGCCAAAAATATATGCGATGGTGTCAATCATCATCTGCGGAAGCGCACTAAAAAATGCAGTAATAACTCCACCAATACGATTAAACATTCCTCCATTTGGATTCAGCGCGTCTGAAATTTGTCCAGTGAATAACTCAACCGCGCTGTTTAACAATCCTGCAATTATTGGAAATCGACCTAAAGTATTAGAAATGCCAGCTAATAATCCTCTACTGCCAGCCAAAATGCCCCTTGAGCCATTTAGCAATGTGCTCCCAAACTCTTGAAAAGTAAATTTTATGGTGTTCAACGCACCAGAAATGCCGTCAGAAAGTACTACGGCATTAAAGGCATTTCTAAAAAATGCAGGAGTACCTCTAGCGAATTTGCCAATGAATTCCGTAGAGGCTTTGATAGATTCTGGAATTTTGCCAATTGATTTAACAAAAGAAGAGCCTGCGTCTTTAGCTTTCGTTAATGGTTCGGCAAGTTTACTTAGAACGCTTCCTGTTTCAGCTGCTGCTTTTGGACTTGCTGCGATTCCAACGGCCCTTCCAAGCATACTTAAAATAGGGCCTCTAAAAACTCCTAATAAACCAGCTCCAACTGCTGCAATGATAGGTGCAGCAATACTCTGTTTAATTCCACGAGTCCAAGCCGTGAGCTCACCTACAAACTTACCAAAGTCACTTACATGGTGTCCAAATGCTTCTTGATTTTGTGTTCCTGCGTCTTTAGCAAGGGTGGCACCGCGACCCTGTTTTATAACTTCACCAAGATTTCCCTTGTTTAACATTTCGTCAAAATGATCCAAGGCGTTTTGTATGCCAAGCGATCCTGTTTGATAAATTCCTTGAGATGCAGAATCTAATTGACGGACTATGTCAAACAATTCCTTGTCTTCATCCTTAGTCCTACGCCTGCCTTTCATATTCAATTCAAAGGCGCGTTGCCCCATAGCTCCATTTCCAGTAAATGCAGCAAGTTGCATTAACGCCGCGCCTTGGTCTATACGTTCTTTAACGGTAGCTTGACGTTGGCGAATTAAAGCATCGCCGAGTTGTTTAGAAGCATCTGCTGCCAAGCCCATTTGCAGGCCAATTGTCTGTAATTGCAGAAGCTCTTGTAATCTTGCTCCGCGCTGTTTTGGGCCCAATCCAACAAGTTCTCGTTGAACATCTGCATTTTTAGAAAGGGAAGATACCATTCCGGCAAACTCTTCCGCTGTCATTCCAGCCACTTTACGAAGGCGGTCAAATGTTTTAACTTGTGCTGCAGTTGCCTTCGTTAAATCATCGACATTGATACCCATTAAGGCAGTGCTTTGCGCGATACTTGCTTGAAACTGACGAGCTTCCTTACCAAAGATGCCCATTGATGCAAGAACATTATCTTGAGCGCTGATAATTTTGTTAAAGTTGTCTAGTGTGCCTGCTTTACCAGCAACCGTCATGCTAGTTTTAAGCATGGCGTTGTACTCTTCAAACGTCATGCCCGCTTGAGCGGCATGAATGTATAAGTCTTTTAAATTTTGAGTGGTGCCCATCCCGACGCGCGCCAATTCAAAATAATCAACTGCTACTTTACCTGCTACATCTACTAGCTTTTCAAAGGCGTATGAAAGACCCCCGGCCGTCGCCGCAGCTTTTCCAAAATTTTGAACCAATCGGCCAACAATACCTCGTATAGGTGCGTCACTCTGTTCAAATGATTTTGGAATTGGCGCCGTGCGTTTTTCCTGCTCAGTCTGTGTTTCCACAGGTTTGCCAAAAACGCGGGCAAAGAAAGATTTGCTTTCTGTTTGCGAAGGTTGGCTTTGCAGAACCTTTCCAAGATTTTCAATTGCCTTTACAGTGCTATTCCCCCACACGCCAATTGCTTTGATGACGGCGGCGTTATCAACAAATCCTCGTTCTTCTGTCTCTGGAACTTGAATTGGCTGCAGTGAAGTCATGAACTTCACCATCTGAGAGTTCAATGCTCCGAAGCTCTTAGTGGTGCTGCCAACCTCGTCGTTTAAACCAATAATTGATTTGTTTAAACCTAAGAATGAATCATTTAAGTTCTTTGCACTTGTTGCAACAGCTTTAAAAGTTTTGCGCATCTCCCTGTCCGCACGTTCTTTTTGAGACTGTTGAGTGCGTCCTGAAAAATTGCTCTTATTTGCAGAAAGTGCCGTTGCAGATTTTAGTAATTTCTCAATGTTCTGCAGGGTTCTGAGTGCGTCGTCTTCTGTTGCCATCCCGTTGTGCCCTCGAATTGCTCTTCTGAGGTCCTTAAATAGATCAGTTATTTAGAGACGGAGCAATAGGCTAATGTCCACACAAAACCCACTACTGCAAAAAATTAAACTTCCAGGTCGTACTTTTCAGTTGCCTTCAAGAGCAGCTCTTTACCATAACGGAGAGGTAGATGCTCCTAATGGTGAAGTACACGTGTTTCCAATGACGGCTCTCGCCGAAATTAACCTGAAGAATCCAGACTTGTTGTTCAATGGAAAAGCACTGGAGGCTGTGCTTGGTGAATGTGTGCCGGCAGTTAAGCAACCACTAGAACTATTTGGACGTGATATTGATGCACTGTTGTTTTTCTTGCGAATTGCAACTTATGGCTCGGAGTTCCGCGTAGAGGTTAAACATAGTTGCGAAAATGCTAAGCAGCACTCATATGTTGTCCAATTAGAAGAAATTGTGCAGCGTATGCAAATGCTCGATCCAACAATGGTTGAGCAAAAACGCGCTATTGTTTTGCCTGGGCTTGACCAAACTGTTTACACACGCCCTATGAAATTCAAGGACGTGATTGAACTGTTCCATAAATCAGGTAACAAAAAAGAATTGTCAGTTGATGACATCAAGGAACTTGCAATTTCAAATATGCTTAGCATGATTGAAAAAGTTGATGATGTTACTGATCGAGGATTCATTGAAGAGTGGTTGAAAACTCTCACATCACCACAAATGAATAGGATTCAGGACGCTGCTAACCAACTCAATGGATGGGGACCTGATCAAGTTGTTTCGTTAAAGTGTAAAGACTGCGGAGAGGAAATGAGCGTTGAACTTCCTCTGAATCCTGTAAGTTTTTTCACCGAATGATCCTGAGTGGCGATCACACCAGGATCGTAGGGATGATCGAACGGTTGGCTCTTGAAACAAAGAGCCTAATTCAGTCGTGTCAAGACATTGCTACTTATACACGTGGTGGCATCGATTATCCAACGGCTCTTATGATGTCCGCATTTGAACGTGATTTGGCAATTGAAGGAATTAACAAACGATTAGAAGCCGCTGCAAAAAATCCGTTTGGAGGAATGTTTTGATTCACCCCGGTTCACTTCATTCTTGCCGGATGTAGCGCATAACAAAACAGGGACCCTAGGGTCCCTGAATCATTTCTAGTGAGCTCAGAAGCACTTAGAGTAGAAAGTCTTCTGTCCAATAACTAGTTTGTCCTGGCAACCATCATGATTTGTTACCCAAACAAATCCAATTTTCTGACCAGGTTTCCATTCTTGTCGATGCATGTTTGCACACCCAGAAAGAATTAACGTTACGAACAGCGCAATTAGCAGCTTCATGGGCTACTCCAAGTAGGCTCCTTGTGGGAGCGTTTGTAGTATTTATTGCTCTACCCCCAAGGGTCAAGTTTGATTACGAATCGTCTCGATCCTCAAAGTGCATACCAAGCGCCATATGCAAATCAGACAGCTCATCATAAAGCTTACCAACCGCATCATAAGCAGCTTTTGCGGCTTCTTTGACCGCCTTGGACTCTGTCGCAGGAAACCCTTCCTGCTTTAGGAAATCAGCAAGCACGTCACTGTTCAATTTTTCCATGATGAACTTAACATTGTCATGTGCCACTTCAGCCTTATCGGTGAGTGGTTCCATGATCTTGTACGTCTTGGCTTTGCCAGCTTCTGCGGATGTACCTTCAGCGAGCTTTTGGAGTTTCGTGAGTTTCATCTATGTTCCTTTTGCGCGACGCGCTATCTGTCAACTAATGCCTCTATTTACGCGGTGAGTCGCAGATCTAACGATTCGATAAGTTCTGAAATCCTATCCAAGTACTCCTTCGGAATTCCATCTAACCCATCATGCACCATTATGCCATGTCGGCCACAGGCGTCCCAGAGAGCGTAACGAGCTTTACGTTCCCACGAAAAATATTCACCGAAAACCGCCTTCACGTTTTTTCTGTTTGGCGCTTTTTTCAAAGCGGTCATACAGGCGTGTTTTCGAGCAGATGAGAACTGATCTGAAATCCGTTTTAATCGCTTGCCAATCTTAGTTAGGTCACTTACCGTGGCGTCTGGGGCGGCGTGCACAATTAGTTCGGCGGTAAGACTGAATCCACTGCCATTGGTTAACAACGTTGGAGATATCCTGGAGCCGTTTGCGATGCTCATGAGGACTTGCTTGATTAGGCTTCTGTACTTATCATTGTATGGTCGCTGAAGAACCTCAGTGCAAAGTTCCTGCCTGAATGCTTCCTTGTCATGAAGCATTCTGATAAGATCAGGAAACAGCATTTCCATAAGGGATTCACGCCCTTTAAATGCCTTCTTAAGATGGTGCAACAGGAACTGCACGTACGCGGAATCTAGGTCGATTCCAGGACCGAATAGTTCTTCGCGCAACCACCCGGGCCAAGTTTCAATTGCACATATCGGCCATACTGATGTATCGCGCAGTCTAAGTTTTCCACTAGGTTTAAAGTGGAAATTGAATTCTGTCTTGCCCTGAGTTAACAGCCATGAAAGTTGTGGAACGATTTCCGGTCTTCCGTGCACAAGAACACGGGCGACCAAAGACTTCACATCAAGCCCAGGCTGCAAATACACCTTCGAGATCACCCCGTCCGGTGGCATGGCTGGTGGTTCGTACCGCAATGTCGCGGCAGCATCATCGATTAGATCTAATTCTTCCGCTTCAAGTTTCTTTGGGACGAGTGTGGTGAGCTCCATGTTATCATCATCATCAAAATGATAACCAAGCTGCTTGACCTCAAAGAAGTACTCTAGCGCCGGTTTGTAGTCACGCACCCATTCCCGTAAATCCATGAGACGGACATGGATCTCACAGAACCCAAGAGGTTTACCACCGCGAATTGCTCCATGGTATAAGTTTGCCAACCAAAGAACTAGGTCTTGGCGAGCCTCAGTTCTTCCTCTGTGAAGACGTTGAAGGTTCGGCCAGAACCTTGTCCAATGCAATGGATGGTTCGGTGGCAGAACCCTGTCTGTGGAGAGTTTGTATGGGCGAGTCATACTTGACTTGCACCAAGCTGACTCGCATGTCCGGTGAGAATATACTCCTCATACACCATTGCAGATAACACAACAAAATCCGTATATGTTCCTGACAATGACCTTTTAGAGTCATTAGCAATGGCTAAAGCCGTTTGCGTAGCGGCCTCAAGCGCCGCTATTCTCGCCTTAATTTGCGTGTCAGCGTGAACGCGGCTTCTTGCGGACGCAAGCACTTCGGACATTACAGCACTCCAAGTGCTGCAGTGCTAATTTTGCCGGTACGAACACCTTTCTTCAACGCTTTGTATGCACCCTTCCAGGAGTTAGAGGCAACATAGATCGTGCCAGGATGCAATGCTCCTTCAGGCGCCTTAGTCTTTGTTACATACGAAACTTGTTCGATCTTATTACCTTGTTGCTCTGCACCAACAACCATTGCATACGCAATTTTACGCAGTTTCTTCGCTGTACGTGAGTTCATTAGAGATCCTTAAAATGAAACAGAATAACACTGTGTCATTTTAACGTACCGGTTACAACTTACCGGACCACCTTGGGTTCAAGTTACTGTCAACCCAATAAGGAATATAACCATGGTTGTGCGTGAAGAGAAGTGCCTCCCAGTCCTTAACGGACGCGGTGCCTAACTTGCTAAGTTTTGGCCGGACTATCACGAATCGAATAGTTTCTGGGTTGCGAATACCATTAAGGTAGATTGGTTCTGCTCCGGGAAGTAGCAGCTGGTGGGAATAAGGTAGTGTTTTGTCCATCACCGGCGCTAATGAGAACGCAGGTTCAGGGACCTGAATTGAGTGAATAACACTTGGATGCGGCGTAGGCAGAGCGCGGTTGCCCCTTGTAGCTTCACAGAACTTAATCAGCGATGAGAGCAAAGCTGAGTAAGAGAAGTCATTCATACCACCTTGCTTAATTATGGTTTTCAAGTCTTCTCGTTGTGGAGGAGTGTAGAAGTCCGTTCCACGATGACGGGCGTTGTATGGTGAGATGTAATTCTCTGCATTACAGTAAACTCGGTAATGCTTAGCCACAAGTTCCAAGAGGTCTGTGTAATCTGCGAAAGGTCGCAGCACGTTAAGCCGAATGGCCCAGCGCGGTAGTTCAATCATAGAGTTAGTTTGAGGCTTCAGCCTTTAATTTCTTTTGTTTTTCACGTTCACGTTTAGCTTTCGCTTTACGTCGCTCAATTTTCTCTTCAGCAGTGAAGTGTGCAGGATGAATCAAACCTGTTTGATTCGTGGCGTGCGTTTGATGATACTGAACTAATCCTGTAAGGAAAGCGTATGGATCAGTAATGCCGTACCTGCGCATTGCGTTCACAACCTTACCTTCAACGGCATTGCACGTACGATGAAGAACGGCTCGGACATGACCCGCTTTATGATCATGGTCTAAGACAGCTTGATCTTCAGTGCACGGATGACCACAAATGCCGCACTTGAACTCCTGTGCTTCTAGGAGTTCAAGACGTATTTTCTTAACCTGAGTGGTTTTTAGTTTGATGGGATCAGTCATCCCATATTTAGCGCGTGTCGAATTAGGCCTTCTTCAGAGTACTTTCAAAATCACCACCGTCTTCAACATGGTACTCAAAGTTGTCACCCTTCACTGTTCTAACAAGGTAATCACCTTTGCTGATTTGCGAAGTCTCATTGCCTACATTGACATTAATAGGTTCGCTTGAATACTTAAATGCTTCAACTTTTGTTGGGTCGGTATATGTGATAAAACCTTCAGCATCAGGAGTTTGGTTCGCGCGAATAGGTTTCAGTGTCTGTTTCAGTTCAACCGCGTTAAATTTGCCAAATGGGGTGCGTTTATCACCTACAACCAAGAAGGCTTCGTATTGCGTGGGCGATGACCCCTTAATAGTACGCACTAGATACGTTGCATTACTAATATATGTGGATGAATCACCAGCGTTTTGATCCCAGAGCTCTTCAGCATCAATGGTTTCAAGTGTTTCTTCTTTGACTTTAACGCGTCTTGCAACGCCTATAAAGTCATTCTTGATGTCGTCAAAAGCCGTTCGATCTTTTCCGTTTCGGATATCATCCAGGTACTCTTTACGCGATCGCAATGCAAGTTCTTTCTTTACCCCACGCAGCGGCTTACCGTAGTAGTCACGTGGAATGTCCTTCTTGTCTTCGGACACTGAATGAAAGTGCTTGTTCAGCTCCTTGCCAGACATAACCTTCACGCCCTTAGGGAACTTCTTTGGGTTGTTCTTTATGGCGCGTGTTGCGGCCTCCATGCTCATGAAGCTCTCAATGGTCTTCATGTCACCATTAACGATGTATACGCGCCGTTCGTCGTAAAGATCCTTGCCGGCAATTGGATTACCGAAACGGTCTTGACCAGCGACAGTCTTCAGAGCTTTGATTTCTTTAAGAAGCATAGGTAATTTCCTCGTGATTGTTTGTATTTAAGAAGATGGTTGTAACAGTGGTGTACAAACTCAGGATGTTTGTTAAGATAGCAACATCGACAACGGAGGTTATATGGAACACATCATCACCACTTCTCTCCTTCACACCATCCCAACCACCATCTTCCAACAACCTTCCTTCCCCCATATCCAAACTCTCACCAATCATATCCTTCACACCCTTTCCCAACACAATCTTCAACAACTCAAACAAAAAGATCAAAAAATCAAATCTACACCATTAGAAAAACTCACAGAAGAAGAACTCATTTCTCCAAACATCATTATTTTCATCAAAAGAACACTAGAAGAACACATTCCAGACCAAATCTACAATCACCCACACTTCCCAGGTCTCTTCTATATTTCTTCCCATCTCCAAAACCAAATCTTCTCAAATATCTAAATCTCAAAAAGGACCAAAATTGGTCCTTTTAAATAAAGAGGGCCAATTGGCCCTCTTTTTATGCGTCAACAATTTGGCTAAATCCATGCTGTTTCTGAACTAGCATCACCTTATCAAGCCTACCTTGCACATTGGGGTGATGGCTAATTACATACACTCCGAGCTCTTCATCGCGACTCTTCTCCTTCAGAATTCGGATAATTGAGTCCACTCCTGAACCGTCTAACTGTCCATCCAATTCATCAATCAGAAGCAAGTTTGACTTGGCATGCAGGTGATGTAACACATCACGAAAAGCCAAAGCCAGTCCCACATTCACGCGCTTCTTCTCACCTGCAGACAGATTGCCAAAGTCCAATTCACGGCCAAACTCCGACACCGTGCAGCTCATATCAGCATCAAATCGAACAATGTGCGGCAGCCCAATTTGAGCAGTATAGTAGTTGATGCGATCGTTTAGGAATGGAATAGTCTTGTTGATGATACGGCGACGCAGGAATGAGTCCTTGTTCGTCAGGAGCTTCAACAGAAACGCCTGATGTTCTAATTTCCGGCGCAACGCATCCACTTTGCCATAGTCAGCTTCCTTGGCATCTTCAGACAGCAAACGTTCAAGCGCTTCCACGTGTGGGTTGTCAGCGTTTTTTAAGTCTTCAATCTTCGTACGAAGAACAGAGGCGTTCTCGCGTGCAGCTAAGAGTTCATTTAAGTTGCTGTGCTGAATCCCAGCCTCAACTTCTCTCAAACGATCTTGTTGTTCTTTAGCTTTCACGGTCAAGTCTTGAACATTAGCCTCAACCTCAATAAGCTTCGCCCCCTTAATGTCGATGTCTTGTTCGAGCTGGGCGAGCTTTGCCGGCGCATCAGCAAAATTCTGCGCACAATATGGACACTTCGCCTCTTGTAGATGCGCTTGTTCGTTGAGGAGCTTCTCTACGTCACGCGACAATGTTTGCATATCCTTCTTGGCTGGGGCCAATTTAGCGGCAAGGTATGCGCCTTCTTGGGTGAGTTTAGCGCGTTCATCGTGCAACGCCTGCTCGAGTTCGAAGTCGACTGTGCCGATCACTGCAAGTGTTTGCTCAATGTCACGAATGTCCTTTTCACGCTGTGTCTCCCAACGTTCAGCACGTTGTTCAGCTTCACGGATATGTTTCTTGTGTAGCTCAATAGCAACTTCTTGCTGCTTGACGATTGCTTCTTGGACCTTGATGTCGCCTTCTGTTTCACGAATCTGTTCCTTAAGAACCTTCGCCTTCTCAGACAGAAGCGTGATATTAAAAAGCTCTTCAATTTGTTGGCGTTGTAATGCAATTGGCAGTTGCAAGAACGCTGGTGAGTTCCCAGAGAAGATGATCGTCTTTGTGAACAGGTCGTAACTAATACCAATGATGTCTTCAATCAGCGCATCACATTCAGTCACACCTTTACCAGGAGTAATGTCTTCACCATTTCTAGTAATATGGATAGTGTAGTGTTCGCCGCGCGTGCGAGTAATTTCGTACTCTTCACCAGCCCGCTCGAACGCCAGACGAACTTCCATCAATGTATTCTTCATTGCATTCGTACTGTTAATCAAACGCTGCAATGAGATGTTGTCAAACGGCTTGTTGTACAACGCGTAGCAGATTGCGTTAATGATGGTCGTCTTGCCAGAACCATTTGACCCACCTTGGTCAAGGTTCTGCCCAACAACTTCAACGGTGCCCGGCTCGGACAGGTCAATGATCGTATCCTGATTTCCAAATGACATGAAGTTGCGCACTTGAAGTTCACGGAAATAAAGCGTCGATGACATTATGAGTTTCCCTCTAAATACATGAAATCACGGAGACCATGATGTTCATTACCTATGTTGTTCTTGATCCAAGAAAACCCGGAAAGTTCTCTTGCCCATTTGCTTCTTTCCTTTGTCAACCAGTCTACATTGGCAAAGGAAAACCAAATCGCCATCAAGGCATTTTAAACGTTCTGAAGGGTGACAAAGATGCTTATTCTGGTGAAATGATCAATCGATGGTTGAAAGGTATGCGCAAGAACGGTTTCACTGAGGTCCCAATCATCGTGTTCGATCATCACGATGAAGAGCTCGCCTTTTCCATGGAACGTATCTTAACTGAGCACTTTGGTTTGAAGAAGGAAGGCGGTATCCTTTACAACTCTCGCCATGGTGGAGAAGATGGTTGGAGCCTTTCAGAAGAAACTAAGAAGAAACTGTCGCAAATCAACTCTGGTAGTGGTAACCCAAATTGGGGTAAAAAGTGGTCTGAAGAGCAACGACAAAAATGGCATCAAACTTGGAAATCTAAGGATCGTAGCGCTCCGCGAAGTCAGATGGAGAAGGCTTGGGAGGCGAATAGTCGCAGATACAAGATCACAACGGCCGACGGAATAGAGTTCGTCGTTGGCGATTTGACAAAGTTCTGCAAAGACCATGGGTATCCACTTTCAACTTTGAGAAATGCGCTTAGAACAGACGGCGTCATCAAGAGCTCTAAGCGCAAATCTGTCATTGAAGGTTGGACCATCAGATATGTTTGAACGCTTCGAGGAGTTCTTCGACACTGATCATTTTGATAGTGAAGTTATTCTGTTCAGCCTGTTTTTCGAAAGATGCAAGCATGGAGCCAATCAACATTGAGACATGAATGTCCCTTCCCACAATGTAGATGGATCCACTGGCCTGCGGCATCGTGAGCGTTGAACCATCTTCGCTGACTGTAATGCTTTCAATGCCCGAGCTTAGCTTCCAATGGTCAGATCCGGTGTAACCGCCGTACCAGCTTGCAAGGACTTTATAGATTTTACCGTGCTCTTCAGATTCAATTAGAACAGGAACCCAGGAATCAGGTGTATAAGTGCTCATTATTCGACCTTCAATTCTTCGTACAAACACGCCAGATACTCTGGGTCGATGGTTGCAGTTGGTGTCACGCCTTCAGTGATCAACTGGCGAACTGTTCCGTCAAGTGATGACAAATCAAGATCACCTTCAATCTCAAGACCTGAACTCAGCGCGTCTTTCTTTGAAGCAATATCTTCTTCAACTGAGAACTCGCGAAGTTCAAATGTTTCCATCATCTCTTCACGAAGTGCTTGGACGTCCGAGTACGGAATATTAGCGTCAAGCAAACAACGCACACGTGCCCGAGGCTTGAAACTGACATCGCCTGCTAACACGTCGGTAAGACGTGTTTTGTAGAACAACGGTGCATTATCATAATTAAAGAAGCACAGTTCTTCGGAAGCGGTATCTAAGAACGCAGCACCTCTCTCGCTATCCCAGGCGTCGCCGAATGAAGTAGGGAATGTGTTCCCAATATACACAATGTTCTTTGAAACCTGACGCTTGTGGAAGTGGCCGCTCAGCAGGTACTTTGGACCAGTGAACAGGGAAGCGTCTGGGCCATGGTCAAGCGTACGATCATGTCCTGTCACCACAAAGTTCCTGAACTCGAAGTGCCCAAGCACGTACTTGTGTGCGTTGATTTGCTCGGCAAGCAGTGGGTATTCGTCTTTGAACAAGAATGGCGTCATGAACATTTCGCTGTTAATCTGCACAGGCTCGTTCACCATGATGAAGTTCTCGAGATCACCAAATGGGTCGGTTGAAAATACCTTACGATTAGAACGATGATACAGGTCATGATTCCCGACCATGAAGAAGATCGGCAAACCAAGCGCATTCAGGCGCCGAGCACCCTCTTGTGAGTACTTCAGCGTACGCACGTTGATCGCATTGCGATTTTCGTACCAATCACCAAGGAACGCAATATGCGTAGCCTTCTCAGTTTTGGCCAGGTCGCAGAACCAATCAACATAATCGAGACAATCCTGCAGATGCTGATCAGAGTTTGATCGAGCACCCCAATGAATGTCAGTAAACATTAGGAGCCTCATCGGCTCAGGTTTTAGTGTCGTCATTGAGTCACAAGGGAGATTAGACGACTTCACTTTAATTGTAACCAGGACTAGAAATAGTTAGTCCTGGTTACGGGGTCGGGATCACCAATTAGGTTTAGTGATCGAGGCCATTGCGGCCTCTAAAGTCATAGAGAATTCAGCTGGCAAATTTGCCGTATATTCTAAAATGTCTAACCGCATTTTATCACGAGCCGCAATGGCCTTCAAGGCGTCAGTCGACATTTCAGGATCTGTACTATCCTTATATGACAGTAGATCACTTAGATTGGTATAGTGCTTCTCTCGGGCCCAAGCATTTAGGATACTATTTCCAGCATGAAGCATTTGCGTTCGAAGAATCGTTAAGTCATTAATTAGAGGGTACCCTAAAGTGCCCTCTTTTAAGTCCATCCAAGTCATACCCTGGGTAAACTTCTGAACGTCCAAATCAGTTGCTTCTACCCATGTTTCATTTGGCGGGGTAGTCTCTGATATATGACTGTGCAGACCTGTAATTTTTCCAGTTTGCGTTTGAACTGTGAAATACATTATTTCTTCCAAATTCCAATGTAGTTAGCCCACGATTGCGCGCGCTGTTCAGAGTTGTACACCACAATTTCAATTCTATTCGAAAAATAATTTGCATAGCACTCAGTGGTGTCATTGTCATCCACGATGCCTGCGTAATCAATTCTTCGAACAGAAGGAATGAATCCAGCTAAATTGCTCATAGAAAAACCAGCTGGTGGATATAGTGTTGCCACAGACGCGGTTGTTTGAATGACTCCTGAGGTAACAATAAAATTACTCCAGAAGTATTCATCTAATTGTTGCTTAGGGACAGGGTTTAATCCAGTCCATGCATTCCCATTTAAAAATGTATTAGCGTTTAGTGTTAATCCATTACCGTCAATGGTGAAGATTGTCTGGGTGGGGGCACCGATAATTCCACGCTGCAGTCTTATTGAACCATCTGGAGTGCCTGGAACACTGAACAGAAAGTTGTTTGCATTTGTGACAGATGACCCTATCTGCAGATTTGATAAGGTCACTGATGGCATAATCAGGCTATTGGTGCCACTGATTTGTGTAGTCATAAGGTTAACTGAAAATGTAGTTTACCTAATATTTAGAGATCATCGTTGGTTCGAGACCACTCAAACTCTAACGGCCCTAAGTAAAGACGCGCGTAATTAGGTTTTCCAGGTGGCTTTGTGAATCGAAAATGCCATCTCACTCGAATTCCAAATGTGAAATGTGTACTGGAAGATGCCCAAGCGATAAACCATCCATCCCCATTCCAATGATCTTGCATGGCACCGTATCGCACCAATTTCATCAGACGTCCCCACCAGACCCCATAAATGCGTCATCTGATGTTTTGCCAGACATTCCGTGTTTAGATTGATAGTTGAAGGATGGGTTTGCGCCAGCCTCGATTAACAATTCATCCCGAATATTACGTTCATTCTTTTCTGCATCCAGATACGAAAGGAATGAACGATAGCAAGCGGTAGTGTAATAAGCAAATGGATTCGGAATTTCTTGCTTTTCAGGATTAAATTTGTGCCAGTTCGCACAAAGATTCACCACGGCAGTGTTAACCATGTCTTCTCTGAATGAGTATCCGGCAAACCAAGGATGGTACGAATACTTTTCAGCAATCATCATAAGATACTTACCTAGGCGATCGGTTAACTTTCCGAGTTCCTTCGCCTCATAAAAAGCCTCTAACAATTGAGCATTAGTAACATAGTGCCCTTTTGTTGACTTTGCTCGTTCTTTCTTTGCAGGTTTTACAGTGGTGGTTTTACGCTTTTCAGTCATTGCCGTCATAACTTAGTTGGAACGGCTTAATGAGATTTTAAACAAACTGCCGCGCGCACACCACAACACCCGGGTTAAACGTAAACCGACGCCAATTCATATTGTACGTATCCCGGGATTGAAAAGTGACCTGTGCCGCACAATCATTTCAGGTCTAAATATGGAGATGGATAACAAACAGCTTCATGGGTTTGTGTACCTCTGGTTTGACACGCTGAGAAAAATGTTTTACATTGGATCACATGCGGGTTCTGAAGATGACGGGTACATTGCGAGTTCAGCGCGTTGCAAGCGCGCCGTAAAGAAGCGCCCAGACACTTTTAAGCGAAAAATCCTTGCTAGGGTGAGTGGAAGTAGGAGTGATTTACTTGCTGAAGAAACACGCTGGTTGCAAATGATACGGGTCAATGAATTGGGCACAAAGTACTACAATCTTAAAAGGGTAGCAACTGGTGGAAACCTAATGGAAGCCAAAACACAATCTGAAATTCTGGCGTGGCGCGCGAAGGTGTCTGAGGGCGGCAAGAATAGCTGGGCTAGATCTGATCCTGAGCGCCGTGAAAATATTCGTAATTCTGCATTTGGTGGAAATATGTTCGATCGAGGATATTTGAAAACTGAAGAATACGCAAACACGATGCGAGCGGCATGCTTAGGTGAGAACAACGGATTTTTTGGAAAGAAACATACCGAGCAATCCCGTTTAAAAATGTCTGCATCTGCAACAAACAGAGCACCAAACAGAGTCAAAGAATTTATTTTCACTCGCCCTGATGGCACGGAGCTTAAAGTTAAAAATTTGACGGAATTCGTCAACAACAATGGTGGGTTTGTGAAGTTAACGCGTTTTTTGAAAAGTGGAGAACCAATTAAACTACGTGGTAAAGAAAATCACCCACTCACAGGATGGAGAGTTCGCTATGCTGATTGAAACTGTTGGTCAGCAAAAAAGACGTGCTGCGGTAGTAATAGGAAGATACCAACCTCCGACAATTGGGCACTATTCCGTTTTTGATGCGGTCAAGAAGTTTATCCGTGATAATGCTGACCTGCGCTTAGATGCCGTGCCAATTGTTGTTGTGGTCGCTGGTAAAGAAACCAGCAAAGACAAATCTAAAAACCCGCTCACTGCAAATGAACGAATCAGTTTTATGACGGGCTCAGGTAAAGCGAATGGCATTAAATTTTTAGTGGCATCGTCAGCCTTTGACGCGTTTGAAGAAGTTCGTAAAGCCGGATTTGAACCAGTTGCTATTGCTGCTGGTTCCGATCGAGCAGACGAATACTTAGAAATGCTTGATAAGTATTTCAAGACGAAAGAAGGAAAACAGATTAAGCATTATGCTATCACGTTACAACGTGTGACGGAGAATAAAGAGCACAAAAAGACAGCAGGATTGGATGACATCCTAAAGTATATGGGAGACGAAATCCCAACAGATATGGTTAGCGCATCTTTGGCAAGAAGAGCCGTTGAACTTGATGAATTCGAAAAGTTTGTCGTGATTACTGGTTTATCTGAGAAACCAGAGTTAGCACGTAAAATGTTTGATAAGATAAAACATTCCATGGAGACCAACGATGGGTCGACTTGATAAGGCGAAAGCACTTCCTAAAATTTCTACACCGGCATCTGATTCGCAAATAAACTATTCAATTGCAAATCAGAATACGCTAATTGATGAAAGTTTTGGTGCACTTGCAAAGAAGAACAATGGTCTAGGGCCATTTACAACTTTAAACGTTGGTGGGCCAAGTTTCTCTGAATTGGCGGCTATAGGTTCATTAGGGGCTTTAAAGCCAAACAACTCGTATTTCAAAACGGCCGCGGCGATTAAAGCAAAACCGACTGAAACTTCTGCCACAGCAAATCAAACTGCTGCTGAAATTGGGAATAGTCTTCAAGGAAATACTGACCACAAGGTTAAGTTAGTTTCAATAATTGATGGTCGAACTGTTATGTTCGACGTGATGCCAGAAGTGTCTGAAACAAGATCCGCAGAATATGAGGCTGTTTCAGCGGCCCAAATGCCTGGCGAGTTTCAAAAGTACAAGGGAACTAAATCCACCACCTGGCAAGTAAATGCAACTTTCATTTGTCGTAATAGCGTTGAAGCTACTCAACAGTATCTGTATTTGAATTTGCTGCGGGCTTGGGTGATGCCGTATTTTGGTAACTTGCCAGTACCAGAACGCGACCGCCTGGGTGCTCCCCCACCAGTACTAAATTTTTCCGGATGGCGGGGCGTTGTAGGTGAAGTGCCTGTTGTAGTTACATCTTTAAACTGGAGCTGGCCTAAAGACTGTGACTGGATTCCGACTGAAATTCTAGATGAAAATAAACGCAAGGTTCCATTTCCAACCGTTATGAATGTTCAGATTTCATTAGTTGAATCGTTCTCCGCTACTCAGTTTAATGCTTTTGATTTAGGTGCATTTAGAGATGGAAAAATGATTGGAGCATATGGAGGTAAAGTTAATGTAATTGAAAGCCCTGCTGAAGGTAAAATGACACCGAAGCCCGTTGTACCAACAGTAGTCCCATCAGCAACTACAGTGATTCCGCAACCTCCATCAGAAATGCCTAGAGTTTCAGTAGTTGCCGAAGCTCAAACGGCTAAACTTGAAGTGCCACCTACTTCAGCCGTACCAAAATGAGAGATGTTATGGAAACTAATTCAACACTTGTTCAAGATTCTAGGTATGTTGTTGGCGGGCAAACGGAAGTAAACAATACTGCCCTCGAGTGGTGGGAGCGCACAGTGTTTGCTCTTGACGAAAGCGACATCATTTACACAGTTCAAAAATCATCTGAAGGCCGTCTTGATAATATCGCGAAAGCATTCTTAAATGATTCCAGTTATTGGTGGGTAATTGCGCAGTACAATGCCATCCTCGATCCATTTACTGAAATCACTGAAGGTAGAATTTTACGTATTCCAACCCCAGCCAGACTGCAATCTATGCTCGGAGCCGGAAGACTTGGTGGATATGCATCATCAAGAGAAGTGCCACTCTCTAACATTACTCCAATTGTATGAATGTTAAAAACAGATTAGACGATTTCAGCTCGCATAGTGTTCATTACATTGTGCTTGCTGCTCGCTCCACGGAAGATCTTCGTCATTTTACAGATGATTCGCAATCTGCAACGAATTCACTTCAAGCAATTGATGCGTGCAATTCATTAGGTGACGCTGTTAAAACAAAATCTGGAAATGCGTATCTAGTGATGGACACGCGTAGATTTTCACAATTCACAATTGACAATTTCGAGATTGATACGAAGATCGCCGGATTTAATGTTAATGGGAGTACCAGCCCCAACGCCGTTGGTTTAGAAATGAACTTCACTGTACTTGATAGTACAGGAATTTCATTTATGAATTTTCTTCAGTACTTGATGGAGCAGCGTCTTCAAGTCAGTTATGACGGAATGATGCTACTAGTCAAGGTTTTATTTGTAGGACATACACCTTCCGGCGGTACGAAAGTGGTGCAGAGCGTCGCAATTCCTGCAATTTTTAAAAACATTGAGCTTGATTTGAATGAAGTGAAGGGTGTGTATACTTGCCAGTGCATACCACTTTTAGGAATGCAATCGAACTCAAATTACAACATTAAGTGGACATCTGTAGGCACGGCGAGTTCATATTTTACAGGCCCAGGTGCTAACACCCTCGGCGCTGTTGTTCAGGCGTTTGAGGATCGGTTGAATGAGTTGTCTCTTGATCTGTACGCCAAATCAAATGGCATTATCACCAATCCAGGTCAGTCTCAAAAAACAATTCCAAAGTTTGGTCGACCTGTCCAATACATGATCACCATTCCAGACACATGGAAATCTTTTAAGTTTTCAGGTCCAACTCAAGGTGGCGCCACTGAAATTAACTTCCAGGAGTTACTTAAGAAGGAAGAGCAAAGTCGCGCTGACAAAAACAAGGCTGTTAAGGAAGCGAGTGCCGCCGATAAGAAAACTGCTGAAGCAAAGGAAAGTTTTGTTTCTGTGGATCCAAACTTAACAATTACCGAAATTCTAGATACGATTTTTGCTCAAACAATTGAAGTTCAACAACTTGCCAATTTCACTGGATCTAAGAATAAAACTGACACTATTAAATTCTATAAGCATCTGATTACGGTTACGTCTAGCGATGAAAATTTCACCGTACACGTCGATGTTGTGGAATTTGTTGTCCCAAATGTTTTATTGGCTGAACAAAAGAAAGAAGCGATCACAGAGGATGATCAATTTTACACGGTTATTCCAGCAACTTCAACAAGTGCTGAAAAGAAAGTGCCAAAAAACTATTTGGAATTTGATTACATTTTTTCAGGTAAGAATATAGATGTACTGAGCTTAAATTTAAAGATTGAAAACCTTAATTTGCTGCTCATGCAAGGCACAAAGATTGGGCAAAATTCGCTCCAAGATCGTACAGTAGATGGTCAAAAACAAGATGATGGCAAACAAGCCGATGATTACAGCACGATGCCTGGCAGAGGCGCAAAGGATCCTTTGACGTTAAGGATGTTGACCGCAGAACAGCGAACAAACTTTAGCAATATTGCAGCAAACGCTAAGCTTGAAGGTAATCAAGCACCACAAGCAGTAGCGCAACAATACACCAAAAACCTAAGTGATTTTTATAACGCCGGCACTCAGGCAAAGATGACTATTAGAGGAAATCCTGACTTTTTGGCGGGCATTGTGCTTCATGGTATTCCATCACATAAGAACGCGGTTAGCTCAACTGCAAGTGGAGTTAGTAAAGCAAATGACAATGTAAAAAAGCAATGGCGTGATGAGTTATCGGAAAAATTAGGTCAGAAGGGTTTCACCAAAAATGGAGATGCTTTTGAAGTTAAGGTTATGACAGGACCTAGTTTTGTCACAACCCCAGTTTTCGTAAAAGTGAATGTGTTTACACAGGATGTTGATTTTCTGTCATTAGATCCTTCACAGGGACAGAAAAACTTCGCTAAACAACTATTCACGGATAATTACTATTTCTTAACTGGTGTTAAGAGCAAAATTGAGAACTCTAGATTTACCCAAGAGTGCGATATGCTACACTTTAGCATCTACGGCCACAAATCAACATCTGCGCAGGGACAAACAAAGAGTACAGTGGAGAATAAGAAATGACGTTGCCTGGGCTAATGGAAGGTGTGGTTGTTGACACGAATGATCCTCAACAAATGGGCCGAGTGAAGGTATGGATTCCTGCAATTGATGGTGACAATTACGACATTGTTAGTTTGCCATGGGCGACGTATCTGTCACCATTGGCTGGTCAAACTCGTGATTACCCATCTGGGCCTAATTCAACACAAACGCAGGGTTTCCATTCATACGGATTTTGGGCCGTACCAAAGTCAGGCGCTTTGGTAGTTGTCGGGTTACTGTACAATGATCCAAATCGCCGAGTTTATATGGGTTCCTATTTCCGCGATCATGGAAATCGCTCGCTACCTATTGGAAGAAATAAGCCGGAGATTGCTCAGGCGCCAGTGTCTGATACATTTAGTCCAGTTGAGCCGCAAACAACAAATCTGAACGCGCAATTTAGAAATCAATTGAGCGCTAGTGAAGCAAAAACACGTGGTGCTTATGAGCGTCAGGTAGCGCAAGATAAAACTGATAAGGACGGTACTGAGGGATATCAGTCAGATTTGGTAGTCCCAAAAGATGAGAAGGGCGTTCCGCAATTCGATCCGCAAACATACGTCCTTACCACACCAGGACGGCATTCTTTAATTTTCCAAGACAATCCAGAAAATGGACGTGTAAGAATAAAAACAGCAGCGGGTCATCAAATTATTCTTGATGACGCGAATGAACGCATTTATGTAAGTACGTGCCGTGGCAACTCGTGGTTTGAAATGGATCAGGATGGCCGAATTCATGTATATGGTGCTGATAGTATTAGCTTTAGCACTGGTGGAGACTTTAACGTGACAGCCGTTGGGAACTTTAATGTGTCTGCTGGCGGCGATGTGAACATTCAGGCAGCGGGTGTTGGGCGCATTGCCTCTTGCGGTTCAATGAATCTGAGTGGTTCTGGTGTGAATCTGGAATCTTCGGCGGAATTCAATATCCTTGCCGCTGGAACTTTGCTTCAGACAGCATCAGAAATTCATCTGAATGGTCCAAATGCCGGATCTGCTGAGTGCCCTGAAGCACCAACCACCATTCCAACTCATGAACCCTGGGCTCGCGCCGCCTCAAAAGGTGCGCGTAACAAAAACTGGAAACCATAATGGCAACAAAAATTTACCGCGGATTTTCCACTGCAAATTTCCTAATTGATAGACAGCAGGGGTTTAATCTAACAGATCAAGACCTTGTCAAACAAGATTTGTTGAATCATCTTTATACTGTTAGAGGAGAACGTGTTCATCAACCTAATTTTGGAACACGTATTCCACTGCTGGCGTTTGAACCCCTGGATGACACTACTCTGAACATAGTACGAGAAGACATTACCGCGGTGTTTGAATATGACCCACGCGTAAAGCTCGCGGGTCTGTCCGTAAACGCTATGCCAGATAACAATATGATCGTGGCGCTTGTGGATATTGAGTACATTGAGCTTAATACACAAGAAACCTTGAAACTTGAATTCAACACCAAATCATGAAAACTCTTCAGCACCTTCTGCATATTCACGAACAAGAAGACGATGAAATCGAGGACGATTATGATCCTGGAATCTATGAACGTGAAAGAAAAGTCAGTTTATTGATTCTTCGTGCTTTCAGAAAGTGCGGACTTCCAGTATCTGAGCATGAGAGTCGTCATGGTGGTGTGAAAGATAAGCACGACTACGCTGGGCATGATGTGCTTTATACTGAAGAAGATCATGAAGCAATGGTGACTCTTGAGGAAGCAACTCTAGAAGGTCTCGCTAAATTACATGAATCTGGGTTGATTGACGGTAATTGTGAAATTACTGCAACAAGAGAAGGTGGCATTCGTTTAACTTTTAAGGTTCATCCTAACCTGCACTCTGGTGAAGCAGAAATAAACTGAGTTTTCTGCTTATTCGGTTTGACGTAAATATGTCCTGACATCATATACAGGACAGCCATGGCCTTCCGTAATACCAATTCAGCAGAAACTTGGGATAAAGTTTACGAAGCATTTACGCAAGTAAACTTTACATCTTTTGACTACAAGACAATTAAGCAATCTCTTGTAGATTATTTGCGCATCTACTACTCTGAATTTTTTAATGACTTAATTGAGTCGTCAGAACTGATTGCGCTTTTAGAGATGTTCGCGTACGTTGCCGAGCAACTGGCTTACCGCGTGGACATGGTCTCTCATGAAAACTTCATTACCACCGCGCAGCGCAAACAAAGTATTCTTCGCCTTGCCAAGTTAATTTCGTACAAGGCAACGCGTAATATTCCTGTGCGTGGACTTGTAAAGATCACAAGCATCAATACGACTGAAAGAATAGTTGACAGCCGTGGAGTTGATCTTTCGAACTTGACAGTTGTCTGGAATGATCCTAATAACACGAACTGGAAAGAGCAATTTTTACTCGTTGCAAATCGAGTATTAAGCACTAGGTTTGGTCAACCACAGAAGTCATACCAAATCGGTGATGTGGTGATGGACTTGTATACGCTGAATGCATCAACTGATTCGTTCGTGAATGGTGTTTATCCGTTCTCAGCAGTGACAGGTCTTGACACGTATCCAATGGAAGTTGTTCCGGCGGATATTGATGAAAATGGTCCTCTTGAACGTGAACCAGATCTAAATTCTGCGATATCTGTCATCTATGCAAACGACGGAATTGGTGATGGCTCTGATTACACGGGCTTCTTAATGTACGTGAAGCAGGGTACACTGGCGCGGGTCGATTACAACATTGTTGATAAGCTTCCAAATCGCCGAATTGAATTCTTACCTGACAATGTGAACCACACAGACGTATGGGTTCAAAAGGTTGATGAAGACGGCAACATTATTGAGCGCTGGAAGCAGATAGAAACAATTAGCGAACAGAATCTGATTTTCAATGATGACCGCAGTACACGTAAAAAGTACGAAGTTGACACACTTGAAAATGACCAAATTGCTGTAATGTTTGGTGATGGTGATTTTAGCGATGTGCCGCAGGGTCTATTCAGATTTTGGATGCGTCAATCTGCGAACCGCTCAATTGTTATTCCAAAGAACAAGGTCGTTAACGAGTCAATGTCGTTCAACTATGTGTCGAATACTGGAAATACAGAAACTTGCAGCATCACCTTCAGCCTGACAACCACCCTACAAAACGGCGCTGCTTCTGAAACAATTGAACACGTGCGTCAATCTGCACCATCAACTTACTATGCGCAAAACCGCATGGTTAATGGTCAAGATTACAACACATATCCACTAAAAGATCCTTCTATTCTTCGCCTTAAAGCGATCAACAGAACATTTGCGGGCCAACCTAAGTACATCGACTGGAATGACGCCTCTGGGTCTTATGAAAATGTAAAGATTTTTGGCGATGATTTAACGATGCGGTATGAGTTGGGCTTGAACTCGCTGACTACCTCATTGTCTGGCCAAGCTCTAATTGATTCGGTGATTGAGCCGCTGTTGAACACCAATGGCGTCATTAATGCAATGCTGCACTTGACTGCGACCGATGATGCAACCAAGGGTGTTGTGACATCGCCACGCCGCTCATTCATTGAAGACAATAGAGCTGGGTTGTATCAAAGTTCCAAAGGAACTTATGTTAAGTTGATTAGCGGTACCACTGCTGATGGATCTTTGAAAGAAAAGACAGCAATGCAGGGTCTTATCGACCGTCATTGGTATGGCGAACCACTTGAGTATGTTGAAGGAACAAACAACCAAATTTGGGCAAAGATACCAGATCCAGACTTATACCCTGAAGATGATTCTCGAATTTATGCGTCGAACGTTCCACGCACAATTGATGGCGTGAATAAGTTCCCACCGGGTGATGTCGGTTCTGGTTTACAACCGATTGCTGAGCAAGAGTATTTTGCACTCAGATATCACACGTATATGACTGGTGTTGGTACTGGCACAATTAACGTTGTTGGTTTGCCGCCTGGGGCTGTTAGCGGTGAAGTTTGGACTATTGAAGTTGCAGCTGACGGTGAAACGCTGAACGTTCGTTCCAGTTTACGTGGCACCTTCCCTACTGGTTCAGTTGGATCAACTTACGACATTACACCACAGGGATACAATACAAGCACACCATTCTTTACAGTGAGTTCTGGCGCAGTTCCATTTGTGCCTGGAGACGCCTTCGTGTTGGATACCCCAACAGCTGGAGTTCCAATTGCGCGTTCTAATGCAACACACGGCGGTGGCTATAATTGGACCACCTCTCCTACTGATTTTGGGTGTATTAACTTAAACGGCTGGTGGGAAGTTCTAGGGTACTCTCAATTACCAGACTACTCTGGTGGTCAAATTGTAGATGGTGATGAACTATTATTCACACAATCTGAAGAGCAACACAGTTGGATCATCTTCATCCACAAACTTCGTGGGCCTACTAACAATGTGATTGGGTATGAAGTTCACCATCGTGACTTGAAGCTCACGGTTGAATCTCCAACTACAAAATTCTGGTTTAATGAAGTTGATCAACTGATTGACAGCGACACCAAAAAACGTGTATACGATAACATCAAAGTCTTACGTTCGAATTTCATGCCTGATGGTGTCACAACTTTAGGTAAGAGTCAAATGTATGACGTTGTTGGCGCGGTGAAGGATGGTGATGGTACAATTGATTTCCATAAATTGCAAGTAGTACCAACTGATTTGATGCAAGAAGACAGTTCTGGCGACTTAGTTCCAGATCGTCTACTGCAATTTGAAACGTTCTCAGCTGGAAAGTACGAGTACTTCACCGTAACACCGTTCCAAATTCTGACTGATAACATTGCGATTGCAACTGCTGAAGATGCATTCATGGGGGTCCCAGCAAGTGACTTTATTGAACCTACTGGAGTTTATGGGCGTCGCCAAATGGTGAACAACGATGGTGAAGGTTTAGACTTCATGTGGCAGCATTTTGCGCCATACACCAACATCATTGATCCTTCTCCAACGAATATCATTGATGCCTACGTTCTAACACAAGGTTATTATGATTCAACGATTAGCTATTTGCGCGGCTTGTCGAATTCCGCACCAGTTCCACCAACTCCGTTAGAACTTAGATCCGCTTACGGGTACTTGCTAAACAATAAGATGATGTCAGACACTGTTGTGTTGCACCCAGGTAAATTACGTTTATTGTTTGGATCGCTGGCTGAACCACAACTCCGTGCAAAGTTCAAAGTTGTTCGTAAGCCTGGTTCTACGATGACAAATGAACGAGTTAAAGAAGAACTGCTTGGTGTCATTAACACTTACTTCGAAATTGCGAACTGGGATTATGGTGAAACGTTCTATGCAACAGAATTGATTCACTTGATGCACCAGCGCTTGCCAACTGAAGTAGCTTCAGTTGTTCTTGTTCCGCTGTACAGCACGAACTCGTTCGGTGACATGTTCACCGTTGAATGCGGCTTCGATGAAATCCTCCAGAGCGCTGCTCAATTGAATGACATTGAAATTGTTGAAGCTTTGACTCCAACTGTTATCCGTCAGGTGAAGTAATGAAGGTTGCTGAACTGTTTGAAAATGACCAACCAAAACTCAAGAACTGGGAGAAAAAGTATGATGAATTGGTCGTCAAGCGAAATCGCACGCCTGAAGAGGATGAGACATTTAAAGCTATGAAGTTGGTGTTTTCAGCAACAGCAAAAATTGCTGGCGGTAAACCTGCTCATGGCCCCGCGCTTCACATTATGAGAGGAAATAAAGCTCTTCAACTCATATGTAGAACTTCTCGTCTAGCAGTAGAAATGACGCGGGGGTCTGGTGAAAGGAAAGTAGAATACTTCTTTCCAAACACTGGAAACGGATACATTGAGGCGGCCGAACAATTTTACAGAATGTCGAAAGATTTGTAAATGCTGTTGCAAGAAATCCTGAACTCCAAAATCAAGTACACAGTCACCAAAGAAACGGCAAAGTCCTTTGCTACCCAAGCCGAGGTTGGCGGGCGCATCATTCAGTTCACGGCGTATAATGACGGTGAACAGGGGTGGAGTGTTGACTTCGCCGAAGTGGTCACGAAGAGCAATCGAACAGGTCCTGTTTTCGGACGCACTGGAAGCGGCAGTGAACTACAGGTATTCTCGATGATTGTGGACTCGTTGAAAGAGTTAGAAGCCCGGTACCACCCAACAATGATCACTTTCACCGCCGATAAGGACGGTGATTCTGACACCCGCGCTAAATTGTACCGTCGATTAGCCGATAAATACTTCAAAGGTTGGAAGCGTGAAGAGTTCAATCATGGAAATACCACACACTTCACATACACGAAGGAAGAAGAATGAAACTGAACGAACTTTTTGAAGCCCGATACAAGCAGTGGAAGCCGGGCGATGTGGTGCTAGATCGCTCCAAAAAGTGCATATTGTTGATCAACACAAGGATGACGTGAAAGTCTTCATGAAGGGTGGAACGAGTCACTTTCACCCAAACAACCTGACAGCTGCGGATCCTGATATTGTGGATGCGGCAAAGGCTGTTGGTACTACCGCTGAACTGAATGATGTATATCACGATATCGTCAAACTCATGTCGAAGGTCAAGTCCATGAGTGAAGGCGACCTCAAGGCACTTCTGGATCGTTCGAAGGGGCAGGCAAAGTTTGCATTGCGCGTTGCAATGAAAGCTGCTGGAGTTCGAGAACCAAACTGACCTGTACACCAGTCAAACACGAGGGATCTTCGGATCCCTCGTTTGGTTAGCTCTGCATCCGCCTACACAAAATGCAACCGGCGTCGCCTCGTGTCGCCGCACGGGATGGTGATTTTTAGCATTTTGTCTCGGGTCTAAATATCCTACGCAAAATATACTGTGTAGATGAAATGACAAAAAAGGACTACAGCCTTCCGCACCTCGACATGATCAACTTGGTTCCACAAGAATTAAGGAATCCAATGTTGAAGTCGATGATTGACAACTTGTTCAATCGTTTCTTGACTAAAGATGAAGCCGTACCACTGTATGGTTATGTCGGGCGTAAGCCATCTTCTACTGACGACCATTCACCGAAGATTCCACAACCAACCGTAGAACGCGACGTCAATGAATTGGTGCCAGTTCTGTCATTCAAAGTCGGTTCTGAAACTGTTTCCTTCACTGTTCAAGACCTTATTCGTAAGGCTGAAGTTCTTGGGGTGTCTAAAGACCAAGCAACTTGGCTATATTCCCAAGGAAATAACTACGCCCCGCCAATTGATTTTGATCGTTTCACTAACTTCTTCAACTACTGTTGGGTGGCTAAGGCGTTGCCAAATACACCGGTTCTTGATTGGAATCCAACACTAGAACCAGAGTACTACGTCATTTCGAAACCTAAAGATTCTGACTTAGACAAACTTAATGTTGTTACGAGCACCAACGCGCCAATTGTTCTAACTGGCACTGGTTTTTATCCGCAAACATGGGTCATTGAGTTTCAATCGGATCTGAATTTTACGGTAACTGCAACGGGTGCAGGAATTGATGCACTTGAGGCTGTTCAGTCTTTTACTCTTCCACAAGTGCTCGTTGAAAGCACAAGCACTGTTCCAGTCAATTTTATTGTATCTGGAACAGTAGTATTGTTGACATTTAACGTTGTGCGTGATCCAATCTATGATGAACAGGGTAATTGGATTGGAAATGAGACATTTGGGGCAGGTGACACATTCACTATCAGCGCACCATTTCTGTCTAGCTCATACTCTGTTACACCAAATAGCCTGAGTTCTGGAATTAAAGGTAAGTTTGTATCAATTAATTCACGTGATGTTTACCAGACTGTAAATGGTGTAACCCTCAAGGAAAATGATCGTATCCTTGTTAAAGACCAAGGAATTAGTGCAGAGAATGGAATCTATATTGTCAAGGCTGGCGCCTTTGTAAGAGCTTCAGACTATAATGGAGCTAATATTGTTGCAGGTGCGCGTGTCTTTGATAAGACACACTATTTGACTTTTGTCAGCACAGCAGCAAATACCTGGTCTCTTGATCCAGTAACTGTTTCGAACACTAATGACTGGCAAGAAACTAATTTCTGGCTTCACCGTGATGAAGTTGCGGCGGCCGGTTTAGACATTACTAAAGTTGTTCAAGCGACACGCCCAATCATCGAGTATAAGGCTAACATCAAACTGAACACGCACTATGTCGTTAATTCAGAGTTCATTCCATTCTCTCTGACGCCAATGGCACCAAAGCTGCCAACTATGGTGCCTTGTGACGCTAGTGCTCAATATGCTGTTGAATACCGGCAAACAAAAACAGAGTTCAATCAGATGCCTTTATTTGACATATATCGGTACGATGGAACACATGCAGGTAAAACTTCAGCAATCTTCTTCTATGTCGAGGACCCAACTTCAGACATTGATCCTGCATTGCAACGTCGCGTCAAGTACGCCACGAACCAGTCATCAGATTTTATGTTTGCGCATGGATTGCTTGATGGACAAACTTCACTGTTCTATAAAACTGCAGATGATGAATTGCACTCCATCTGGCATCCAGGGTATAGTAGTGCTGTTGTAGTTGATCAAAAGTTTAATGGAACTGGAAATGGCACATTAAGCGTCACCGTAGTAGACCCTTACGCATCGCAACAGATTTGGACGCTCACTGCAATAAATTCTACACAGTTTGAAATTAAGGGTTCCAAGACAAATGTAATTCCGGATCCATTTAACATTGTCACTGTTGATTCACCATATTCTAACGGCGTGCTGCAAATCAACATCTCATCTGGCAGCACACCATTTGAGAGTGGTGATTCATTTACATTCCGCGTTGGAAACTTTGAAACCACAAGATATGTGTTCAGAGATGAATCTCAGAATCTGTATGACTTGTTTGGAGGCGCATCAGCGGACGTGAATAACGTCGGGGCATGGCAAATCCCACGAATGTTCTATAACAACGTGGCAGCAGAAAATGGAGAGGAAGTTCCTGAAGGTACGTTGTACTCACACTTCCGCGGTATTCTGTTGAACCAAATTGGGACTGCTGAAGATCGAGCATTTGGTGGTTCTATGAAATTGTGGTCTGAACAACAGAACCTGTTGGCTTCTCTGCTAATGCAACGTGATATGACGCCAGTCTCAATGATTGAGTTTGCGCAGCGTCAGTATGAGGGAGCATTAGCACAAGTCACTGACCTTGCTCTAACAGAGATGGTCGAGTACTTTACAACAAATTCAGTAATCATTAACTCAACAGATGTATCTGCATTTACCAATTACTTGTTATCTTTGAGAGCAAAAGATAACGACGTAAAAACAGTTCTTTATGATAGCACTGCAGGTGTTGTAGGGTTCCCTGCCACGTTGCCAATGTTGGGTGTAACTCCGCTGTCAATGCCATCTATTGAATTTGATAATGAACTTGGTTTAGATCTTATCACGCATCATGACGGTCATAAGTCGCCGCTATATGCCTTTACGCAAGAGTTTCGCGATAGGATGCTGGCACCAGGAATGACCGTGAAGCGTTCGGATGGGGCATATACACCTGCAATTGGTTCATACACTAGTACACCTCCTTCTAACCCTTACAAGGGTGAACTTTGGTTCTATCCTTCTAATGGCGTGCAAATCTTACGCGCCTTCAATGTTCTAGCAGATGGATCTATTGCGCCAACTGCGACATCTATCGGAGACTTCTGGTACAATAGAAATACACAAACCTTATATGCATGGGATGGTGCAGTTTGGAACATCGAACCTAACATGCTCAATGCTTGGGTTGATATAGATCCTGCTTCAATTATGAATGCGGTTCTTTTAGACATCGAGACCAGATTACATGATGCAATCAATGCTGAGCACCGTACGTATTTTTCTGAAGCTGATGTTCAAGCCGCTATCCAAGGTCCACTGGCTTCACAACTAGAACGTGAACTGACAAGTTGGGCTGCAACTAATGGGTATGATCCGTATGCCCCAGATTATATTAGCACTGATGCATTTACATGGAATTATAGTTCATTAGGTATGCCTGCGCGCTGGTACAATGCTTTACAGGCTCATCAAGAATCTGTAGGAGTGCTTAGTACTTCACGTCCTAATTTAGAGCCATGGAAATTAATGGGGCACGCTGAAAAGCCAGTTGGATGGGATGCTTCTTATGCAAGCAATCTGACTCCTGAAATGCTTAGCGATGCTTTGTACGCAAATACTACTAGTGCACGGGTTGTTGTTTATTCTAATGCTGGAACGAACACACCACTGAATGGCCTTCCAACTATAGACGGTCGTGTATTACTGTCAGGTGATGTAGTATTACTTACAAGTGAACTTGCTCAAGCAAACAATGGTTTATGGATTGCTGGTGCTGGTGCATGGACGCGGGCAAGTACTGCGCTTGTTGATAATTTAGTGGTGAATGTCACAGATGGGGATGGCTTCTCAGGAACGCAGTGGGTACTGCAAAACGCCCCTCTTGTTCTGAACATTAGCCCAGTAGTTTTCCAACAGGCTCGCTATTGGAACTACTCTATGTGGCAGGATATTATTGCCGCAAATCCATCTTTAAAATTATCGGTTGACATCAATCGTGCTGACTACTTACTTCCTCCTTATGTCAATGGTACCCTACCAAGTTCAGTACACGCTCTAACAAATACTATTCCGACATCGGCCAGCGCTCCTTATGAATTTGGAGAAGGATCACCTGTTGAAACGGTATGGCAAAAATCTATTGAGTACCGTTATTCTTTAGCGAAGGCGCTCTTCCGCGATAGCCCACTTCAGTTTTTAGGATTCTGTTGGGGGTTCCCTTGGGTGGAAGTCGATGGCATTTTGTATGATGGTTTTGATGTCACCGTTCCAGGGCACCCAAGGTTCCGGCTACACGGTGAAAACGTTATTCAAGTGCAACGTCAAAATCCATTCAGTTTAGATTTTAGTGGAATTATCACTGGCCCAACTAACGTAGATCTTTACATCACCTACAATGGGTACACTGCTGATCATAAACAATCATTTATGGTTAAGGCTGTAGATGGAACGATTGTTGGATATTTGCATGAAGGTGAACTTCAGACAGTTACTGGTTCTGGATACACACTCCAGATGGTGCGTATTGAGGACGAGGGCATTCCGTTCCGTATGGGTGATAGATTCCATGTGACTGCGAACGCAGATGGATCTGGACTTCTCGTAGTGTTTGAACCGGCTTCTTACTGCCAATTCTATGGCTTTGCGCAAATCTTCACGCAAGGTCTTCGTGCCGCTTCAATTGATACAAACCAGGGATATGCAATTCAAGCATATCGTGGATGGGATGTTAATCTTGGCTACCGTGCAGGCGGATTAGTATCAACTGATGATCTTCGTGTATTCACCGAAACGGAAACACTTCCAGAATCCTCTTATGAGTTGAGATTCAAACGCTCGCAGCACGCAAAAGATCTTTGGGTGCAAGGGTTGCGCGTATCTGTTGTACAAATGGGTGCTAACAAACCAGCCAAGACTTCAGGTTTTGTTCCAACTAACGACGCTTCAGATTGGGTATTCCGTGTTGAGGGATATAACAGTAGGTACTTGGGAATTGATTATTATTCACTGAATACCGCTGGTGAGTTTATGACGTTTAACGCTCTTGGAGGAGCGCATACAGATATTGAATTCAAACACTTCACTGAAATTCAATCAGAGGTTTCTGTTCAGTTGCCATTGACATTTGTTGGCCTTCAAGACCTTGTGACATTCCTGTATGGATATTCTGCTAAGTTAGAAGCGGATGGTTGGAGATTCCAAGATGAAAATGGTGGCAACATTGACGCTGAGACTGGTCGTGTCTTGAACTGGCAACTTGAAATAGAAAAAGTTATTGACCGAGTTTACGCTGGAATTGAAGTAGGTCAAGGTCATGTTGTCGTTCCATTCATGGATCGCATTTGGTTGTCGCAAGAAGAAGGTTTACTGAGTGAGTTCTTTGACAGCGCGTTATTTGACGTGACTGGACATCCAGGTGTATTTGACACGCTCGGTTCTAAGATCAACACTAATGATTTGACAGTGCTGCGATCACGCGGTGAATCGATGATTAGTTCTTCAATTCCAATGTTCAGTGTGCATGCGCAAGTAGACGAATACGAACATTTGTTCGTATTCAATAACTTGATGTCGCCAAGCACGGGGGAGGGATTGATTTACGATCCATTTAGTGGTGCTAGAATTGTCACTGTCAAAATGAAGGGTCGTCGTCAAGCCGCCCAAACTCTACGCCCAGAATTTGGTGGCCATTATCTTGTTGGAAATGAAGTAAAGCGGAACATGCAATCTAGCACAGATAAGATCGCGTTGTACTATGATCCTGATCACGTATATGAGGATGAACTGTCTACACGGCATGCAATGTCTTTACTTGGTTACACGCCGAAAGACTATATGACCGATTTGGATCTGAGTGATTACTCTCAGTTTAACTTCTGGCGCGGCCTTATTCAAATGAAGGGTACAAACTCTTCTATCAATTCATTCTTGAACAACGATCGTTTCCAAGATGCTAAGATAGATGAGTACTGGGCATATAAGGTAGCCGAGTACGGTGATAGCCGTTCTAAGATCTACCCAGAAATGAAGTTGACAGTTGATGACACGCTGCAACAATTCACGAAGCTGCAATTTGACGCAGGTATTGGGCAAGAGCTACCAGCCTTCACACAAGTTAAGTCTGACGATGAATCACGCTGGTTCTCTATTGATGATTTGAATACTAGTACTAGCTTTGAAGCGGTGGTTGTCGGAACTTACGAACGTGTGTTTACACGTACTGACATATTCCCATTCCAGATCAAATTAGATTTTATCTGTGATGAACTTGACTACGCGTTTAATGGGCTTTTAGGTGATGGCGCCAACTTAAAGCGTCTGAATGCTACCACTCTTGAGGTTTATGCACCAGGTACAGTAGAAGCAATTGGTTATGGTCCATCCACACCAAAATTTAACCCAGTCAAGCTCTTCAATTATGTAGACAGTGAACTGGTTGAGGAAATTCCTGCGTGGCATCCTGCTGCAGGCGCTCATACGCCCAATGCACTGGCCGCCATCAATGTCATTTCTGGAACAGATCCGGCCCGCTATAATGCGTCAACACAGGTCACAGGAAATGCAAACTATGACCCATTGCGTGCATGGGGCGCGAAGGAAATTGGACGTGTCTGGTGGGACACGACGAACCTGGGTTATGTGCCATACTTCGACTCGGTCATATACCCAACTGTTGACGAGCGTCTAAGTCGTTGGGGTACCCTCGCTGACTTCGCGACGGTTGACGTCGTTGAGTGGGTTGAGAGCGCAGTTCCTCCTTCTGAGTACGATGCGCAAGCCGCACTTGATGCGGGTGACGCAGACTTGGACGCAATCACGAAGGCCGATGGTCAAGCATACGGTGCCAAAACTTACTACCGTGATCGTCTTTGGGCGGCGCGTCCAATTGCATGGTCCAAGGCTGGGGTTCCAACCGAGGCTGCCCACCCGTCGTTTAATGCATCGTACAACAGCGCTTTGACTTTCCGCGCAGATGGCCTGATTACACTGGAGAACGGAACGTTCGCTGATCTTGGAATCGTAGAAAATATGTGCATCGGCGCGTGGCAAAGCGAACCTGTTATGCGCCCACTTTCCGAATACGTTTTGCAGTCTTTCACGAAATTTATGGATGGTGTGCCTTTGGTGCATACCGCGTACAATGGTTTTGATGGCTCTATCGAACTGTCTATTGAAAAGCACACAGACCGTGTAGGACAAATTTTATTTGCCGAAGCGCCAATCACCGAAGCTCCTTCTCAGTTTGATGAAAATGGAAACGCTTCTGCATGGGACGTGTCTTCTTTCTTACGTATCATTGAGACTGCAAGTGGTGACGAAGAAGTTATTCTAGTTCGTAGTGATAGTGGTACTGACACTGGTTCAGCAGCTGTCCCACCACTCCCATATCACGGCGCCCAATTTGAAACTTTTATTGGGCAAACGTTCATTTGGTCGATTCCTTCTTTTGGTATGACACTCAAATTGACAAGTTCAGTTGTTGGAACGTTCAGCACGGAGTCTATGCTGAAATTCATTGCCCAAAACTTGTCCGGAAACATTTCTCTATTTGATGCTGCTAAGGTCGAGATTGTTGTTCCGCTGTCTGATCCAGATGGGTTAGTGATTGATCCTTCTAAACTGTGCAACGATGATTCTGATCCACAATTCGCTGTAAACAATGGCGTTGGCTGGAGGGCATGGAACGTGCCAACGCAGGCTGCACTTGATGCTGATAGTCGAGTTCCAAACAGTTCCTGGTATCCTTACCTCGGTGAATTCACCAGCATCAACCCTTCTATTGAGGTAATTCAGGATGCTGCAAGCAATGGGGTCTTAGTGCTCAACAATGGGTCATCAATTGAGCGTTACCAGACCTCTTGGTCTGAATGGACAGAACTGAAGGGCGCAACCATTCGCACAACGGCCTCTAGCACTGGCGCACTGAACATTGCCGTTCCTAGCGCCACGATTGATCGTATCTCCGTTTACGTGAACGGTGTTGCGCAACTTTCTGGCACGTACAGTTTGGTTGACACAACCTTGACCCTGTCAATGGTGACCGTTGGTTCTGAAGTGACGGTAATTATCCGCGCATACTCACCATCGACCGAAGAATTGGAGTTTGACCCAAGTGTCGCTGACAACCTTCTGATTCAAAGACATTACAAGATCGACTACCAATACGTCGAAATTCCGGTACGTGGTGAAGATGGAACGATCGTTACCACGAAGTACTACTTCTGGGTTAAGAACCGGTCAGTTCCAGCAAGAAAGAAGAATCTGTCAGTTAAGGCAATCACACAACTGTTGACAACCGGCCCTTCTCAATACTTAACATTCCAACACATTCAGGAAGCGCAATGAATTTGACGCCACGAAAACTTAAGTATGACGCGATAACAATCTCAGGATTGTCTTATATTGTCTCAAAAGACGACACGTTCAAACTCAGGTTTACTCGCGACTTTACTCTTCGTGATGATCCTGAGCAATTGGATCTAAAAGATACTCACGCAGAATGGACGCTGATAAGACCGGGCCAACGAACTAAAATTCCAGAAGACCTTTGGAACAAGATGGTGAACAGCGCTTGCGGGCAGGATGCTGCTGGTAACGTGTTGCCTTCACCCCAGCGGCTTGCTTACGATGAAAGAAACGGTACTAGGACTCAATTTGGATTTAATCCTGATCAGGTTCTAGCACCATCGGAGTTGATCAAATCTACACTTCAGTTCACGATCCTAAATACTAAGTTAGTTGATGACACGGGCACTGTTCCAGTTCCGGACTACATGTTGTTTTTAGACTTTAATGAAAGCGACACGTGGTTCAGCACAGCAGATAGTACCCGGAGTACTTTGACGAGGATTTGGAACGAGGGGAAGGTTTCACAGATCAACGAACTGTTTTTTGCAGTGCTTGAGGATATTCTTGCATCGAATTACGAAATGACAGATCTGTTTAAGACTTCTCGTTTGTCTGCGTACTCTATCAAGGTGGTGCATCCATCTCCAATAGTGCCAACTTACGAATAATATGGCGAACAAAAATTCAAAATATGTACAATCACTAGTTTCGTTCATTCTTGATACGAAACCTTACCACAGTAAGTTGACGGATGTGGTCGAGGAATACCGTTTTTCAGACGAAATGACGGTGCATTTTGATGAGCGCTTATTCACAAACACCATGACAAAGGCAGCATGGTTGTATAGTCACTTTGCAGACGGTGTAAGTATTCCATCTCCAAAAACAAAAATCCATCGCCTAATCAGTCCTTTGTTCCGTCAATTCCCAATGAATAGCGACCCCGCAAATAATCGTGGGGCGTTTAAAGTTGATAGGGATGAGAATACTGATTTACCATTAGTCCCATCTGCATTTGACCCAAAGAGCATTCAGGGCACTGGGCTAGCAGATGCATTTGTGCAGAGAAATGGACTAGGAACAAAGAATGAGGCCTTACTAGAAGGCCATGATGTGTTCCTGTCTCATGGTGCCTATGTTTTTCAAATCAAACAAACAATAAGCACACAACCTGCAATAATTGGACGTTTTACTCAAGAATTCACTCAATACGCTGCGCCTGATTTTACTGAATTAGTAGTTTATCCACAGACTGTTACAATGCCATTCACAGCCAGCACTATGGTTGTGACTGGCCCTGCTGTTCAAATTTCTTCTACGACTATTCAAGTAAATGGCGCAGGTTTAGTGAACGTATTTGGCTTATCAGATGAGCCAAACTATGACCCACAATTTACTGAACGTTCTAATGAGAATTTACTTGCAACCGTTACAAGTGTTGCCCAAGTACAGGCGCTTGATAAGTCAAATCCGTCTTCTGCTATCAGTCTTGTTCAAGTAGTTCTTGACATTATTGCTGGCGTATTATTTGCGACACCGAACACTAATGCGCTTGCTGAGTTGGCAGTCGTTCAAAATGCATTAGATAATGATGTACTCCCTTCCTCTTATGAAGAACTGATTTCAGCTCTGTACTCTGCAGGCGTCAACGTTCCAGCCGGAACAGCGTTGAACATTGGTAGTGGTCGAACAAAACTCGTGTCAAACTGGGGCGAAGTTCATGATGTTTTGAACTCTTATTCTACAAGCCTTTATTTCAATGAGTATACTGATTTAAGCATTAGAGAATCTGGGGCGCTTGCGTACGATGACTTGTACCTGCCAAATTTAATTGTCAAAAACATTAAAGCAAATCCATTCAGACCTGACTATGAAGAATGGACACTTATTGCCGCATCGGAAACATCATTTTTTGTCAAAGGATCCATCTCAGGAGTAGTGGGGGCTGCCACTTTGCCTGGATCTTTTAGTAGTTCATACATTAGTTTTGATTTGGAAGCTACTAACGGCATTATTGTTGAAGGTGAAGAATTTATTCTAACACCAACAACAAAAGTAGTCGTACATGCAACAGCCCCATTAGAAGCATGGAGCGTCATTAAAGTTAATCCGCAAGCATACACCCGTCCAGTATTTTCAAGTACTAGGTATGGATATGTGATGGATGCGACTGGCGTTCATGACTATATCACCATTGTTGATCAATCAGTACCAACGTGCACGTTGGTACTCACTGCGCTAAGTTCTACGACTTTCTCGGTAACAGATACATCAGAGCCTGCGTACTATGCTGAAGCAAATGTTAATGAGTTCTTTGACGATGGTAGATTCCAATTCACCATCGTCAGCGGAACATACTACACATATCAAGCAGGTGATAAGTTCTTTATTGAGATAGTAAACAATGCTCCAGTTGCTGATGATTTAGATCTTTATTATGGTTTTGATTTGGACGCTTTTGATGGCAATGAGATCATTTACAACACAGTTAACTCTGCACTTGCTGACTATCAGACAGAACTTGGTTTTGCATTTGATTCACGTTTCGTAAATTTTGACTGGGTTGCATTCAATCTTCAGATTTCTCAAAGCGTAGTTTCAGGAAAGCAATGGCGGCTGCGAGCGGTGCCAAATCTAAGCAAACCACTTTTGCTTCAGAACAGCACACCTTCTAATCTTGTGAATGAAATTGCGGTTGATGATCCACTGAATCCAAACGCAGCATCTCAGTTTGATATGCCAAACAGTGTGACAGAGGGTGTACAGACTGCTTCTGATCCTGATAATGTCGCAGACATTCAACTATGGTACGCTGATTCATTTGCTCTTGAATACTTTGATGAATCATTAGGTATTTGGGTCACAGCAGATACTGTTCCAGTTGGAAGTACCTATAATGGCCATGGGTTCTCATTCAATTTGATTGAAGCCTCTAAGCCATATATTTCAGCTAGAGTTCGCTCAAGTTGGGCGGTGCCTGGTTCTGGTGTCGTGCAAAGTGAAACCGTTGAGGGTGGTGATTTATTCTACTGGGTCATAAGAAATGATCCACCAGTTCAGCAAGAACCTTCTTGCCTTGAATCTATTAGAATTCCACGATTAGTAATGCACGGTGATAGTTACCATTTCACTGTTCCTGCTAAATGGTACTTGAACTTTACCTCGGCAACTACGTACAGTCTTCAAGGGTATTACACAACTGGCGATCTAAATGGTTATCAGGTTTTAAGTGAACCTCTGCAGATTGATCTATCAGATGGGTATTCATACCACAATGAAAGTCTAAGTTTGCACTGGACTGTTATTGGTGCATCCGGTTTTGGCGTCGGTGATCAGTTCACTTTTGAAACTTTTGAGAAGAAACCTATTTTCTTAGTGCACGGTTCTGGTTCTGGTTGGCAAGAAAGTGCTGAAATTGACAAGTACTACTGGAACGGAAAAATTGGTTTTAAGATTAGAAGTCCAAAGGTAGAGCTATTTGAAAATGGTTTATTGGTACAAGATTGGGTTTCTTCACTTGGATTAGTGACAGTAACTAAACTTCGACCTGACACCACATCAGCGGTATATCGCGTTCACGCACACAATGATGGGTATTGGACACTTTATAGGGATGGTGCTATTGTTGGAGCAGGAGAAACTTTAGTCTCTGATAAATTCATTTCACTCAATCTCCCAACTGCAATTCAAGGTGCAGCATTGACCATCCATGTCACGGCTGATGAGATGGATTTTAGTATGGGTCAAGATCTAGCGATTGTTAGAACCACTCCAGGTCGTGCTCCAAGAACTGATGATTTTGTTCTGTTTAGCAGAACGCGCGAAGATTCAATTAGTATTTCTGTTAAGGCGAAAGATAGTAATCATGCTATCGATTTGTCTGTACTTGGTCCTACAAATATTGATCTGCGTTATGTTGATCACACTACTGGATCAGGTGTTCCATTATCAGCCACAAGTCCAGAAACTTCCGTATTGTCAGGATGGCTCCCGGCTCTCACCGTAAAGCGCGACAATGGAACTTCATTAGCAGACTTCAGTGATTCAGCCGTGACACACGAGGTGTACTCGGCAACCGTTGGTGAAAAGATCGGCTCAGTTCACCAACTTAGTGGATCGACAGATTACGTTTTTGAATGGGACTCCACATTCGCTGAAAATTACCTGCCAATCAACACTGAAGCGTCTATCGTGACGTATGGTTCTGGCATGAATGAATATGTACGCGTGAACATCACTGAAGGAATACAGTTCCTGTTAAGTGGTGGAGGCACATCAGATTCTGCAATGTTTAACGATCCAGTTAATGTTGCGATTAGCGAACAGTACGTATTGAAATTGAAATCATCTTACAACACTGACGTCACCGTTAATGTAGATGATTCTCCATTTGGCGGTTTCTTACCTGGTTTTGATACTGCAAGGTATGACTTAGAAGATGGTGTTGATGGATACTTTGACGCTGGTCAAGCATTTACGGGGGTGTTCGAGCGAGCTCGCGTTTTAGATCTACAAAATGTTTTGAGCCCTTCAGAGCAAGCTGAATATAACGATTTGATTGGCTTATTGGCGCCGTACTTAACAGATGACTCCGGTGTAATCACCTCTCCTGGACAAATGTCTCTGACACAATTTATAGATTTGTTAGAGCAAGATCCACCAATAAACTACACCCCTCAGTATTTTGGTTTTGGTATTCCTGCTATCGGTATGGCAATGGAAATTACTGATTACCACGGTGGTAAATCTTATGGCGGTGTTGATCCTGAAAACGTAGAAGGGGCTGGTGCTCTTATTGAAGAAGCACTAACCATTAGATCATATGACTTTGGATATGCTTATGACCAATCTGGTTTTGATGTTGGTGGCTTCGATGTACCATCAGATAGTACCGTTACTGTCTATTCTGCTTCTTTGCCGCCAGTTCCAAATACAGGAATTCCTTCAGGTGCATATGCAGACTTTGAAACACCATTGACAGTTCCTGCTCCTGGTGGCCGAGTGATTGAGATCACTTTCGCACATGCCGTGGGGAGCACACCACAATTCTACGTTTGGAAACCTACGGATCCCGCACCACAGGTTATTTCAGTGGTTGAACGTGTATCTGATACATTATTCAGGTTCAGTATGCCGTCTGTTACCGAGTTAAAACTGATTGTTGTCTAAACCGTATTCTTCTGCTAAATAAGCATAAGGAGAATACGGAATGAACATCAGTGAAATTGAAAATGTAAGTGAAGATCTGCGCAGATCTTCACTTCTTAATTTCATTAGCTCACACAAACATTCTTACTTCATAAGTATCAAAAAGTCAGCGGTAATTATGAGCTGGTTGCCGGACGGTGCTACAATTCAGGAGCGTCTTTACCTTTTTTGTCATTCGATGATGGCGCCGCCAAAGTGCGCGCACTGCGGCGTTGGTGTACTTCATCTTCGTGATAGGTCATTCTTTAAGGGCTTCACGTCGCTTTGTTCACACTCCTGCATTATGGCATCGACCAAACGGCAGCAAGCGTATATGAAAACATGTAAGCAGAAATATGGTGGGGGTTCACCTAGAGCCGCAAAACATATACAAGAAAAATACAACAAAACGTGGTGCAACAACCCTCAAAACCAAGAAAGCATTGGGCGTGCAAAAAAGACGCGCGAGAAAACATGTCTTGAGAAATATGGAGAAACCAACGTGTTCTCCGTGCCATTCATTCAAGAACAAGCTCATAAGAATTCTAGTAAATCCATGCATTCCTACAGGTCTTTCACCTCAGAATCTGGAGTGACCTACAACATTCGTGGGTATGAAGACAAAGCCATTACGATTCTTGAAAAGCTTTATGGAGTTGGTGGGTTTATTGCAGATGATTTTAAGACGCCCGGATTTACTTACCAACATCATGGAACACGGCGATACTATCCAGATTTTTTCATACCAACGAAAAATCTCATCATCGAAGTTAAAAGTTGGTACTGGCTCAAGAAACAACCAGAGAAAAATCTTGCCATTTTCCAAAGAGCTCTTGAACTAGGGTTCAATTTCGAATTCTGGGTGTTCTCGGGCAAACAACTGACTGTCATAAATACCTTACAATCTCTTCAAGAGGAACTCAAATGAATGAATTTCTTCCAATCCGCGTAGTAGGATCTGTTCTCATCAAGGACGATCTTAACAACGTACTTGTTGATAAGAAAAATGCGATCCATAGTGGTAATATGGCGATTGCCATTGCCAGAGGTTTGTCTAACACGGCGCACAATCAGATTTTCAAGATGAAACTTGGAAATCAGGGAACTTATGTTGATTCGTCTCAACAAATTGTTTTTCGTCCGCCTAATACGACAGACACTACAGCTGATCTGTACAACCCAACATATTACGAAGTTGTAGATGATAGTGATTCTGGCGTTGGTGTCGGAAACAGCGTGACGTTCACTAACATTCCAAATAGCACTTCAACACGTGTCATTATCACTTGTGTTGTTGCTGCTAATGAAGCCATTAATCGTGCTACTGATGAAGCTGACACAGATACTTCTTCAAATGGTGGATTGGATGGCGTTGACACTACTCCGACAGAAGGCACGTATTTCTTTGATGAGTTAGGTCTGTTTACTGCTGGAACTGGTTCGCCGAACCTGCTGAATGAGAACGAAGAACTAATGCTATCACATTTAGTTTTTTCACCTATCGAGCACACCGGCAATCGAGAACTCACCATCGTTTACACCCTAACAATCACCGTCACCTGATAGCAGGCGACAATTAGATTTTAGATCAGGTTCTAAATAGGACCTGACATAGACCAAGTAGGTAACCGTGAAGCTCACCTTCCGACAAGGCATCGCGCGCCATCAGACAGACGTAAATGGAAATCCTATTTTCCTACAGCGTTCTGCGGCGAATGGACAATTCGTCGATCTGATCATATCACCGACACCAACCATCATCGTCTTCGCGCACCGAGATGGTACATACCTCATTGAGGAACTGAAAACAGTTCCTCAAGCTTGGGGTCCCATTAGTTCTGCAACTGCATACCTGTATTGGGATGTGAATCTCCTTACGGGTGTGCTTACGCGTGGAATTACTCTTTTGCCACCACTGTATACATCATCTGCGCCCACGACTCCTCAAGTAGATCAACATTGGTTTGATACGGTTGAGAATGTGTTCCGTGTTTGGAACGGTACAAAGTGGGTAGAAAAAGTTCGCTGTTTTGCAGGTCATGTTACTTCTGGCGCCATCATTCACCCATATCCAGTTGGTACACAAGCTGGCTTAGCAGGTGATTTTGAAGCCGGTAACATCATTCTTGATTCATTCGGAATGCCACTTCGTCAAAGTAATGGTTGCTTTGTTACTACTGTTACCTGGCTTAATGTTGTCAATTTAGGTTCTGTTGCCGCAAGAATTGATACGGCAATCATGAACGGTATGGCTGCTGAAGAACTGCCTAAAATGTCTTTAGTGCAATTGCAGCACGGACGTCGTATGGTATTGGCACGTAGTACAGACTATCGGACACGCGTTTCAGGAATTGTCGCTGAAGATTTGTACGAAGGTGAAGTAAGTAGAATCATTAGTACAGGTGTAGTTCGTGATTCTGCGTTCTCGTTCCCTGATAATTTCATCAACAGAGCACTATTTTGTGGTCCAACCGGTCAAGTTACAACCGCACCGCCTACAACTGGTGTAGTCCAACAAATTGGTTTTGTTTATGATAAAGACGCGATCTTCATGAACATCCAACAACCTGTTATTCTTGATGATCCAAATAATATTGTTACGCCGCCGCCAACAACGCCGACTGGCGCACCAATTGCAAACTTCTCTATGAGTGTCACCAACGGTATTGCTCCGTTAAGTGTCACCTTCACAAATGAATCTATTGATGCTGACGCTGTCGAGTGGGACTTCACAAATGACGGTTATGTTGATACAACCACCGTTAACCCAACATACACTTTCGCATCACCTGGCCTTTACACCGTTCGTCTACGTGCAAGTAACGTGAACGGCTTTGACGAGGAGATAAAGGCAAATGTCATTGAAGTAAGTGCTCCGAACGTCGGACCGCTAAATACTAATCTAGGAATTAGCTTCGGCGCACCGGCTTATGTTCCAAGTGGATCTACGTTCGGTTTCCAAGTTATTGTAACTAACGACGGTCTAGCAGATGCCACAAATGTCCTTAGAGAACTAAAACTCAGATCTTCAGACGGTTCACCAGTAACTATCATTAATCCTCCAAGTGGAGTTTTGGTTACTAAAGCGGGACCCCTAACAAAAGTCACACTACCATTAGTCAATATTGCATCTGGAAATTATGCTACACTCAATCTGCAAGCTCAGGCTGCAGGAACAGCATCTGCAGTTCAACTTGAAGGTGTAGTAAGTAGCCCAGAAACAGATCCTGAGCAGGACGACAACAAGACCTCCCTCACAATTGGAGTTCGTCCATGACGTTTAAGGTAGTACACCTTTTTTCAGATTCAGGTGAGCTTGGGCGCTTACCTGATGGTGGCATCATCAATGCTGGTGGTGTTTCTGGTAATACATTTACTGTTGGTGGTAAAGGACTTCTGTTTTCAGATGGGACCTCTACTGATGGCAGTCCTGTAAACCTTAATTTAACTTTACAAGGCGCCTACAATTCCGGCAGTGGCACTATTGATTTAAGTGCAGGCAAGAATTTTGTAATCAGTGCGCTCAATCAAAAGATCTTCCAAGTTGACGCAGCCACGGGTCGTGTCACTATTACAGGTGATCTGACTGTTCTTGGTTCAAGTACGGTTGTTGAAGGTACTCTTGCAAACGTAGATCAGGTATCAATTAACCCTCCAGATGGAGTTACATCTGGCCTGTTAATTGAACCTATGGTCGGCATAACAATGTCGACAGACCTAGTTCGTATTAGAAATGTTAACAGCGGCCCTCCTGTCTTTACAATTGATGCCAGCGGTAACACATTCTTAAAACAACTTACCGTTGGTGGCACGATCAACGGAATTGACTTAGCACAGTTCTATTCTGATTTCCAAAACCATATAAACGGATCTGGCATCAAGCATGCTGCCACCGAAGTTTCAGTAGATGAAACCAACTTACAAAACGTAAGTGGATCAACAGTACAGGAAGTCGTTGAGTCTATTGACTCTGTTATTGGAGGGCTCTCAGGTAATTCTGGAGTTGTCCAAGCTTATGAACATTTTCAAAGTACTCCATCTCAGACGTGGACTGTTCTTCACGCAAAAAATAGTACCCGCCCGAATGTTTCTATCTTTGATGAAGTGAACGATCAAGTGCTTCCAGATGAGGTGAAAATATTGGATAACAACACCATTCAGGTGTTGTTTAACACACCCCAGGCGGGCCGTGCAATTATCCTGCTTTTCTAAGATGATTTTTCAACCTGGTCTAAATACAACCGATCTACAACAAAACTAACGAACGGACTCAAAACATGAAGCAACACGTCGAAACGAGTGATATCGTCCTGTCAGCAACGCTGAAGGTGAAAGGATTCCGGCTCGAAAAGATTGAGAAAGACGGGAAGCGTGGCATTTTCTGCTTTGCCGATGTCGAAACAGCGGCCTTAAATGAATACAACCTTGGTCAAGCTCTGGTGGAGCCTGTGTCACTGAATAACGCCATCAAGGCCCTGACCACCGCAACAAAGCGTATTGTTTAATCGATACGCATTCATTTTTAATTAAGGAGTTCTTCAATGAAGATCAATGGTTCCCTGATTTTTGATGCATCGTCATCGTCAGAAATTCACAACCTTCGCGTCCAGAAGGTTTCTTCCAATCCAACGCACGGCGCTGCCGACGTTGGTCGTCTGATTTACAACACCACTGACAACATCATCTACATCGGTGGCGCGTCTGCTTGGGTTGCTTTGGCTACTGGCGGTAATGCTGCTGCCCTGCAAATTGAAGTTGATGCGATTGAGACATCTTTGGGCACTATGGTTGACTCCAGTGGTGTGTTCCAAGGTTCTGTTTTTCAATCACTGAACAGCACAATTTGGCCAACGGCTCCAACATCTCTGACTAATGCTTTGGACATGTTGTCCGACTATGTGTCTGGTGCTGACACGTTGGCTGAACTGAAGGACGTCACAATCACCGGTCCACTTCAGTCTGGCGATGTGCTACAGTACAATGGCACAGCATGGGTCGATCGCACTTTGGCTGAAGCTGGTATTCAAGCTAAGGACGCCGGTCTAGACGCACTTGCTACTGGTGGTACCGGTATCGTCTCTATGAACGGTGACACCGTTGCATTCCGCACACTGACTGCACCTGTTGCTGGTATCACTATCACTGATGGTGACGGCGTTGCTGGCAACCCAAGATTTGCTTTGGCAAATGATTTGGCTGCAGTTGAAGGCTTGACTGGTGCAGGTTACATGGTCCGTACTGCTGACAACGCTGCAGCAGTTCGTTCTATTCAATCTGGTGTTTCCGGTACTATTGTCGTCACCAATGGTGACGGCGTTTCCGGTAATACTGCATTGAACATGCAGACATTGACCATCAGCGACACAGACGTTAATGCGGACTTCCTGAAGTTCACTTATGACACATTCGGTCGTGTGACAGGTACAGCCGCTGTTGCAACAGCAGATATCACAGGTTTGGTTAATAGCGTGTACGTCAACGTTTCCGGCGATACAATGACCGGTAGCTTGAACATGGGCGGTTCTTATACTGTCACAGGTTTGGCCGCTCCAACTGCTGCTTCTGATGCTGTTAACAAGGCTTATGCTGACGCATTGGTTGCTGGTTTGTCTTGGAAAGATGCAGTTCGTGTTGCTTCCACAGGTAATATCGATTTGTCATCTGCTCCAGCTACCATCGACGGTGTTACACTGACAAACGGTGATCGTGTTCTTGTTAAGGATCAAACCGCTTCCGAGGAAAACGGTATCTACGTTTTCAATGGCTCTGGTTCCGCAATGACTCGTGCTTCCGATATGGATGCTGGCGCTGAATTTGACGGCGCTGCAGTATTTGTGATGGAAGGTACCAAAGCCGGTTCTGGTTGGACAGAAACTGCTACTGTTGCTGTTGTTGACACTGATCCAGTTTCATTCTCGCAATTTACTGGTGGTGCTCTTTACACCTGGGGTACTGGTCTTGCCGCTTCTGGTAATACCATTAACGTGAACCTTGGTGCAGGTATTGCTCAGTTGCCATTCGATGAAGTCGGTATTGATTTGTACTCCGGTACAGCTCTGATCTTGACTGACGATGGTACTACTCCAAGCACGACAAGCTCCGCTCAATTGGCATTGCTGCTCAATGGTTCTACATTGACTCAATCGGCTTCCGGTCTGAAGATTGCAGCTGGTGGCGTGACTGAAGTTGAAATCAACAGCTCTGCACTTAACTCAAATGGCGGTCTAGTTGGTGGTTCCGGTACTAAGCTCGGTGTGAACGTTGACGGTTCAACATTGGAAATTGCTTCCAACGTTGTTCGCGTTAAGGATGACGGTATTGTTACCGCTAAGATTCTTGATGGTAACGTCACGAATGCTAAGTTGGCTAACAGCACAATCACCGTGTCTGATGGCACCGCAACTGACGCAGTGGCTCTTGGCGAAACCTTGGTGTTTGCCGGTGGCGATGGTATCACTACCGCTGTCACAGGTAACCAAGTTGCAATCTCGGTTGATTTCGCTGACATCCAATTGGATGACTTGCAAGATGTTGCAGCATCTCATGTTGACGGCAATGTCTTGGTTAGCGACGGAACAAATTGGGTCAACCAAAAGGTTTACCACTTGTATACCTCCGGCGCTCCAGCAACATCGCACACTGTGACTCACAACTTGGGTGCGCGGTTCTGTAACGTGACAGTGGTTGACTCGAATAACGAAGTTGTGATCCCACAATCTATCACATTCACTTCCACATCTGCGTTGACAGTCACTTTCAACACATCTATCGACTGCAAGGTCGTTGTGATGGGTATCGCCTAATCTCTGGTGATTAGAAATAAGGGCAGCTTCGGCTGCCCTTTCTGGTTTTTAACCTAAATAGAATTAGTTCACCTTAACCCTGAAGGACCACTCAAATGAAGTTCTATGGCAACGCCAACCTCCAACAGAATGAACTCCAGAATGCTGTGCTGCCAATTGAATCGGCATTCCCAGCATCACCGAAAGTCGGTCAAATTGCATTTGTTAATAGCATTGTCTATATTTGCGTTAGTTTAGCTGGTAATTTGCCTGTGTGGGTTCCAATGACACGCGAAATTACGGCATTTACTTTTAATCAAGCGTCTGAAGCTCTTGTTTGGAACATTAACCATGGGTTAAACACCACATCAGTTCAAGTACAAGTGTTTGATGCTAACAGCCGCGTGATCATCCCTGATGACATTGAAGTTGTTGATCCTGATAATGTGCAAATCACTTTCAACACGTTATTTGCCGGTAAAGCTGTGGTCTTGACTGGACACTTCGACGGCAACGTTAAGCCAACGTACTCGTACACACATTATCAATCTTCTGCTTCTACTTCGTGGGTCATTCCACATAATCTTGGATATAACCCAATCGTACGAGTGTTTATTGGTAATCAAGAAGTTCAACCGGCTTCTATTGTACATGATTCCACGAATCAAACTACGATTACTTTCAGCACTCCGCAAGTTGGGTATGCCCGTTTGATCTAAGGGGAGTGTTATGTCATATCGCGTAGCATCATTGTACAAGCACGAACAGACCGAAGCGTCTAGTACTTGGACAATCGCACATGGTATGGGCGTATATCCTGTTGTTGATGTGTACGTTACTTCAGGCAGTGATCTTGTTAAGGTCATGCCAGAAGAAGTAACGTATGTTGATGAACAGACATGCGTTCTTACTTTCTCTGAACCTTTAACTGGCTTTGCCACGGTGTGCTGATGCAAGTTAAAACCTTTGACTTTGTACAAGCTTCAGCTAGTACAGAATGGACAATTAGCCATAACTTGGGCGTGAAGCCTGTTATGGATGTTATGTCTATCGTTGATGGCAATCTTCAAAAATTGTTTCCACTAAATGTTATTCATGTGGATGACAATACTACTGTTGTTACTTTCAGCGAGGCACGAGCTGGTAAAGCTCGATTAGTTGGTTTAACAACCGACATTCTTCGTTCACCTACAGATTCATATATTGAAGCAGACGGTTCAGCTTAAGAACCTTCTGCATACTCAGAGGAGACAGAATATGTTCCCAATTTCTACTAAAATGAAATTAATTGTTGGTGGGTTAATCCTACTTGCAGTGTTTGGTGTGTTCAAGTACGTTAAAGGCTTGAACACCCAAATTTCTAACTTACGTGATGAAAAGACACAGTTAGAGACAAAGTTAAATATACAGAACACGGCAATCTTGCAGATGAAGAGAGAATCAGATGAGCGTGCTCTGTCATATAAGTCTGAACTTGAGCAAGCGCAGAAAGACGTTGAAGAAGCTAAAAAGAAAGCTACTGTGACGTACTATAGGGCGCAGCCAAGTACTCCAACTAACACTTGCAAATCAGCGTTGGATCTCATTAACATGGGTACGAAATGAAATTCTACGCGTATATCTATCGTGAGCCAAATGGAACGCCGTTCTATGTAGGTAAGGGTCACGGTGACAGGGCCTACTTTCATCTTACTAGGAAAGATGATTGTCACCTCTCTAAAAAGCTACGTAAAATGCAGATGAATGGAGAGACACCCATCATTGAAGTTATTCCTGCCTTAGATGAAGATCATGCATTCTTTTTAGAAGAGTGTTGTATTGCTGTCATTGGTAGGCGTGATTTAGGAACCGGGCCGCTTCTTAATCTTACTGATGGTGGGGATGGTGTTTCTGGATACCGCTGGACTGAGGAACAAAGAGCAGCTCAGCGAGTTAGATTGAGTGGTATCACTCCGTGGAATGTCGGCGTTCCAATGTCTGATGCTCAAAAAGCTAAGATTTCTAAGGCCCAAATCACACGAGACCCTCAGACACGACTTCATACGCAAGACACAAAGGCAAAGATCTCCAGTTCACTTTCCGGAAAAGTGAAAACACTAGAGCACTGTAAAGCAATTTCTGATGCAAAGAAGGGGAAGCCTGGTAAGAAAAACAGTCCTGAGACCATTGCCAAGCGGGTTGAAAGTATCAAAGAATTCCATCGTCTCAAGAAACTCAATGGAGGTCCCAAATGAAACACTTAATCGCTGCGTTGTTGGCGCTGTCTTTGGTCGCTTGCGGTCATAATCCTCCAAAGCCTGATCCACTAATTCCTATTGCAATCCCTTGCAAAACGGAAACTCCGAATAAACCTACATATCGCTACCAGCCACCATATGACAATGTATTCGATGGCGTCCGTGATTTGCTCGGTGATCGTGAAGTTTCTTTAGCGTACGAAAAACAATTAGAAACGGCTCTTAAGAGTTGTAAGTAACATATGTCATGCTGTCCTTCTGTACCGCCAAGTGCGGCAATAGGAGGGGCATTTGCTGATGCAAACGGCCCTGAATCCGATATCAGACCTGGTGAAACAGTTGAGTGCTACATGGCACGTGGTGGGAACACCACGGGTCTGCAAGATGATGCCACTGAGAATGCGCTGAACAAGATAGATAATACGTCTATTCCAATCAATCGAACTAAGACATCTGCCAGCACAGATACCACATTCAAACTCACGGTGCCACCTGCAAGTGCTAATCCGGCAGACATAAAAACTGCAGCATCTTGGGTAATGACGCCAGTTCCGCCTGGACTGTCTTTTACATCAAATGGACCGACGGCTAAACTAAGTGGAACATTTGCGCCATCAGCTTATGGAAACGTTTATCAAGTGCAAGTGACGGCAAAAGATAGCTCTAACAACATTATCGATACGCGTGGTTTCACGGTTGCTCCATCTAAGGGCGGTGAATCAGACGAAATTCGTCTAATCAGCCCATTGCCAGGCGCAATCGTGAATTCAAAGTTTGGCCCACGAATGCACCCAATTCATAAAGTTATGAAACCTCACACGGGAATTGATATGAAGTATCAAGACCGTTCCGTTAAAGACGTGGTGGCAGCGGCTGATGGTGAGGTAATTCTCTGTGGTGGTAATCCAAGCACAGGATATGGGTTACGTGTTTGGATCAAACACAACACTTCTTCTGGTACGCATCTTTGCACAACCACTTACAATCATCTTGCGAAGATCTACGTTGCGCAGGGTCAGAAGGTAATGGCTGGGCAAAAGGTTGGTTTAGAGGGAAGTACTGGCGGAAGCACTGGTAATCACCTGCACTTTGAATGCCGCTTACCAGATGGTAAGTTTATTGATCCAGTTCCATTGATTCAGGGACAGTTGTTTGTTGCGAATAGCACGGACGTTAATGGTGATGGGTTAAATGTTCAACAGCAGAACAGCAGTGCTTCTCTTTCTATTGAGGAAGTTCGTGCTCGTCAAGGTTCGTGCGCTGCTTTTGGTCTAGGGTATCCTCAAGCAGATCCTCCAGAGTCCAATGATTCCGTTCCATCTGTACCTGACACCGATCCATTTGAGCGCGCTTGGTTCTTTACTATGACCCATGAAGTAGGTCCGTTCTGGAATTCAAGTTATCCTAGTGATCCTGAAGTACAACAAGGTTTAATTGGAACTTCACAACAGCGTAAAAAATGCGGATATGTAAACACTGAGAATTATCCTGGTGGAGAAACTAAATTCGGTGTTGCGCAGAAACCTAATCCACGTGTTGACGTCACGACTATGGATTATGCAACAGCCAAGAAGACAGGTTTTAACAACTATTGGAAGAGTGCCAAGATGCCATGTTATAACAAGGCAGAACGCGTTGCCATTATGTTGTTTGATATGAATTATTTGCACGGTGATGGAAACGCTCGCAGAATATGGGAAATGGCGGCAATCACGTCAAATCCAAGTGATAGTGACGCTCAGCAAATTGCAGCATGCGAAGAACTTTACCAGGCTCGCGTAAAATTTATCAAATCAATTCCACGCCCAGAATTTCAAAAGGGGTGGCTTAAAAGAGCAACTGATTGTCTTGCGTATGTGAAAGCATTATGAAAATTCAAGATCTTTTTGAAGCCCCTGCAGCCGTGCGCATTTGGTACCATGGCTCAAATACAAAGTTCAACGCGTTCGATGAATCGCATCTTTCACGTGAAGAAGCCATTCATCAAGAGGGCCCTGGCTTTTATCTAACATCTTCAATTGAAGATGCAAAAATGTATGGGAAGTATGTGCATGTAGTAAAGGTAAAGCTTGCTAAGTCTAGAATAATGCCTGAAAAACGTAAGTTAAATCCTGCATTTATTCGTGCCACAATTTACAAATGCCCTGATAGAGAAGATGCTTTATCAAATTGGCATGAAAATCCAAATATTGCGCTTACAAAAGCTGCCGATGCAATTATGGATGCTTATGGTCCAGATCAATATCGCGAAGCCATGGAGCAACTTTGGTATGACTACTATAAAGGTCATGAAGGTAAATGGCTATCTCGTTTAAGAGGGCTTGGTTGGGATGGGTTTATCTTGAAAAGAACAGGTGGAATTGAGCATTTGATCTGTTTTAATCCTGAAATTCTAACCGTGCAAGAAGTTCTAACATTTGACAAATAATGGGAAACGTCGTTCGTGTGCCGCCCGCGTCGCGTTCATCAACTCGATTCCACGGCCAGAGTTCACCAAGGGTTGGTTGAAGCGCGCAAAAGACTGCCTGCAGTACATCAAGTCGCTGTGATCTCCAGGGCCCATAAATAGGCTCATGAAAATTTTACAAGTTCAACAGGATCGGGAAGACGTGGTAACATTCTATGTCTACATTTACCGTGACCCATCACGCAATGACGAACCGATTTACGTCGGGAAAGGTCATGGCAAAAGGGCGCTTTCCCATCTAAAACGGAAAGATCGACACCCATTTGTGCAGCGATTGCAGAAACTAGCGGAGAATTCTGTTGTTCCCACTGTGGAGATTATTGACGCCATTGATGAGGACCATGCCTACTTTCTTGAGGAATGTCTGGTGCAAATTATTGGGCGGAAGAACATAGGAACGGGGCCTTTGCTCAATCTCTCCGATGGTGGGCGCGGGATCAGTAAAGGTACGGTGCGGACAGCCGAAACGCGATCAAAAATTTCGCAAGCTCAAATTGGCAAGACCTTGAGTCCAGAACATAGAGCAAACATTGGGCGTGGATTGCTTGGGAAGCCTCAGTCCCAACAGAAGAGTGAGAGAATCTCGTCTTCAAAAAAGGGCGTCAAAAACTCAGCTGAACACAATGCAAATTTGTCAGCTGCGCTAAAGGGGAAGCCTTGGACAGCCGCTAGAAGGGCTGCGCAGGAGGCAAAGAAGAAATGAGTGGGAATGTTGTTCGTATCGGCGACTCAGTTTCTTGTGGTGACCACAGCGCACAAGGATCAAATAACGTGTTTTCAAATGGGTTGCCAATTACCCACGCTGGTATGCGCGCAACAACAGGGCATGGCTGTTATCCTCCTACCGTTTTTGCTGGAGGGTGGTCAAGTACGGTCTTCGTTAATAATCAACCAGTAGCTTTAAAGGGAATTACGGCTATTGCGCCTCATTGCTGTGGTATTCCATGCCATGGTGGTGTTGCTTCAACTGCTTCCCCAGATGTTTCAATAGAACAGTAATGCCATTAAACATTAAGAAAGACTACGCTTTCATGCCTTCACCTATAGGTGCGGTCAGAATGATTTCACGTTCGTCAAGGCGATCTAGGCTTTGGGCCGGTGGGTCTTTCTGGCGCTCAATTGCTAGGGGTGAAGGTGAAAACCGGATACAAATTTCTTGTGTTGAAGATTTTTCTGACACAGAAAATCCGCAAGGTCTCTTAGTCGTCCACCACACCGGGTTAAAGCAAGACGAGATGCTCTCTGTCCAGAACATGACTGCTCCCGGGTTCTCTTTGTTCGATGTGAAGCTTCTTTGGGATGAAGAAATAAGAGTTACCAAAGAAGGAGACCGCCTTGTTGCGCGAAAATACGGCATTAGGTGGCAAATAGACGGCGGCATAAAGTACACCGTTGAGTTGGGTCAAGTTTCACCGGGCCGTCTGTTTATTGCAGAAGGTGTAACTTTTAAGCTAGATACTAACGTTTTTGACTGGCCTGCTGACGGCACCCTGTTTTTGAAGCCTAGGCATCGCCGGTACCCCCTGGTGCTCACCGAAGTCACCAATCCGGAACAGGCAACAAGCACTAAAGGCTGGGACATCGATGCGCTCCGGGCCACCCTGAATGGTTCCGACCCATGGGTGACAATGCCAGCAAGGCCACAGGTCGAACTAGTGACGACTACGTCAACGTCTGGTGGCTCGAGCGGATCTGGGGATGGGGGGTCTTCAACCCCACCAACTACGACTACGACCACTCAGGTCGTTCACCACTATGATGGCCCGCATGAAGACGGCACAGACACAGGAGAAGATGATTTCTTCCTGAGTGCATTTGGCCCCACGAACATGGGCGGTGGTGATGGATTGCCAGCAAACCCGGTAGGCCTCAATACTGGACCTGACCGGGTTCTGGTGCACTTGAATTATTCTGAACTAGACGATGGGTCTCAGGGCGAACTTAATCAAGTGTTTGAGTGGGTTGGGGAGACGGCTGCGTCTGGATCTTGGCAGCGATATGCTTAGAAGTCATGAGCGCGTCATTCACCGTGATTCGACGCTCAACGTAAAAATTTGATGGAATGATATTGCAGATTGGAATTGTGCCACCACACACGGTTCGCATATGGTCTTTTTTAACAACTTTGATTGTATATGTCACAGAACGCGTTTGCCCGTGAACTGTGTATTTCACAATTTCACCGCACAACAGAAGAGCTTTGATTTTCTCAATGAATTCTACGTTCATTTTTTCACCAGTTAATGGTAATGGCTAGACAGAACGTGCCGTCAGTAACGCGCCGATCTTCAATTGAAGTGCTGAAACCAGCCTTTGTCAATCGCGCTGGAATGTCTTTACGAATTTGAGCGGCATGCTCGGCGCTGAATGTAATGTGTACCTTAGTCGATGATTGACCAAGCATTGCGGCGTTCCGAGTACCAGCATTAATTTCATCAAGCGCGGTCATAAGCACACGTTCGTAAGAAGTGCGGCCGCGAACAAATGTGCGAAGATCTTGAGCGGTGTACAGCATATCAGGCCTCGGTCAATGCTTTTTCAATCTCGGTTGCAGTGAACACGGACAGTGTAACGATTTTGTCACCTTTCTTGATCGTGTAATTCGAGACAGAACGACCAAGCAAGAAAATGCTGACGGCTCGCGCCGAATCAAACTTGACTGCACGAGCGAAACGCTTATTCTCTTTTACGGTGAACATAGATCTCTCCGTTGTTAGGCACTATCTTAACAACATCAAGAGATTTGTACATCACAAATCTGTAACGTTACAGGCTAAAGAACCAGTCTTTGTAAGTACCTGGGAAGTTCGAAGGATCGTATGTCCAATCCTTAAGTTTGATGTTGAACTTGATTTGTTCAAGTGATCCAAGCATCACGTGCGATATTGCAGTGACGAAGTGCGGTGTGGCTGGATAGATTACCAACGTTCCAGCGACAGGCGTCAAGCTAAAATCATATGTTGGAAATTCAATCTTACCACCGTAAACTTCGATTCGAGGATCCAAAGGAACTGCGTCATGATAAGACTTCAACCATAGAAAGCCGACCAGATCAACGTCTTTAACTTTAGTCCACTTCTTACGAGAGTACTTTGAATTCTCACAACCAAGTTCTTCAGCTGGTTTCTTAGCATTTTCAAAATACTGCTGGAATAACAGTGCAGGATCGCCAACAACAGAAGCACCAAAACGCTGCTCGATTAGAGGTGATGCAGCACCTAGCTCTGAAAGCAGTGAGCCACTGATGTCCGTTGGAACTAAGCGCTCATACTTCAGTGGGTCTCCCGCTTCATCATAGTTTGGCCTTGTTAACGCCAAACTCTTCACAATGCGTTCGCACTGCAAAGGACTAATAAAGTCTTCGATAATATGAAATGGTGAATGTGTCATCCGAGAAGTATGCGATTGTTATTTTGAGATTCCCAAGTCTTCTGTAAAGACTGAACTTCTCGTACTGAAAGGGTCAAACCTTCAAACTGCACGTAGGCAGACCCCTCCAGAATTCTGCCGCCAAGAAATGTCTTTAGACGGTCCTTCTGTTCTTCAGATAGTTCTGTGATATGAGTATATTGTACCAGCATAAATTATTTCTTCGCTTCGCGATAAACACCAACGCCACCCCATGCTGTTCCTGAAACAGTGCCAATGTATACTACACCGTCATTACACTTAATTGTTGCCCAATCACCTTGCTTGATAGTGGCGCCAATGTCATCACTGAGATGGTTAAAGAACTTCGTCATCATTTCTTTACGAACTGATGCGTCAACGGTAGTGCCAAGTTTCAAAAAGTGCTCATAGCGCCGAGTAAAGCCATAATAGCCGCCTGGTACAGTGAGTCCTGCTACGTGGTCAATCATGCCATATTTGATGGCCTTAAATTTGCTGGTGTCTGGCGCCGCTGGAACGCTGTCCTGTCCACCTTCATGTTTCTTGTAATCGTCAACGATTTCGCTCATAACATCCGCTGCATCATCAACTACATCGGCCATAGACTTATCGACGGTGACAGAAGAAGATTCACAAAGACGAATGTACGTGCCAAGGTTTAGCTTCAATAATGGTTTTTCAGCAGCTTCAGCAATTGTTACATCAGTGTAAGTAGCCCAATCACCCATTTGTACTTGAACATTGTGTGTCATGTCATATAGACCGTCTTCCATTGCTGGCCAGAATGCATAGTGTGATTCATTGATCATATACGCAGTTTTACCACCGATCATGCGACCATTTGGAATTAGCTCTGATTTTCCTTCAACAATCACAGTATCAAGTTCTTCACCATCAACAATGAGTTTCAAAGATTCCGAGGTAATGCCTGGATCCTCATCAACAGTATCAGACTCGTCATCAGAAGGTTGTGTATCTTCTGCAGTTTCCTCTGATGGTGGTGCATCATCACCAGCATGCTCTTCTTCATCGTCTTCACCAGCAAGAGCGCCAAGAAAATCTGCAAGCTTAGCGTGATTAGTATTCAGAACACGAACTTCAAGACCAGCTTCTTCAAGTGCTTCCACAGCCTTATTGATTGCTGGTGATTTGTCATACGACATAATTACTACTGGATGCATTATTCGACCTCTGTTACGCGAACAATCTTCGCGTTTTTGAACTTGTCCTTGTTGATCTTGACACCGAAGACGTGACGGGCATGGGCCTTATCAACAATCGCGTCGTACGTTACCTCAGAAGAAGCAACACCGTTGCCACTTGGATCATCGTACTTGAACAGGATCTTGAACTTCTTCTTGCCATTGGATTCGAAGATGCCAGCCATTTCTTGGATTCGGCGGCGTGCGTAGAACGCAGCCATTTCTTGTTCGACAACAAGCTGGTCTTCTTCAGGCTCTTCGGCCTCAACGACTTGAACGGGCGTCATGTGCTCAGCTTGACAAGCGAGCTTGACTTTGTCGAATGAGAGGCGCTTCACCATTTTGTATGTGCTGTTTGCGCTGTTGTCTGGATTAGAAATACACACTGATAGGACAACGTCCACGCACACGCAAGGGCTATTTGGATCAAAGTTAGTAACGCTTGCTTGATCGACGTACACGTTGATGTGATCAAACTTGGCAGTGTCAACTTCCTTTGGAACTTCGACAGCGGCCGTCACATCATAAGATACGGGTTCATCAGCAACTGAACCAATGCCGCCTATCGTTGCCATTGGCAGGTTGATTGCGAACTCATTAAGAGCGTCTGACATAAAAATCTCCAGATACAGTTTTGCACTACTATTTAGCCTTCGACGCCAGTACAAGATATGTTTGACGCTTGTGAGTGCTCTTGTTCCAGCCAAGATCAGGGTGCTTAGTCGAATACATTCCACTGTCTCGACTGCGAACAAGCAGACCTTCCTTTAGCAACCGTTGTAGATCGCGATCCTTGTTCGTGTTCGCCTGCCATTTACAGTTCACAGGCAGTTTATTCAAATAGATGCCTGGTTCTTCAGGATTTTGCATTGCATCAATAATAGCGCGCCTTCGTGCCCCGCCTTCTTTCATGTGAAACACTGCGTTATAAAGTTTAGATGGCATATTTTTGGTAAAAAGTATTGACACGGCTAATCAGCCCATCAATGTGGTCCTCAATATTCACGATGAACTCTTGCGGCATCCCGCCTGCTGAACTCATCAGGATGACTCCTTGGCGGATGTCAGTTCCAAATAATTCGTTGTGCGCGCACGCGTAGAAGCAAAGTTGGAGCTTGTAAGAGTAAATGTCAGCATCTGACTTGATGCGACTTGCCGTCTTGAAGTCGATGACTGAAGGAACTTTCTTGTACTCGCCTATGCAGTCAAACCGTCCAGCTACGGCTAATGTTGGAGAGTAAATCGATTGTTCTTGAGCCCAAGGAGAAACTTGTTTAAGTTTGAGTTTCAACGCATTAAATGCGTTGATGTCTCTCTGTGGGATTGGCGCTCCGTTTACCGGAGCCAATAGTTCTTCGCCCTTTAAAAACCGTTCAGCAAGCAAGTGTACAGCGGTGCCGTGATCAGTTGCTTCCTTAGACTTTTTGGCGGCCTGAACAGCTCCAAGAGAATCCTGCCAACGTTTTAGCGCAGCTTGTTTTTCTGGGGGTTCAGATAGACCGAGGACAGTAGTGATAGAAGGGAATGCGCCATGTGGAGTATGGTACCAGCGTAATCCTAATTCATTTGATGTTGAGTAGTCCTCGTACTTGAACTTCATCCCTGAGCCTTCAACCTTCGAACACGAATCGAAGATGGACTCTTATCCAACTGAGATTGTAGTGCCCGCATAAATTTTGATTTTTGTTTTGGCATCTTCTCAGGATCAGTTTCGCGAACTCCGTGAATGATTTTATTCTTTGATCGGAAAAACGTGAGGCGTTTTTCTTCACTCAGTTTTTTCTCCACGTCGCCTTCAAATTCTGAAAATGCCTTTACAGGAAGAATAATACCATCAGGATACACTTTGTCATCGACCCTTTTGAGGATCACGTACCTCATTTCTGGGGTCACAAAAACAGTATCACCATTCACGTCCTTGATCTTACCAGAACGCCCCATATTCAAAATCAGCAGGAATTTGTCAACCTCAGTCGCAGACAACTGAAGCATAAAATCAGTACTGCTAAGAAGTAGCCCACCTGCTAGATGGGCTACATTCCAGCCGTCAACCTTGACTGGATTCATTTTAGATCATCTAAGTCGTGCGCGAATGCCGCAAGTGCTTCATCAATCGCTTCAGCCATTGATGAAGCACTTTGGTACGGGAACGTACCAAGCGATAAAGAAATCATACCAGAAGTAGGGACAACGTAAACACCATCTGAACGCGCAGTCATACGAACAGTGCCCTTCCCTTCAGGGTTCTTCCATTTCATAGTGACAGAATTTTCTCCGTCGCTCTTCATATTGGAAAAAGTAACCTGAAAAGCATGCTTTTTTAGGGCAGCAAAAAGGTCATCAAAGGAAACAACTGATGCTTTCTTAGCCTCAAAAAGTTCTTGCAGATTCATTTTACATCCTTTCTATGATTACTCGAAGTCCTTGGCGCTCTGACCACGACCCATTTCAGCAGCATTGCGACCTCGTTGCATTGGATCTTCCTTCCAACCCTTTGGACGGCCGCCCTTCTTGAGGTTGCAAGTGCGGAGCATGTTTGCGTAGTCTACAGCGGCCTTGTAGCCTTCCTTGTTGTTCGCAAAGTACTTCGCGTGAATACCACCATCCCATGGAGAGTCGATACCAACGCGTAGGCTCTTGTTATCATCATCGGCGTCTGGGTCAACCGCAAGAACAAGAACTGTCTCTTCGTGAGCACCGGAACCTTCATAACCAGCCATCAATGCTGGTCCAGCGGCCGGCTCTTCAGCGTTAAACATTTCTAGCGACTTGCCGACAACTGCTTCAAGCGGACCGAATGCTTCAAACAACGCACTTTCAGTCAATGATTGACGAGCGTCCTTCAGCGATTCTTCAACCGTTCCTGTAGACGGCTGAACTTTAGTGCCCTTCTGAATTAGGCCGATAAGTTGCTGCATACGTTGCTGCAACATGCCACGATTGGTTAGGGTTTGCTTCTTGTCTCGAAGAGCCTTGATGATCATAGCACGCCGAGGTTGCAGGATCGCTTCTGGAATACCCAGCGCAATAACCAACGCCATCACTGATTCCATGAAGTCGTCTTGACCGACGTCAACGTCTTCTCCAAGAACTCGCTGTTTGAAGCGTGAACCAAGTGTGCTTTCATTAGCGCGCTTAATGTCATAGTCAGAGAAATACACGGCATCGAAGGCAGACATATCGCCCTTGCCATGCTTTGCGGCGTACTCCTTGCTCATTTCCTTGGCTTCCTTCTTAGCGTTCCCTTCGCTGTATGGGCCATCAACAGGTTTGTCCATGTGGTCAACGACGTACCAACCTGGCTCACGAACCTTGAACGCTTTGCCTTCATTCAGATCAGCAGAAGTCAAGCCCATTGCCTTAGAAAGTGCAATCAGAGCGGCTTCCATATCAGCATTGGCTTCCATCTTAGCGGCTGCTTTACGCAGCATGCTGTTCAGAGGGCCTGGCATATCGCCAGCGCTTACCAAAGATTCAGGGAAACCAAGTTTTACCATTACAGTTTCAAGAATCTTTTGGAGACGCGAACCCTTCTTAGCCTCTGAAACAACAGAACTTCCACCCTTCAACAGATCAAACAATTTATTAAATGCTGTTTGCTTGCGACCAGCACGACGGATAATGTCACCACCAGCACGAATTGCGTCTTCAAGACCTTCTTCACCACGAACATAGCGTCCTGGAATATCAAGCAAACTGAAGAACTCAACAATCTTCTTGTCATAAGGGCGCTTCATGCGATTGTGAATACCATTCCATACGGTATCCTTGATCACATTGGTTTCTTCGGCTTCAGTGACACGTTGAAGGAACTTTGATCCAATCATATCTTCTTCCTGATCTGTAAGGTCGATATCTTCGACCATTCGTGGTGTAAATGTGTAGTGCGCGCGGGCCATTGCGTGGTTCCGCTTAGTTGTAAGAGACTTAGCAATAGACTCAGCCTCTTCCATGGTATCGAAGTACATGACATCGCCTTCCTCTTGGTAGAGATATTGACGACGACCAAGTGTACCGCCTGTCATAAGACAATCAATAACGAACTTTCCTGATTTGTTTGCCCGCTTTGCAAGCTCATTGTCAATGTGTGCATTCACATCATCACGAAGGCTTTCAACTAAATTCGAAAGGTTCTTTAAAAGTAAGCCCTCTTCAGTGACTTCTTTCTCGCCTTCCTTCTTCTTGGCCTTTTTTTCCTTCTTTATAGGGTTGCCGTCAGCATCAAGTTCTGGTTCCTCTTCATTAGAACCTTCTTCATCAGATAGCTCTTCAGTCGAATCTTCTGAAGATTCCTCTTCATCACTTTCAGCGCTGGCCTTAGGCTCTTTCTTTTTCTTATTTTCATCATCTTCAGTACCCTCTTCAGAATCTTCATCTTCTGAAGATTTCTCTGAACCACCAGCGATGTCCTTCATCAAGGATTTCTTGGGCTTAGGCTGATTGTCGTCTGAATCATCATCTGCAGGAAGTACATTCTCAAGATCAGAATTATCATCTGAAGCCTGAGTATCATCCGTGTCAGTGATTTCGTCATCCATAAATCCAGACAGATCGTCGTCAATCGAAACTGAATCATAAGGATCTTCAACAGATCCCTCTTCTTCCGCTCCAGCATTTGGATCTTGCGGCCAAACAACGTCGATAATGTCAAACTTTTGCGCAAGCATGTTAATGGCAGATTCAGAATCATCGTCTAAGCCAAGAAACTTAGAGCATTCCTCTTCAAATTCATCTGCTTGCTGCGCATTAACATAGACTTTGATTAGATCACCATTGTCTGTCTCAATGGCAAAACCAACGGTGTCGACATCATCATTAAGGTCATGTGCGCGTTCAAGATAATCATTGACTGACGAACCTGTCACGGCCCCGTTAGTATTGATCATGTTGCGCATAAGGTTGAACTTAACATCGACTGGTTTTGCTGTCAAGTCGTTCTTACCAGCTGCACTTGTATCAGCATTCTTTAAATCCTGCTGAAAATCACCTACTGCAAATTCTTTAAGTAAACTCATTCTTGGTCCTTACGGGGATCCGGAAACTTCATAGTGAGTCTCTTAACAGACTCAGGATTACGTTTACGTTTGATAATTTGGCGATTACCAACTCTTACTGGAAGAGACGCAACATTTGCAGAAGTAGTAGCGACGCTGACAGGATGACCCTGTTGGGTGTCTGCTCCAACATCTCCGCCTTCACCTTCTTCAGTGAGAGAAGAAATTGTTTTTAACAGAGAACCTTCTGTAACCATTTGATCATTCATTCCTGTTGCATTAAGTAAGAGGTTCTGTTGGATAATCCTCAACCTTACAAAAAGCACGGACTTTGGAACGAAGCGCATTGAGAACAAATACAATCCGTTCAACGCTTTTACTTTATCGTCGTATGCTAATGTTGGCCAGTTGAATATCCAATCAAGCAACCTATTTAGACGATCTGACCGAAGGCCGGCTAAGTTCACTAACCTTAAGAGCATTTTGTGATGCTCTTCCCAATGAATTTTTACGTCCTTAGAATATGATAGTTCACGGTGTAAATTTTTCCAAGCAATAGGTAAAATTGCTTTTGTTACTTGATGAACTTCCGCCTGAGTTTTCTTATCCAGAATTTTCTTAACATCAGGTTTGGTATTTCGCCAAATGGCATATCCCCAGTGGTTAAGAGGGCTCATACGGTCTGACCAAGATTTCAACATCATGTGCGCTCTGTCACGCAAAAACCTAAGTCCTTGCACATCATTTTCATAATGAACTAGTGTGCTCAGAAGAACGACGGCAAGATATGAGTTTAGCAAATGATAAGTGTCTTTCTTGTATTCATCTTTGCTAATGTCGCCGAATAATGGCGCGCTCTTTTCAAACACCAAAGACTCCTCTAGATTTTGAGTTTGGTGCAGTATTTTTGCTTGAGAACCATAAAGTACAGCAATCAATTGAGCCAAAGATTTTGTAGCTTTTATTTTGTCAAATAATGAAGTTAGGTTCTTTTTAGCTTCAGCAAATGTTAGCAAAGTACGCTTAACTACGTCATCACTAAGACCGATTTCTTTACCGTTTTTCAACTTAAGTAAGTATGCATCGCGATTATCTTTGAACTCTTGCAATTTAGTTTTTAGATCCTGTGCCGTTTGCGCGGTCATTGCCAAGATCTTTTTCTTTACTGCTTGATAATCGTCAATTCCCTTCATTGAGTCGACAAAGTTCTTAATTGTTTGTTCAGGTGAATCTCCTTTAAACGGCTCCATAGCTTTACGTGCGTTTGAAGCCTTTGCAAGTTCGCGATTGCCAAGCAATTCAGCAATGTTGATTCTAAGCTGACCAAGTAAACCACCGCGGCTTTCGACTGGAGAGTCAGGATCTACAGTGTTCAATGCGCTTTGAATGATTTGCCGCGGGTGCTGATTAAATTTGTTGATGGTGGTGAAAACATCCTTGTCAACGATTTTGATTTGATCACCAGTTTCAGGGTCGCGTAGCACGATTCCTTCAATACCAATTCCATCTTCGCTATCATCCGCAAGCTTAGATTTAGTAGTCACCTTATCAAGTAAAACTTGTTTGATAGGAAGTTTATACTTTGTTTGAACTTCCGCCATCAACTCGGCCCGCGCCTGTTTTACGCTGGCTCTATTCTCTTTAGGAACTTGCTGTAAGTTCACTGACATTAATTGCCAGTTCGTCATTGAATTGATCTGGCTCTTGCCTTGTAGAAACTTTTCAAGGCTGTCGAGTTTAGATTGAACTTGAGTTTCAGCAGCAAGTTTCGCGCTGTCAATTGTATGAGGTGATACGAATTGGAATGGAAAGGATCCACTAACCTCATCAATCTGCTCACCGTCCTGCGTGTCAACAATTTTAACCTTAGCCTCAGCTTCCTTATTGTCTAAGGCTTTAGCGAGTTCTAATGCTTTATCATCACTAGTCTCATTTACACCACGCAGGAATGCGACGTATGACTTGCCGCTAGCACCGTAAGTGACGCTATTAGGCTGGCGGCCGAACAACACCTCGACCTCAACCGTGTCGCCAGGCTGCAGTACTTGCTTAATTTGTCCAGTGTATTGTTGGAGAGCAGCGTGCGCGGCTCTGAACTGATTATTTGCTGAAACTAAAGACCAATCATCAGGACTGTATTTTCGGTCTGCGTTTGCACGCTTACCTTCACGGGATGTGTACATCCGTCCATCCTCATCAACCCCAACCCAAACGTTCGCGCCGTCAAGCTTTTCTTGAGCGGTCATTGAGGACAAATTCTTAAGCACATCGATAAACCGATCTACTGGAAGATCTTCAATATGTGTTATCGATTCTGAGAGTAAGCGGTGTATTTTCATAGGAGTATTTAGACCCAGAAACACAAAGAGGACCCGAAGGTCCTCTTTTCAAGAAACAGATTTTACTCTGCAGATACAGCTTCTGCAACAGCTTTAGCATCGGCAGCCTTCTTCTCAAGTTCAGCCTTAACAGCACCGCTGATTTGTTGGCCTACATTTTGAAGTGCAGCTTGGCACTTGATAACATCAAGTTGCGCCTTTTGCAAGTCAGCTGCGAAGGTGTTGTAGATAGTAACAGCTTGCTGAACTTCAGCGCTGAACTGCGCAACGTCATAGCTGATTCCGTCAACTGTAATGCTACGTGCTTGATCCATGTGGATTCTCCTATAGGTATGTGAAAAGTTGGTTGGTACCGGTTGTATTTACTTTGGCCGGCGGCGATGAAATTATGCTCTAACCCGGGGTAAATTATTTCTTTACCCCGCGTATTAGATCATCAAGACCATCTCCACCAGCACCTGGAATAACATCCTGCATTTTAACTCGGTTAGGTCTTTGTTCCTTCTTAGGCAGGGTTGAAAGAGTTACCAAACCGCTGCCATCGGTAATCCTAAGTGATTCAGCATCCCACTTCATTTCGAGCTTCTTGTTCACCGCGTTAGAGTTCCGAGATTTCAAGAACTCAAAGCGATAGATACCTTGTGCGTCCATTGCTTCGTCTTTCACCAGCGCAATAACTAAGTCAGAAGTGTTGATCTTTGAGATACCACCTTGAATGTGATCTTGACCAAGGCTCTTCTGTTCTCGTGTTGCTTCAATAGCACCACGCCCAAGCTGAGAAGCACTGATCATTAAACAATCAAAGTCGAAGCCGATGGCGCGAACTTCTTCAGTTACGAACTTGTCCTTGGTAAACATGTTGTCACCACCGTGCTTTTGCACGGACGCCATCAAATCAATGTAGTCAACAATTACAAAGTCTGGTTTGAAACCGTGAACAGCTTCCAGCTCGCGCAAGTAGCTAATGATATGGTCGGCGGTGGTAGATCCTTCGCGCATGCGTTTGATGAAGAATCGACCATACCCTTCATTCTTAGCCGCTTCGACGGATTCGCCAACCTTAAGCTTGTTCGCGTAAATGTTCTTACCGCTGATACGTGAAATCATAGAGTCAAGGCGCTTAGCCACAACCTTGTCACGCATTTCAAGTGAAATATACACACCGTTCAAGCCACGCTTCAGGAGGTTATACCCCATGTTCAGCATTGCAACGGATTTACCGCCGCCCGAGTTTGCAGTGAAGAGCACTAGTTCTTGACGACCAACACCACCGCCAATTAGCTCATCAACGTCATTCCAGCCGGTACTAATCAGAACTTCAGCCGCTTCACTTTCCATCAGACGAGCTGTAGGATCAGCAAAATAGTCAACGCCCAAATCAGAATGCAGGGCTACTTGCGACGCAAGCTTAATCTGATTCACCATCTTCCCGAAGTCGCCCTTTTCAATTAGGGCTGGCGCTTGAAGCACTGCTTCAGTTACAGCACGAATCTGACAGAATGAAGCAATCTGCTCAGCAACAAACTGCAGATCTTGCGCGGGCAAAGTGGTTGGTTCAATATTCAGTTTCGTACCAGCTTGGAACACCGGCTGAGACGGAACTCCACGGTGTTTCTGGTAAAAATCCTGCATAAATGTTACACCATCTTGCAGGTGCGCGTCGAAGTATGATGGCTTCAAAAGGTGCTGCACCCGTGCAAAAAGCGCAGGGTTACCCAGCATTGAAGCTACATACAGTTTCTGCGCTACATCATCAATTAAAATGTCACTCATTCTCTCTCCCATTATCTGCGGGATTACATTTTGTACTAATTGTTAGAACCCCGCCGTCTTTTAACATTTCTACTAAATCACTTAAAGCTTTACCTGCTTCGTCCATAGGTTGAACACTAACCAACTCATTGGCTATTTGATTTGGAATTTCCTTGCGGATCAAGTTAATGATTTGTTGTTTTTGCATCGTTCTCTCTTGTCTAGCCAAGCCTCGAACACTGGCCAGATAGGATCGTCCTCATCTTCAGGCTCGTAAATGTTCTCCATATCACGATCAGTGAAGAATGTTGGGCCGCAGTATCGATGGTGCGAGACCCAAAAGTATTTGTTTCCAACGTGTAATCGGCCTTCACAGTCGTCCATGCATACAATACCAACTATGCCGTGTGCGCCGAGTTCATCACAAGTAAATGGAATGCAGGTCATTCTTCTTCAACTTCACCGTCAAGAAGTTCAACATCAATTTCACTGCCAGATAACGCCAAATCGGTATCTACGGCATGGTTAATTAAGTCTGTCATAATGCGTCGCGCATCAGCATACGAATCAGCTTCAATCTCAAATGAAACACTTACTGCAAACATTGCCATTTATTTTCTCCCTGTCATTTTTGCAAGAGCCATCTGCATTCCGAGCTCAAGTTTTGATTGTACTGCTATGCCATCCGCCGTTTTCAATGCTCTTGGGACGGTTGCATTCTTCAGCAAGTCCCAGATCGTCAGAAGACGACCACGAGTTTGCACGGATTTGTTCACGTCGCCAGCACCAAGAGCCGTGAACGTGATCTCCCAACCGTGCTCCAAAGCCATCTCGGCTAAAGCACTGCCATTGTCATCTCGGTCTACAACCACAATCTTGCGACGCTTCGAACGGTTCAGGATTTCCAACTTTGCTTCATTCAGTTTCGACCCAAGCAATGCTATTCCATCAAGTGGTTCAGCATCAAAGATCCCTTCGGTGATGAACAGCGGCTGATCATAGTTCTTGAAGATGTTGTCGTATCCCCACAACACGGCGTCCTTCACAACACTTGGCGACATATACCGCGGCTTGACGCCTGGTAAAATTGTTCGTGCTTGCCAGAAGATAATCTTACCTTCGCGTGTACATGGGATAATGACTCGATTCAAGAACTTTGGATCGGTGCTGAAGTGCGCGTTCAGACGGAGCGGATCGATGCTCCGACTCATGAGGTACTCGATGATCGGTGCCTGTAACTCGTCACAGAAGTCTGAACCGAGCGGGTGAGAGTTCGGGGGCAACTTCACCTCAGGCGTGTAAAGGCTGATCTGTGGCTTCATGGACGTAAGAGTGATCTCCTTGGTCTCAGCCTTCTTGAGCAGGAACGAACTGCCCGTGACCTCGTTGAGCTCCTCACGTGAAATGCCGTAGCACTCCAGAATTCGACGAGCATTTCCATTCAGCTTCCCAGAACCCTCTTCATACCTGAATTTTGATCCGCAGTTAAAACATTGCCCGCCCGTATAAATACTGTCATGCTTGAAACCCGCTCGTTCGCTGTGGTCGTTACAGACCTGACAGCGAACGGCGTACCACCCGTTAGCGTTCTGCCGCCCCAACGCAACCTTTTCTCTTATCACATCCCAGAGGAGTTTAATCTTGACCATTTTCCTAGACAACAAATACACTAAGTGGTATATGTCAATTGTAACAAAAGCGCAAACCCGAAATAAATCTTCTGAAGGATACAAAGAGCGACATCACATTATCCCGAGAGGAATGGGAGGAACAAATGATGCAACGAACTTAGTGGATTTGGCTGCCAGAGAACACTTTGTATGTCATTTGCTTCTACGAAAAATGGTAGAAGGTGTCAATAAGCGAAAAGCTTGGATGGCATTACAGGCGATGACAATGCAAGCACCGTGGCAAATTAGAGAATACAAAATTACGGCCAGACTATTTGAGGATCTTCGCAGTAAAATGCCGCCCGAAAGTGATGAAACTCGGCAAAAGAAACGTCAATCGGCAATGGGAAGAAAGCACTCTGAAGAAACAAAGAAGAAAATGTCAGAGACCCGAGCGCGAGTTTTTAGGGAAAATACCGATTACAAACAAGCCTGTTTAGCGGCCTTAGCTAAGGGAAACAAAGATCGTAAAGTCAGCTCTGAAACTCGCGCCAAAATTGCCAAAGCAGGTAAAGAACGGATTGACAATGTCTGGATTCTCACCTCGCCATCAGGGGAGATTTACAAAACGCATAGGCTACTTGAGTTTTGTAAAGCGTATGAGTTGCAGTACGGGGCTTTGCAACAAAGTCTTAAGAGCGGATACCCAGCCCCGCCCGAGCAAAAAACTGGACGCCGCTTCAAGTCAGATAGGCGGAATACCATTGGCTGGAAACTAGATCGCGAAAAACCCTGAGCGACGACGTGCACCCCGATCGCGGGCCCGGGATCAATGTGTATGCTCCACAAACAAAAAGGCCCGGAATGAACCGGGCCTTGTCTGATCATTCTACTCGTCGCCAGAGGTCAATCTCTCGAAGACCACTTGAAGCACCATACTGCTTCTGCGAAGGACCGGGTTCTCCTAGTCCAGTTTTACCCTTCGCCTTCAGTGACGCATTTACACGATCATAGAGAGCGTCGTGATCACATTCCCAGAATGAACCGTCGTACGGAGACTTGCAACGAATGACATGATTCGTGCCATACCATTCTGGCTTGATCTGCCAACCACCACCCTTGGTGCCAGACGCCGTCTTGAACTGCTCAGCCTTGGTCACCGATTTGTATTCCGCGATCTCAGCAAGGACTTTTCGCCCCAGAACAGAAACCTGAAGTTCTGTTCGCGTAACGTATGTCGTCGCTGTCATCATGCCCCCGACAAAAGAACGGCAAGCGTTTGATACTTGTCGTTGAGAAGTTCCTGCTCGTGACGCATCATCTTGGTCAGTCGCTCCGGCGTCAGACGTTCTGCCCAACTGATGTCGCAGTGAAATCCATCGTCCACACCACCATACACACGGTTGGCGATGATCAAAGGCGGGTACTCATCGAACCCTCGAACATCTCGCTCAATGATGTCGATGATCTTGTACACGCCTGGCCTGATCCCTAGTGTGACGATGTCGCCGCACTTCAAGGTTCGATCCCAGTTCACTCGGCATCCTCCAGCAGTGTCAGCAACCCATCAAAATCTTCATTCGGACCGAGCGTATCAGCGAACACCATGATGGTTTCCAAAGGCAGACCGTAATCTTCAGCAATACCCTTCAGATAATCAGTTCGTGAAGAGTACCCATTCGCCTTGTACGCGAGACAGTGCTCACACGTAACAGCACTCCAATCAGCTGAACTGATATTCCCAGGTTCACCGCAGACGTGCGGGCCTCGCACCCAATGTTCACCAACAAAATGGCCAGTGCTTTTATGAATGACGCTCATCTTCCAACTCCATGGTGTCAGCAAGATGATCAGCCATCGCATGCAAAAGCTGACGAACCGAATCTCGGCTCATGTATTCATTGTTGCACGTAATGACGCCAGTTTCACGGTTCATAGAGAATGAGAGCTGACCAAAGCCCTTACCCGCCCATGCCCAATCAAAATACACATTAGCGTTATGAATACCACCAATTTCAATTGGCTTAAACGGTCCTTCAATTTCCAGCACGTCACATTTTGCGTTGTGATTCATTTGACTGCCTGTAACATATGTGTTACCACAGTCATTGCACACCCAGTGTTTTACACCGATACGAACTTTTCCAAAAGAAGCGCTATCATACACTTCTTCAACAACAATACCGGATTCACAGGCATAACACATTTCCGTACGGCCTGTTAGATGTTTTTCCATGTTACTTCAGAAAAGTCAAGATGCCTGCAATAATTCCGCATGTGACGCAGCCAACCGATATTACTAAACCAAGAACATCAGTGAAATGAATTCCATGTTCTTTACGTTGCGCATGTTCTTGAACAGTTGCTCCCAGAACCAGCAGCCCCATTACTACCAGAACAATGGCTTCGACAAAGTTATATGGATGATTCATGATTTATCTTTCTGCTGTTTCCATTGCGCTAATTTTTGCTCCGCGCCTTTTGCGTAATGGAAGTTTGAGTCTACCCGTTTAACACCGCTGGGGCCTCGATTGTACGCGTTTAGCAGCGTTCGACCAGTGTACCCATATCGCTCATTTAGCAATTTTAGATACTTTGATGCAATCTCAATATTAAATGTCGGGTTTAAAATCAAATTGGCTTTGAGTTCATCATCAGTTCGCGTATGAAACTTGTATCGATCCCAAAGGTCAGGATAAATGCGCATGATGTCTTTAGCAGGTCCAAGTTTGATTTGACCAAGACCAAAGTACTCATCACCGGTGTTCCCAGCGACCTTATACCTTTTCATCTGTCCGGCGTGAGTTTCTTGCAGCAACAAACTTTGCAAAACTTCCGGATTCTTGTGCCCATCAGCCTTAGCAATTTTATATGCGGTGTTTAGAATCGCACTTTGCTCGGTGGATAGATTTTCTGGCAAAAGCACAGCGGCTTGACCACCGATGGCTTTTTCTGGTTTTTCAGCAATAACAGCAGTTGGAACTGCTGTTGGAAAAATGACTTCGAGCTTATAAAGCCCTGAAAAAACAAGAGTTAAAACGACGCCAAGCGCCGCAAGGGTCTGGTACATGTGGTACTCCTTTAGTACTCTGGCAGTGAAAACCCACCACCAACGATTGGTCAGGGGTGACTCATTATACGAGCCATTGTGTTTGCCTGGCAATCTCCTTAAAATAAGATGGTTTGATTATAGACCAAAAAGGGTCGCAATTGCGACCCTTTTAACCTAAATTCAGGTTCATTAATCTGGTGAAACGGTTTCAGCTTCATTTTCTCGAATCCATGCAGTAAGCTCTTGAGCTTCTGCTACGGATGTCGCCAGTTGTTCCTCTGCTTTTGAAAACGCAAATTTAGCATTTTCAACAGAAACGCGTTGCGATTGTATAATCGACTGCAATGAATCTAAACGCGTTTTCGCCAACAAGATCACACTCTTTGGAGACATTTTCACCCCCTTAGATATTCATCTGTGGTGCTTCATTTGAAATCACTGCGCCGCGAGGGTCAGAGAAAGATGAACCGATCATAGTACCATCATCAACGTCCAGTTGAATAGATGCTAAACCACCACCGATTACGGCGCCCATTGGACGCTTAATCTTAACGTAATTCGCATGGAAGAAATCAAGTGCGTTCATACCGTTGTTCAAACGGCTTTGCGACAGCAGTTCCCACAGAGGGTACTTATCAGCATGAACGGAGGTAACGACCTTCTTGAGACGAGACTTATCGATAGGATGAAGCTTTTCGACTTCGATACCAAAAATGCTGCCATCATCAGTTTCCATCACGACCGCAATTTCACGGAGGATACCATCATCGTTCCAATCCACGAGGTACACATGGCGAAGGTCCGTAGCGCGCTTTTCAATCTTAGTTGCCATTTTCATTCTCCTGTAAAATAGCATGGGGAATCACGTTATACGTTTTGCGATATCAGCACGTGCTTCAATCAACCCTTTATGAATGCAATCTGCATTCATTTCTATTTACAGGGTCCGGCGCATTTATTCTTTTTCTTTGATAACTAGTTCAACTGGCACCATCTCATAAGGTCCATCTTGTGGATGTCCTGGAAACACTGCATTTTTCAGTACGGTTTTTGCACCACGTTCTGTATACAACAGAGGTGTTACTTGACCTGATGACGTCTTCACATAATGTGATTTTGACGTACGAATAATGTACAATTGAGGAAGGTCTTTTTGATATGCCATCACTTGTCCTTGTAAACTTTCACCAAGTACCCGCGTTCGCGAGATAGTTCTTGAACGTCAAAGTAGAACCCGGTGTGCTTGCGCTTCTTGAACTCCTTCAAGATCTGCGAAACCTTGTCCCAAGCTTTGTGCATGCCCCCATATCGCCATGGCGGTGCGTGAAGTACATACACTAGGTTAGTTCGGTCTTCGTCGACAGCGCGTACCAGATCAACTTCATCCTCGCGAATGCAGAATTTGTGATACGTGTCGGGCGGTAATGCTTTTCGATAAACCTCGTAGAGCCCGCCGCGAATATGTTGGAACACCACAAGATTCTCACCTGCTTTAGCGCAAAGCTCTACCCAATATTCATTATCGCTCAAGATGTCTTTGTGAGCCGCGACGATGTCGCCTACATTCAGCGTCATCTGCGTTCACCAACTCTTTTCATTCATACACATCTAAACCGCCAATTCCGATGTCAACCGCAAACTTACCTTCACCTTCATTAAACAGTTCGATTTCGAATGTCCCAGTGTACAGTGTTCCATTATGTCCATCGGTGATAGTCACCTCTAGATCGTCTGGAAATTGTTGCAGGATCGTAACCAGTTCTTTTACATTCATTCGTTCATATCCTTGCAGCTTTGAGGTTGGCCTACACTACCGATGACGGCCCAACATTTATCACAACGATAACTCATGCCAGACTCTCTATCAAATACGGGTACGCCACCGCAATTCATTTTGTCCAGAACTGCTGGCACCAGTGAACCATCAAAAGCTCGTGCGCACCCCGGCTTCTTTGACGATTGTTCATCAATAATCCAAAGATCACTCATGGTGTTTCCTCCTTGAAGGCCTCAAGGCATAAGAATTTGTCAAGCTCTTTGAGAGAATCGATAAAGCCATGCCAATATTCCGTAGTCTCTTGGTCTATTGCCGTTTCAAGCTTACCTTCAGCATCACGAACCATTCCACGCAAAACAGAGCAAATTTGCCTGTTAGATGTGTGTCCATTCATCGTGCCCACCTCAACTCAAAAGCAAGATTTCCAACATTTGCATTATAGAGCCCACTGCAGTTAATGCAGTTGTACTCCACAATTTTTATTTGAAGATCACCAGTCATGGCCAGATCCATAGTGAAGCATTTTGCAGGCTTGTAAATTCCAGCCATTCTTTTTGCTTCTTCGTATACGTAAGATGGAATGTCGGATGTCCAGTGCATCTTGCCAAACTTACGGTACTGAGAACCAGCGGCTACTTTACCGCTGACCACAAAGAACCGCCATTCTGCTAAAATTTCGACAGGATCTGCAACGATCACATTTTCATCTAGACTATGTTGAAAATGTTGGTCGTATTGAATCGTCTCGAGGTACTCCTCAAAAGTAGTACCACCTTGCACAATGCCACCCGTAAAAAGCTTCAGATCACGACCAGGTTTGATGAACTTATCGGTTTTAAACGACGTTGTCATAATATCGCGAAGCTTCACGACTTCACCACGCCCGTTCAATAAATGTCGCCTTAAGTCTTTCAGGTATACTGACATGTCAAATCTAGCGGGATCATAGAAAATTCCACGCCTACAGGCAGCTAGTAGTTCATTCGCATGATTCTCTTCTGCGCCAACAAAAATCTCAGTGCTTTTAAATTTATTTTCAGTTAAGAGTCGAAGGGCCTTTGTGCTACAGTGTACAAAGTATGAATCTGCTTTTGGAAAGTTTTCCCAATTAGTGATTTCTGGTGTGAATGGAATTACGCCAAAATCAGACCATGTGCCACCAGATTGCTCTAAGCCATTTAGTAGTTTTGTGGTCATATCATCCGTGCGGCGAAGGCCACTCGATTGGATTAGCCAGTGCTTCATACTTTGTTTTTTGGGAAAATCTTGTACCAGACTACAATGCCGATGAACACAATGTTCGCTGAATAATTCACCACAAGCGGCCAATTCCAGTTGTCATACGGTTGCGCCAAAAGATAGATAAGTGTAAAGATCTCGCCAAGGCTCCATAACCAAAGGAGCCCTTTTGAAATTCCATCAGAGTGACCCTGACGCACTGAGAGTATTGCTTGCGGCACGGCACAGCATGCAAGGCAAATAGCGCCAATCCAACCACTGATGTCGAATATCGACATCTTTTGCACGTGCGAAATAGCCTCGAGAATTAATTGCTCAATCATACCGCTTTCTCCTAATACGAGGACCGGCGTAATGAACATAACAAAGTAGGCTTACTGCTACAATGTTAACAAATGGACAGCTCAGTAACAAAATAATAAGCCAATGCAGCAGTCGATTTGCGTAGTTGTACCCAAATTTTAGATCTGGGCCCTTAGTTAGATCTTCAAATGCTGACCAGAGAACTAAAAGAATGAAGATCACAGCACACAAAATCAAATAAGCACTTATCATATTGTTACTGTAACATTAGAACTGTAACCCATTAATTTGCTTATGGGATGCATGTGATGTTGGCTCATTATGTGCCGCATTTGCAAAACCTTTACCACTAAACAAACCAACAAAGTCAGATGCTCTTTCTGCAATCTGTTGAAGTTGGTATTTGCCAATGAACTGATTGAACTTGAAGAAGTTGAATTGTCCGTGGTTATCTGCTTGTGTCACAATAGTTTCACGAATCAATGCTCGAATATTGTCAGGCTGCCACTTCAAATTCATCAGCAAATTGTTCTCTTCAAACATCTTTTCAACGTGCAATTGCCGTTTATCGCCAGACTCAGGGTCTGTGTATTCCCATTGAGTATCCAGTAGATTGCTTAATTCAAAAGCATCCGCCCACTCTGGGTTAGCAACACCGTCTCGAACACCATACGCTTTCTGCAATCTGGTCTTTCTAACGCGTGGCAGCGCTGGCAAAACATTGTCTCCAGCGTCTCCACGGAACGCCTTCTCAAACATGAAGTACCCAGCATCATCTACACCGCAAAGATCAATGAGTTGACGAGGCTTACCATCGTCCGGATTAATCAGTGATACATTTGGGTTATCTAACTCTTGTGCAAAGTCTTTGTCACCAGACAAGATCACGATCTCATCGCCTTCGTCATTACCCGGGTGAGGATTGCCATAATATTGCGCGTACCCAGAGATAAGGTCATCACCTTCAAGCATTGGGTGCTGTAAAGTTACGATGTTAGTGTGTTCGCGTACCAACTCTTCAAAGTTCTTGATTACGTCAAACAGAACTGCCATATTCGGATCAAGAACCCGATTGCCCTTGTACAAGCGCTTACTGTAACATTGCTCAGATTTTGTGTACTCTTTACGCCAGTTCTGCTTGCCTTCAAATGCAACGGCAATTTTCTGAGGCTTAATGCTATTATAGTGCTTTCTTAAAGACATCAAACACATATGCAACCCCAGTCCAGCAGAGTCGGCTGCGTTTGCTGGACCGTACTTCTGTTGAGCAGAGACAGCTCTCCAGAATAAATTTGAGCAATCTACTACAAGGCGTTTTTGCTTCATGCTTTTACCTTACAGTTCTTAAAATGATATCGCGTCATATTCGCTCCAGATCCAATTTTACCGCAGTGGCACTGTTTGGTTGACATAATCTTTGGTTTTCGCAAGGCTTGTTTATGGGATTCAGACTTCGGTATACCACGCATAGCATCCCCAATTTTCTTCCCAATATCGTTTGGTCTTTCCCAGCATCGTAGACTCTCAGAAATACGTGTTCTCGTTTCTGCAGAAGCTTTCGTGCCACCAAGTCCTCCAGTTCGAAGGTTGTAGCATTGAGGATCCTTCACTAACTCTTCAGTGACGACCTCGGCTTCTCTGCAGTACGCGCTTTCGTAATCATCAAAGACTTCAAGCACTTCAAGCACTTCGCGCTTGAAATTCTCTTTGCCGTACTTCTTGACTGCAGCGGTTAGGGCATTACCTGACCCAATATACAGACGCCCCAATGTTTCTTCTAACGGCCCCGTATGGATGCCGTAATAGAACTTACCATTAATTAGGTTCGTTGTTTTGTAAAGAAAAATTGGCATAGCGTTATCGCATTAGCCTATTAGAATTGTCGCTCAGCAATGGCAAATCGTCATTGATTGGTAAGTCCATTTCATTTTCTGGATCATTTACCAACGATGAAGGCCGCATTTGGCTAGTGAAGAAAAACAGTTGAACGGCATCCTCTTCATTTTCAGCGACAAAGCCTAGCTTTGTGATGTGACTAATGAATGCATCATTCCAGTTGAACTCAACTTTAATCTGCCCATCATTCTCAAACCCAACAACCTCAAACATCGCCCAAGGCGTGCTAAGAATTTGTTGATCCTCAATGAACTTATGGCGCTCATTAAAGAGGCCATTATCCTCAGCCGCCTTAGGCTTGAATAGATTCTTTAAAAACTGAAACATTACCACTTACCTGCAGTTGAAATGCTTTTTGCAGCACGTTGCGCTTTATCAACTTCTGGCGCCACGATCTTACGTAGCTCAGATACTACCAAGCTTTCAACAAGTGCATCCACAATAGATGTAGTCGCTGATGTTTCATCAACTTGAAGTAACCATTGTTGAGTTACAGATGCGTGTACGAATTTACCTCCAAACTGAAGGCCGAAGGTGACATTACCACTCTTAACATCAGTCTTCATTGTGAGTTTTGGTTCCCACTTATCTGCAATTGCCTTGTATTTTTCACACTCGTTTTGCAGGTGGCTGATCTTTGTTTCGATCTGCTGAACGTAGGTTGCGCGGTTCTTTTCAATGTCGTCCATGTTATATCCTTAAATGTCAATGCAAGGAATTGCGAGGATGTGAAATCCATTAATCAACATGTCAATGTTGCCAGATTGATTCATAGTTACTACGGTTTTATCGTTCTCACGCACCGCGTGAGACAGCAAGTTTAAAAGCACCCCAGTATTTGTTGTGTCATACTGATTAGCGTACCCCGTAGGTTCATCAAGAAATTCAGCTGAAGTTGACAGATTAAATTCAAATCTATCATTGGAACTGTCTACGCTTTCAATATGCACTTGACCGTCGCGTTTTACTTGAATAGTCACTTTATCAGCGCCTAATGTCTTCACACCACGGTTCAGCATACTGACATCTTCACGTGTTAGTGTGATTTGCACCGCACCTAGTTCATTATGAGATTTTGGATATTTGCGATCAAGCAACGCAATATCTGTGCAGCGGAAATCAATTTTGCTGCTGGCGTTTTCACCGCGAATAGAAATCTTTTTTACTTTCTTATCGTTGTTCAATTCACCTTCAATCTGAATTCTCTCGCCAAACAGTTCAAGACGCTTGTAGAGCTCGCTTAATCGAGTAATACCCCATTTAATATCTTGGTCAATGGAAAGTTCAATGTCGGAGAAAATGACAGCAGTTTTACTTTCAGACATACCACGAATCTTACCATCAGTGATAACGGCAAGATCGATGTTTGCAAGTTTACAGGCATTTAAAGCCGCTCTGAGTTTCAGATTATCTGATTGAGATAGTTTCATAAGTCAAATTATAACGTAAATGATTAAAATTCAAAAACAGAATTCAGGAACGATTGTTGCGGTGTAGGTAGCTCCATGTCCAATGCTTCAAAAATCCCATCAAGTTTTGAATCAATCATCTTTTCTTCAGTGATCTTCAAATCAACCTGGAAATTTTCATTGAACCAATCTGGTAAATGCATCATATCGGCTGGGAAAGCCATCGACGTCATTTTTAAGTAGTTTGGCTTCAAGTACAAGATCGCGATCTTGTCACCCGCTTTGATTGGCTTTGCACCCGCATCCATGGCTAAGATCATTTCGTTATAGTTCACAGCTGCCCGCACGTGCCCCGGCAACTTAGCGCGACCACGACCTACCTTCTCAGTGCGTTGGTACTCTGCATAGTATGCATCAAGATCGTTCACTTGCTTAGCGGGCGCTAAATCCAGCACATTTTTTACTTCACGAATTAGTGTGCCACGGTGACTATTCACGAACTTTTCAAGTACACCGTACTCAGCGCCATCAAGCACATGGTTCATCAGGCCCTTTAAGAAGTCTTGAATAACCTTTGGGGTGTCAGCTTTCTTAATTTCTGAGCCCATCGATTTTAGCTTCGGCTTATCGCGAAGATCTATACCATCCAAGTTCACAACCTTGATCGTGTACTTCTTCTTTGCGCGCAAGAACAATCCACGTTCACCAACAATTTCACGAGCTGCAGCGATGAGCTTCTCGTTGCCACTGTGACAGTTGAACGCTGTCGCCATGAATTCTGGGAACGAGTTGTTCGTGAACTCGGCAATGGTATCAGCCCGCTGCACTGCATCTTCATACCCCGTTCCAAGTGTCTTGAAGTAGCAAGAGTCGGTGTCTCCGTAAATGATTACGTCGCAGTGCTCATTGGTGTCCGTGAACATTGGCCAGTAGATGGCGTTTTCAGGGACAAGCACGTGCTCACCACTCTCTGGATCCTTCTTGAAGGAATATTCAGGGCGAGTTGGCAGATCGAGCAGCATTTCCATGTCACCAGTTTGCAGCGCAACCGCATATGGTTCAGAGACCTTGCGACCCTGATTGCGCCCTCGGCGGGCCATCAAGAGCGCCTTGATGCTTTCCTTCGTGCGGATCACCATGCCGTCTTCATTGAACTCACCAGGCTGGTATCGTTTCATGAGCTTGACGGGCCGCCCGGTGATCTTGGTTGCAATTGTTTGTGCCATGTGAGTGGTAATTTGCCGACCAGTTCCAGTGACCGAGGCACCAATCTCGCGACGCCCGAATTTGAAATTTTCATTCAAAAGTGCGCCATACGTTGAATTCAGTTGAATTTTTTTAGTCAATTGCAAAAGATCATAATGAGCCTCTTGTTGCTCTGCCTTGGAAATCGCATCCCATTCTTCTTTAGTATACAACTTACCGTTGCTTAAAAAAGCATCACCTGATTCAATTCTTTTTAAGACTTCTACAGTTTCCAAAATGATACCTCGTCATTGCCCCGCCGGTTCCAGTAAACCCACACCTATCGCATACACGAACCCGCATATTAAACTTCTTGCCTCTAGAAAGAGCTCCCATATCTTTATCTTTTGCAAGAGCCTTATGACTTTCGCTCTTGCGTTTTCTTGTTTCCTCAGACTCTGGCCCAGTTTTCAATCCCTTATTCCATGCCGAAATTCCACTTCTATTTTGGCTCATGAGCGCTTTAGATTCTTCAGAATGCTTATGACCTGCGTGCGGTTGGACTTCACATTCTGCTCTCATAATTTTCATTCTATCAGATCTTGTTTTACGCTCATCTTCAGTTATGGACAACTTAAGCGCGTCACTTACTTTCTTTGCAACTTCAGGTCTACGCATGGGGTTTTTGTCACCGCGCAAGTCTATATGGCTCCAGCCGCCTTCACCACCTTTTGTTAAATTCATGCAAAGAGAATCTTTCAGAATCTCCTCATTCACTAACTCTCGCTCCCGTATCCTCAGTTCCTGGCGAGATGGAAGGAACTCAAGAATTTCCTTGGTGTGCTTCTCTTTGCCGTGCTTCTTGATCGACTTCCACAGCAATTGTCCAGAACCAAAGTACCCATCTTCAAGATCATCGGTCGAGTGCATACCAATGTAGTACTTGCCGTCAAAGCGGGTGATCTTGTAGATGTAATGAAATTTGCGCTTATCTGCACGCATTGGCCGCTCCTTAGAACATTTCTGCTCTATTTATCGAAACCTTTCGATTTGAGCAACGCAACGGTTTCAGGATCGAGTTTAATTCCAGTTTCTTCACGCAACTGTTTTGCAAGCTTTGCGTACTTCTTCTTCTCAGCTTGGAGGCGCTTACGCTCACTGAACCAGAAAGTTAACGTATCGGCAACCATGCCAGGCTTAGACTGATCGAACAATGTCCCAAACGCAGAGATTGCAAAACCCATCTCTCGAATGAACTCGTGCCACTGAGCACCAGTCATCGTTACTGGACCTTCAACTGTCAGCGCAGACCAGTCATTATTGTCCTTGGCGTTGATGCCGTTCCACGCCATTTCACCGTATAGCGGGTCATCATCTTTTTCTGGGTTAGTGAACTGCCCAACGAACGTTTCAATTGACATGTTCAAGGCGCGAATGACTGAAGGATACAGAGATGTAATGTCAACTGAACCCAGCCACTCGTGCAGGCCGGCGTACGGCGTCATCACAATTGCGCCTTCAACCTTCTTGTTCTTCTTTTCTGCGCGTTGCTTATCCAAGCAAATTAGGTTATGCTTGTTATGCGCGCGGTTCATAATCCCAGTTTCAACGTACCGTACTGTTCCAAGAATAGCATCAAACGGCACAGTGTTTTCATGTGCCATCTGATTCACGAGCTGCATGAACTTGAACTTCACATCTAACTTAACAAGAACTTCAACGTCTCGTGCGTTGTACGTGACGAAGTGCACAAAATCTCGGTGGTACAGCTGCTCCAATGTTCCTTCGTACTCCAATTTAGGAACATCAAGTTCTTCAGCCGCGATGTTCGCCAATGAATACGAAGTTCTACCTTCAAACGTGAACTTCTTAAACAAGTCCAAATAGTCTAAGTGGCTTCGACCATGTAGTGTATATGTAATTGCAGGTGAGCCGAAACGATTTACAATACGTTCTTTTGGCGGCTTCGCTCCCTTAAAGCACATATGCGCTGGTGCCTTAGCACCTAATATTCTCTCAAGACGCTTGATGATGTAGGGAATGTCGAAGAATTCGGAGTTCCATCCGCTCACAATGTCGGCGTCTTCAATGTCGCCGAGCATATGAAGCAAAAGCTCACGCTCATCTTGACACAACACGATGTTTGGTTTGAAATCAAGCTTATGCTCTTCCCACATGCGAGCAATGTCTGCTTCAAACGTCAAGTGCGCAGAAAAACCCTTTGGTGGAACTGCGTACGTGCGGTACTCACGAGTCCAGGACTGATAGATCGTGATTGCGTTAATCGGAGCGTACGGGTTTTCTGGAGAACTAAAGCCGATCTTGGATGAGTAATCTACTTCAATGTCCAAGAACGCATAATTGATGACGGGTGTTGGCACGTCATAGTAAAGATCCATTAGCACGCGAGCTAATGGTTTTACATCACTTTCAAAGCGCTTTTTATGCTGTTTAATAGCATTACTGTACTCTTCATCTGTGTCGAAAACTAGCTTGCGGAGCGTTACACCATTGATTGCTGTAAATTCTCCATTCGCGTCAGGCACATAAAAATACCGTGGTGGATCGACTAATCGAACCACTCGATCTCCACCTTCAACTGGACGCTCCCATACCATGATTTTGTCTGAATCATAATCATGTATAGCGGAGATATAGTTATTCTTCGTCATCGTCTTTAATGTACTCACCACGAATGGTGTAATCGACAGCATCGAAAAATCCTTGTTCCCATTCTTCGTAGTGTTTACTGCCCTGTGGGAATGGATTTTCCGGTCTTGATGGAGGCGTGCCTATTCCAACGTCTCCTGTGTTCAAGTTAATTCGCAAAGAATTATGCCAGGTCTCAAAAGATTCTGATCCCTGGTTATAGGGATCATTCATCATCGTCGTCCAGTTCCAATCTGTTTGAATTGTCTGGTGGCAATAGAGCCATAACAGTGTCAATCAAGGTACTAAGTTCATCTACATTTTGCTTACGCATAGCATAATCATTGTTGTAGACCATACCAACATAGTAGTTGAAGATTTTGGGGTCGACCCCAACACTTTCCTTAGCTGCATCGCGAATGGACTTGATCGCTTCTTGTTGTTGTTGAATCTTCAATTTACAACGAACTGCTTCATCAACACAGTTCGTCAATTTCGCCTTCAGATTTGGATCCTTTAGGATGTCCTTAATTGCGCGAAATTTTGTTGTCTTCCCATCAAGTGCAACCAATTTGTTAGCCAAAATAAACTCCTACACAGTTACAAAATGCTATACTAATATTGTAACGTGAGAAGATATTTCGACAACCCAGAATGTGGGTCTTAGTTCAAATGTACGGGATCACCCTTGAACTCTAAAATTTGCGTTAATCCTACAGCTTTTATTGGACCTGGGTTTTGCGCACGGTGTATTTTATCAATTACCCAGATTTTTGCAATTTCATTCTCAGTCCAGTCTTTAGAAATGGTTTCTTGTTTAGAGTGAGAGGGATTCAGTTCACTAACGATTCCATATCTGTCTTCGCCAACTGACATGTTAAGTGACATGGTTATTTCAGTCACCAAATCTGTTGCCGACTTAACTGCGCCTTCAAGCATATCAAATGACTTTGACGACGTAATTAAATCTTCAACATTTGGAAAAACGCAATTTACAAGCGTCTTGCTTATTTGACTCAATTTAACATTTGTGGTGTGTCTAAAGAACTTAGGCTGTATCATCATGATAACAACGGCTCCATATTTGTTTCAAGAGTCATGTGCGCTGGCGGTAAGTTAAATTGACGATAAATCACTTTCCCTTCAATAATGTTTGCCATTTCGTCAGTGCTAACAGCTAAACTCATAGTAATATATGGTGATGCAAAGCCATCTATAGCAATCACATCACCCTCATCATTTAAGTCAACTACGTCATAAAGATCAGATTCTTTTGGAAGGAATATTGGATTAAATCTGGTGATTATCTCAATTTCGTCATCGTCAAGAACAATATTAGCGCTAACATCTTCTACGGCATTTTTTAATTCGTTGATGCATTCAATATCAGAAGAAAAATCTTTAGAAGTAATTAAGGCTTGTTCGATATCATTGTTTCGTGAAAATGATTCAGCTAAAAGCCCAACCACAAATTGTGCAGCGGTCTTTTCAAAAAACGCTGTATAGAAACAAGATGTTGATTCAGGTGGCGTGATCATACGTCTGGGCCATTGATTGTCTGATTGTCAAGTTCAGCAGAATCGTCATTTCCTATTAGATTTGTGGTTTGTAATTTGTGTACTCCAAATCTGTGTAGATCTAAAATTGGGAACACATCGACGGCTGAACTTTCTGTAATAAGCAAAGCTCTCTCTCCTTCTATCATTTTAATGACAAGATACCCAGTATCAGCATCTAAATTATAGAGTGGAACCCACTTCGCCCGCTGTCTATCGACTGGCGTATAAACTTTAGTGCGTGAGAGCAAAATGCAAGCAAAGTTAATGACCGAGTATTCGTCAGTCGGCGTGTTTTTGATTGACACTTCCTTAAAGCGAAGTTTCACATCAATGGGAAGAGTCGTGCTGATTTCAGAAAAATCACAATAGAATAGAGACCAATCCCCAAGTTCTTTATGCTTGACGTAATCGATTCCTTCCCAAGCACCAGAATTGGCCCTGGACTCATCGTCAATTGACCTAGTAAGTTCTATAGTGGTGATTGTTGAAGGTGTCGCCTGGGTCACGATAATATCTACCTGGTTTGAAGTACCAGTGATCGTACTAGTGAACGTGACAGTATTTGGTGGAACGGCTGAAGTTGTAGTGCCGTCATAGAGCAGATAATCTGCACCTAAATCCCTCTTAACCCCGTTCAGATAAACTTGTACTTCGTCTGAAGTTGAATACCGAAGGACCTTCTTTGCCTGTCCATCTTCAACTCCATTGATAGAAGTGAATGGCACGCTTTTTCGATAAGTGTATTGGCGATAATCTTTGGCTGTTTGCTGCTCAGTGTCTAGATCAAGCTTGATGGTGCTTAATGATCCTGGAGCAAAACCTAATTGATCGTTTTGTACAGCAATGACGAATTGACGCTTTTTACCAGTGCTGGTATCATAAAGTGCTTCACTTTTTAATGCTGCTGTAGATGTTACAGTCGACCCACGAGGGTACCAGTTTGACGCTCCTGTTGGTGGAGCACTCAGGATGGTCTTGCCATCACTAGTAAATCCTATTGGAGACAGGCGCCCTTCACAACCAAGCGTAATGGTACAACGATCTGGCTTATAGTGAACTGAATCAATTAACTGGTCTTTTTGACGTTCACAGACGCTGCACTTGAGTTTGACGTATTTCTTCAGAATCGCCTCACGATGTAAATAAGTTATGAAAACTATTTACGTCGTGTATTTCACCACTTATTCGGGTACACTTTTGCCTCCATTTTATATTGGCTCTACTTCTGCAGGCAGGATAGCCAAAGGCTATCACGGCTCTGTTACTAGCCTAAAATATGGAGCTCTTTGGAAAAGTGAAATAAAATGTCATCCTGAGCTGTTTCAGACTCGAATTATAAGTGAGCATGAATCTAGAAGTGAAGCACTCTTAGAAGAACAGCGCTTGCATTTGGAATTAGACGTTGTCAATCACCCGCTTTTCATCAATCAGGCAATTGCAGGACTACATCCGCGCAATAGCGGAAAGGGCAGGAAAATGTCTGATAAAACGAAAGATGCCCTTTGCGCGTCGAGACATGGCAGCCATCACTCCGAAGAGACAAAAGCTAAAATGCGAGAATCTCACAAAAATAGACCACCAGTTAGCGATGTAACTCGCGAAAAGCTGAGTGTTGCAGCAAAGAATTCGCATGCCGCTAATCCGCGTTCGCATAGTCAAGAGACTAAAGAGAAGATTCGGGCTTCAGCCAAGTCTCGCCCACCAATTAGTGATGAGACAAGACTAAAAAGATCTGAGTCAATCAAAGAGACACTTAGACGAAAACGGCAAGAGTGATTAATGGCCTTTGAAGAACTGTACGAAACTTTCCCAAGTGCCGTACAAATTCTGTCTGCCCACAGGGTTGGCAGAATGGACATACATCTTTATCCTGGTAACGCCTGAAATTCTATCGTCAAGAAACTCGTTAATCAAGTACGAGACAAAAGCGGGTGCGTCTCGTCCATCACCTAAATCATGATCTAGGCTCATTTCAAGCGGGACGCCATAAGTCTGAACGTACTCGATAGCCGACGCCACAGATCGAGCAACGATCCAGGTTTGATCAGGTGGAGCCCGGAGATCGTCAAGAAAGAGTTTATAAGTCATTTCACGTATTCTTTCCGATAACGTCTGAGCAACACGTCGACATCTTGGCATGCGAATGCGTGTCCATTTTCAAAGTTCGTCACTTTGACACATTGTCCGCCTGGTGTCAAGGTAACAACTGGCAGCAGCTTAAGTTGCTCAAATTTGTTGCACGCTATTACTAGTCCACCTGAAATCAGGCCCACGACAGTTGCAAAGATGAAAAGTTGAATCTGTGAAAGCGTAACGAATCGCATTTGTTAAGACAGAGTCGATTGAATCTCAAACAGTACAGACATAGGAACCCACTTTTTCCAAGTCCCGTTATCTTCATCAGACGGAGTGATCTCCACTAATTCCTGTTCTTTGCCGCCTGGCCCTTTACGCTTTGCGGTTCTACCAGTCAATCGAACTTCCGTATCTGTATAAACATAGGTCTTCATTGTAGTTATGCTTTGCTAATTCGTAAACCACCATTATCGGGATGACAAAAAACGCCTTGACGTGTCGCGTAAAATTTGCGAAGGTTGTACTACAAACACGCCATCTTGCGTGACGCGTACTTTGACGTACACTCCGCTCACCTTATGTGTATTAAAAAAGCCACCTAAAATTCGGGCATAAGTACATGAAAAATCCTCATTCATTCCATTACTTTGTAGTGAATCGGTCTCAGCACCCCACATCTTTTCCATTTCTTCAAGAGAAAGTGAAGGTTGTTCTTCTTGGGCTTCATTCAAATCGTAGGTCATGCTGCAAATACCGCATCAAAGGTTTGACGAACAGTGCGCAGGACGGCAAGCGTCGCACGCGCATCTTCCAGAGCGTTGTGGCCATCGCGCTGCCCTAGACCACCGAGGATGTTGAACACTGCGTCTGACTTGTATTCACCAATGCAGACAAATCCAATGCCACTCGTGTCAATAACAACGTGGTGAAACTTGATCGCGTCTTCAAGGCCGTGATCACGGAAGAGTTGTACGGTGAAGTCGTTGTCAAAAGAGACATTATGCCCGGCAACGAGAATCTTTGAGCCAGGTATCCAGTACTTCAGGATCAGCTCCATCAGATCAGCAAGCGCTTCTTCGCGAGGAACACCATGCTCAGCCAAGTACTCGCGCGACTTACCATGAATCTTTTCGGCGCCTTCAGTCCACTTGTACTTCTTGTCGTCAAAATGCAACTCTCTATACAAAGAGTCAATCTCTTGGAACGTAGTGGTGTCAAAGACGACGGCGCCAAATGTGACGCCCTGGTATTCAATGGAACTATCGCCACCAAAATCTGAACCAGATGTCTCCCAATCAATAAGAAGTCCGTATTTTCCAGGGTGCGCTTTACTGTATCCCTTTTGCCAAGCCATCTATACTTCCTTACTTAATGAAATTAGAAACAATCCAAGCTAAGCCGTACAACACTGTGCTAAAACACGAGTACACGACGGCGCCAGCCAAGAATTTACTACCATGGTTCCATTCTTCAGCAACCGCACCATAGATCCTGGCACCCATCAGAAATTTCAACAAGTTCATACAGGCCTTTTCATTTTAAGGGCGTTTAATTGAGTAGTGAGTTCAATCAAGCGATTTTCTGTTTCTTGAATTTGAACTGCATCGCGATTTAATTTGGCGATAGTCCACTCTTCAGTAGCTTCTTCAACCTTCTGCTGACACTCTGCAATATCAGCTTCAATTTGTTCACGGCGAGACAAGGTCTTCATGCTGGTGCTACCAATTTTAGCAATCCTTCTACTTCGTTCGCGCGGTGTTCAACCGTCATTTGAGTAATGGCGAAACTCTTGTGACCCTTGTACTTTGCCAGATCACAGAATCGTTGAACCTCTTCATATACCCGTTGCACATCTTCCCTCTTAGCACGATGCGGGTCATCTTCAAATTTCACATGATTCATTAGAGGTAGAAGCAATGTTCCAGCGTAACATTTAACTTGAGCTTCTGCGCACTTCCGATAGTATTCATTTACCCAGCGTAGTCCTTCCATTTCTGGAACATCTCCACGGTACATAAGCTTGTATGCCCAAAGCTGAGCATATGCGAATACATCAGCAAATGTGCGTTCAGTTAGGATAAGACCTGGACGTCCGTTTGTACTGAAGCTCAAATCATTTTCAAGCTTCTGATTGTATACTTCATCCTGGAAGGTCACCATGGTACTGAAATTGTCCATAACGCTGTCTAGAGATTTCCACCCAAGTTGCGCTTGAACTGCTCTTGACACTTTAAATTCATCTACCTCATAACCACGAAGCTTCAACTCATTCAGAAGACTTGTTTTGCCACCGCCCTGAGCGCCACTGATTCCGACAATTCTCATAATTTCAACCCTTCCAATGGTTGGAGTTCCTTCAAGTCGCGGAGAAGTTCTTGTCTAGTTAAATGTGACACAGCAAGCTTAATGTCTGAATCTTTGTACTCAGTGAAACTCCACATGTACACTTGGTTCGGGGTCCGATAGATCAACGTGTACGTGCCATTTCTTTCCAAAATGTGAGCATCTTCATTGTGAAGAATGGATTCACTATCTTGATCTGCAATTTTACACGCAAAATCATGAATGAAGTCTTGGATTGTCAGACCACGTTTCAACTTACGAATGCCGGCGCCATGTAGGTCAGACTTGCCGGCTTCAGACTTCGCAGCTGTGACTAGAATAAATTTTCTCATATCAAAATTGTAACGAAAATGATGTTTAAACTCATCCGGATCTTGGGTTCCCCTTACAAAAACGTAAATAAACAGACACAAATATTCAGGTTGTAATATGACTATTTCTTTCAAAAAGTTCATTGAATTCGTAGAGTTTAATGGCGATGTATCTGATGAACAGATTAACGAAATCTTCGGGTTGTTTAGGAACAACCAAAAGATCGATAAGCTGCGCAAAGAACGCGAAAAGCTTAAGGGAATGAGCGCTGCAAAGAAGGCAGAACTTGACCAAGCGCTGAAGGACTTTGCCGCGGGACGTAAAACCGCTGTAACTGATCGTGTTAAGGGCGCTCTTAAAGATGTTGATTGGGATGACGTGCTGGGCGCCGATGATCGCAAATACCTTGCTAAGCGCGACCGTATGACAACTGAATCAAAGGATGACGTTAGTTATGCCTTGAAAATGGTTAAGGCAGCCGGCTTCCCATACAAAGGTAAGACTTTAGACGCGCTGCGAAAAGAACACGCTAAAGAATTGCTAGACAATGAGTATCATGATCAATGGCACATGCGTGTTTCTGATGCGCTTGACATGTCTCGCATGAATAAGGATGCTCTTAAAAAGATTGCCGAAGGATTAACTGAATCAGTGGGAAAAGTTAAGGCGTTCAAGATTGAAATCCCAAAGGGGTTATCTGACAGAGCAATCCATGGCTTCATTGAAGATCAATCAGTTGTCACAATTGAGGATTTTGAGCGCAAAGGAAATGTGGTGTATTTGTACCCACACTTTGAGCATGATTACGATCCACATATGACAGGTGCAATGCAGTCTGCATTCAACCGGTACCTGAATGACAATGGTTTAAATTGATTCTGGATTCACCAGAAACAACCGAGGGACCCTAGGGTCCCTCGGTTGTTATGCGCTTAGTTAGTAGTTAAAAACCCCATTCTGAAGTGTTCCAGATGAACTCTCGCTTGTAGAACAAAGGAAAATCTTTCAAAGCTTCAAAGATTTCATGAATGTTGTGAATCTGCATAAGTTTTCCTTACGTCCAAATACGGTTCATTTGACGGTAATCCAAATTCGCTTGGTCATGGAATTCCATGATCAAAGCCTCTGCAAATTGACGATGCATCTTCAAACATGGCACCGCAGCACTTATGAAGAATTCCAAGAACGGAATAATTGCTTTTTCAATCTTGATGGTCAACGAATTTAACCATTCCAAGAATGGGACAATCTTTCGTTTGTTTGCAGAAATCTTAATGGACATTTTGCTTTGCTGCTTTCGCATGGCGCGTTTTGCCAGATGGTCAACACGCATGTTTAGCACAGACCCTGAGTGTCCCTTAACCCAAGCAATGTGTGAATGTTCCAAGTACTGCATCACAATTTCCAGTGTGCCTTCTGGATATTCGCACAAAACATCGTCCAACGCTGTCTGCAAGCTCGGTGATACGATGAAGTGATCAGACCACGCTTCGACATTGTGGTACCGAACGCCATTTACCGTTGCCATATCGTCAGTATAGAACGATACGTCCTTTGGTGACACTTTTTGCTTATGTGCGTACAAAATCGCTTCCACGAAAGCAAAAGTCTCGTGCCGATGGAATTGGCTTTTATTCAGAACATTGATACTACCAATGATTTCGGTGATGTTTCCATTTTGTACGATCATGCCCCAACCGATGTTACCATTGTTATCAGATGAGCCGTCGCAATGAATAATCATACTGCTACCCGTTCTGTTGTAAATTGATGATTGGGCTTTACAGGAACATGTCCAAAGCAAAGAGCATGAGTGCTCCAGAACTTGATACAGCGCATGAGTTCTTCAGATGAAGAAATTGATGGGTCATCAACTTCACGGTCTGCTGGCAGACCGATGTAGCCAGTAATCAAGCGATAACCTTGTTCCGTTTTGACAATGATCAGTGTGACTTTTGAGCAGGTTCAGGTGAACGCCCGATCACAAATCGTGTCTTCGTTTGTCGACCAACTCGAGATGCAAACACAATTTCATCATCTTCTGTAGTTGGGACGCAAATAGTGCTACCAATCACGCGACCAAAATCCACCGTGGTCTTGATGAAAGTTTCATTCATGACATCGATCTTACCGATTGCCTGAACCACCATCGGCATGTCGGCTTCGTGCAGACGCATGTGCTTCTTCGGAATGAAAACACTGGCGCCATCACGTGAAGTTGCAAATTTCATGGCTTCACCCATTCAGCACCTACATCATCGGCTGCATCGTGATCACGACGGAATTGGATGTCAACCAGTTCACCATCTTCGTACAGGAAGACTTCAAAGCCAGCGGCTGCTTCAGACAAGCATGGCTGTACTTCAAATGTTCGCATCCCTTTGGTAGTTTGTGTCACCGCAGGATCATCCCAGTACGCGGTTTCACAAATCACTTGGGAAACGCAACCATCAAAATCTGCATCAATTTCATCATCTGATGGAAAATTATCAATTGCAATTCCACGAAACCATGTCTTACCTTTTAAGATAGATCTTACCTTATCAGCAACTGCGTTTTGTTTAGTTGACAACATCATGAGTACCAGAAGAGTTGAACGGCGTTCCAAGCGAGCTTGGCTTCAAGAACAATGACTTCAAATGACAATTCAATGATCTTTGTCATACCAGCTCCAGTTCAAGATAACTAGATTCAAAAGACAGCATGAAGGCGTACAACGACATGACTGCAAGTCGTTCTTGGTAATCAGGGTATTGAGAAGACCAGTTCATATCGTTCTCCTTACAAAAATGGGATGGTGGTCTATGATTTGCATCATATCACCATCCCGCAGGATGTACACTACTAATCTGTAACGGTTTCGTTACACGTCCCAATCTTGTGACAGTAACTTATCAGCTTGCGCTCTCCAACCTTTAGCAATCTCACCTTCAGGAATTGGTGGGTTTGCAGCTTCAACAATCGGCGCTCCATAGAACAACGCAGCGACTGGGTCAGGTTGTTTAGTAAGCCAAATATCAACAGTGTCAACGAATGAACGAAGCACGGGTCCTGTGGGGCGACGACCTTCTGGGATCTTAGCGAGTTGTTCTTCTGTCAACATCCGCTCTTCCTTGACACGCCGAGCAAATGTTCCACGTTTGAAGAAAGGAGGGTAGTCGTTAAAGTTCACACCCTTTTCTTTCCACATCAGCTCTTGCATCTCTGATCCACTTCGACCTTGAAGGTACTTGTGCGAGAACATTGATTGAGCTGCCATGCTGATTGCGTTCTTCGTGCAGTCTTGCTGACGCCAAAGAACTGCATGATAAGCTTCTTGAACAGTTGGCACTACGAACGCGCGGCAGTCGAAGTACGGTACTTGATCTGCCTTTTCTGGCAGATGAAAATCAAGTTGCTTGTTGAAGTACGCCGAGCAGAAACCTGCGAGCAATGACTCAAGCTTCTGAAAACGGCCGCTGAACGGAAGTTCAACAGTGGAATCAGGAGTTGTGAGCCACACCAATGTGATTTCGTCAGACTGTACGTACCCGACGTTTGCGTTGAAGCGATCAACGAGAGCCTTCATAGTGTCAACCATGAGGTCAGACAGGCGCTTGTCGTACGGACGTTTCAGTCCTTTGGTGAAGGTATGAAACGCTTTCCCATCCAATCTCGCCACTAGTGGCTGTCCCTTGAACGCTTTTCTAGCAGTAGATGGCTCCTCATAAGCCTTCATGCGGTCGCCAATGGTCGTGCGATCAGTCATAGTCTCGTACTCCGAGTCAGTGAATGTGGCCCTCTCATCAAGGGGCTTCAATAGATGCCTCATCAGCATCACATTGATATTTAATCACGACTAAAGTACGAATGCCTGCTCGGTCCAGGTTGAATGGACAGGTAAGGTTCATTACTTTGGAAATCTTTGTGGGGCAGGGCCAGGACCCCAAGAGTTTGGATCAGGTGGTGTCAGCATTTTTACGCTAAGAACAGCTTTCTGCCCAATCACGTAGTTCATAGCATCTTCAATTGGCTTGTAATGCCAATGGACTGAAGATGGTAGAACTCCATAGGTTAGCTTTGGTTTATCGTTTAGCTTATCGCAGATTTTCTTTGCCTGCGTTTCAGAGTAGAGCTTTGGGTTCTCGGTGTTGGGGTAGAGAGCGCTCGGCATACTTCTACCGGGATTTCCGATAACGATGAACTTTTTCTCTACTTTAGCTTCAAATAATTCTGAGACTTTCATTATCAACCATTCTTAGTGTTGGTGCTATACTTACCGTAAAACTTTCCTTGCAACAGATCAGCAGCCGAGATCTTAATGTTGCTACCACCGCCCTCTGGTATGTAGTATGGATCTGTAATCACAAGCGTCTTACCACGTAACATTACATTTCCTGTGTGGAAATCACTTACTGAAATAACTGCGCTTTGTAGCACATCAAGCACAGTCTCAATAAAGCTTGTCGGTGGCGGCTTAACGAACTCCTTCTCATAAATCCACTCTTGGATTTGAGGAATATCATCTTTCGTGAGCTTGTGAACATTGTGCTTACGTAAGAACAGCATCAGACCCCTGACTTGACCATACGCTTCATGGTCTGTTTCAAGCTCAGCGAGCTTCTCAAGCTTCACTACATGTAGATCAGTATCAAAATCTTGTGGACGCTTGAATGTGAACTTAATCTTCTTGATCCTGCTCTTGACCTTCAAGAGGTGCTCATTATTTGAGTGATCACCAATGTACTCTAGGTACTCCCACCAGCCATCATCGTGCGTCCAGACCTTGTACACATAATCAGCGTCAGTTGGAATAACAACAAAAGCAAAGCTACCATTCCGGACCTTGATTTTGCCGTCACGAACAAGCCCATTCAAGAACGCGGTGATGGTGTCACCTGTGTATTTCTTAATGCCAACCAACTCTTGCAAAATCATTTTATGAACCTGTTAACTTGACGAAGAGTAGTGAACGCTTTAGCGATTTCTTGATGATCAATATCGACATCAATCTGTTTTCTACGAAGAAATGTAGCGAGAGAAAACATGTGAATCGAGAACTCATTCAACACATGTACTTCAAACCCTTCTTGCGAGAGTTCTGGTGTCTTATCACGTGACCAATCATCCAACCTATTCGCTACATGAAGTGGTGCAACACCAAGCTCTTGAATTGATGGTTGTAAATCCTTCAGATCAAATTCTTCTGAAGGTGTCATCGAACTGCTCTCAACGTACCTCTTCAAATAGAAGTCGTACTCATCTAAGAGCTTGGTTAGTGCTTTATCAAGTAAAACCGCCGCATCAGCGGCGTTTTTAATAAGCGCAAGGCGGGTCTCTACATGCATCAATAGGCTCCTTTATAAAGCCTATTTAGATCACAAGAGTTTAGAAGATCACATCATCATTAGGGTCTAGATCATAGCCGCCGTCTAAAGAACCAAAATGCGTGTCAGGATCAGTGTCGATCACGATTTCATTAAACCTAAAAACACCATCCTCAACACTAACCTCTAAACCATGGGGCGCATTCATAACTGCACCCAAACTTTCACGTTCAGGGTTTTCAACCAAATCGATAGGAACTGCGCCGAGAACCCCAGAATCAACGGGATATTTGTTCCCGTTCTGATCTTCATATTCACCATCACCGTTCGCGGTATGCGCGGCCCACACTAAACTAGCATTAACTTCAAAAGGAGCGCTGTTGAAGTTATTCACCGCTACAATTTCATCCCAACTGCGATTATTGAATATGTAGCTTATGTCGCCAATAAAGTATTTTCCAGATGGAAGCGTGTAAAAAGACATGAAAATTACCCCTTTGTCACACCTTCATGATAAAACCGGCCAGTTGAAACCAATAAAATGCGCCGCCACAACCCATGCCAAAGAAAAACATCTTGATCACAAAGTTCAGCCAATTAGATTTGGACCAAATAAAAACAGCAGGAAGAACACGAAGGTGGCGATGGCGATGAATTCTGTCATGTGAGTATCCTATTAGATGAAAAGTTTGATGTGAACCGGCGACGCCAGGCGTCGCCTCATTTGCGCTTCCGCTCATTTGTTCCTAACTATTTGCCATACTGTAGAGACCCAGACGCTTCCAAGAATCTGGTTTTGCAGCTCGAGCCTTGACCACGTTTACCAAAGACCGTAGATTCAATTGCTGCACCAGCGGATGATACGCATGTTCTGCAACAAACTGCAAGGCTTCCAGTTTGTGTGATTGCTCAAATTCAGGCAAGAACTCATCAGAGCGAACGATTGTCTCCATACGTTCGATGATTTCGGCCCGGGTCATACCAACGTCTGCGCACATGGCACGAGACCGAAGAGCCTGTGGAATCTTGCTCATTGGCAGGTTCGAGATGAAGATCACGCCACCAGTGAATTCGAATGACCGAGGCAAATCATCATCACCACCCCAACCACCTTCGGAATTCCAGGTCACCCAGCGAGTTTCGTACGAGTCCAAAGCAGCTTTCAGCAAGTTCACCGCAGTGGGGTCCTTCAGAACGCTGTCGCAATCATCAAACACAATGATTTGATTTCGATTTTCATACAGCGTGCGGAACAGGCCTTTAGGAGTGCTATACCCCTTGACCACCACGTATCCACGAGCGAACATCTTGGCACCAATTTCCATTGACGCGATGTCCTTCAAACCACTTGTCAGCAACTGACGCATCACAGTGAACGACTTGCCAAGACCACCTTCACCAGTCACCAGAGTAGATGCCAGTTGACCTTGAGCTACCATGTCAACATAATCTTCCATCATTTGGAAGCGTTCACCGATGCTGAACTCTTTTTCAATCGTTTGAGTTTCAACAACTTCACCACCTTCAACAGTGACTTCATCGTCAAACGTGATCTGTGTGACGTTCAACTTCTTAGCTTTTTGACTCAGACCGCCTTCAATCACGCGACGCAGATAATCAGGACCGCCAACGCGATCACGATTGCTTGCCAAAACAACTTTGACACCAGCGTTATCGAAAACAGCTTCCCAACGATCAAGTTGGTTGTTAAAGATGCCTTTGCAGATTTTCATTTTGAAGTTTTCGTATGGTTAAGCGGTAAGTGAAACTATACCACGAAAATCTCGAGAAAGACACGATTTTTGCACGAAAAAGTGTAACAGTCTGTAACCTGATCTTAAAAATTGTAACGATGACAAAAGCGTGGGGGCTAAAATATCACCTGTTAGCCGTCCAACACAGTGAGGACGGCAATGAAAAAGAAAGTTTTAGATTTACCTGTTTGTCTTGATGAAGTCGCCGCTTCTTGGCGGTCATATATCGAAAACAACGTAGAGATAATCACAACGAGTGATTTATCAAAACATTCTATAGACACGCATAGTGTCTATAGAATGAAAATCACCTTCATAAAACCTGAAGGTGACAAGGTTATGTGGTACGCTGGGATGACTGGTAATCCTAAGGCTAGGGTGTCTCAGCATAAATCTGAGCTTAAGAACTGTAAGACCACGACTTTTACCGGTAAGAGCGTGTTGTACTCAAAAGAGTATTTCGAAAATGTACAACAAGTTCTTATCGACTTTGAAGTCGTTCATAGCGGGCTAACAGCTGCAGAAGCCAAAGCCGGAGAGACAATTCTCTCCGAAACCTTAGCTATGCTTTTCGGGAAAGAGTCTGTTCTTACTAGCCCAAAGAAGAAACTCAAATGATCAGCTTTGAGATGCGTTCGTACAAATAAGTGTCGATCGCATCTTTTAACCCTTCGTCTAATGCGTCAACCTCAAATACGTATTCCAGTTTTTGTGTATTTGGATTATTTCGTACTGAACATGAATGTCGGACCAAATCAATCAATGATTTGTTCACTTCTGTTTGATGACCTTGTGACGAATTAGAGAGATCAATAAGCGCGCTACGCAGCTTGTCATTCTCATGTTCAAGAATTGAATTAGAAATGGTGTGTGCGGTAAGATCTCCTATCAGCCTTCCATTTTCACGTTCACGTTCTTCAAGCTCTAAAGCTACTTCAACGGCAGAACTTCCTATTTCATTTAGGAGAATTTCTTCGTCATTTGGAAAATCTTGATGGTTTTTGTCTAAGACATCTCTCAAAAAATAGAGGATGTCAAATAGCTTTGTAAGTCTAATGTCAAGATCTGGCTCACGCGATGAAATGACACGACGTGTGTTCATTCTTGCTCCTCATAGTCGTCGTTTTCTTCGTCATCACTGCAAACCCATCCAACAGAAAGCGGCATAGGCTTATCAAGAAGTGACGTCAAAGTTGCAACTTCTTCTTTTGTAAGATCGGCTGGATCAACTGGTCCGAATCGTTCCAAAAACACTTCGGCTTCATTGAGACCACCAAATACTTGCCCAGAATCAGTCTTACCACGATATTGAATCTGTTGACGGGTCGATTTGACGACAACAGCATATTCATTTAGATCATTGTGCAAATATACTTGCCCAACAACAATAATCGGGGTGCGCTTCATAAAGTTATGTCTCCAACTAATAGGGTTGAGGCCATTTTAAAATGAACCCCAACCAATAGTACAACCCGTATTTTGGGTTAAGAGAACAAACTCAACCCGGCAGCGTTTCCAAGCTCATCACTAGCAGTATATGCAAGTGGAGTTGGAAATACTCTAGTTGAACCCGCGTACAATTCGTCGTCTGTAATAACGTTCCATGTAGTAAACACGGTTCCAGTAGTCGCACCGCCAGCTAGAATATCGATGTAAACACGAATAATCCGTGGGTGCTCCGACCCTAAATCATTTACAAGTTGAGCACGTAAAGTCAGAGTCGCTCCACCTACGGTAGCAGTTGCTAAGGTCTGTGAAACTGTTGTTAAACTACCCACTCCAATAGATCCAGGCACCTGAGAAAGGCCAGGTGTGACCGAATTATTCATCACGTAAACAGCATCTTGGGTGATACGGAATCGACCAAACTGACTGCATAAGTTTGACAAATTCGTATCAGCTGTTGTTGGTGATGCACTAGGCTGAGTGCGCACCAAAAGTTCAATTGCTTGGCCAGCGTAAAAGAAACGTTGTAAATCAGTATCAAGATTACTGAAGTTGAATTGCAAACCATGCGTCACAGTAGTCGCAAAAGAAGAACCTGCGGCGCTGGCAGAAAAAGCAGCGTGCTGATGAACTGCCACATTTGGATCAAACGTGGTATTAGTTCCAGAAGTTCCCTGGATTCCCTTTAACATGTACTTGTTAGCTATCGCAGCTTGTAATACGTTGATAGTCTCTTGATACAGGCGTGCAAGTGTAATTGATCCAACACGTGCGTTCGCTTTGCGTCTGTTAGATGGATGTTGAACATTGTTGGATGGGAAATTCAGCAAGACACTCGGCGCAGGCCTACCATCTAATACGAATGGTAAATCACTGACGTCAGAGACTGCGTCTGGTAACTCTAGACGATTCACGGCATATTTTACTGCCGCTAAAAGCTTATCCCAATCTTGAGAGTTCGGCTGAACGCGCAACTCACCAAGTAATGTTGAATCTGAAAGAGTGTTCGCATCTTGCGGTAGGGTGCTTGCCCACTTACTACGCAAGCTTGCATCCAGTGTATTGAACTCTGTAAGATACGAGATTGAGCGACCAAATGCTCCACACCCACCAAGCCCAAATGTATCTCCAATCAATTGCCCTAACAAATTAACCATGTAGTCGTATTCTTCACGGCCAGCTGCGAAAATCGTTTCAGGGTACACCTGATCCCAACCACCAATAGCACCAGCAGTCTTCGTCAGTGGAACTTGGTTGATAGATTTTAGATCACGTGCTTCAGACCACATTGTGGCTGATGTAATTCCTGGTGATGTTTGATCATCTTGTTCTGCAACCGTCAGTAAGCCAATAACATACATTCCAGTAACAGGTGTAAAAGAGATCCATGTACCGTTGTTGTCGTACTGGAACGTTCCATCTGTTAATTGACGAACAGAAAAGAAAGTATTTGGACCAAATACTAAAGTTTGAGGTACTGTGCGATCCCAAACGATAAATCCATTGGTGACTGGGTGTGAAGTCGCAAGTTGTCCGCGGGGCACTACCGTTGTGACGCTGTTGATTAAAATTGTCCCATCAACATCTGCCGGCACTCCACTAGAAAAACCGCAAATGTACAACTCACTGTAATTCTGATTTGACCAGTCGGCGTAATTCAGTTTTGCAAACAGCGAGGTAGAAGTTGATGGATAGTAGTTGAAGTCATTCTCATCCCAGTCAACTTGAGGATAGCGACCGAGACCTGTGTATACGTACTGAAAGCCAGATGCGCTTCCATCACGTTGGAACCATTGGTCTCCAAGGACTGCTGGAGTTGGAGACGGTTCACCTATATCTGTGACTTGAACGCCGTTTAATGAACGCCACACAGTGCTTGATGGCGGTGTGGAAATACAAACCTTTAGCGTACCTTCGCTTGTGTCAAACCATGTCTGGCCAACAGTAGGATAGTCTGGAACTGTCGGTCCTGCAAAATTTTCAAGAAGACGCATTTGGTTTTCTTGTTGAATTTTGCCGTAGTTTGCTGCGCCCTTACCGGTAAAACGCAATGAAGATGCATTAGAAACCACTGAACCAGAAGGAACCGTAATTGGTGCTTGTTTCTGGGAATATGGAAGAGAAGGGTCTCTCCAAAAAAGACTGTACGTCATGTTGAATCTCCCGTCGACTGGTGTTTTGCAAATTTCTTGTCAGGTCGACTGTCTTTGACAAGATCACTTATTTAGTCATGACGAGCCTCTTGGGTCGTTCATTTTGTGCGCAATTAATACTTCTACCTTTTGTAATGCCGCATTTAATGGATTCAAATACATAGGCTTCCCCCTAGCCATATAGATCTTGTCAAGAAGCATGTTCTTGACTTCCAACAATTGCGACATGCTCATGGTGCTCCAAGTTTCTGGCGATGGTATTTCGGCTCTTGGTGTGTCAACCCAATAATCAGACATTTTATTCTCCAATAGATGGTACAAAGATACTTATAGCCGGTAGCCGATGGCTAAATAAGTCATCGCAAATATGAAAGCCGAATGGTTATGTCGCTATCTCTGATCAAACAAGTCGTATTTGAAAACGAAGTATGCTTTGGAGCTCCAAAGCATTCAACGCAGCTCGTTGATTTGACTCTGAAAGAAATTGTCGATGCTGGTAAGGTGACAAATCCGTATCAACTTTTTGTATTAGGTCATTTATCTCAGTTTTTTAAGAACGGGCTGAAGTCTGTTGACCTTCATCTAGAAAATCCAATTTCATTTAACACCGACGCAACGTCAACTAAGGTGAAGGACGCAATGTCTTCTCTCTCCGACGCAGAGCATGTTAAATTAGCTTCATACTTACTTGATTGCATCGCCGCTGGTGAATGCATGGTTTACGACAAAGATATGGATCTTCAGTCGTGGATTCATTTTGTCTTGCAAAAGCAAGCGTGAAACAATCAAGTGTCTTCTCTCCAATGTTGTTCTTGAACGGCATTGTTCTTGAGTGCATCAAGGGCGATTTCCTACTTAAGGCGTCTTGCCATTGCGCGGCGCAGCACATAACAAACGCCCCTCTGATGCTAAACGGTGGGGAGGTAAACTCCCCGTAATGCAACAACACCCAGTCCTGTAGGAGGATTCAATGGGTCGTAAGCTCGCCAATACTCGTCAAAAATACCCACAACCAATCAAAGAAGAAGGAAGCAAAGTTATTCGTCTAAAATTCTCACCACAACCAAAGAGCACTGCGCAAGCGTTGTATCTTGAATCGCTACGTGAGGCTGATCTCACGATTGGAACGGGTCCTGCCGGTTCAGGCAAATCCTTTTTGGCGATGGCCGTCGCTGTAGAGCAACTTCTTTCAAATGAAGTCTCTAAAATCGTGCTGACACGCCCAGTCTGCGAAGCTGGTGAAAACCTTGGCTTCTTGCCTGGTACTTTTGAAGAGAAGATCAGTCCATATCTTCGCCCACTCCTTGATGCTCTTGAAGAACTTGTTGGCGTTACTATGGCCAAAAAGCTTCTTGAATCTGGCAAGGTAGAGTTCGCTCCACTCGCTTACATGCGAGGCCGAACATTCAACAACTGCTTCGTCATTCTCGATGAAGCCCAAAATACTACACCGACACAGATGAAGTTGTTTGTTACCCGAGCTGGTAACTACAGTACTTTTGTAGTGAACGGCGACCCATCTCAATGTGACCTTGAGTCGCGTGATTTGGCAGATTTTGGCGGTGAGAACGGACTGGAATGGTTGACACGTCGCATTCGTGGTCGCACAAATAAAGTGAACGTTATCGAATTCGGACACCGTGATATTCAACGTTCTGAACTTGTTGCTGAACTGCTTACGTTCTTGGATGCTCCTGACGATCGTAAAACATATCGTCGTAACACCTGATGGTGGCCGGTTCACTTGAACCGGTTTTATGTAGAGCACAAAACAAACGAGGGCCAAATGGCCCTCGTATCATTTCTGATGGTCTATTGACCTTGAGCTTGAACTTCATCAAGAATATCTCGAATTGCTTGTTTACGCGTTTCCAGATCATTCAAATCTGCATTGATTTTGCACAGCGCTCGATTTAACAGTGAAATATCAAGCTCGATCAAAGACAGTTGCCTCGCAGAATCCATAAAGACCCATTCATTGTTAGCGTTACGGCTAACAAAGATACCGCGATTTTGCGACTGTATTTTTTTGGTTTGCGCAAACTTAACGTTTGCTTTTGCGCGAGGTAAATGAAACTCTAATGCAACGTACCCGCGCTCCCAACCATGTTCTGGCGTACACACTACTTTACATGGCTGCCATGTGATGTCCTTTGAGTTTGCATATGCTCTGGCCATATACCATTTATCAGGAACAATGTCGAGCAATCGGATAGGCTGTTGTTTCATTTATCCTCCTTAGATGACGCAAGTTACCCATGAATCATGGAACATCCAACCATTCGACCCATCAGTTGCTTCGAATATATGAGTACACCCATGAGGACGTCGAGTGACCAATAAGGCTTTACCAATTATCGCATCCATATCATCACGCCAGAATGGCGCTTCATTCTTGACCGGACGCTGAACAATCACTCGCATTCCTGGTACGATTGTTGGAGTTTGGACTTGCGGAGTAATTGGCGTGAGACCTTGAGCCGTCCTTGGTTCCTTTTCTTTAGCCTCGGCGATCAAACGAGCGCGAAGATGAGGCTTGACCCATGGTTTGATTTCCATATTACTCTCCAACGCGTGTGTTTAGTAATTTGGCCTTTAGACCTTGCAAGTACTTCACATCATTCTGATATGCTTCTTGCAACTGATCATCTTTTTGTACAATTGCTTTTCTAAGCTGATTGCTCGACATCAGTATGCGTGTGTTGATACACTCAAACAGATTTTCTGCATCAGCGTCTTCAAGGGTGAATTCAAATTTCACGGCCATGACAAAACTCCGTAAGTGTTGATATAAATCATAACACTTACGGAGTTTTTGTACACTACAAATCTGTAACTAGTGTTACGTCCAGAGTCTGCCTCTATGTTTTATGGCGTAACAGAGCATTTCTGTCATACGTTCTTCATAATCTTTTTCTGCCTGTATTGCATCTTCAAAATTACCGGTAGTACGAAACACTGCAATGAAAACGTCCTTGGCATCAACTGGCTGGGTAGTGAAAACGATGAACCATTCAGCAATATCCAGAAGCTTGCTCCATACTTCATGGTCTTCTGCGTCAAATTCAGCAAGATCTAGAAGTTCACGGTGTCTAGCAATAGTTAGCGTTTTATCATCTTCATAGGGCGTTCCAGATGCAAGATGAAATGGTTGTTGTTGATTGAAAAAATTAACAAGCAGCTGGAACACTGCTGTTTCCATTAGGACATCAGTTTCTTGCCACTTCTTACTCAGCGATGGCAGCTTAATGACATTATGCGGAAATAGGAAGTCTCTGACAGAATAAACCCAATCCGGAATGCCAATTGGAATATTATGCAAGTGAAATTTTACCATTTTAGTTTCTTTACTAACACAAAATGTTCATGCATTTCCGATTTGAATTCGGCGCATGTTTGATAAAGGCCATGATCACAAGATGGATCTGCTTCGAACAACAAGTAAGATGTGTGCCTGAAGCCAACGGCTTGCAAAGATAGGCTTCTCAGCCATAGTAAGTAACCGTGGCTGATTATTGACCGTCGACTTCACGCAATCACCTCCAAGCCCCAGTCATTTTCGAGATAGTGCTTCTCATAGTACTCCATATATTTGATCTCCTGACCACGAAATGCGCGCATGATCAGCCCAAATAGATTGTGATCCTTCCACTTGAGAGCCATTTGTTTGGCATCTAAACCACCATCTTTACCCATAGCAACCACACCATTGACCTCGTCTTCAGTTGCCTGAATCTTAGCCTTGATCTTTCGTTCCACGATCAAGATCGGCTCAATGTCACGCCCGACCATGCGGAATGCCGCCTTCAAGTCATCAGACTGATCAGCACAAACTGTGCGCGCCACATCACGCCAACGTGTGAACGTCACGGAATGGTGTAGATCGCAGTACCACTTGGTCTTAATCTTGAACATCTCGCCAGATGCAAGTTGCACAACCCAGCCCTCGATGCCTTCTACTGTTTTGGCAGCATGCTCAAAGCGCTTCCAATCCACAAAGCTGAAGCCGCCATCAGGCCATCGCAAACCACCAGACTTGAACTCATTAATGATGTTTGGCGCAATTGGAAATGGGCACGACAAGGACTGCAACTCGCGATCAGATAGGTAATGGCCCGTGATGTTCTCACGAACATGCAGCAGTGTAAGCTCGTCCTTCTCATATCGAACTACGATCGGGTACTTCGGCGAAGTGACCTCAAAGGTCGGTGTGAATCCGTCCAACAGAAGCTTCTTAACCCAATTATAGCGGTCATTAGACTGATAAATCAACTCATCAGCCAACGCTGCTTCTTTAGTTTCAAAAGACTTCTTGGTCTTACAGCGAATAGCGCCGTTCACTAGAACAGGCGTCACCATGGAACCATCACGCTTCTCCATGACACGAACCACTTGCGTCCAGTCAATGTTCTCCGGCAGCGTTTCATCACGCTCACCGACGTTGAAGAACTTTGTCAGACACCGAGCAGCAATTGTTTTATCAGGGTGAAACGTAATTCCGCGACATTCGCGAGCATATTCTTCCTTGTCCCCAGTAAAAGTTTCCTCGTCCTGGACCATGTAACAGACCACTATCATCCCGTTTGTTTCGGTTTTAACACGAATTTGCGTATTTCCTTCAATATGAGGAAGCAGATCGTCGAGGGTGTTGATGGTTGGAAACATGGAATGACCTTCATAAGTTCTTTAAATAGATTATACATCAATTCTTCAATCATCTATGAAATCTTCAAACTGTTACAACTACGTTTACCTAGACCTTTCTGCGCCCTCCAAGATTGAAGCCCCAGGTATTTGTTTTCTCTTTAAGCCTCTTTATATTGGCAAGGGGAAAAATAATAGGTGTCTCCATGGTAAGATCGCTCTTGAGGAAGGTAAACAAATTTTGACAAATCGTCTCCTTTACGTAGAGTTGAAGCGCCTTCAGAGAAGGGGCTTCGATCCTGAAATTTTGAAATTCAATGATGACGTATCGAGCCACAATGCCCTTGATCTTGAAAGGGACCTAATAGATGCTCTTGGTAGAAAAGGAATTGAAGACGGAGGAATCTTATGCAACCGTGCATTAGGCGGGGAGATTCCTGATACCACGGGTCTGCCATCACCAATCAAGGGCCGCAAAATGCAGGACATACTATCTCCAGAACGCTATGAGGCGTTTATAACTGCATGCTCAAAGCCGAAAGCTGCCGAGACTAAGGAGAAAATGGTTCAAACTCGTAAGAAGAATGGATCTTATACCACAGGGAGTGCACATCCTCGCGCCAGAACTTTCTTCTTGATTTCTCCAACTAAGGAACGATTTGAAATCACGGGTGGACTTAAAAAGTTCTGTGAAGCCAAGAATCTGAGTTGGCAGATGCTGTTTAGCAATCAAAACGCCGGTGTCATTCAACTTGATCGTTCAAAGCACAAAAATCTAAAGCGGCTAAGTGAGAGATTTTGGAACACCCTTGGATGGGAATGCATTGCACCTTGAATGCAGTCGAGGGACCCTAAAGTCCCTCGCTATCTGTCAACTAATGCCTGTATTCTCGTGCGTCAGAAGAACTTCATTCCAACGGTGAATACAATGTTCAATACAAAAGATAAAGCTAATGCAATTCGCAATTGCTTAATCTGACGATCTTGCTTTGCGTCAATTGCATGTAAATCTGACTTTGATACTGCGTTGTCACTTAAGATCTTCATATTCAGTTCACTTAAAAATGATTTCACCTTTGGTTAAGGTGAGTGGAATAGACACAACATGTTCAACTGCAATTGTTGGGCGTTGCACAGCTGCGGACGGAACTTCACGATCTGCGGCCTCGTTAGCGATGTCCGCGATTTTAATTTTAGATTCAGAAACTTTTGCGCTCGCGCTTGTCTTATGAGGTTTTAATTTTTCTACAGGTTGCTGCACAACTTTTTCTAAGCGAGTGAGTTTTTTCTGCTTTATATTTTTCGATACTTGTTTATTTTCAACAACTGAATCTATGTTCTTAATTTGTTCAAATGAAGTTTTGTTAACATCAGGAACAGGTTCAGCGGTTTTTTGAACTTCGATTGTTTTTTGAACAACATTCACAGACGTTTGAATTGGTGTAAAAATTCTACCATTCAGCAGCACTTCAATTTTGAATGGATGAGATCCCTCTCCAAGGCTGGATGGGAGATCCATTAACGATTCATACTTTCCGTTTTGCAGTTCTTTAGCGGCAAAGGTTAATGCTGGCGATTCGCCAATAACACACCTTACAGTTGGATCTGAAGACGTGCCTTGAATATTCACCGTGAAAGTTACTCTGTTGGAGGTGTTAAGTGTCAACATACTATTCGTTGAATTTTATCGCAGAAATATTTACGCTAACCTCTGCACCTGCAAATTCAAGGTCGGTAACATAAACAAGATCAAGACGCCCATCAATATCCTGTTGAGAGCTCCCTAATAACCCATTAAACTCCGCCGTGACGACAATTTTGTCTAACTCGATTGGCGTAATAGTCGGCTGCTCCCACCGCTCATCGCGTCTGACAGCTGGAATTGGGTATTTTACGTGCGCAGGATTTCCGCTCTTACGTGAAACAGGAATAGGTGGATGAAGTTCAGCAATTAAACGATTAAGCACGATCTGACGCCGATTGCCGCAAAAGGCATCTAGTGACGTATTAGAAATCGTACAGTAATTGATTGACACTTAGTATCTTTCTACAGCGCTAAACAAGCTGTTCGGCGTAAAACGCCAACCGTCCTTCATTCCAAGAGAATCAGCGAGCGCTTCACTACAGAAATATCGATTTTTCTTGCCTGAAATAATTCTGATTAAAAACCCAACCAGTCCAAGAACATCATATTTGCAGCCAAGATGCGATTCAAACCAGTGTTTTGCAAAAGCTTCGTCTGCGTCAATCTCGATTATGTCCCATTTCTTTGGATCTAAATCAATTACTTTCTTGCGGACACCGCCGTCCATAAATGAACTAGAGTAGCATACGTAAGTATTTCCACTTACGTGTTCTGAAAGCAGTTCACAGTGGCTGTACGGCCCACGATCCCACCAAGAAACTAGCCTGTTGAATAAGTGGTCTTTCGCCTTGTAAAATGCAACTTTCATGACTACTCCCTAGAAGTTGTTACGCTGGTGGCGCTTGATTTGCAAGAATTTGAGCTGCGCGGCCAGGGCTAATCAATCCAAGCTGTTCAAGCATATTTAGACCGGCGGCGACATCTGGGTTTGCGGTTAAATAAACCTCACCGGATAAGTTTAAGTCATTCGTCATTGTCACGATCATTGAGCGGTACTGTGCCGGAATTGCTGTATTATTTGGCGCATTATCAATCGCAACACGTTCATTCAGCGTGAACAACTTACGGAACTGATACTTAGTAAGCACAATTCCATTCTCTGTTGTGGATGGATTCGCGGCCATCCATGCATCAAGGGTTTCTTTAGACGGAAGTGCTGCGCCACCATCCCAAATAATATCCTCATAAACTGAACCGTTGCCAGGAGCATGGCATTGAACCAGTGGAAAACCAATACTGATAGCTTCAAGATAAGTCATTTTATTGAACCTCTGCAATTATAAAGTCTGAAACATACGCGCCACCAAGTGTTGCAGCAGCAGTTTGATTCACATACGCGGTTCCAGCACCGTTAGTACCAGTTCTTGCACTGAAAGTAATAGTAGCCGTAGAGCCTGGTGAATACACAATACTTATGTTTTGGCTGACAGATGATACTGGTGTTGAAAAAGCTGAAGAGCCTATTGCAACACTATTAGAGCCAATATTAGTTGTACCGGCAAATACTGACGTAGTAAAAGTTCTAGCGACAGTTCCGTGCGCTAATGTTAGCATGAACTGGATAATAATTCGTGATGTGCTAGATAATGGCGTAAAGGATTGACTCCAAATTTCAAATCCTTCAGTATTTGTTGGGATGGTGTTGTCAAGAGGAACTTGTGTGTTACCAGATACTGCTGGAATAGTTCCTGTTACTACTTGCAAAACGGTTCCTGGAACCACCCAATTACTACCATTATAGGTTTCCATTGCGCTAGTTGTGGAATTGACGCGTATATCACCTAGCGCTGGTAATCCACCACCGGCACCACCACGTTCAGCTGTAGTTCCAACTGGTATTCTAAAAGCTGCAGCACCAGGAATAATTGGATTATCTGCGATCCCAATCACGAGCTCACCAGTACCATTAACGTGTGATGTCGAAATCTGATTAGTTACGCCAGTGCCAGTAACTATAATTTCATTCCCGTTTACATCTGGGAAATCTAAAAAACTAATTTTACCAAGGTGTGTTGACATTTATTGCACCTGTCTAAGATTGGTACTGGCAACAGCGCCAGTATATGAATAAGTAATAGGTGTTGTTCCTGCACCTGAAGAAGTTAAGTTTGCTGAATTCCCTGATAAATCAACAACAGATGTTACAGTAGACCCATCAGCTCCTTCATCAAATTCGTAAGCAGCTAGAATGCCGTTATAAATCCCGTGTGACAGTCCCTTACAACTTGCCATGGTTAAAATTTCATTTGCGTCAAGCACGCGATTGTAAAAAGCATATGAGTCGACCTTGTGGGTATTGGTCTCATTAGCTAAACCAGTAGGATATCCATTGATATAAATCTGGTTCAACTGTGCAGATATCACCGCAGCAGTACTGGTATTTATCAGCACTCCGTTCACGTATAATGAATGTGTAGTTCCATTGTAAGTATATGCCACATGATACCACACATTAGTTTGCAATGTAATAAGAGCATTTGTGGAAACCAAAATACCACCACCCCACGTCCACGCAACTAAATTACCAGCTCGTGCGCCCAGCTGCACCGCAGCAGCTGGGGTGCTTGGACCATATACACCCACCATACTAACTGTTGTTGCCCAGGTCGAAGCATTCACCCATGCTGTGATTGACATAGGTGAAGTTGTTGCTGGAAGCACTGAAGTAGTGACATTCAAATGGATATCGCCAACGGCGCATTGGATAGCCATTAGCTAATCTCCACAGTCATTTCAGCTAACAAGAAGTTTGCCGGCAAATTACTTGCAACACCAGTATTTCGCGTAAACTCAATTTGGTACGTGTTTCCTGCTGTTAAGCCAAGCACTGCCAAAGTTGTACTAATGGTGTAATATTGGTAGAACGCATTTGCAGGCACTGTCTGTGACGCTAAGTTCTGTGCAGCTGACCAAGCGCCAATTGCCGCGTTATTAGGAACAAGGCGCGCGTAAATGCGTGGCTGATACTGTGATGCAGAACCCTGAGCAACTTGTGACCGGCCACGCAATTTAAATGATATCGTTGTCGCCCCAGAAGGCACAGATAGTAAGAACCCAACACCTTGCTCTGCGGTGTTGCTAAATTGACGAACCGTCAATGACAGATTAGAAGGATCTGCAATTGCCGGTGCCAGCGCGTTAATCGCCCAATCTGAACTATTTGGCGAATCTAATGATCCAGCAAAGAACGTAAACCGTGAGCCAACTGAAATATTTGTTGTGCCGCCACCTGCATCAACAACGTTCACCGCGGATCCAGTAAAGTTCAAGCGAGAAGCAGCAGTACTGACATTCACGCTGTCCTTCGCTGTGGTGACGGTGCCGGCAGACATAGTGCCTGCGTTGATAGCTAAACCATTAGCTACCACCACAATGCGAAGAGTGCGTGTATTTCCAATTACTGTAACACGGACAGTATTCGTGTTTGTGAGTATGATGGAATCTGCGCCAACCACGGAGTTATCGTTTGTGTCATATAATGTAATGACTACGTTGTTGGTTCCGAGATTGTGAGCAAAATCTGCATAGTACCGTGACCCTGTCACGAGTGTCCATGTTGACAACAATCCTGTTGCAGAGCTTGCATTTCCTTGTAGGTTAATTGTTGGATTGCCAGCCACCCCATCGGCATTTGAAATTGTGAGACCGCTACCGACTCCGATTGAGCGCTGCACCCATGTGTCAGCAGCTGTTCGCACAGCAAAACCTGTACCGGATAACCCTTCAAGGGCTGCTAAGTCATTTGATAAAGCAAATGTAGGGTTGCCAGCAACCCCAGCCGGGTTCGTGATTGTGAAACCGGCAGCAGGAGCCGTCAATGAGCGAGTTGCAGATGTTCCAGATCCTGTGATTGCATATAAACCAGTACTTGCAGTATTAGCTAATGCCGTAAGATCTGAATCAAGTGGTTGGGCATCAGTAATACCATATCCAGCAAGTGTCGTTGGGTTCTGACCGCTGGTCACACGTCCTTCAGGATTGACTGTGACTTTTGTATACGTGCCCCCGCTAACACCTGTTTCAGATAGCTTAGCATCAGTAACTGCTCGGTCCTTAATGTCATTAGTTTCGACACCTTGATCGAGAATCTGTTGTCCTGGGATTTGCGTACGCACGTTTATTTGCCTTTATGTTTTATGAGAAAGGTAGGGCCGAAGCCCTACCAAATTTCAATTACTTGAAGTAAGAAACGCGGACTTTGTCCGAAGCTTGTAACGTCCAAGTGAAAGTAATTACACCACCAGAGATAGTGTAGTCATTACCTGCTCCAGCATCCATCAACAGACCGTTCACGTAAACATGTTCCGTGCCATTTTTTGGAGTATTTGCCAAAGTATATGAGATGTTATCTGAAGTAGATGGAACTTCACGTGTGACAACATCAGCAACCTTGACAACAACATCAGCGTCGATAGTCACAACGCCAGCGCTGTTCATTGTAGCATCACCAGACATTGCAACTTGTGCGTTGCCTGAAGCAGTACCAATGATGAACTTCGCAGTGTCAAGAGTTTGAATCTTGGCAAGCGTTACGGCAGCATCCGCAATCTTTGCTGTAGAAACAGCATTATTGGAGATTGTGATGGCTCCGCCGGCAGCAACAGTAGCGTCACCCGTCATTGTGACGTACGTTGGAACTCCAGAACCGTCGGCAACGATGATTTGACCTGAAGCACCAGATGCCAGCTTAGACAGATCGATCGTACCTGTGGCAATCTTGCTGTTGGTAACTGCGCCGTTTGCAATGGTGAAGACACCTGCGTTGGTCATAGTTACGTCGCCAGACACGATTTGTGCTGTAGCAACGTTAGAACTATTACCAATCAAGATCTTACCATCGGCAAGATCAGCCAACTTGAGACCATTAGAAGTAATAGCAAGAGTGCTACCATCCAATGTCAAAGCAATGTCATTTGCATTAACGACAATACCGCCATTAGCAGATACTACATCGATTGTATTACCAGACTTTGTCAGACCTGCGCCAGCTTGGATAACGCCGGCCTGCGAGAACTGCGCAAAAGCTAGGTTCGTTGTGCCAAGAACGATCGGATTTTCAGTTGTCAGAACCCAACCAGTACCGGCAAATGTCGTACCTTCTTCAATGAAGGTGAACATACCGCCAGTTACTTCACCAGCAGGAGTGTTGTCTGCGTCAGATGAGCGAGCCCATGCGCCAGCGGAGACAACATAGATACCGTTTTCAGCAGCATTAGTTTGGCCAACAACCAAAATACGATCGCCAGCGACTAACGAAACGCCGTCTACAGTTTGTGTGCCAGACAGGGTAATGTCAGAAGTAGAGATTGCGCGAACTGAAAGCTTGACATCAAGACCTGTTGCAACGCTGTCAACATATTCCTTAGTTGTCAAATGCGATGGCAAAGTTGGAGTAACACCAGCTTGTGGAGCAGTGAAACCAACAGAACCGTCTGATTTTACAAGAAGTAGGCCATCTTGAATCTTTTGAAGTTCGATACCTGCACTATTGGCAATTTGATCATTACCAATCGTCAAGTCCATAATTTGCGTATTACCGCGAATCTTTGTAAGTGCCATGTTAAATCCTTAATGAATTGAACGTTAAGCCGACAAGAAGTCGACTGTAATGTGTTGGCCCTCGTCTACCATCGCCTGCGTTAGAGCATAATTTAGCGTTAGTTCGTCTGGCGCTGTCTCTGTATAATCGACACCAAGTTTTTGCCTTAGCCCGCCGGCATATAGTTGTGTTGAGCCAGTTTGATACTGGCTTTCTAATTGAATTTTTGTATGTCCTCCAACCACCCCTTGTAATGTAAAAGGCTGATTAAAGCACATAACTCCAGGCGTTGCAGAAGCTTGAGGTTTCTGCATTGCCCTAGTAAGGGTTTCAGCTGTTATCCGATGATCTACAAGAGTATCACTGCCCAATGTTGCAGACCATGCTCTAGGCGTGGTGCCTTCTAAACCACGATCAGACAAACTGAAATAAAGGGTATCGCCTACTCGAGCAGTAACCTTAATGATTTCACGAACTGTAGCAGACTGATCTTCTAATGTGATTAGAAAGAAATCAGATCCATCACCAGTTGGTTGTGGATATAATGCACCGTGTCCGGGAATGACACTAAGCTCTGTGGATGTTTCTGATATTGGCGCAGTTAAAAGGCTGACTGCGTTATTAGAAAACAATTGCGTAAGGTGCAATGGTACCGGCATCGCGTCCTCTTACTTCTTTAGTTCGCCACCATGTTCAGTCACGAACTGCAGGACGGCTTGTTTTGTTGCCAGCTTTTGCTTAGCAATCTGGTTTTCGAACACCGCTGCATTCTTCAACGGCACTAATACTTCAAATGTCTCGATACCATGACGGATTTTGTATGTTTGATACGCCGTCTTACCTGCTGTTTTATCGAGTTCAGAAAGAAGCCCTTTCATTCTGCCTCCAAGTGACCAATGTAGTCGCTATAAAGTTTCATGAAAGTTTTGCGGCTGAAGTCATTGTCTCCATTCGCTCGAATAATTTGTTCTATGTTCACCATACGGACCGTAGTGGATTCATTAGATTCTCGATCTATAGCAACAACCAACGCGCCATCGGTAAGCTTTGAATGCTCTCGTAGTTTAATCGTCTTGACTTTTAGTGTCTTACCGTCAACAACGATTTTGTCGTTCTTTTGCGGAAGGTGAACTTTTCGCTTCACGAGCGAATCTGCCCTGAATACCTTAGCAGGCATCAGGGCAACAGGCGTACCATTAATCGTTTTTATAGAGTCAAAAGAGACGCTCTCTTGAGAGAGGCCTGGCTCCACATAAACAGCAGGTTGATTTTTATATGCAGCATAACCGATAACAGTGTGCTTGGCACCATTATTTGTTTCTACAACATCACCTGAAATTGGCAAAACGAACATCGGTTAGATCCATGGTTGACTTTCTATTTAGCCACTCGGATCTAACTATCAGATCTTATTTCAGGTCATTTGAATCAAAGTCATCTTCGTCATCATACATATCGTCTTCAAGAAGTTCTTCTTCAAGATTACGAAGATATTGCTTAAAGGAAGTACGACGACGACGAGCCATTTCGTCATGCTCCTTAACCTTCTTGCGCTTCGAACTACGGTTATCGATGTGATCGCCCATAATAAACCCCAGTCGGGGATAGTGAGATTATTAGTATTTAAGCGGTTATGCTGTGGATTCTTCGGGTTTGTCACTCTCTTTTAGAACCCAAAGATTCTTTTTAAACCCGTGCAATTGTGTCTCGATGATACGGCTAACAATACGCCAATCACCGCCGCCAAGCCCACAACCAATCAACGGGAGATGGATAGTTGGTCGGTGAATCCAGAAATCTTCTTCAAGAATGAAGGTCTCAAGCGCGAAGGTACTGACCTTCGCCAGCCCATTTGCTAAAGCGTCGTAAGATGTGTATCTACCACCAGGCTGTTTATTAGGTTCACGACCGTAGTATTGTTGACCGACCACATTGCACACCCAGAGGTTTGTATCAACCTGCGCTGGAATCATCATTCCCATGACAGAAGCACCTCTGTCGCCAGGGTATGGCACCACAATCCTAGAGTACTCTTCCCAGACAACTGACCACTTGTCGCGAATGTCCTTTGCAACACCAGATCCCATCACTCCTTGGGCATTGACTTGCTGGACAATGATGCCTTCTTTGACTTCGTTGACGATGTTGCCGATGCTAACTGAGATTGTCATACATGTCGGTATAGTTCGCCGCTGCAAGACTGTTCTTCCAGTCGTTTGCAAGCCGTTCTTGCTGGTTGTTTGAGAAGTGAATAAGCTTCAACGTTGCAGCTAGTTGCTTAAGCTCGTACGCATGGTACAAAACACTGGCCTCTTTCACATCAGGCACCCATACATCAGCCCAATCAATCACGTTCTGAATGAGCTCGCCGGTTTTCTTAGTGATAGGCAATGCCCCGCAGTACCCAAGTTCATGATAACGTATCTTTTTAGCGTCAGCGGCTCGAACGTCTACACACTGCTTTGCCACATCTTTAGAGAAGTACTCGTCTACATTGCAACGAGCATGAGTAAACCACAGATGATCGCTAAGAACTTCAAATCGAAGACATACGCCGCCTTGTGGATTAGTAACCAGTTCAGTTCGTTTAGTGTCAAACTGAACTGGTCTGATGTACCTATAGAAGACAGAACGCATTTGCTAAATAATAAGGAGGAGGTTTTATGGCACGAGCAGATCAACGCAAATTTCACTACATCTACAAGATAACTCGTAACGACGGGTCTGGAAAGTACTACATTGGGTTACATTCTACCGACGATCTCAATGATGGCTACTTTGGTTCTGGTCAACTTCTGTGGAAGTCAATCAAGAAGTATGGCAAGGAAGCACACACCAAGGAGATTCTTGAGTTCTTACCATCCAGATCTGCCCTTCGGGAAAGGGAACGAGAGCTTGTAAACGAAAACACTTTGCTTGATCATAAATGTCTTAATCTTTGTGTTGGTGGTGGATTCGCAGACGCCCACAGTGAGGAGACAAAAACGAAACTGAGTAGAGCCTTGAAGGGCAAACCAAAATCAGAAATCACCAAAGCAAAAATATCCGAAGCGAAGCGCGGAGTTCCGCGCTCAGAAGAAACGAAAATGAAGATGAGTCTCAAACAAAAGGGAATCCCACGCCCTCATTCTCCAGAACATGAAGCCGCAAGATTAGAGGGCATCAGAAAGTATTGGGACGCACAAAGAGCCGCCAAGAATAGATAGTCACTTCTTTTCCCAAGGACGCACCGTCTTAAGAAGGTGCAGCGAAGGTTACCACACTTGTTGCACATCATTTCAGCGGCGTAGTGACCCATCAATAGTCTCCATTTGCGAATCGATCCAGACAAGGAATGCAAACACGATAGTTGCCCCAGAACTCTCGATCAATCAATGCGCTCTCATCAAGGTACTGCTCACCGATTTTAATCGTGTGAGGAGGATCACTTGCGCAGAGGCCCATACACTTGTGCTCCTTACGAGCCGTGCGCATGACCTTACGATGACAGGTCAGTTCAGCTTCATCGCCGTAGAAAAGATCGAGAGTCGTGTAGTCCATTAGACCGCCATTGGCGCTTTTAGCGCGCTGTGTGATTGATATCCCTCAAGGACGAAATCTTCCATCCTAAAGTCGTCAATGTCACGAACAGAACGCGCAAATGACAAGGTTGGGAGCTCAAAGCGTTCGCGCCCCAATTGTTCCTTTACTTGGTCTATATGGTTCAAGTAAACATGCGTGTCGCCCATGACGATGATCAACTCTCCAAGTCCGTAACCAGTTACTTCAGCAATCATTTGAGTCAACGCGGCGTATGATGCGATGTTGTATGGCAGGCCAAGAAATGTATCAACAGATCGCATGTACATTTGACATGAGAGTTCTTGCTTTTCGATGTTTACATAGAACTGTGCGAACATATGGCAAGGAGGCAGTGCCATCTTATGCAGTTCACCCGGGTTCCAAGCAGACAGGACCATCCGGCGGTCGGTGGGGTTCTTTTTAAGAACGTCAATTAGACGTTTGACTTGGTCAAATTCATGGACCGCGACTTTAGCGTCAAACAGCAAGGCACCCTCCGGCTCACCAGGGTGCCCCAGGTAATCACCGTGTATTTGGACTGTATGACTCTGCCACTTTCTCCATTGCACACCATAGACACGACCTAGGTCACCCGGTCGAATAGGTTTGTACGAGCTTCCAGTTGTGGATTCTGCGTTTGGAGACCAAATGGTCTTCTTTTCAGGATCGCGAGTTCCATAGAGAATTTCAGCAAGGCGCCGCTCATCTCCAGAACCTTCCAAGAACCATAGCAATTCTGAGATGATAGACTTTAGGCCCATTTTCTTAGTGGTCATCAGCGGAAAACCACGCTTCAGGTCAATTTGCAATCGTTGACCAAACACCGATAACGTTCCAACGCCAGTGCGATCTACCCGGGTTTCACCACGCTTCAAGATGTAATCATATAGGTCTAAGACCTCATCTTCAAAAGTATACATGTCAGTCATAAGAGTGCTTGATGAAAATACTTAGCGTCTACAGAGTTCACCAACCAGACGCCGTTCTCTGACCTGAAAAATTTAATGCCGTCATTCAACATTGCTTCAGCATCAACTTGTAACAGAACCAATGATCCATTTTTGTGATGGCGTGCACCTACAATCTTTGCAGTTTCAATATCATCAGAAAGATGAACGTACTGACGGTTCATAGCCTTGATGGCGCCTGTGTTTATGATTTCGCAGAGCGCACCTTCACTTGTTCCATGATACAGAACGTTAGGTGGGGTTGCAGCCTGAAATGTGATGTCCACAGCAGCAACACTATGGCCTTGATTAGCGCGAATACATTGAGCGTATTGCGGTGGAATATGGTCGAAAGAGTATCGACCCTTCGAGTCTAATTCAACAATTTGACAGAGTTCATTGAATGTGAAATCTGTGTTGCTCAGAAGTTGAGCAAGATCACACCAACCCTCTTTATCTAGAGTTAAATTTGCGGATTGAGGTTTATGTCGAAGCAAGAAGGAAAGGTACTTGCTTCGCTCAGTGAGGTTCTTTTTAGACATGTGGACATTGTAGCCCACATGTAACGATCATGAAAACTTTGATCAGGATAGATCAATCCTCATCGCTGTCTTCATCTTCATCATAATCTCCAAGATTATGCATGAACGATCCAACCCACTCGCCAATATCATCGGCGACGAATTTTGGTGGCTGCATTGGGAATGTGGCTTCATCCTCTTCGTCTGAATCACCACGATTTTGTTCTGAATGTGTGATCTTGCACTTTACACCATTCTTTTTGACTTCAATGTAAAGCAAAGCATCCCAACCAGAGTAGGAGACAAAGACTTCAGTCTTTTTACCATCGTGTTTTTTGGAATCAGAAATGTCAAAGTTTGGCCCAGCCGCGCTTTGATCCAGCCCCTTGAGCACATCATCCAGAAATGATTCTGGTTTGCTGTCTACCTTCGCCTTCGCTTCCACAAGTTCTGCAATTTTCATTTTGTCTCCAAGGAATTTTCCTGGTATTTAGTCCCCCGGTATTTAGAATCCGGTCTCAATGTCATCTGCCTTTACCCTTACAAAGGCCTCCATCAAGATCGCTTGAACCAGATGCGTGGTAGAGAAGTGCTTCGTGTCCTTCTCACGATTGCCAGCAACGTTCAAGATTTGAACCTGATTTTCCAAAATCCAATTTTGAATTTTGGTTGCCAAGGCTTTGCGAGCTGCGGTGTAGTTCAGAAAATCATCAGAACCAGCTGACAATTCCATCAACTCAGAGATGTCATATTCGAAGAATGGTTTGCCTTGACGCCTCGCTTCATTTCGAGTCAACTTAGAACCTGGTGAATTCAGTGTCAATGACAGCAAAATGGTTCCGTCTGAATTGCGAACGTTTGCTATCGTACGGCTACGGTAATCACCTTCAGCTGACAGACCAAATGATTTCAGAAGAATGTTAGGTCCTGTGTCAGTGTACCACCCAGACGGAGCAGTGCCGCCTGTTCGTAGTCCAATGGACTTGGCGGCCAACAGACCCGCTTGATCTGCACCGGTTTGACCACCGCTGATGACGGTGGTGAGGCCTTTGTATTCCATGTCAATCTGGTGTATTGCCTTCGTCAGAAGGATGGTAAGAGACGCGGATTGGTTGTGCGGGCAATTTCCCAGATGCAATCACATCAGCATGATGCGTGTACCTAACTTGGAAATTCCAAATGTCCTTGTGCGCCTTTGAACCGTCACTTTGAGTATAGTGCACGGTGTAAGACCATTTGTCATCGCAAATCGGCCAAGGCCTTACCTCATCGATAATGATTTTGGAGCCGCTAGATCCAACCCACAGTTCTCCTGTGTTGAATGCTGGGCTTGCAGCCTTGTGGAATTTAACGATCTTGTTCATAGGAATGAAGCAACGTGATCATATTCACACTGCAGATCAGCCCATTCCTGATTCAATTTCGCGTGCGAGGAGGTATCAGAAATCGGAATCAGATCCTGTTTTGCAGTGATCATGTTCTGCCGCATTTCAATTTCTTGCAGCATATCAAACAAATCCATTTTTGAAAATGCACTCATGACTACTCCTCAGCACACCGCGATGACTGTGCAGATCAAAATAAACAACACCCCAAGTACTGTGCCCATTGAGCTTATGATTACTCCACATCAATGAATGCGGCTTTCTCATCAGCAGAAACGATTCGTGCTTCTGCTTCTTTTTTGGTCGAAAACGGACCTGCACCGATGTGAAAGCTACCGTCAATGACATACCAACCGACTGGAAGATTCTCGACGCCACGAATTTCCATTGCGGCAATGACGCGATCTTTGATCATACCCATGATGTTTCCTCAGTACACTTGTTGGCCAGAATATTCATTGAAGAACGCCATGAACTGACAGGCGAATTCTTCACCGCTGTTGTTCACCAGCAGATTGTGCTGTCGAGCGAATTCGTACGGGCCAAACAGATCGAAGTGCCGCTTGATTCCGGCAATCACATGGTCAGAAGTAGGAGTAACGCCGGTGGCATGACCCAGGGCACGGAGATCTTCTACTAGGGCTTCAACCATCGGGTATTTGTTGATTTCAACCATCGTAAACTCCGTTTTGCTTGACGATGGTTGAATTATAGCACACTCAGGATTTTTGTGTTGATGAATCCGTAACGTCTGTAACAGCTTGGATTTCTGCCTTTAGACGTTCTAGTTGATCAGTAGGAAGATCTTTGAGTGACTTGAATTTTGGAACGACCGCTAGGTACAAATCACCTCGTGTTGAAGGCGAATCACCTCGCCAATTCGAGTACCCATGCTTAGCAACTTTTAGTCTTGTCTTCACATCAAATCCTGCAGGAATTCGAACTTGAAGCTTCTTTCCTAGAAAATCTTCAACCACTACAAACCCGCCCAGAAATAGATCTACCGCATCTACCTCAATTTCAGTTATCAAATCTCCACTGAAATTTATTCCATCATCTGTCCCGGTCCTCACAAATTGAAATGGCGCACTATCAATCACGATGGTGATGTGCAGTTGACGGGTCTCGTCACCAACTGGAACATGATCTGAATACGATACGCCTTGCGGCAAACCAGGCTTTAGTTTGTACGCGATAGAATGCCCGGCCACATATAACGGAATAGTGCACCCTTCAAACGCTTGTTTCATGTTCACACGAATAGTGATTGGAATAGGCATCCTACGCATGTGTTGGCGCATCATTTCATGGATGTCATTGATGTTATCAGTATGATATGACCATGAATTTTGTTGCGGCCGTTGAGATTGTGGGTTCGTGAGTTCTTCGTACGCTGTTTTGATTTCTTTAAACTTCGCCTCATCACCACCTTTGTCAGGATGGTGCTTTTGAGCCATCTTACGATAAGCCTTTTTAATCTCTTCTTGAGAAGCATCTGGCTGAAGACCAAGTGTTTCATAGTGCTTTTTCATTTTAGTAGTTCTCCAACACGCCTAAACATCTTGCGTTCGTTTTCAGAAAATTCAGATGGTGCTTTAAACACCGGCTCAATCTTAATTATCAACTTTCCGCGGTGTCCTTCATTTCCATAACCGCGGCCTTCAACAATAATAGGGTTTCGTGGATTAAACCCTGGCTGCAGGGAAATGGAAACTGGATCACCGTACGCGTCTTTCGTTTCTATCTTACCACCACTGAATAACCCCATGGCGCAAACGGCGTGAACGACTTCGAAATCACCAGTTTGTTTTGGTGATTCAGGTTTTGGTTCCACTTTCGGGTCTTCAACCTTATCTTTAATGACAAGATTGACTTTGATGGATGTGTACCCTGTTTTTCTAAAAACACCTATAACTTCGTCTTCTTCAGATAAGAAGGACTCAATCGAAGAGCGACTTTGGAGAGTTCCTGGCCGAACTTCATAGTTGAATTTTGAGCGTTGATGAATGAATGGAATAATGCATCCCTCAAACGCCTGTTTTGGTGTTATCTCAAATGTGATTTCACCATCATGTTTTAATCGTCCAAAGGTTTCCTGTGGAGGGTTCGTCCGCTGCATTTTAAGCGGACCTTTACTTTCATAACCCGGTGCTGGACGCGGTTTTGGTTGCTTTGAAGATGGTTGTTTTGGCTGCGAGCTTTGTGCGGGCTTTGGATCACTGAACGATGATTTGTATGGTTCAACACGCTTGTACCCACCTTCGATAAATTCCCAAGCTTTCTTTACTTCCTTGAACTTCGTTTCATCACCACCTTTATCAGGGTGATACTTCTGCGCAAGCCGCCTGAACGCGACCTTGGCCTCTTCTTTAGAGGCCGTTGGCGCAATACCTAAGACGTTGAACGGATCCCAATCTTGAGTCATTAGAGGTCCAGCTTTGAGTACCATGAAATGGCACGAGTGACTAAATTAATGACACAAACAGCAATGTACGCTAGAAGTGTCGTTGGAAATCCAGCATGAATTAAAGCGTGAACCGTCAACAGCATAATCGCAATAGACAAGAGAAGCTCTTGTTTAGACGGAACCGATCTAACCTTACTGATGTGCACCGTTACAACACTCAACGGCTCATTCACCAGACGAGTAATCCCAGTTGCAAGGATCACAGTTGCGAATGAAATCCAAATTGCTCCAGCGAGAAGCCACATTGGCCATTCCCAACCAAACAGCCAGAATAGGCCGATCAAGATTGGTGGCGGCAGGTAAAAACTTAGTCTGCGGTGATGGCCTCGCATGACTGCTCCTTAACGTACTTCGTAGTAATCTACATGAAAACCTAATTGATCCAAAACATTCATCAGATCGAATAGCGTAATTTGGTGAGTGCCAGCCTTCAACATCAACGGTGTCTCTTTTCCATTTTGATTTAAGGTCAAAGAGAACATTTGAGGATCTACAACAGTGTTGTCGATGATGGCAATCTTTGCACCTGTACCTTCAATAATCTTTCTCACATCAGTATCTATTTGCACTGGACGAGAGGTAAGCGTGCTCATTTCTGACCTTTCTAATTATGTGTAATTTTATGCTTACTTTGATAGCCACTCATAACATTTGTACACACCACCAGCAATAAAGAAGATCATCAGTGTTGGGAAAAACATCACCAGATCTAACCATTCATGCACGGTGGATTTATAGGTTTTATGGCCAAGATTGTAAGTTGAGTACCATACGCTAACAATGACCCACACAAGTAATAGAACCCAAATCATACACGCTTCCTGTACTGTGATGCAATGCCTGGAGGAACAAGACCTGGTGAGTAATCACGCATGCCAGCCACGTCGACTTTAGTGCACCAGACTTTAACAAGACCTAATGATTCTCCAAGCGCATCAAGAACATCAGGATCTTCATCTAAGAAATCTGCGTCGATACTCATGTCATATGAGGCCCAAATTCTAAGGTGCGCGATCTTTTCTTGTTCAGTAAACGTCCGCCACAATTCAGCTACTTCGCCTCTCACAGCTTCAGTTCCTTCAATTCACGCTTGAACATTTCTACAGCAGTATCACCCTTTAACGATGCCAGATCAAGTTTCAGGTCTTCAACATCCTTTTCAAGTTCTTTGATTTTGTCGTGTGTCAAATTACGCATTGGCATTGCTAGAAGTTCATCATGCCTATCAAAACCTTCTGCGATCAGACGCGCAACGAGTTCCTTATTTGGTGTGTCACGGAAGAACTTGTAATTCGTCAAATAGAATTTAATAAAACGAATTTTCAAACTTGCCCAAACAATGTCAGCATTCACTTTGTCGATCATCGCCAAGCGACGGTCCTCATACCGAGCGGTACGCCACTCTGTCCAGTGTTCAAGTAAAGCTTCGACGTTCTCGAATCTAGTCAGAATGCCTTCTCCGTTCCAAACGGTGAGGTTCTCGGACTCACGTGCCACAAGTTTGAATGTCTTCTTAATCTCCTCGTCGGAGAGCATCGTTGCCACCCTGGGGACCCGCACAACAAACTCAAAACCTTTCTTATCTGAAAGGTTGTCATAATCTGTAATGATGCCCTTGTCTTCGAGCTTCTGCAGGTGCGCTTCATATTGATCACTCTGCATACCAATTGGAAGCTCCGTAATCGTGATCGTTGGTGAGCGACCATCTTTAACGGTGTATGCACCTTCAATCACAATCTGCCCGCTGTCTGGGTCACGCGACACGGTGCCATTGAAGCCGCGCCACCAAGGCAGTAGCGAGTTTGGCTTGAGCTTCTTGCCGTCAAGCAGCTTGAGAATAGCTTGCTTCAGATCCTCTGGGTTGTACGACATAATGTACGTACTGTGACCTGTACCCATACCTTCTGCGCCGTTCACCAATACAAGAGGCAAGATTGGTGTGAAGAACTTTGGCTCAACTGCCATGCCTTGAGACATGACATGATCGAAGATCAAGTCATCGTCCTTGCGGAACAATTGTCGGAAAATCGGACTGAGCTTCGTCTTAATGTAGCGCGACGCTGATGGCTGACGGTTCAAACGCGAACCGAATTGGCCATGCGCTTCAAAGAGCGGCAGATTGTTTGACCCTGCGAAGTCTTGAGCAAGGCCAACGATCGTTCCCTCAAGGGACCCCGTGCCATGGTGATAATCGGTCGTGGCGGCGGACGCGGCGGCGATGCGCTCAACAGTATCTTTGTCTGCACCTTCACCACGCTTGAGCATACCCCACACCGCTTTGCGGTGTGCCTGTTTGAAGCCGTCTCCAATGAATGGAATACCGCGCACATTCGAGTGCGCTGAATACAAGCGGAGTTTCGTGTCGATGAAATCCGTAGCTGAGATTTTAGTTTTGATCATAAGCCTACACCGTGACAATAAATAGATTGTAACTTGAGAGGGTGAAAACATGCCATGTTTCGTATACGAATATCGGGATCCAAGAACCAATCTGCCGTGTTATATCGGGAAAGGCCAGAGATCTCGAGACAAGGTTCATCTCAAAGAGAGCCACAATAAGCGACTCAATCGCCTTATTCGAGAAATCAGGAAAGAAGGATTGGAACCTATTCTTACAAGGATTGCTGATGATCTGACATGTGCTCAAGCTCGCAATTTAGAGATTGAACTGATCGCAAAATACGGCAGGAAGGGTTATGAGCCTGGAGGTATTTTGATGAATCACACTCTCGGAGGGGAAGGAGCAAGTGGACGCAAAGTTTCGTTAGAAACTAAACGTAAGCTCCGCGACTCTAACCTTGGACAAAAGCGAAGCGAAGAAGCCTGTGAGAACATTAGGCGTGCGACTCAACATTATTTCGACACTCATCCAGAAGCTGGTAAAGAGCATTCAAAGCGAATCAAGGGAATTCCATGTAAAGAACATGTGAAGAAACACCTTAGCATTCATTTCAGTGAAGTTCGAAAAGGGGCTGGTAATCCAGTAGCAAAGACGTGGGAGGTCAGAAGCCCAGAAGGTCAGGTGTTCGTCACAAACGAGTTAGTTCAATTTTGCAATCGACTTGGGGTAAGCTACGTCGGGCTAAAGGCATCACTAAAAGCAAAGAGGCCCATTTTGAAAGGGGCCTCTAGGGGATGGCAGTTATTCAGCTGCCCGTATGATGAACAGATTGATTAGTTCACTTCAATCTGGCTGGGGCAAGAACTACCCACGAACACCATTATGAAATTGCGGCCAGCATAATTATAGCCGCATTCAACACCAGATTGATAAGTGAAAGTGGTGATGTAGCGAACATGACCGGTCCAAAAGGCTGTAGCAGCGAAAGCTTGAGAGCTGATCGAAAGCAAAGCAATGGTGAGGAATTTCTTCATGATGTTTCTCCAAGTAAAAGAGTTGACGTTCTTCAGCGCTTAATCATTTTAGAAGCGGTCCTGGTCAGCGAATTCGCAGTTCTCAGCGCTTGAGAATGCGTAATGCTATGCGTTCGGTGTTCCTGGCGTTGTGCACGCAATTCCCTACGTGCTTCAGCAGCAGTCATACCTTCTTCCATCAGTTGATCAAGAGTCATGACCGGCGGGGCTGGCTTTGTGTCTTTGGTGAGAAACCAATACACTGCGCAGAAAAACACAAGTCCGAGGATGATATGCATGATGCTGATGTTGATCTGTGAAGATGATGTAATCATAACCACTCAGCGATGGAAATGTTAACTGTTACATTTTTCATGCGCTTAAATCTGAAGCGTTCTTCAAGCATGGTTTGAAAAGTTGCGTTCATTCTTCAACCTCAAAGTACCGAATGTCTTGCAACCATTCCTTACGCGCATCTTGCTCTGAATTGGAGAATGCTAACTCAAACTTTGCTAAGTCTTTGGCTTCCAAAGCAGTAATCTGAACCAAATACTTCTCACGATTCTGAAGGAATCGCTCAAACGTTTCGGTGTCAAAGCCACCAAGACCCTTGTAATAATCAGCCTTATGTTTCGGAGCAGTCTGCGCCCAAGTATGGTACTCTTCTTCAGTGAAGAATTCGTGAACTTCGCCTTTGACTGTTTTAGCAATGTAGAGCGGAGTGTTCATACGATATACCACACCAAGACTGAAGAGTTCTGGCCAATATTTCGCCCAGAAACTCAGGAGCAATGACGTAATATGAAATCCATCCAAGTCTTGGTCAGATAATACCACTAACTTGCCGAAACGCAGTTGATTAATGTTGTTAACCTTGACACCGAATTGCAGCCCAGTTACTACCATGATATTAGCCAGTTCTGGTAGATCGCCGTTCTTACGTGGCTCGATGATTTCTTTCGTCTCACAGTCATAAACATTCAGAGGCTTACCTCTCAAGCTGAAGGAGCCAATCAGTTGGTTCTTGCCACGTGCGTTCTGAATGGATGAGCGGGCACTATCACCTTCGGTGAAATAACACTCACACAAATGGCGATCTTTCTTCTCAACCGCATCTGTGAACTTGTCTACACGTTTAGCGCTTGCCTTTGATAGATTCTTTGAATTCTTGCGGAGCTCAGCAAGTTCTTCAGCTCGGTTCTTTGCCTCCACCCAGTCCAGAACAGACTGAATGATAGGACTTTTGAGAAGCTTGTTGATGAACTTGTCAGGTACAGTCCATGAAGTTTTGTACGTGCCTGGCAAGCTGATCATGTTCTCTTTCGTCTGTGACGAGAACTTTGGTCGGTTCACATTCGCTGAAATGTACACGCGCATGTGATTCCGAATATCTGCTGGCTTTACCTCGACCTTGTACTTCTTTTTGAAGTGCTCACGCAGACGGTCGGTGATTTGATCCATTACGTACCAAACGTGAGTGCCGCCTTGGTAGGTTTCGACCGAGTTCACGAAACTGACAGCTTCAAAGCCGTCACCGTGGCTGATACCAACTTTCCAATCATCGGTATCATCATACACGTACTCATCAGCGTACAGTGCGATGTAGTCGCCGAAATCGCGGACCATGATCCGATCACCGTTCACATAGAACTTCACGTTCGGATTACATGCTGCAGCGTCAACGACTTTCTTGGTCATCTTTAAGGCGTGATCTGCACTTAGACCTTCAAGCTTGAAGAACTCGTAATCTGGAACAAACGTGATCTTTGTACGATTCTGCGTATCTGCGGTGACTTTTGGTTCCCCACGCGTGCGCATGCCATCACGAAATTCTTGACGGAAGAGCTTCTTGCCATCGCAAGACTCGATCTTGAAAGACGTTGACAGAATATTCGTCAGCGTACTACCAACACCATTCGTACCAATCAGTTGTTGGTCTTCAGAGTCGTTGAAGTTCGAACCAGCCCGCAAGTTCGAGAACACTGTTTCTGCAACATACTTGCCAGTTTGAGAGTGCACCTCAACTGGAATACCACGGCCATTGTCCTTTACAGAAATTGTTCCGTCGGGGTCGAACTCAACACGAATGCTGTCAAGAACGTCTGGGGCACGCCGAGCTTCGTCAATTGCGTTATCCAAGATTTCAGAGAAGATCTTGACAAGCGCTGGGATATAAGAGATGGTCTTCTTTACCATCTTTTTAGTCATTGGGTCATAAACCCATTCAGTAGAAGTTTGAAGTTCGGTGCTACCCGCATACATTCCAGTACGTTTGCGGACATGAGTGATTTCATCGAGAACCTGGAACTCTTGTTCGATTTGCTTTTTAGTCATAGGTTTAGGAATAGTGATTTGGTCCGTATTATACGGCACTCAAGGACCATGCGGTCCTTGTGTTGGGGTTCAATTAAGCTCTTCTGTACTTGTTTTTTCGACGCTCCGCCGACCAAAACAGTTCTTCACATGAGTCAACATACAAAAAGCCATTCTTTGACGACATCACCGCGAGCTGGAAATCAAGAGAACACGGCTTTTCACCCACGTGCTCATAATTTACATAATAATCCGGTGCTGGCCCCGTTCGATCTTTTGTTTGTGACTGGATATAATCTTCAGCCGATTTCTGACTCAGAAAAGCCAAGTACCCGTCTGGCTTTGATCCCCAACCGCGCTCGTACTCAATCGTCAGCACCACATAAACCATATTCATAACGTCACACACCACCCAACATTAGACAAAAGGAATGCACCAGCTTTGGTTAACTTTTTACCAAGTGTGCTATCTTCAGGAATGTCTGGGCCGAGTACAACCGCCATGTAGTTGTAGCAATCAAGTCGCCGGTCTCCGTATCCATTTGCGGATAGAACTTTTAAGACCTTCGCTAATTGATTGACAGTGCTCATGTCTGTTCAGTTGGGGAGTACCAGACAGTTCGATCATTTGAATCGCTGAATGATTCAATTTTACAGCCTGTTGGCGAAAGCTCTTTACTGTAAACCAGGTTCTGAAACTTCCCCTCTCCAATTACAGCCTTGTCAGTGTATGAAGCTTTTGCAACTTCGTGCATGCACTTCCAAATTAGCTGCAACTGAGCATCATCCATCTCGGTAATGTACAAGTTCGGATTCAGCTTTGCCAAGTACATTGCGTCTGCGCGAATATAATTCCCACAACCAGACGCAATTCGCTGGTCAATTATCGCTTCTGCCAGTGTCAAGTGCCTGCCGAACCGCTTGATGCGTGAGACGAACTCGGGGTGCGTAATAGCAGCCCACAAGCTAGGTGACGTTAGAATGTCTGGGCCAAGCTCTGCCTGCTTTCGCTTCGCCTCAAATGAAGACACGACGCGGAAGGTGCCAAAGTTCCGAGGATCAAAAAATGCCGCAACGGTGCCATCATCGAATTCAATTTCAATTCGACGGTACTTGTCCCACTCATGATCTTTCTGCGTCAGGACAACCCACCATCCAGTCATTCCCATCGTACTAAGAACCGCGAACGGTTCACTAGTGTTTTGCAAATTGAAGGTGATGAGTTTTCCCTTCACAAGGACGCGTGAAATTTTGGATGCTTGCAGCTTTTCAAGATCATGGATCGCTCCACGCTTGTACCGCCCGCTTACCACTTTGGCTCGAGCGATGTACTTTCCCTCGAGCTGTTCGAGGGATTCGGCCATTTTTCTAACCTCGGGTCCTTCAGGCATATCAGTCCTTTTTGTTCTTGATGAACCGTTCCAGGAACTCAATTTCCTGAGTGAGCTCAGCCAAACGGTGCTGAGTCATCAGATTTTTAGCCGGTGATGTGCTGTAGTTGTTGATGTATCGGGCAGCATTGCGGTGGTTTTCTTGCAAGGTCTGCAAGGCAATTTCAAGCGTTGTGCTATGTTCGCCGTCATCGAGAGCGGAAAGCAATTGCTTGACGATTGCATCACGAGCCGCAAGGCTATAAACGTGATCGCTCCATTCCATGGTGTGCGATGGATTTTCCAGGAGATCCTTGGTGTGCTTGGCGAGCAGTGTGACGACTGATTCTTGCATGCCGCGCAGGCGCTTAACGTACATGGCGTGAGCGTTCATTTAGAACTCCAAAGGTTGGGTATAGATCTCTTCGAGGACCTGATCGAGAAAACGATGAGGTTAACGCTGTGGAACAAAGAATTGGACGCGCTCACTGGAGATGTTCGCCAGCTTCAGGGCGTCAGTGATCCCCATGCCAGTGATTGTCTTGGCACTTCCATCTTTCAGGTACACTCGGTATTTCATGATGTTCTCCAACTTCACAACATGGAGTAATCATATCATGATCCTGAAGAATAGGTAAACTAATCTGTAACGGATTCGATACGTAAATATCGCATGATTACATTCAAGCAATTTTTATTCGAGTCATCACCTTCACCAGGAAACGTTGATGGTTCGTTCGTTGTCGGTGAGACAAAGTTTGACAATCAAAGCGGTCTTGGTGCGACACCGATGGGCGCTAACATCATGTACATGGGCGCGGTGGCTTGGATTAAACCATCCACCTTCCGTAAGCTCGCGCTTGCAGCTGACCGAACTGATGACGCCAAAAACATCGAGAAGCTTTTGCGTGATGGTAAACCAATGGCGGCACCATTTCTCATCATAGATGTAATTGGTGAACCAGAAGCACCAAAGAAGATCAAGGTCACAAGTCATGAAGGGCGCGCTAGGGCAGATGCTTTTAAGGCCATCAACGGTGATATACCCATGCCAATTCAACTGCATCCATCTGGACTTCGAGCCCGTCACCTGTCACCAGACTTTTTCAAGTGGATCGAGGAGAACGGACTCGTTGCTGAGAAGTCAGACTCGGTCGTTGCGTTGAATGCAACTGAGTACTTCTGGAATGGTCAAAGGGTGAACTGACCTATCGTTTTTGATGTACCTAATGTTTCTGCTAAATAGGTCTCAACAAGGAGACCTTATGACTCGTGCAGACCAACGAAAGTTCCACTACATCTACAAGATCACCCGTAATGACGGATCTGGTAAGTACTACATCGGTATGCACTCGACCGATGATCTTGAAGACGGGTATTTTGGGAGTGGCTCATATCTCTGGCACTCCATTAAGAAGCATGGCAAGGAGAAGCACTCAATGGAAATCCTCGAGTTTCTTCCGTCTCGACAGGAACTAAGAGTGCGTGAAAGTCAGATAGTTGACGAGAAGCGCTTAAAAGATCCGCTCTGTATGAACCTCAAAACCGGTGGTGAAGGCGGTGCACAATCAGATCCTGCAGTGCTGCAAATCATTTCAGAGAAGGCAAAACTTCGTGTTGGCGAAAAGAATAGTTTCTATGGAAAGAGGCACACAGAAGCAACGAAGCAGAAGATCGCTACTTCGAGGATTGGCAAGCCGCTTTCAGAGGAACACAAGCAAGTGTTAAGCCAACATTTGGCTGGGAGAAGTGGAGAGTGGTCTCACACTGAGGATACTAAGGCTCGTCTTAAGAAGGCTTGGGAACATCGCCGCCTTACACCTATCTCTGAAGAAACAAGAAAGAAAATGTCTGAAGCAGGTAAGGGATCAAAGTACTCTTACATTCTTGTCTCACCAGATGGTGAGACATTTACTACTTCTGATTTGGTCTCTTTTTGTAAAGAGCAACATCTCGTGTATTCCAGCATTACTGCATGCCTTAGGGATAATAAACCACTGAGCGGCAGAAACACCGGATGGCGCATCAGTCGGGCATGAAGATACTCTTTCCAGACAAAACCTTCTCCGCCAAAGAGAGTCCATAGTAGTGCGCCACGAGGCATTTCACAGGATCACAGCGGATATATCCCGCAAGCCCGCACCAGATCACTGCCAACCACAGTTGGTGACGATACTGGCAACGGTCCTTGATCAGTTCCTCACATCCACCCAACTCAGGACGTGGAATGTCAAAACACAGTTCACCATCCTTGAGCGACCGAATGTGAAAGTCGTGACTATAGTTGAAGAGGTCGTATCCTGACAGGCTGTACAGCATCTTCGCCACATCGTAGTCCGCCAGACCATAGACTTCGGACCTGCCAAAGTATCCGCGTGGATCGATGATCGAGACTTCCATGGTGTCTTGATTGATCATGGTGTTCGACATCTGCATATCGCCATGGATCAAGCAGTACTGTGTACCCTGATCGTATTGTGCAACCAATTCTTTGTACACCGCCTCAATCGTCTTGCGTGGATCCAGTTCCAGCAACTGTTGGCCATTGACGCGGTCAATGTTCCCGAATGATGCGATCACGTGCTGGATTTCATCGTAGCGAGCAAGCAGTTTGTCGTACGCTTCTGCCTTGATATCCCCTTCATAATCCGTCAACAGATTGTCAAGCGGGCTCTTGATGGAATGTAACGCATCCATCTGCTCGAACAGGCGCTCAAGCACCAGACCACGGTTTTCATTGTCAAGTGTTTTCCAGAACTGAAACGCGGGGACACCGTCCACCTTCGACATCACGAAACTCTTCTGATCGGAGGCTGGCCAAAAATCTGGACGCTTCACGTCCGCATTCACCCTGCGCAGTTCCTCATACCAAGCAATCTCACGCTTGATTAGGCGCTCTCCTTGAGGGTTCAACGCCTTCTTGAGGACGAGGTCACCGTGGAACTCAACTTTGTTGAACTCACGTGCAGCATCAGCCGTGTCGCGGGTGCGCTCGAGCTTTGGTTTATCACCCCAATCCACGATGGAAGAGAGGCGATGCTCGCGCATTTCTCCGTATTGTTCGAGTACGTCAACAAAATCCTGACCATCCACATACATGACATTGGTCGTGAAGTTGTTCACGTAGTACAGACCAAAAATACCACCACGACCATCTTCACGAAGTTCAGGTTTCACATCTGCCCAGCCAGTGCCTTTCTTGACGAGACCGTAGCGATTCGGGTGGTCATAGTTCGTGAACACCACGTTCTTACCATGATAGTGTTCAACCATCTCACCAGCAGGAATGTCCTCACCTGGCATAACATCGCACCATTGGAAGAACACTGGCTTGCCGTTCAAATGGTCGCATGTGCTGAGAATGGCGTGAGCAGATCCGTTCGCTTCATCCACCGTCTTCACGATCAACGGAATCTTTGGGAAGTACATCGCATGGTACGCCCGAATGAGGTCTTCGTAGTTGCTGTGGACAATGACAGTCAACGACCCAGGGTCAATGTTATTGTAGGCATCGTCTCCATGATCTTCAACAACATCTTCTGGAATGCGAAACTCGGTGTACTGCTGCCAATACCGCACTTGCTCCACATACCCAGTGTTCTTACCTATGTTCACAAGGAATTTTGGAACGTGATTGGTAAGTGGTGCCAGACGCGAACCGAGGCCACCAGCAACAATTACAACATTGATCATTCTTTAATCCTAACTAATACTGGAGCTGTCTTAGGCGCAAATTGATAGTCTTCCTTATGGCAGAAGAACACATGGTCTTCAATATCGAGAGCACCTGTATTATGAGCCGCAATCATTCCTGCCAGTGAAGAGACAGTGTAGGTGTCATCACACGAACACCATTCATCTTCACGAACTTCAGACAATGTTTTAATGACGTATTTCATTGTGCTTCACATCCTGGCTCTGGTTTGTCTAAAACACCCTTCACGTGAAGTACTGGTTGAGGACAACCAACTTTGGAAGCACTAGGATCAATTGAAATCTCGCATCCTTGCTCCGACGCGTTATCTAACATCAAACGGCTCCATCCTTTGCGGGGTCCCTTGGCCAATAAGTTTTTAACATCTACACCTGTCTGTCGTTTGGCTTCAGCAAAACTAACATAAACAGTTCCGTCTGGACCTTTTACTTTAACCTTGTTGGGGCGGTTAATGCTCATTTTTTGGCGTGATTCTTCTTTGTGTTTAGCACCAAGCATCCCATTTTGCTTAACATGCGACCATCCTCCAGTTCCTCCATCTTGAATATTGTATCCAAGGCGTTTTGCGTCGAGCCGCTCGATCCAAATTCGTTCCATGTCATCAAGATCTTCCTGAGCGCAGTACTGCAAAATTTCTCGCCTAAAGTTCTGTTCACCATATTTTTGAATTGCTTGTTTAAGCAATTTACCAGATCCAAGATACTTATCTCGTGGGTCATTCATGCACTTGCCTACATAGAACTTACCATTCACGAGATTAGTAGTCTTATAAATGAAACCAACTTTTGAAAATGAAGCCCCAAGAGATCCACCTGGGTGGAACTTGAAAAAATCTAACGCCGCAAATGATATTCTGTGTGACAACTCTACCGCAATAGTGTCCAAAATGCATAACAGGGCCGTAGTGCTTGCTGTAGGAGCTAGTGAAAACTTATCGCCCTCAATAACATCCCCGCAAAATAACTCAAAATCAGCCTCAGACGGAGGTTTCTTCGAGTTGCAGTGAATAAGAATCTGTGTCACACGCGGGAAGATGTTAGAGATGTAATGAATAGCATCCAGCATTTCCTTAGTTCTACCTGATCTAGAAATATGAATCACTGTGTCATTCACACCAATAGCGCCAAAATCCCCATGCGAACAGTGCGTAGTATTCAATGGCATCGCGGGAATGCCAAGTGATGCCATTGTTGCGGTTGCTTTTTCTGCAATGAATGAATTTTTTCCAACACCCGTTACAATAATCCTGCGTGTAAAATCAGTGTGGCTGCTTAGATGCTCGATGATCTTTTCATACTCAGGGGTCTGTACCACATTCTTTAACGCTTCAAGTGCATCAATTTCCCGCTGAATACACGTATTAACCAGAGTTAGGTTCATATACAATTGGCTCCATAATTAGTGAGTCAATTGTAACCGAGAACGCTACAACAAATGACCAGATTTTAGGATGATTGTTTTGTTGCGTATTGTTCGATCATTTCAAGATCATCACCATCTAAAATGACGATTAACCCATTCTGTATAGATGACAAAGTGCTCAAGCATATTCTACGATGTTCACGCAAATTTCGCAACGCATAATGTATTTTCAAATATGCAAATTCTGAATGAGAACACTGAAACCATGATTTATACCATGGTAGAGCCTTTATTCTTTCATCTTCTTCAAGCATTTCACTTTTTTGTTTTTCATACGCGCCTGTGATTCGTTCAATTTGCGTAAAGGCTTGTTCAACCAAATCTTTCAGTAATTGCCTATTATCGGCTGTAGAGTAAACAATTTTCATTTTTCAAACTCCAAAATACTGCTTGATACTTTCAATGTGACGCATAGACTGTTGGTAATGTGAGGTGTTATGACCATCTCGTGCCATTCCCATTTTTATGAGGTCAATGCATGTACTGGCCGCAGCACCCACACCATCATCGCGATCCCATAAGCCTCGATTCCGTAACACGTCTGTGTGTGTCGGGAAGCACAGGGTGTCAAATTCGTGAACAACACATAGTTCATCACACTCGTTTGACGGTGCGAACTGGGACAATTCTGGTGTCGTCAGAAGCACGTTCGCTAAACAGAAGATCAGAATGCGATTGTGCTTCGTCATTCTGGTAGATACTGGATGAAATAGATTTGCAGCGATGGTGATCCCAGTTTCTTCGAAAAGTTCTCTTGAGGCAGCTTGTTCAGCAGTCTCAAACTCCTCGATATACCCTCCAGGAAAACCAAATAGGCCCTTACAGGGGTCGATAGTTCGACGACCTGCCAGAAGGCCTATTTCAGAATTTGGGTCGATAGTTCGACGACCTGCCAGAAGGCCTATTTCAGAATTTGGTCTTGTTACACGAATCAGTGCAACTGCGACTGGGGTTGGGTTGTTGTACATATAGGTTGACGAATGTTCATGTACTCATGATCATACCCCGATTCGTCAAAAAACTTACCAGCTTTATCAGGAAGAACAATTTGCAGAACCCTGACTTTTTGCTGATAGTATTGATCTGCCTGCACAGTATACCCGTGTACAGATTCATCGGCTTCCATGAACTTCACTGGTAGATTAGCCCACCTGTCGTCTGGAGCGTTCAAATTCAATGTTTCACCAGCGGCCAATTTAGCCGCGATATCATTCAACATCATTCCAGCATATTGGTTTGGAAGTCCAAACACGACAAGTTCAAAGCCGTACTTTTCCGAAAGACCGATACTGTACGTGAATGGAGGGCCTGGATCTTCTTCAGTCCCAAAGACTCCAATTACCGCTAGGCCGTACTCCTTGATCTTTTTCTGAACATCGTTGTACCACAGGTCGCTCAGCATTTCGTCCATCGCTTCATCTGTCATGATGACTCCTTAATTCGCCAGTCTGGCGATTTTCACGATTGATAGGAACTCTTGTTCAATATCGCTGAACAAATAGTACTTAGGGTCTTCTGGGTTTGTCTCGCCATCTGGAACAGGACGTTTGAAGACCGGCGTTCTTGTTGCGCGGTCGTACTCGACAATTTGGCAATTGAAAAGATAGTCTGGAACAAGCACCGCAACAGACGTGATCACGCCGCCAAGAGAGCGATCATCCTCATGGAATTTCACTAATGGCAATCCAAGTGCATCAGTAAGTACCTTCAAGCGATCGTACAGATCAGTTAACATCGCGACATTTCCGCCTTCGCACATGATGATTGTGGGTTCATTAAGTGCCCAGTCATGGAACATTCCGTGCTGTGGTGTATTCTGCTTGTACAAGCTCATAGTACTAACACAATGCGCAGTTTGAATGCCCCACTGTTTTTGGTTCATGTACAAGTGGTTAACAAACGAATACAGACGATAGGACATTACGTTTCCTCTTTAAATGGAATAAATGGATAACCCCAGGGAGCAATTTCCAAGCCATTTGCTTTGCGTAGGTTATCCACGAAAGATTGGTAATCACAAGCTCCAGCTTCAACGGCCTCAAGAAGTTTCATTGCCAATTCAGCACGATCCTCTTGAGTGCGAACCTGAAGGTGTTCAGCTTGTATCTCAATTGTGAATCCTACCTTAACAGGCATAGATGGATTCCATGTTAACGGGTTGAACTTTACAGAAATAGTCATTGTGCGCACCGAATACAGGCATTAGTTGACAAATAGTGTTCAGACGTCTTCATCATAGTCTTCAATCGTATCAGTTTCTACGATGAGCCACGCTTCATCATTTTCATTCTGGTTCAACGGGTTTCCGGGGTGAGTGCAAAAACTGCACGGAGCACAACCGGTAAAACAGATGCAGCCGCGATCGGCGAGGCTGATACCAGATTCATGGTTATGCGCTTCAAAGTCAGCACGATCATAGCGTGCCTCCTGAGTTAGCCGTTTTACAGTGCGCGTTTCACGCTGAACATGCGGTTTCTGTTTAGCGAACCAACGGTCAAAATCCATGTTACTCTCCGAGATCCATTGCTTTTGCAATGATGCTCACTTCTTCATCTCCGAAGCGATGTCAATCAGAACAAGCTCTTCCTTGGCGCGAGTAGCCGCGACGTAGCAGAGGTTGTCTTCTTGCTCAATCTCCCAAGCTTGGCGAGCCCAGCCGGAAGGACCAGTTTGCAACCAAACGACACGCTTCCATTCACGACCCTTGGACTTGTGAATGCTGCTGAAGAGCACGACCTTTGTCTTGTCGACGGACTCACCGTCTTTCTTGGCGAAGATTGCTTCGATTTCTTGGCAGACGCGCGCAACGACCTTCTTGGCATCAGGGTCGATGCGTTGAGTGCGATCGATGATGACGCGTAGGCAGCCGACCTTGTCTTCGACGGCTGCGGCCTTGGATTCTTGCTCCTTGATGCGATACTTGTTCGACTCGCGCTCTTGATACCCGTCCAACTTTTCAAGAAGCTTCGAGTAACTGGAGATGCGCTTCCAACGGCGAGCCAGAGTGAGTAGACCTTCGGCGATGTCGCGACCTTCAATCAGCGCGGGAATGCCAGCTGCGATGAAGCTGTACACGTACTTGACGAGCGGGGCGTTGAAGCGGCAGAGAATCGCATCGCCGACCTTGGCGATGTTCGCGAGCTGATCGTGCGTGCTGTTCAGAACCGAACCTTCAGGGGCGGTGTCAGCAGCTTCGATGTGGTTCACCCACGTCTTGGCGTAGGCGACCACACTCTTCGGGCAGCGGTACGTCACAGTGAGCGGCAGACGCTTCGCGTTCAGACTTGTGGCGATCAGATCGAGGCTGTTCGCGTCAGCACCAGTGAAACCAAAGATCGCTTGGTGGCGATCACCAACTGCGACCAAGCGACCACCGCGCTTGAGGATGGCCAAGGCCAACAAACGGCGAGTCTCGTTCGTGTCTTGGGCCTCGTCGATCAGCACCAAGTCATACTGGAAGAACTTGACCTTGTGGAACAGCGGAGCGTAGATCATGTCATCGAAGTCAACGACTTCGTGACTCATGGTGTTCGAGTGCTCGAGGACCTTGCGCGCGAGCTTGATGATCAGCTCAGTGTTGTCGGTACCCTTGTCTTCATCAAAGACTTCCAGATCGTAATGATCAATCAGGGCGAGCCACGGGTCGCGGCTCTTCATGTCCTTGTTAATCCCGATGCCAGCTTGTTTTGCGAGTGACGTGAGCTTCAGCACCATTGACTCGAATGGCTTGTACTCGGGGTACTTGTCGCTAGCGGCACGGAAGATGTTGCGACACTTGTCATTGTCGACGCGCACGTCGCGGAAGGCGCGACGCAGAGCACCGAAACCTTCAGCGTGCATCGTGTTCACGGTGCACTTGTCAATGCCTGCCTTGATGATCTTCTCACGGATTTCAGTGACGATGTCCTTACTGAAGGCGCCGAAGAATTTGAATCCGGCCCCCATCAGGCCAAGGCCGTTGATCAGCGTAGTAGTTTTACCGGCGCCTGCGACGGCTTCAAGCACACACGAGCCAGAACCATTCGTAATCCAGTCAAAGTACGCCGCTTGCTGCTGGCTTGGCTGGAAGACTGCTGCGATTGGGGTAGGATTGGTGTTCATGAGTGCATTGTATGTCAGCACTCATAAAATGTACACTACCAATCTGTAACAAACGTAACGTTAACGAGTTCTATCAACAGCGCAAGAAAATGCGGAGTATTTCGATGCGCATTGCGCAAAAGACTCCATTCCAGAAGTCACGAGGAACACAAATAGACAGATAACTAGAAATGTCCAGACGTGTAGTTTCATTCATCGCTCCTACACTGGCTTATGGCGTAGTCAATTGCCTCTCGCAGTTTAGGCCATTCATTTGGACTAATTTGAATTTTACCAGACTCACCTTGTTCTACTTCAATGAACTCTCCAGCTGCGTGATCGTTGATCCTGATTGTGGTGGCTATTTCTCAGAACAGAGGCTCATTATCTGGCGCCACTAACCAGGCAATTGTTCGAATCTGAAATTGCTGGTCCATTCACGCTCCTCATTTAGTTGGTGGGTGCGCCAAATGAACTTGGCTAGAGTGAACTGTGAGTTCAACCTCACCTTTGTCATATGGATCAGGCACGCGAATCACCAACTGCTCACCGATTTCTCGCTGAACATTACAAGGAACGTCACCATGTTCAGCAGTATGCCAAATGTACTTATACATTATTCATCTCCTTTTGCCACAGTTTCAAAGCAGCACTGACAATGTTTTTGTTGTGCCCTAAATCAATTAGGCGTTTACGAAGCCGACGAACAGATGAGATCTGTTCTACACGTGACAAAGTAATTGCCCGTCGAACCAAATCAAGTACTTTGTCAGAATCACTCATAGCACATCAAGATGATAAGGGTGATACGTGCGCTCAACACCATCGCTGCATTGCACTTTGACGATCACATCTCCGCAAGGATTCCGGTCAAAACCTTGCACATGCCCAACGTCAATAACGCCACGGCCTTCGTCTGGAGTGCTTATCGAATACACTTCAACAACAGCACCAAGTTTGAACTTTCGGATTTGCTCACGGTTGTACATCAATTTCATGATACCTCCATGATTAATCGCGCAGTTCGCGCGCGAGCTTTTCAGCGGCCTCGATTGTAGCTGCATTGCGAGTTCCAGGACCGAAGGCCACGCCGTCTGCCGTTACCAAGACAGCGTTCTCTGGCACTTTGATCAAATCCACCAGATTCAAAGCGCAGTTATAGACCTCTGCAAAACCGTTCGCATGCCCATCATCCCAGGCCTTACTGAAAAGCTTGTTGCGCAGGGGATGATTTTCAATTCCCAAATCTGCAAACAAATCTTGTTTGAATTGCGTATGGATGCGTTGAGTTTCTGCGTTGTACGCAGCACGTGCTGCTTTCAGCCCTTCTTCATCGCAGCAAACTTCCTTCGCACACTTACTGGTATCGAATCCGCTGGCAAGACTTTCACCGGGTTTTTGCGTACACACTACTTGACCTGCGCGATACCAGTAAGTAGTACTGAAGTCTTGCGGACGTGGGTACTTCAAATTGTTCACGTACTTGGCGAAATCCATGTTTACCTCGTTGATAATTTGTTGCCGTTTGTTGTACTGTAATCCAGTTGCATGAAAAAGTGTCAACAAATCTGTAACGGTTAAAAACCGTTACAGATTTTTTCTTCAACAAATAAATCGAGTGCGTAAATTCCGTCACTTAAATTTTCGTACAAACGAAAATCACCATGCTGGGCCATGATGTCTACATTTCCTTTACGCCAAAAGCCTTTAGGGCATACAACAAATACTTCTTGAGTTTTAGCGTGTAGGTTACGCCCAAGCACAAATCCAAGTTCAGCAAGTGAGATTGGTGATTGTGTACTTGGTTGAAAATAAAAGAACACAATATCAGCGTTTTCTATTCTATTAAGCTCCCAATTCACCTGATCTACAAAGTCTGAATTTGCAACACATTGTTCAAGTGAACTATTCCACGTGCGTCTGCGTGGGTTAAACACCGCTACTCGAAGATGGCTAAGCCGCCCAATTACTTCTTGCTGCCATTGCTGTGCTTTGTCTTGTTCAATAGAACCGGCCAAAAACACTGACACCTTCTCATGAATTGGAAAGCCTAAAACTTCAGGTGCGGTGTAAACTCTCATTAGCGTTCTGCTCGCTTAGAAGCAAGATCTACAACAGCCTGTAGACCTGCCTTGTACTGCTTGTATTCAGTATCACCAGTGACGCGGCGTGCAACGAACTCATTGCTCAGAACTGCTCCAGTTGCGGTGACTTTGTAGCTTACAGGTTGCTTACGAATCTTGCCAGCCAAAGCAATCGTTCCGTTTTCAAACTGACGATCAGTAGAAACAACTTTCAAACCGACCGCTTGAAGAGCCTTCATTTCTGGTGATTGTAGTGCTTTTGACAAAGTTTTATTCATAAAATCTCCTTGAGTTTAATCAGCGGCAAAAAATCTCCGCCGGAATTTGGTTCGGTAGTTACCAAGAAAAATTGACGTATGACGCTTCCGGCGCCGCAATCAGGAAATGCTCCTGAAGAGGTGCGTTACCATATTTCTCAACAGCCGCGAAGTGCCAAGCATCTGCTTTCACAGAGTACTTTCTTGGAAGCTGCTCATCGCCGAACTTTGCGAAGAAGAATGTGGAGCCTTCGCCTGTGTCATCCACAACGATAGCAAAACCTGTGTCTTCATCAACGCCCAAGATTTTCACCTTAATAACGCTTCCAGGCAGATATTCACCAAAATCATTCTCATCTGGCCCAAGCTTATAAAAACCTTTCATTTTGAACATCATGCCCTCACACTAATCTTGTTGTTGAACAAAGTGATACCTTGCCGGATTTGGTCCAATGCCTTATTGATATCAGTGCCATCTACTTGAACGTTCCAAACGTTAGTATTCAACCAACCGCGTTCTTGCTCAAGAATGGCCTGAAGGCGCTTGTTATTGGATGCAATCGTCTTACGAATTGCAGTAGTTAAATCGCTTGCAGTGAAACAGCCGACAATATCACTGGTAGTGCGCTCAATCAAACGTTCTAAACGAACCGATTCCGGTGTTTGAACATAAATGGAAAACACGTCCCATGCACGGGAAGCGCAGTATTGTCTGTAAATGGAAAGACCAGATGGTTCTAAAATCACCATTGGCGGCTTTGGCCCAGACATTTTGCGGTTCATTTCAGCGTGCGTCACGCCGTACCGAGTACCGTTGTAGGTCACAAGCTCAGCGAACATATTGTTCACTTCAAGAAGCTTTGATTGTTCTGTACTGATGAAATTATAATGAACACCCTCGATTTCACCAGCGCGTGCAGCACGATCAGTAGTACTCACGATTCGCTCAAAGCCTGTGTTTACAAGAGCTTCAAGTAGAAAGTTTTTGCCTGCGCAAGTTGGCGCAGTTAAAGTGACAAGCGTTGGCCGAGTAAAAAGATTCATAGTAACTCCATTGATACAGGCCATTGTTACACGCATAAAATAATGTACGTCCCTACTTTTGGATCAGGATCGATGAGGTGGAATGAAGTCTGAAGGATAAGGACCGTCATTGTACTTTTGAGTCCAACCAGGCATTGGCGCGATGATCGGCATTCGCACACCCAACTTCGCCAATCCCTTGGCGATTTCATTAAAAGGCAGAAAAGACATGACCGTTAACAGATCAAATCCATTTTTCTGGATTCGTGCGTAGATCCTAGCTCCAGCATTTGGATAACAAGAATAGTCCATCAGGTATTCAATGAACTCATCTTTATCGCGTGGAAGTCCATCAAAACGAAGACCAACACCGTCACTTAAATGGTATGGCCATTCGCCAGAGTACAGTTCATCGAAATTAGGACGCATTTATTGCCATCTCATTCATCACTATTTGGACAGCATCACGATCAAAACCATCAGATTGGAGTAGTGCTTCTAATGAGTCCTGGCTTTTACGCCAATCTTTTCCAAACGCATTTTCTAATATTGTGCGAATTTTTGCAGCTTGAACGTGACTTAATGAAAATTCAGATGGACCAATGTGTTTGTCTCGTGCAATTTTTTGTTCTAATTTCTGTTCTAATTTCTGTTCACGGGCTGTTTGAGCGTCGCTCATTTCATGCGTTCTGATAAATTCTATAGAAACAACAAACTCGTGAACTTCATAATCACCGTACTTGGAAGTGTACTCACCACGGGCATGCGCGCCATCTAGTGTTTGATACACATTTGCTTTTTCTTTGTCAGACGTAAAGCACCATTCATACGTAGGTTGGTGCTTAGCGTAGTAACCATGATCTTTAAACCAAACACAATAGATTGTTGTCATAAATGTGTCTTTAAAAACTCAAACAAAGGATATGGTTTCTTGCCATGGAACCGCTTGTGGTACGCCGGGTGGTCGAACTTAACGCACTTCTTACCAGCCTTCTTGACCCATCGTTCAGCGGCACCACCAAGGGCAACAATCAGGGGCCACGGGTGCTCAAGAATTGCCGTGTCTGTAGGGCGCTTATGGAAGTCCGCCGCGTTCACCCAAGCCAAATCTGATTCGCTGATACCATGTTCATGAAGACCAATGTTCAGGAACAACGAAGAGTTCCACAACGCAGCGAATGGTGTGTAATGGAAGTCAGGATCATCAGGAGCAGATGGCGCTGGACAGTCGCCAACAATCAGGATCTTTGCTTGCGGCACGATTCCAAGCTTGGTAAAAGCAAGGAAGCGATTCTTGCGAACGTCACAGCGGGATGTCATGGCACGCCGCGTTTCAACAGCAAGCTTCTCGAATTGATTGAGGGATGGCATTATTTGCTCATTGCATCATCGATTGCCAGTCGAAGAGTTCGTCCTTCACCGTACTGTGAGTCACCATGGACAGCTATGTTACCATCTCCTGGAGCATCAATGATCAAGTACATCGATAGTTCAGAAAGGTATTGTCGAGACAACCAATTCAATCTAGCAGTATCACCAAAGTCTGTACCATTGATTGCGCTTGCCAATTCAAGCGCTTCCTTCTCCGTCATGCCGGGGTAACGAAGATGATACTCTTCCTTACCATTGTGAATGCATTTGCAGATGTGAATGCTCATGCCAGAACCCTTATCGCTGCAACTAATGACTTGCAGAACTCGTCTGCATTGAAGTTCGTAGCGATGCGCTGATCTTCAATGATCTGGGCCCGCATTTGAGGATCTTCCTTAATGGCGCGTAGTCGGTCAATCAACTCTTCTTGGTTCACCACGTACAGGAAATCATGTGCCATTGTGCCTTTTGGATAGATACGACGGCTCTTGTCAATATTTGCATCAACAAAGACTACATTGCCTGCAGCAATACATTCGGCAACGCGCTGAGGTATCAAATCGAGCGTCTCATATGATGGATCTCCAGTGACAAGATGTGCTAAAGCGTTGTTCATCTTTGGCAACACATCACAGTACTTAACCATGCCAGTAAAGTGCGGGGCACGATGAGATGCCTCATATTTTAGTTTTGGATGAGTTGCAAAGTCTTCACGATCAATCTTACCGAAAATTTCGACGCCGATATCTTCAGGCAAGTTCCAGTACCACTTGAACAGGTTTGGAATTCGACGCCCGCCTCGCGCCGTCCCACCGTACAACAGATCAACAATTGGTGCAGGTACTGGTTCCAGCCACTCATTTAGTAGCGGAAAACGTTCCATTGGGAAGTGGAACATTGTACCAAGTGGCACTGTTCCCTTCTTCTTGGTCCAGACCTTCTTCATCTCGTCAACGTTGAATGGCTGACACAGTACGTGGATTGGCTTGGTAACGAGGATGTCCTTCTCCTCGTACTTGTTTTCCCAACCGTACTTAGGATCAACTTGCTTCTTCGCAACGTTGTCCCAGATTTGCAGCAATGGCAGTTCTGGGTCACACATCACATAAACCACTGGACCATCAAAGTTGTTGATGATTTCGTAGTTAAGAATCTGGGCACGATCTTCTTGCCCACCGTAAAAATTGACATTCCCATTGATCACGAGCAAAGCATCCAACCCAGTTGTATCGCGATCATTCAAAATGGGTCGCCAAATAAATGATGGTGACGCTGGATCTTTGTCCGAAATGTCGGTGAAAATATGAACTTCACCGCCACCATGCTTCAGGGCTTTACAGATAGACACTGCTTCACCAGGGCCGACAGCAGATCGAGAACCACCATCAACAATGCGGGCTCCAAGTTTGATCACACCAAATTTCATCAGTAACCTTCAATGAAAGCAATACACAAATCTAGAACTTCTTCCGGGTCTTCTTTGAAGTCAGTTTCCCAGATCACTAGAACATCAACCCCAGCGTTTCTGATTGCCTGCAACCGTTCTCTATCATGTTCCCAAATAGATTGAACTATTTTACCTTTTATGACGTCATTAGCATCATACATTTTGGGATTAGCATGCCAATAATCACCAAAGAACTCGATTGCTTTGCATCCCGTTTCGTGCTCGACGTAAAAATCGAGTTTGAACACTCCTAATGGTGTACTGACGCGCTGTTCATCGACACCGTATTTGCCATTTACCGTTAGGTGTGGTTTGAGGTGGTCAAACAAATCTTCAGATACACGTGAAAACTTGCCGTGCGCTGCAAGCGCCCACGTATTTGGAGTTCCGTATCGTGCTAGATTCGTCTCTTTGATCTTTGATTTTATGTCGCTGTTCTGGAATACGTTGCCGCACCCGTACTTTTCTATTGTCGTTTGGGCGCACTTTACCCGCGTAGTGCCTGCATTAGCGGAACATCTCTGTGAGCAGAAGCGTCTGTAGTGTCCATTTGCAAATTTTACAGGTCGCTCGCACCGTTCACATTTTGGTTTTGCCGTTACACCATTTAGAACACAGTGTATGCGTTCGCTAATCTTGGCACTACGATCTAGGAAAGATGTAGCAGACAAGATTTGTGTGACCGTATCGGGATTCTTGCGCAACCGCAAAGAAATAGTTGACATCGCCTGTGGTTTACCTAAACTAGATTCACCAGCAAGTGATGTCAACTTTTCAATAAGCGCACTTTTCATACGTAATTTTCTTTGAAGAATGTAACGTATTTAGTGATTTCTCCCAAAACCACGGCGCACCCGCTTGATGACAGCGATTTTCATTTCGTATTCCTGTTCCTGGCGATTTCTAGTTCGATCTTAGCCTTAGTAAGATCCATTTCAAGAACGTTAATTCGGTGCTTCAACTCTTTGATTTTCATCGAATCACACGCCTTCATCATTTTGTCAAAGAACTTCATTTGTCCTTTGGCAATACGCCTGGCTTCGTCCTTTGACTTCACACCAGTTCCTTCGCAATCTTAGACACTAATACCCCGTCGTACAGGCCTTCGTAGTTTGTCTTCATGTACTTCATGATTTCACCCATGTTAGGGCGCTTTTCACCCGCGTCAAGGAAATCGCTGATTAGTACACGAATCTCAGCTTCAGACAATTGTTTTGGTAGGAACTGTTCCAAGATTGTCTTTTCTGCCCAAGCCTTATCAGCCGCGTCAGCGTCACGATAATCCCCAGCATAGCGGATTGTCTCATCTAAGTTCTTAATGAACTTCTTGATCACCGCAATTACCTCCTGCTCCGTCACTTCGCGTCCCGCGTTCTTGCCGACCATTTCTGCTTCACCAATCAGCGTGGTCAGAAGGGAAGCAGATGGATCACGTGCTTTACGCGCAGTAATTTGAGCAGCTTTGATTGTTTGAATAAGTGACATATATTTTCTAACCTTTACGTATATTGTACCAGAAATGAACTCGTCGGCCAAGTTCAAGTCTGGGACGAGGACGAAAGTCAGTTACATTTCGATGCGTTGTTGACGCCATGCTTCCATTTCATCACGATGCGCAGTCAACGCTGGAATTAGCACATTAAGTTGATGAATGGACAAGTAATCGCAGAAGTGCTCGATGAAGTCTTTTGCGAATTCCTCAGCATCTCGATCCGAGCAACTTTTGCCGTGTTGGTCCCAAGTCTCGTGGATCGCTTCCATACGATCTAATCCAAAGCCGGGCTCTGAGTGTTGCTCATGCGTGATTCGAATGCGTGAGCCACAATGCAGATAGATTACCGCACTTTCACGGCGTTTAAAGGATCCCCATTCAGGATGGACCGTCTCCGCATATTCACGGCACGACATGTCAGCGATGTTCTTCACGCCAACACCTCTTGTAGGATCACGTCCTTTGGCTTGAACCCGCCAAGTGCTGAATCGGTGACGCAAATGATGCGCTTATCTGAAATCACAGAACGCTCAAATGCCGCAATAAACATTTCTTGTTCTTGTTCGCGTTTTGTAATATCGAAGGATTCACCATCATCTACAAAGTGCTTAGATATACTGAAATCTTCAGTCAACAGAATTAGACGAGTGCTGTGATTCTGGTGCATGGCAAATGCCTTTTCAAGCTCAAACACGTAATCGCCAAAATAGGAACGATATAGGGGAGCGTACACACACTCGCCTAAGTGCGCACGGTCACAAATAAGCGATGTATATTTTGCGTCACGCAGAATTGAAAACATTGTTCTAAATGAACGTTCTTGATATTCTCTCAATGAACTGTTATAGCAATCTAGCGCGATTGGTTTTGAAAAATGGAGCACGGCGTGGTGACCACGTTTTTGCTGAATTCCAGAGACCAACGAGGATTTGCCCAAAAAATCTAGCCCCTCTATTAGATATTTGTTAATGTATGCAGTCATTGAAGTCTCCACAATTTACTGTCATCAATCTTAACAATTTCTGATTCAATCATTTTTATAAGTTCAGGTTTTGTTGGTCGTTGTAATTCATCTTCAGTCACCAATCTGACACCGGTTGCAGCTTGAAGTTTAGTTTGAACCAATTTAGATTTCGCTAATGAAGATGGTTTAATTTCATACAAAAATCCATCTTCGTCAACAAAGTCAGGAGTATATGTTCGTTGAACACCTTCAAGAATGTACGGAAATCGATATTCTTTTCGCTCAGCACTTTGTAATTTCTTTCCGTTAGCTTCACATTTCAAAATGAACGCTAATTCAAGAAGACTACGAAAATAAAGCTGATTGCGATACCATCCGCTAATTCCATTACCGGCTTTGGATGGGGTGGGTTTACCATACATCGGATTGTTAGAACCAGAACTTCGCTCACTAAAGCGCTTTCGCATTTCACGTGCTCGGTCGACACCGTAATTTTCTTCTAATGAACCAGTAATAGGTCTATCTGCAAATCCTTTACTATACTTTCCACCATAATTTGGATTGTTCTCGCCACTATTTCTTGCAGATTGTGCTTGACGTTCTAGTTCGCGTCTGTGGGTTCCAATAACCTCTTCACGCTTCTTCCCACGCCAAACATTAGCGGCCGCGGCGATCATCTTTGCATTGATCGCCGGATCACGGTTAAGATTGTGATGCGTAGTTGCACATGACTTACAGTGATCTGCTGATTTTAACGCATCTTTTAGAACACGCCTAAATTCTAAACCGCAGTCTTCACATTTACAAAGAATCTTGTATGATGTTTTAATGCGGCCTGAACGCATTGTTGGAATTTCTTCTATAATCATGACTCCTCCAAATTAGTTGTATTTAGAGGGATTTGATCGTATTGATCAGACTAAATTCAGGTCATACAAGAATTTCGTAATGCGAACCTGGAAAGGTCATGATTGGCCATCCAGAATTGTCAAGAACTTCTACATGAGGATTTACTGTCAAGCTCGCATTATGACAAAAATCGTCACCTAAAGTTGACTCAATTTTATCCATAATGTCGTTAGCGGCTTGCTTGTACTTGGACCCGAAACCAAGTCGTGTTTGGTACATTAGCGCAGCGATCAACTGAAGTTCATCATTGGTGAACTTCGCAAGACTTAGATCTAAACTCAGATCCGGGCGTGATGTAAGTTTTCCCATTAGATGAATCCAACTTTTCTTGTTACTACGTTGTCAGAAGAGGGCTGCTCATTGAACAGTTCAGCTAATGTGAACTTAGCACCATCTGGTAATTCAATATTGAGTTCATCTGCTACCACTTGAGCTTCTACGCGCTCAAGAGCCCTGAACTCTACAACATCGAAACAGCGTCCAGGTCGCATAAGAGCGCTGTCAACATCACGAACAGATGGCAAGTTCGTGCTGAACACGAGCTTCTTATCTTTTGCTGAAATCAAACCATCAGATACGTTCAAGAACCGGTGCATCATTGTGTTCCCGTCTTCACGTGAACGAAGAAATGCGTCGGCGTCTTCCATGATTAAGAATTTTTCATCACCTTCAATGAAGCCTGCGAACAATGAGTCGTCACTCATGACTTTCTCATCATAAGTGATTTTAGCGTTCGCGCCGGAGCGGTGAATCAAGTTCTTAATGAACGTTGTTTTACCTGTTCCAGGAGGACCAAGCAGAATCAGGACGCTGGCGTCACTGTTCATGTACTCGTCCATGTACTCGTCAAGGCTTTTTGGAAGCCATGGGTACGCGCCCTTAATTGCCGGACGATAGTTCAGAGGTACTGAAATACTTTCGCCACGAGAGCCGTACACCCATTCAATCAAGTTCTCAGCGCGCTTGAAAGTGCCGTCAAGAGTGTTCATGAACTCCAGCACAGATTCAGGGATACCGTTGATTTCAATTGAGAGCTTGCTTCGGCTGAGTGACGCCTCAATGATCCCCCAATCCATGAACATGATTGCACGATGAGTGCTCATGAAGTTGTACCGTTTAGCGGTACCCATGACCCATTTGTGAATGTTCCAGTTCGTTGGAACAATCCAAGTCCCATCCATGGTTAACGTGTTCTTACCACTATCGACCATGCTTCTCATGAAAGAATTGGTCACCCAATCGTCAATACCGTAAACGCCAAAAATAACACCGTCTTGCGGTTCTTGAGAGTGTTTCATTTGTGCGATCTCGTCTTTGTCGATTGCTGTTGGCGCAGGCTGCGCAAAATTTTTATTGTTTGACGCGTACCGTCTTGTTCGACGTTTGCGTATATCTCTGTAGCGGGCTGATAAGATTGAGCTCATATGCTAATTCTAAGGCGTTAAGACCTTAGAATTATTTGAAACTTGGGTTAATCGTCTTGTAACATAGAGGTGAACTTTGTTTCGAATTCATCAGCCCATTCCATATTTTTCGCAGTCCACAACCGTTGGATGTTGCTGTCCAACATGTACGTTGTGGCATAATCGTCAGGTCCACGAACTGAGCGGCCTGCACCCTGTACAAGTTTCATGGTGCACAATAGCGAATAAATGTCCGGCCATGACGCCAAAATCTTTTTCATTCGCGCTTCGCCAAGTGAACCAAAAGGTGCTTTCAGAATGATCTGATAACGGCTCAAGTCCCCAGCCAAGTCAAGACCTTCAAAACCAGACGGGGTTAGCAGCACTGCAGGACCTTTATGACGTTTGAACCTGTCAAGGACATCAACTAGCTTTTCGCCGCGCCGATGTTCAAAGATTCTCGTGTTTAGATTCATTGCCCCTAGAGCAGCAGCAATTCCTTCAGATAGTGCAAAACTTGGCGCTAACACTATACCGCGCTCGTTTTTATCAGTATGATGCTTTACGATTTCATAACAAGTTGCTTGCAACTGTTTGACGGTCTTTGCTTCCTTGAGCGTGTTAAAGTTCAAGTTCTGTGGCTTATAGAACACAATTTTCTTGTTCTCACGTGGGAACGTGGGCGCAAGTCGAATATGTTTTGCGTTCTCCAAAGTTAGTGTGCGCCTCGCATACTGTTCGCTGAACGTGGCGCTCATTAGCAAGTTGTAATCAGCGTTAATCAACTGTTCAAACATGTCACCAACAAAGATTGGCTTAACGCTTACTTCGTCCTCAGAGTCCTTGTACTTTGGATCCCGTTCCTTGTATTCAAATGCGTGCGGGTACGAATACTCCATCAAATCGCCAATCTTGCAACCAAGACCAAAGTATTTCTTTGACAACTTCTGAAGTTGCAGATACTTCTTTGGGTTCCGTATTTCGCGCTCGGCGGCGGCTTCAGCAGCATCCTTCACGTCATAGTATATGGTCGCCAACAGTTCCAAGTACTTCATGTACGTTTGGTCATTGATCTTACCGGCGTTCAGATCCTCTTTGATGCGCTTGATAGTCTTGAAGATGTCCGTGTGCCCAAGTGACAAGGCCTCGTTGATTTCTTGCGCCATTTTCTGCAGGCGTGAGTCGCTGAAGTAGATTGCATTGTGTTCGGTGAAGAGATCATTAATCAAGTGCGCTTCATCGAAGACACATACGGTGCGCTTCGCCAAGAAGTTCGTATACATCCGATCAATGAAGTAGTATGCGTAGTTCGTGATCAAGTGTCGAGAGCGATCACGCATCCGCTTCTGGTGCTGGTACTCACAGCCATTACAGAACGTGTTGATCATCGAATCCATCTGTTCTTTCTGGAACAAACGAATCGAGCACACCTCGGCAGTTTGTGGTTCAGTCGGCGTTGACAATGCTGCGCACTCAAAATTCGCAGCGCCTTTGATCATACGGAAACGAGTATCGTTTGGATCGCGACCTTCTTGGAAGGTCTTGTGATACTGCTCCGACAGCACGTTCGTTGGTGTCAACAAGAAACTGGCGCCAACGTGAGCATCAGGGTGAGTGATCATGTGCAGTGTGTCTGCCACAACTGCGCCAATGATGGACTTACCAGTTCCGGTTGGCGCAGACAGAATGACGGTCTTGAAGCCTTCATCAAGAAAGGCGGTCAAGATTGTGTTGATGTCTTCAACCTGTCGGCCTCGAGGTTTGAAGCCGAGGCGTTCATACGCCTCGAGGATCTGGAGTTCGTATTTCATTTGCACCCAACGTTGATTGCGGCAATGACAAGACACGCCGCGCACCACAAAGCGGCACAGATGCCGTACATCACACTTGCCTCTTGGTTGTTCCTGTCAGACAGCGAAAACAACCACCAACCACCAATTATTGCAACGATCACCATGAAAACTGGAAACATCACTTGGTTCCTTTGATTTTCTTTTGAGGTGGTGTAACCATGCACTCCACCCGATCTTCTGGAAGGGCAAAATAGTTGTGCACTTCCTTCATCGCGTTCAGCAACACAAGGTCTTGCTGAAGGTCCATTTCTTCGAACGACTCAAGGCGCTTCTTGGCTGAGAGCTCTTTGATACTCCTCTTCAAGAGCTTCATGTGCTCTTTGAGCGATGACCTGACAATGGCGTCGCTGATGGCATCATCGATATCCAGCTTCATTAGTGCTCCTTGATTCCAAATACATCATGCATTGCTTCTTCATCTTCAGCAAAGCACATCTTGACCAAAGCCTGCCAGTACGGTGACAGCAACTTCCAAGCGCCAACGGCTTCAAAGTCAAAGTCCGTCTTCATCCCAGCATCCCGCCAGGCAGCCTCAACACCGATCAGACCAAGCCTGATGTGCTCGTCAAAGCGATCCATAGCAACCATCGGCATCTCCAATGATCGCTCGTCTTTGATGATGGCTTCTGCCATCTCGAAATGACGCGAATACACGTGCATGGAACCCGCGTTGTGGTAGTAGTGCCCCATCTCTAGGTTCGGGTAAGTAGCACGCAACTCGAGCATCAGTGCCTCTTGCAGCATCGTAAACTGAAACACATCGTTCGTGAACCCGAGAATAACATCATTCGATCGCATGTTTGTGATCATGAACAAACGATCTTCCCGAATGAAAAACTGCAGAGTCAACGTGCAGGCAACATCCTTGTTCCCTACATGACGGTCAGCAGGACGATGAATGTTGATAATAGCCTGACGACTGTCCTTATCACGAACAAGAATATCACGGACGGCCGTCCATTGGTCCACATCGGCCACGTAGTCGCCGTCTTCATCAAGTACCGGCACAGACATTTCTTCGTCATGACCAAACATACGGTATCCGTAGTTTGAGTTCACAGTATCCTTGTCGTATCCAGCAACAATACCAGGATTACGAATATTGTCCCAGAACTTACTATACGGGATGATGTCATCTGGGTTGTTGGACCCGCTGATGTACCAAATGAATTCGCCAAGCAAGTACTTCAGGTTTGTCTTGCGATCTGGGAAATTGATAATGCGATTACGAGGATCAATCAACGTAATGTTGTAATTCAAAAGTTCGCGTGTAGTGGTTCCACGTGGGTGCGCAACCAGCCCATGTGACATGAGATGGTGCAGACATGTACGAAAATCATTATTGAGTTGACCAACCTGAGTGTATTCCATAAACCCTCTGAATTACAAATAATTGTGTAATTGTAACGACATTTGTAACGATCATCAACCTAGAAAAGGGACCAGATAGATGTTAATGCTAGATCCAGGCTAAATAGGTCTACGAATCTACCCAGCACTTCTGGAGCACAAATGTCTAAGACGCTTAACGGTAGCGCCATTATTTCCTACGGCACAACGTTGCCATCAACGGCATCAACACCTGCAGGTGCCTTGTTCTATAAGACCGACAGTAGTGGAGGATCCCCTCAGGGCCTCTATATGTTTGGGTTTGTGAAGGACATTAACCCAAGCGCGCTGGGTTTGCAGGTTGCACAATCATGGGTTCAGGTTGTATCACCTGATTTATTCGTCTTAAAGGGCGGAGACACGATGACTGGGCCTCTTACGGTTCCAGATTTTATCAAAGTCACAAATACCGGCGTTCAACGTTTTTTAATTGGGAACAGCGGCAGTAATCCTGTCGTTCTTGAAAGTAATGCTTCTGTACTGAGCATCGGCGTTGGAACAAACTGGAGCACAGGCGGAACTTTAGGATCAGGTTTAACCATTAATCCTGGGGCAAGCTCTTCCGGTTTAACTTGGAAGGGATTCAAAGTATTCTATGCTGATGTTGCCAGTGGTGGCATGGGTACTGGATCCGGTCTTGACGCTGACAAATTAGACGGACAAGACGGCGCGTACTACCTAAATGTAGGTAATATGAATGCGGGTGTGCTGCCAATTTCCCGCGGTGGTACCGGAAATAGTGGAGCACCGAATCCTGGCGGAATCATTTATGGAAATGTCTCAGCATATTCTTCAAGTGCGCAAGGAACGGCGGGTCAAGTGCTGTTATCTGGCGGTTCTGGTGCTCCTACTTGGGTGAACCAATCTTCGCTCTCTGTTGGCTCTGCGACAACTGCTAATACTGCCAATTCAGCCACGACAGCGACAACAGCCACGACAGCGACAACAGCAAATGCTGTTGCTTGGACTGGTATTACTGGTCTTAATCCTGCACTCCCAGCTGGTACATCTTCTTTAACCACGTTCTCTAATTATCCAGCTTCTGGATATACTGCTTACGTACGTCCATCATATTTCTTTGATATGGGCGGGAGCGGATTAGCGTCAATGACGCCAAATCAATTCCCTAATGGATCTATCACGGGTTTTGATGCATATTCGACAAGTGATATGGGGCAATATCAAGTTGGTATTACTGTCGCCGGAACTACTGGTAACGGTGCGCGCTCCGTTCAAATTGCAGCAAACTGGAATTTTGAAGAAGCCGCTCCAACAGGTTTACGGTACCGTGTAAATGATGATACGGGAGTCCCTGGAGCATGGGGCGCCTTTAGAACACTTTGGGATCAAGGTAATTTGACTAATGTTAGTCAGCTGGCTAACAACATGAACTATACCGTTGCCGGCTCTAACATCAGCCAGTTCAACAATGATGCTGGTTATTTGACACAGGCTGGTGCTACAGGCGGTGGTTCTGATAAAGTGTTCTGGGAAAATGATACGGTAGTCACAACAAACTACACTATCACTTCTGGTAAAAATGCCATGTCAGCAGGCCCAATTTCCATCAATAACGGTGTGACAGTAACTGTGCCTAACGGCTCTGTATGGACGATCGTGTAATATGTCTTTATCTATTGTTTCAGATCCATTAGGAAATGGTGCATATGTCAAAATTGGTAATAACACAGTTTTGACATTGGACACCAATACAGGTTATGTATCAACTCCAGGAACTGGAGATCGTTCTGGAAAAATTGCAACAACACAAATGTTTGCAAATGAGTTCGCAGCGTCTTTATCGGGAACTGGATGGCAAAAATTACCTAGTGGTCTGATTATCCAATGGGGTACTGGGCTTATGAGCGGTTCTGGTGCTAGGTATGCAGAAATTGTTCTACCAATAACTTATCCTAACTCACATATTGGTGTTTGGGGTGTTGACGGCGGTGCTGGATGTTTCACATATGCATTTAGTGTTGTTTCTAATTCCAAGTTAGGTTGGTATGTTCCTGCTGGTCAGATTGGTTCTAGTACCACGGTTTATACGACCGGATCATGCGGAACACGTTGGATTTCGATTGGGTATTAAAAATGAAAATCTATTTCAAAGATGGTGGATTTCTTGTTGAGGGAATTAATGAAATTCCAGAATCTGCAGTTGAAGTACCGCAAGATCTTTACGCTGAGGTTTTGGCAGGACAGGAAAATGGTGAGGCGATTGATATTGATGAAAATGGTTTGCCTTGCCTAATACCTCAAGTTCATATTCAGACTATTTTGCACCAACGTGAAGAAATTTTGTTTGAATTGAAACAGATTGACGATAAAAAAATTCGCGCAATTACAGACGTTGTTCTGACTGGTGACAAAACCTTCTTAGAAAAACTTGAAGAAGATGCAGTTAACCTTCGCGCTAAACTTAAAAGTTTAGAGTTCTGATAACTAATTTACAAGCGGGCTCAAATGGCACTTCAACTTAATGGAACAACTGGCATTTCACCATCTGCATTACCATACTTGGTGGGTCAAGTATGCTTTTTTGCAACGCAATCTGCACCAGCTGGTTTCTTAGTGTGCGACGGATCTGAAGTATCTCGCGTCGCGTATGCAGATGCGTACGCAGTTATGGGAACTTTATATGGTGCTGGAAACGGTTCTACTACGTTTAATTTGCCAGATCTTCGCGGTGAATTTATCCGAGGCGCAGATATAGGGCGGGGGGTGGACCCCGGGCGAACTGTCGGCAGCGTCCAAGGGCATCAGTCAAACAATCTTGCGCAAGTGCAAATGTCAGTGCGAAGCGACCTTAGTGCAGATCTCACCTTAACTGACGACGGGGCATGGACGGCATGGCTCAACAGCGGCGAAGAAGGCGCATTTGAAAACTTCGCTGCACGGTTTCGACTGCATGGTCGAGAAACGCGCCCGCGCAATGTCGCGCTCCTTCCATGTGTTTTTGTTGGGGTCTAGTTTAGAAGAACTAAATATTAACAGAATCTAACACTAGGAATATCTATATGTCTACAGTAAAAGTAGTTAACGTTCAACTCGGGCAATCTGCAACTGCCTCAAATAATTTTACTTTAGCAGTTCCAAGCGTACCAAATGGCACCATTAAGTTATCTCGTGGAAATGCTGGTGTCACCACATCCGATGTCATTAGCATTGACACGTTGGGAAATATGGTTGTGTCTGGAAATGTAACGGCATTCTCAGATATTAGAATTAAAACAGACGTGCAACCCATCAGCAATGCGTTAATGAAGGTGCTTGCGATTAACGGTGTAACCTACACCAGAACAGACACCGGTAGTCGTGAAACCGGTATGATTGCACAAAATCTGATCGAAGTACTTCCAGAAGCTGTCATTAAGGATGCTGAAACAGGAATGTTGTCGATTGCTTATGGAAATGTTGTTGGATTGTTGGTTGAAGCAATTAAAGAACAACAAAAGCAAATTGATGAATTGAAATCAAAACTCAATTAAAAAGAGGACCAGTGGTCCTCTTTATTCATACTGTTGCAGCTCATCTGGCACTTCAAATTTAAGACGCTTAATCCCTCTTACAGCATCTTTGAAAATTGCCTCAGCATCATTTGATTTGTACTTCTTAATTATACGGATTAATTGTTCGACGCTCATCAGATCTTTTCCTTTCACCGCTGGTCCGAACAAAAGTTTAGCAAAAACATCAGGATCCCTGATCATATCCGAATCTGAACTGAATTTGCCTTTATGACCTATGTCATTTAGAGTGCTCTGGACCTCGTCTGGCGTCGCGTCAATAACTGATTTGACTCTGCCCTTGCCGTCCTTACGCTTTGGCGCAACCTTAAAGATGCGTTCAACACCTTTGTCTAACTTATATGCGCGACTTGCCCGAACAATATCATTTCCAGCCAAGTCCTTAACACGAAGATCCTTATCAGGTTCCATACTAAATTTCAACGCTGAATGAAGTAATTCATTTCTAACGCCAGACTTATGAGCACTGTGTTCAGATGCGTAATGAGAAAATTTAGCCCATTCAACATCGGGTACAAACATCAAATCAACTTGAACTTTACGATTGTTTTGAACAGGTACTGCGAATGAGTATGTGCTACCACCGGTAACGTGTGGTTTATTCCCAGTTGCAAATGTCATTTTGCCAATGACATCTTCACGGTCAATTTCTTTTTCATTCATGGCAATATCAACGTCACCAGAATCTTTCTGAACACCCTTATAAGTTAAACGTGCAGATCCTAATAATCGATCTTCTAATGTAGAGATCGGAACGCCAGTTTGTTTAGCAACAAACTTTAATGCATTTTTCATATCTTCCTGATTGGCTCGTACTGTACCAAGTGCAGCAGTTGCTTTTCCACCTTCAAGTAGAAATTGTTTAAACGTTATCACAGGAAATCCCCTTTGAGGAGGCTAATAGGATCTTTATTTTTAGATGGGTGGTTCTCGTAATATGAGAATATCTTAGATCTAGCCTGTGTAGATAAATCTTCCCAATCCTTGATGCCTAGTAAAAAAGACGCAACCGCGTCGGCGTCATTAGAAGCAAGACGGAACTGCAAAACGATTTTCTTTCGAAGATCATCTTGTTTAGTTTCAGGGTGTATAAGTTTAAGTTCAGTGAGTTTCATTTGCTTATGTAGAACGTCTACGATATTTATGTAATGTGAGAGCACCAGTTCACATAAATACAGAGTTAAATCAAACCTCTGAGTACAAATGAAGTTCCACGGTATTACACTCCAAGAAGGCTCTACAGTCGCAAACATGACGCTTGCCTCTGGCACGTCATTCCCTTCTAATCCTAATGAAGGCGAGCTGTTTTTTAGATCTGATTCAGATACGTCTGTGCGTGGAATGTACGCATATATAGGCGGTAATTGGGATCGCCTTGCATCAGCAGATGCACTTACAGTTCCGTCTGCTGCGAATTTCCCAAGCACTGCAAATGTAGGTGACTTGTTCTATAAGGATTCAAATGACGTCAATGAAGCATTGTATGTGTTCAATGGAAGTTCATGGGTCGCAACTGGAAATTCTGGTGGAACATCAACTGTCGACGGCGACTTGTCTGGTACTATTTCTATTGGTGGAACATCAACACTGACATTAGACAATGTTGCTAGCGCAGGCACTTCAGGCTCTGCTAGCAAAACGGTGACTATTACAATCGATGCTAAAGGTCGCGTTACATCATTAACAGAACAAGACGTTGCAATCGCAGCATCTCAGGTAACTTCAGGAACTTTCGCTGATGCACGAATTGCGCAATCAAATGTCACACAACATCAGGCAGCCATCAGCGTTGCAGCATCTCAGGTAACTTCAGGAACTTTCGCTGATGCACGAATTGCGCAATCAAATGTCACACAACATCAGGCAGCATTGACGATAGCTGAAACTCAGATCACTAATGGATCTGTGCTAGCGCGTGTAGCGGATAATGAAAATATTTCAGGAAATTGGGCATTTAACGGAACGGTGTCAGGGCAGACACCAACGAATGGCGCCCATTTAGTAACCAAAGATTATGCTGACGCTTTAGCGACAGGATTAGATTTTAAACAATCCGTTAAGGCAGCAACAACGACTAACATCACACTGTCTGGATCACAGACAATTGATGGTGTTGCGATTAGTGCTGGTATGCGAGTACTGGTCAAAGACCAGACCGATGGCACACAAAATGGCATCTATGTTGCAGCATCTGGGGCCTGGACACGAGCAGCAGATGCTGACAATACACCGTCAAATGAAGTCACCTCAGGCATGTTCTGTTATGTTGAAGAGGGAACAGTAAACGCAGATAGTGGTTGGGTCCTTGCCACAAATGATGTGATTACGCTAGGTAGCACGAACTTGGTGTTTACACAGTTCACCGGTCTTGGGCAAATAACTGCTGGCAACGGCCTTACAAAGAGTGGTAACACCATAAATGTAGGTGGAACTGCTGGCAGGATCGTAGTGAATGTTGATGATATTGATCTTGCAACTGTTACCGATTCCGGTACAGGTTCATTCAAAAAGATCTCTGTTGACTCCTATGGTCGTGTAACCGGTACAACTGATGTTGTTTCCTCAGATATTACGAGCTTAGTCGATTCAACTTACGTGAATGTTGCCGGCGATACAATGACGGGATTATTGACCATCTCACACACTGGTAATGGTCTTGTTGTTGCATCTACAGACTCAACTCCTGCAAACAACTCAGGTATCATTCTGAATACCACAGCAAATGCAACGGCTTCTTCTCGCGTTGCAACCATCGTTCTTGATGCTAATGGCGCTGATGTCGTCGGCCTCGATTACGTTACTCTGGACGCGTTTGGTTCTGGTGATTTCACAATCAATAATCGCAGCGCGGCAGCAATTACATTCCAAACAAACACTACGGAGCGTATGCGTATCGATTCCAGTGGTAACATTGGGATTGGCACCACACCTACTTTTTTCGTACATGCGAAGCAAGACGCCAATGCTTCAGCTGTTGGGCAAATTGAAAACGCAAGCGCTGGAGCTGCTGCAAATGCTCGGTGGATTGCGTCAAATGGAACTAATTCAATCGGTATTCAGATTACTGGAACTGGAAACACAACGCCCAACATTGCGTCTCTATACGCCTCGGGCGCGACCACTCCACTTACATTCGCTACTAATGGTGCTGAAAGGGTGCGTATTGATTCTAGTGGTAACGTGAGCATTGGGGCATCAAGTGCTTCAGGTAAACTAGATGTGTCAGCTACAGATCCATCCACGTATATAACACGTTATGTTGCTGGCGCTGGTGGTGCTAACATTTATCTACGTCATTCACGTAGCGGTACCGTTGGTACTAACGCAATCCTAAATTCGGGTGACACGATTGGAACGTTGGTATTTGCTGGTGCAAACGGAACAGCGTATGGCGATTCTGCCTACATTCAAGTGCAAGTTGATGGCACCCCAAGCGCAACAGCAATGCCGGGTAGGCTTATATTCTCTACCTCAACGACAGCATCTTCTACGCCTACTGAACGCATGCGCATTGATTCAGCAGGTAACGTTGGTATTGGTACCTTATCCCCAGGCAAGCCATTAGACGTTGTCGGTGAAGCAGTCAACGCAGTAGCTGTGCGGATTCGTGGACGCTTGGCAGACAACATCGGCAACTTGGAGTTCACATCAAACGATGGAGCTACCTCCTACGGTGTTCTTCAAGGCCGTGCAGGCTCAGAGCTTCGTCTCGTCAGCAACGGCGCAACGTTCATCAGCGCCTACACAAACGGTCTTGAGCGCATGCGCATCGACGCATCGGGCAACGTTGGTATTGGCGGAGCCCCTAGTGGGTGGAGCGCGTACAAGGCATTGCAGCTTGTCTTAGGCAACCTCGCGTACAACGGCGGGTTCACCGTCCTAGGGACCAACTCCTTCTACAACGGAACAGCCTGGACTTACCAGAGCACTAACCGCGCTTTGGACTACTACCAAGACATTGTAGGTGGTAACCACGTCTGGCGCACGGCAGCATCAGGTACATCAGGGAACACCATCACATGGAACACCTCGATGACGCTGAACGCAAACGGTAACCTCGGTCTTGGCGCCACCCCAAGCTCTTGGGTTTCTGGTAGGGCCTTGGAGCTTGGCACGGCAGGCAACGCGTTGTGGGGGTTCTCGGGCAGTGTCGTCCTCTCGCAGAACACAGCAGGGTACTCTACCAATTTCCTCTACGCAACCACAGCCGCCGCCACCCGGTACCAGCAGACAGCGGGTCAACATCAGTGGCACACCGCCCCATCCGGAACTGCAGGCACGGCTATCACGTTCACGCAGGCGATGACCCTGGACGCCAGTGGCAACCTGCTGCGCGGCACCACCACATCGCCATTTGGCGGCGACCAGACCGGGTACGTCAACAGCAACGGCACGCAGACTGCCACCTGGGGTGTTTCGGCGACCTACGGTGGCGCGTTCATTGGTTCGTATAGCAACCACTCCTTCGGCGTTCTGACCAACAACACGACAAGAATTTTTGTCGACTCAAGCGGTTGGTCGCGCTTCACGATGGGCGGCAGCCAGGTCTACATCGGTTCCGGCCTGGTTTCTGACGGCACAACGAACGATTCAGTCATCCGTTGGGACGCAAGCGGTGCGCTTAAGATCACCAAGGTAACTGCAACGATTGCGGAGTTCGACCAGTCCAACAACTTCCTGCTGAAAGGCGGCGGCGGCCTGGGATACGGCAGCGGCAGCGGCGGCACCGTCACGCAGGCCACCAGCAAGTCCACGTCCGTGACTCTGAACAAGCCGTCAGGTCAGATCACAATGAATAATGCGGCGCTTGCATCAAACGCTGTAGTTGCATTCCCGCTATCGTGCTCGCAGATCGCTGCTGGAGACATCGTTGCTGTCAGTTTGAGGAGTGGACACGCTACCGCAGGTACTTACCAAGTTTGGTCCGAGGCTTCGACAGCAGGAACTGTGACAATCTGCGTTAGAAACATTTCTGGGTCATCTCTTTCTGAGGCATTGGTGTTGAACTACAGCATCATCAAGGGTGCAACTTCATAACGACTAAATTCTTGGGCGGTTCTGGTAAATAGCCTATCTTAACATGAGATAGTGCTATGCTTCTAGACCGCCCACAGATCGTTGAAGGCTCCGTAATTGTAAATGCTACCGTTCCTTACGGTACATCAGATCCAGTTAATCCTAATGTAGGCGAACTTTTTTATCGCTCAGACTTAGGACAACTACGTGCATATGGAAATAGTGGTTGGGAAACGATTGCCACGGGTTCTAGTCTTGGCGCTCACGCAACTGACACAGCATTGCACTTATCGACTTTCCAGAATACACTTCTGGATGGATTGAATACTTCTTTGACCTCATCAGAAGTCAATCAACTTGTTGGTGTAACATCGCCAATTCAGTCACAGATCAATTCAGTGAACTCTTCATTGAGTACACATATCAGTGACGCGTCAGTTCACCTAACAAGCACTCAGAATACTTTCCTTGATGGTATCAACTTACCAACAGTAACTGCTGCTCACATTAATGCATTGCCTAATCACTTGTCTGATTACACAATGCACTTGACCAGTACTCAGAATACTTTCCTTGATGGTATTACTGTTACTGCGACAGATGTGAATAGTATTCCCACTATTTCTTCGAATCTGTCTTCTCTGACAACAAGTTTTAACACTCATGCTGCAGACGCAAGTTTGCACCTAACAAGTGCGCAAAACACGCTCTTGGATGGGATTACCGTAGCATTTGCAGATGTCAATCGACTTGTTGGAATTGACACATATTTGACTGGAATTGGTTCTTCATCAATTGCTTCATCTCTAGCGACACTGTTCAGTTCTAAGTTGGATAAAACTGGTGGAACTATGACTGGCAACATTGTCATGTCTAGCGGTTCGAAGATCACTGGGTTGCCAACTCCTACGCTTGCCACTGATGCTGCAAATAAGGCATATGTTGATGCCTTAGCTGGTGGTATTGACTGGAAACAGGCTGTCAAAGCCGCAACTACAGGTCCTATTACACTGTCTGGCATTCAAACAATTGACGGTGTTTCACTTGTAGCAAATGATCGTGTCTTAGTAAAAGATCAATCCAATGCTTCTACGAATGGCATCTACTTAGTTGCCTCTGGTGCGTGGTCACGTGCAACTGATTATGATGAAGCGCTTGAAATAAGCCAATCAGCAGTTTATGTTCTGGCTGGTGGTTCTGTTAATGGTCGCGGGTCATTTGTTCAAACAGCAATTATCAACACTTTCCCAGGCGACGCAATTTCATTCACACCATTCTCCGGTCCTGTCATCAACTCTGCTGGTAATGGTATCTCTCTCGCTGTAGGTGGAACAGTATCTGTTAAAGAATCAAGCGGTCTGACCTTTGACGGTTCAGGCAATTTGATGGTTGATTTGTCAGCCACAGGTGGCTTGTCATTCACTGCTGATTCGCAACAGCAACTACAGTTGACCAATGTTGGAACTGCCGGTACATATCGCTCAGTTACTACGGACGCAAAGGGTCGAGTGATTTCTGGCACTAACCCTACAACATTGTCAGGATATGGTATTACTGACGCCGTCTTAAAGACCGGCGATACTATGACTGGCACCTTGAACTTGCCAACTGATGGTCTGACAATCGGCAGCACTCAGTTCGTAATGAGTAACGGCAACATTGGTGTTGGTGTAACACCAAGCGCTTGGGGTGCTTCGCAAAAGGCGATTGAACTACAGAGCGGTCAATCTTTAATGACATCTGGATCACAGTTCCTTGGTCTTGCGCAGAATGCGTATTTTACTGGCACTAACTGGATTTACAAGAACTCGAATTACGCGGCGGTGTATAGTTTACAGTCTGGTGCGCACGCCTGGTTTAATGCGGCTGTGGGAACCGCTGGAAATACAGTAACATTTACGCAATCGATGTCACTTGATGTAAATGGTACCCTAATGCTTGGTCGTGCCAGCAACCCTTCTGGTACGCGCTTGTACGTCGCCCACTCGGCTGGTGAAGGCGATCCATCACAAATTAGCGGTGAAGTTGCTCGTTTTCAACGCAATAGTCTTGCCGCTTCTGATGCTGGAGTCGCCGTAGTCGCTGGCTCTGCTGGGATTGCTAATATCAGTTTTGGCGATTCTGTTAATGCTGGTTCTGGGTCCATTAGGTACTTCAACAACGTCGATGCTATGGCGTTTGTGACAAATGGAGTTGAGCGCGCGCGCATTGATGCTAATGGAAATTTTGTCACGGGTCCTACTTCTGCATTGACTACCAATGCTACCAATGGTTTCCTGTACATTTCAACGATGGCAGGTGCTCCAACTGGCACTCCAACATTGTACACTGGCAGAGTGCCAATGGTGTTCAATACAGCTTCTAATCTGTTATACTTCTACAACGGAAGTTCTTGGGTTGCCACAGGAGCCTCATCTGTACCATTCACTAGCATTACCGGTTTACCAACACGCACGACTTGGAATTCTACAACTGGTGCATACGACATGACTGTTGGCCAACTGGCTTGGAAACAGTTTGGAAATAACCACACAATCTTCGATGCCTCGGCCGGTACAGCCCCAGATGGAACAGCTGTAAACAATACAAACGCAACGAACACCTGGTCCGCTACATATCCAACTTTAATGGGTTGGAATGGTTCTCAAACATATGGCGTTCGCGTTGATAGCGCACGTTTAGCAGATAACTCAAGTTCTATTTCGTCTGCAGTTGGTGGAACATATACCTGGACAGGTACAAACTCGTTCAAGTCTAACTCAAATACTGGGGCACAAGGCGTCAATACCAACCCAACCGGAATGCGTGCGTACTCAGACAATAACAGTCTAGGCGCTATCATGTCATTCCAGCGCTCCACTACAGGAGTGAATATGGGTCTGGATTCTGACAACGTGTTCAGAATCGGCGGCTGGTCTGCCCCAACCATGTTGTCACTGACAATGTCAGGTCAATTGACCGTTCCATCTTTAACGACATCTGGAGCGGTTTACAACGGCGCATTTTACAGAAATGGCTTGAACAATTATTTGTCTAATGCAGATGCGGTTGCTGGTAAACGCTTGTTGCTTACCCTTCCCGCAGGCTTTTATTCTGGTGAAATCACGGTTATCACAAATAGAGAAATTAATGATTCTTCGAGCAACAGCCGTGCGCAATGGAAATTTAAGATTACCCGTGGCGGTGGTGCTACAGGAACTTTTGCGTACTTTACCGTGGACTGCGCTGAAGAAGATTTCGTTATTGGCGCGTATCAATGGTACTTTGATAGTACCACGGGTAACGCTTACTTACGTTTTGGTCAGACTGGAAACTCATTCTATTGGTATGCTGAGACAAACCTTGCTGGTTTTTCCGCGAATATCACCCCAACTTTAACATTAGATTCGGGCATAGTTCCAGCCGGCACCACGGTTACACCGCAACGCGTCATTTCTAATCGCCAGACGGCTAATACTTTTGCTGTTGCGACGGGCGGAACTGAACGGATGCGTATCGATGCGTCTGGTAGAATTGGTATTGGATTTACGCCACTAGCAAGCACTGGAGGTACAGGTAATACTTTACAAATAGGTGATCCTTCTAGCGCTAGTGGAACTGGTATTACCATTGGGTCAACCGCAACTGGTGACATTCAGTTCTCACGCGCAACTTCTGGCGCGAACCAATATGCTGGTTTGATTAGATACAGCCATACAAGCGACTTTATGTCGTTCTGGACATCTAGTACAGAACGCGCACGCTTTGACATAAATGGTAATTTTGGAATTAACACTACTACGATAAGCAATCGCTTGCATATTGGCAATATTGGTGCTAACCCAAATACTTCAGCAAATGGTATTACTATTAGCACGGTTGATTTAGGAACATCTACAGGTAATGCTGGCATTTTGTTATCCGCGCCATATGCATCAGGCACCGTTAATCAAGCGTTCTTTAGAGTAAAACGCGGCGCCGGTGATGCTTTCAACGGCGCCGAAATTGCGTTTAACAGATCGTTCAGATTCTTAGGCAGTCTGACAGAAGACGCATCTGAATTTATGCGGATTGATAACGTGGGCAACATAGGCGTTGGCACTTCTTCACCCGCATATACACTTGACATTCAGCGTTCTACAACGGCAAATATTGGATTAACTTCCTCTGGTAATGCCGTTGCAGGTGAAATGTTGTTTAGAAGGTCTAGGGGAACATTAGCATCGCCGTTAGTTGCTGATGGTAATGCTGTTCTTGGTTCCATCAATTTCTTTGGGTATGATGGTTCAAGTTATATTTCCTCTGCAAACATAAGAGTTTCTCAGGAAGGTGCAGTATCTACTGGCATTCTGCAGTCTAAATTCTCATTCATTAGTCAAAATTCAAGTGGCACGATGGTGGATAGAGTCATAATTGACTCTTCTGGTAACGTTGGTGTCAATACAACACCGACATACAAGTTAGATGTTGGCGGCGTTACTCGCTCAACACAAGTGTTAGAAACTCGTGTTGCAATGGCGGCCAACAACATTGATTTGAGCGCAGGTGGGTACTTTACTAAAACAATTTCTGCAGCAACAACACTAACCGTGTCAAACGTCCCTTCAAGCGGAACTGGAGTAAGTTTCATTCTAGACTTAACTAATGGTGGTTCTTCAGCAATCACTTGGTGGTCAGGTGTTAAGTGGGCTGGTGGCGCATCACCTACTCTAACAGCTTCAGGTCGTGACGTTCTTGGATTCTTCACGCATGATGGTGGTACCACATGGACAGGTTTAGTGTTAGGTAAAGACGTCAAATAATATGAGCATGAAAAAATTAACGTTGATGGGAGCTGCTGGTGCAGCTCCAATTCAAGCAACGACATATATTGAAAAGTTGCTTGCAGCAGATGGTGCCAATAGTGATTATTTTGGGTGGTCTGTTACGTTAAGTGAAAACGGAAACACCTTAGCGGTTGGTGCATATTCTGATGATAATTCTGGAGGCATCAGCGCAGGATCTGTTTACGTCTTTACGAGATCTGGATCTACTTGGACTCAACAGGCTAGATTACAAGCTAATGATGCTGCTGCATCTGATCAGTTTGGATATTCGGTTTCGTTAAGCGCAGATGGGAACACTTTAGCTGTTGGGTGCCCGTTTGATGATAACTCAAATGGAACTAATGCAGGATCTGTTTACATCTTTACGAGATCTGGATCTACTTGGTCACAATACACACGAATCCAATCTAGTGACACACCAAGTGATACTTTTGGGATGACAGTGTGTTTAACGCAACGTGGAAACTATTTGGCAATCGGGTGTCCAGCCAATGACACGAATGCTAGCAATGCTGGCGCTGTTTACATATTTTTTATTTTAAACAGCGTCTGGACGCAAAGGGCAAAAATACAAGCAAGTGATCGTGCAACGGCAGATGCTTTTGGACAAAGCGTTTATTTTTTAGATCCAATAACCTCATTGATTGGTGATAGTGGGTCTGTAACTTCGCAACCTTTTTATTTGGCAGTTGGCGCCCCAAGAGCCGGTGTATCTGACGCAGGCGCAGTATATGTGTTTACGAGTGCCGCTAATGATGCTGCCACGTGGGCGCAACAGGCCCGCGTGCAAGCCAATGACGCCGGATCGTATGGTGATTCTTTTGGTAATTCAGTTGCTCTAAGTCAAGATGCGTTGACGCTACTTGTAGGGCAGCCGGCAAGAAATGGTAATATTGGAGGCGCATATGTCTTTACAAGAGATGGTACTTCTGGATCTACTTGGACTCAACAAGCGTTATTGCTAGCTAGTGATGGCGTAGCTAATGATAATTTTGGTCATTGTGTGGCGATTAGCAGCACTGGCAATTCCGCAGTTATCGGGGCGCCGTATGTTGATCGCCCGTCTGATATTAATTCTGGCGCGGTTTATTTGTTCACGCGTGCCAATAATTCAATTTGGAACCAACAAGAAAAATTTATTGCGCCAGACGCTTCATTAGTACAAAATGATTGGTTTGGGTATTCTGTGTCTACAATGTCTGATGCAAATATCATTGCTACAGGCGCACCCCGCCATCGCCCAAATGGTGTGGATGAAAACGGGGCTGCATATGTAATTTCTACAACACCAGCTGGGTTATTTCCACCACCTTCGACGTGGGCAAATCAAGATGACCTAGCAAAATCAGCAATTTATTGGGGTGCATCATATAACAATGAAGCAAATTTTGTACATCAAATTGCATACGATAGCGTGAATTCAAAAATAGTTGCAGTTGGTGGGAATGGTGTTGACACACGGTTTCTATGCTCTATTTCTACAGATCAGGGCGCAACATGGTCAAACTCAGTCTTAAATTTGAGTTCGTTAACTGCAGGATTCAATTATGTGCAATGCATGGCGTATGGCGCAGGCCGATTTGTAATTGCAATAATCGATACTACAGATGTTAATACCAGCACAAGGTGTTATACGTCAACTGATGGTGTGACTTGGACTAGAAACAGCAATTTTGAAACTGCTTTAGGTGGTAGAGTGCCCCAAACCATGACGTTTGGAAATTCAAGATTTGTGGTTGGTTTACATGACGGATATTTGTTAACGTCAACAACAGGAACAACATGGTCTTTAAGTAGCAACGCGCTCACACCATCGGGCGGAATGCCAATTTCATCTCTAAGTTGGACCAATAATCGTTTTGTTGGGTGTGCAACTAATAGAGTGTTTACCTCTACAGATGGAGTGACTTGGGCATTTGCATTTGATTTATCCACAAATACCTCTTGGGCAAATCAAGGAAATCAACAATCACAGTATGTTGGTATTTTGTGGACCGGGTCTCGATACGTTGCAATTGGATCCCAAGGTGGGGTAATGAGTTCAACATCATTATCATCTGGATGGTCGTACACTAATATTTCAAACATTGGGAATTGGGGTAATGATCAGGCTTGTGGGTTATTCCTAAATGGTTCGAAACTTGTTGCAATTAGTACTGCTGGCTCGATTATTGTAAGTACAAACGGCGGCACATCTTGGTTCACGGAGAGTGGAACAAAACCCGATTCTACCTATTGGGCTGAAGCTAATCCTAACAATTGGTGTAGTAGTGTGTTGTGGACTGGAAGTTCTGCTATCTTGTGTGGCCAAGAGGGCGCAGCATTAGCAACATCTAGTGATGGCAATTCATGGCAGTATAACGACGGACTTGCTGGTGCTTTTTCTTCTTGGGGACAAGACTACGTTTTGGACGCCGGATTTAGTATGGCAGATAACGGGTCTGTAATAGTGGCAGTTGGCACAAAAGGTAAATGTGCAACTAGTACTGATGGTGTTGCATGGACCATACAAAATGGTATTAAAAACTTACCAGCGACGGGTAATTATACGTTATTTGATGTTAAGTGGTTTAATTCTAAATTTATCGCAGTTGGCGAGGGTGGTGCAGTTTTCTCATCACCAGATGGAAGCACGTGGAGTGGACCAAACAATATTCCAGAAGCATATACAGCAGTAGAACTTGCCACAAATGGCACGTTATTGGTTGCAGGCTGTCAAAAACTTTCCAGTACTGGCGTTATGGGCTATTCTTATGACGGCATAACATGGTTTTCCACCGCAATATCAAAACGGTGTTATTCAGTTGTGTATGGCGGTGGAAAATTCATTGCGGGACTAGCAGATGGAACAGTTGCAGTTAGTACAGATGGTATAAACTGGATTGAATATAACACCTTAGCTGGTACTATATGGGGCGCTAACCCTATATATAAAATCGCATACGACGGCATTAAATATATTGCATTAGGTTACGATGGAAAGAGCGCAACTAGTTCTGATGGTATTACCTGGACATTCCAAACTGGGCTAATTGATATCGACGTGAAATTTGTATATAGCGATATTATTTGGAATGGGAAAATGTTTTTAGCTGTTGGGTATAACGTTGCGTATTCATATGATGGTATTACATGGGTTGATGTGTCAGGGGGTTTAGAGTCCGTGTGGCCAACACAGAGACGAGCCTCTGCAGTTCATTGGTTCAACAATAAATTCATATTACTAGGATATGCCTCAAAAGCAGCAACATTCGAATAAAGGGTAAGTTATGTACGCTCGAATTTTAAATGGTCAAATTGTTGAGTACCCAATATTAGACATTAGATCAAGATTCCCAAATACCAGTTTTCCACAACAAATCAAGGAATCAGATTTACCATCTGGATTTGTTGTTGTGCACAACGCAAAGGATTTGCCATTTGCCGCACCTGGAAAACAGATTGTTGAAACTAGTCCAGTTTTAGTTGACGGAAAATATTTTAGAAATTACACGTTAGTAGACAAAGACGATGAACAGAAAATCGCTGAAGCATCAATCAAGGCTGATGAAATAAGAAAAAGAAGGAACGAGTTGTTAGCTAAGTGTGATTGGACACAGTTTAAAGATGTAGATGAAGTGATTTCGTCTAAATGGTTAGTGTATCGTCAGGCATTGCGTGATATCACAGATCAACCAGGCTTTCCGTTTTCTGTTAAATGGCCACGATCTCCAAATGACTAACTTTTTGGTTCATAGATTATTTTTAACACCTATATTCTCTTACATTGGCGCAATTAGCTTACTATGGTCGCTGTACACATTGGCCGTCAGTTTTAATCTGGTGTGGGCGATTACACTAATCTTAGGAATAGTTGCGTTATTGATTGGGAATACTGTCGGACTACATAGATTATTTTGTCATCAAGCATTTGAAACCAACAAAATATGGCATATTGTGTTGGCGTATTTTGGCACCCTTTGCATTTACGGAAGCACTGTTCAATGGGCCGGAATGCACATGACACATCACCAATTCTCTGACACTGATAAAGATCCGCACTTTACAGGATGGACGTATTTGTTTTGGAAAAAACATAATCCAATCTTAATGAATAAGAGGGCGATCATAAGACTTTATAAATCGCAATTACACCGTTTCTTGCACGATTATTATGTTCTTGTTGTCGGATTAACCATAGGATTCTTATGGTGGGTGGGTGGCTTTTATACCCTTGTATTTTGCTATCTTGCCCCTTTAGGTTGGCTGCACTTTGTCGAATCTATTCACAAAGTTTTTTCGCACGGCCGAGCAGGGCCCTTAGATCAAGGTTGGTTAGAGATTCCACTGTGTACAGGTGGCGAATGGAATCATAAATATCACCACGAAAACCCAAAAGACATTAGATTTGGAAAACTAGATCTAGGGTATTGGTTCATAAAACTTATCAGGCGTTAATGTCCGTTTGCACCAGGGTGACACCGGTTCACTTAAAGTCATTGTTGAATAGCGCATAACAGAAGAGGGACCCTAGGGTCCCTCTTCTGTTTCTGGTGAGTCTATCGCCTGTTCAAAGTATTTCGAATCAAGCAAAACTGATCGGAAAGATTTTCGATATTTTCTTGCATATCATTACAGAGAGATTTCATAAAATCTTCGCTCGACATTGATTGTCGTCTCACGTCAAGTTCAGACTGTAATTGAAATAACCTGGCGCGCAGGCGTTCTGGAGCACGGTCGATTTGCGATTTGATAATCCGAGAACGTTCTTGTTCAAATTCATTATCAGGCAGATCCGCAAGATATGAAAGGTCCATTGGTGATATCTCCTTAAATTTGCAGTTCTACCTTGTAACCCCACAGGTAATCAAGATAACCAAGCACCAATTCAGCGTCAGACTCGTCCAATTCACGACCGTTATACGAGTCGTATTGTAAGCGCAGGGTGCGATCACCTTCCAAATCAGATCCCTTCACAACAATTTGCGGGCAGTAATTAATACGTTCCTTAGAACGTGCAAGTGCCGTGCGAATGTCTGCGTATCCAATATCATCATGAATCTCGGTAACAGTGCCCTTTGCAGTAGTGTGACCGTATTGTTGATCCTTGTGATAATTGATATTGACGGTAAAGAGGTGGAGGTCGCGCATCACCTTTGGTGACAAGTACTGTTGAATGAACGAGTCATCGCGATGTTCAAAGGCCGCTTCCTTCACCGCGTCCTGCCACCTCTTACCAATCAATTTAGGGAACCACTCCTTATCTTCAGCTGTTGGGTTTTCGCAAATACGCTTTACATCTTGCAGAATTGCAAAGCCTAGCGCATATGGATTAGGACCGCTGTAGTAACGGCTGTTGTAATTTGGTTGAAAGATTACACTGCTATGTGATTGCAGGTACGCAATGTACGCGTCAGGCGTAATGATGCCCTTTTCTTCAAGGCGCTGCATGATGTAGTAGTGACTGAAGGTTGCGAAACCTTCATTCAACACCTTGGTTGGGCCTTGCGGTGAAAAGTACTGGTTAACCTTGTACACAATACGCAAGATTTCGCGCTTCCAGCGCGCCAAGTTCGGCGAGCGCTTCATAATGTAGTACAACAGATTCTCTTCGTCTTCTTCGAAAGAATCGCGTTCTTCAACCTTTTCTTCTTCGGTGATTGTTGTGCGCTGAAGAATGATGTCCAATTCACGTTGTCGACGATCGTCTTCAGCGACAAGAGCAGCGAGGCGCTGTTCTTCCGTCATTTTAGGACGATGCTTACGCTTGTATTTGTCAATGCCGTGCATTGAGATAGCATGAGCCGCGTCGAGCACTTCTTCAACTTCGCGCAAGCCATATCGTTCTTCGCAAGAACGGATGTAATCACGTGCGAACAACATGTAATCGATGATAGAGCCCGCCTGAGTCCATTCTTTGAAGTACACATTGTTAGCGAACACTGCATTGTGTCCGACGCCTGCGTGAGCCATGACCATGACTTGCATGTACGCCAGATTTTCTTCCATCAAAAGATTGACACAAGGGTTAGAGTTGATGACCATTTCGTAGGCCAAACCCATGCGGCCCTTCTCGTATGCCTTAGCATTCGACAGAAATTCTTTACCGAATGACCAGTGGTTGTAGTGAATGGGCAGACCGATGCTAGAGTACGCATCAAGCATTTGTTCTGCCGACACGACTTCAAATTGGTTCGGATAAAGGTCCTTACCAGGAGTCAGTTCCAGCTCTTCTTCTGCAATGATTGCAATTTCATCCCACGCACGTTGCAACAGATCAGGAGTCCAGTCTGTGCGTGAATCGATGACGAGTTTGCTCATGTTGTATTCCTTTATTACGGGTAGACCTATCGTACAACAAGTCTACCCGTAAGTGTTAAACTGACTTCAGGTTAACGTGTAGTGCTTTTTGATGCTTTTGCATAGATGCTGCGGAAAGCATCAAACACGTCAGAGTCATCATAGATTTTAACCATTGACAACTTTTTGCTAGTGTTAGCGATTGACTGCAGTGTCGTCCACAGCCCATTTGACCACCCTTCAGGTCCGACGTGCGCGTAACACATATGACGCACTTTAGATAGAAGACCACTTTCTTCCAATTCTGGAATGATGCTTGCGTTGTCACTGTCCCAGTTATCACCGTCAGAAGCTTGTGATAGATAAATGTTCGTTTGGTTCGAGTCATACCTGGACTTAATGATGTCGTGCATCATCGTATATGCTGGGGACACCATTGTACCACCGCTTACACGCGTGCTGAAGAATTCTTCTTCAGACATTTCATAAGCTTTTTCAGTATGCGCCACAAAGATAAGGTCCGTATTGGGGTACTTCTTCTTAATGAAGGCATACTGCAGCGAGAAAAACTTACGGGCGATTCGCTTCTTATCTTCGTCCATTGATCCTGAGATGTCCATGATCATAGCGAATACCGCATCGGCAGACTTAACAAGGACCTTCTCTTTCTTGGTGTAACGCAGATCGAGCTTCTCGAAGAACGGAACTCCAGCAATTTTGGCCCTGAGCTCTTCACAACGAGCCATCAACTGAATGATGATGGTTTCAATCTCAGCCTTGGCAAGGCTCTCACACTGAGGGTGCGTTCCATCTTCGTACTGCTTGATCTTCTCTTCCAGCTCTTCAAGCTCGGCGCGAGAATCAGCAGACAGCGCGCGGCGACGAGGCAACGCATTCTTGTATGAACGAATAACACTCAACTGAGCTGGGTTGCCTTCCTTCTGGAAGCCAGCGTGTTTTGGCATTGTTTCAGGCAGTTCTTTTGCGTTGGTTTCCTGCAGGTCAGGAAGTTCACAATCTTCAAAGAACACATTGAAGAATTCTTCACGACTTACATTGACGACGAAGTCATCTTCGCTATCCTCTCCTCCACCGGAGCCAGCGCCAGATCCACGACCACCTCCGCCTCCAGAATCAATTGGGAAATCATCGCCGCGTTCCCATTGGTCATTACCAATAAGAACGACATCATATTCACCGCTGTTTCCATCATAGTGAAAAGTAGGTTCATGCAAACAATCACGAGTTACAGCCACTGGATTTGCAGGACCAGAACCGTTGCCCATGTTCTTAACGCCACCAGCGTCGATATCCTGTGGCTTAGATTGACGAATAGCATCTTTGATACGACGCAGCAGACGTTGACGATTTGGCAGAGATTTGCCTCGACCTGTCTTACGGCGGTCTACAAAGATGTAGGTTGCTGTTGGCAACTTTTCGGACATTTTTGTTTTCCTTTGTGTTCCAGTGTACCGTTCTAATCTTCAGAGTCACGTAAGGCTTTTAACCTTTACGTGACTCATTTGATTAGATATTAACTTGCTTTCTTTTGAGCGGACCACCAGCTCACCAAGATCTTAACTTGATTTTCGGTGTAGCCCGACTCAATCATGCGTTCCAAGAACTTAGAATGCTTTTCAGCAATTTCCTTGTCTTGTTTAGGACCAAAGGTCACAACTGGCATGATGTTTTCAGTAGCACTGAACATACGCTTTTCAAGGACAACCTTGATCTTTTCATACTCATTCCAACGTGGGGCCGAGCCGTTCTTGTTCTTGTACCGAAGCACATAGTTCACAATTTCGTTGCGGAAATCCTTGGCATTCACAATGCCTGCAGGCTTTTCCATTTCTTCAAGACGCGCATTCAGCGCATCTCGATTTAGCAACGTGTGAGTTTCAGGGTCACGACATTGCTCGTCGCTGATCCATGCTTCTGCGAAGAGGACATAACGCTCAAACATGTTCTGACCGAAGCTGTCGAAGCTGTCCAAGTACGCCTTGCGGAGTTCACCTTCAAGATACTCGAAGTACCGCTTGTGCAAGTGCTCCTTGATGAAGGCTTGGAAACGCTTGTGAGTTTCTTCAGGTAGCGCTTCCTTCTTGATCGCCTCTTCGATGACGAACATCAGATCAACAGGATTTGCCTGCTTTTCTTCTGGACGCAGATCGAACACCTGAGACAGGATCTTGAACGCGAACCGGGTACTCATACCGGTCATACCTTCATTGACACCAGCCATTTCCTTGTACTCTTCGTACGGCTTCGCAGTTGGCATCGTGTCTTTCACGTTCTCTCCGTTGTACACCTTAAGCTTGGCATACACGGTGCTGTTGGAAGGTTCAACAAGCCGTGTCAGCACCATCCATTGTGCCAACATATCCAAGGTCTTTGGAGCGATTGGCGCAGATGCCAGCGAGGAAGATTTCAGCATCTTCTCATAGATCTTGACTTCTTCGTCAACACGCAGACAGTACGGAACATCAACAATATACACGCGATCCAAGAACGCTTCGTTCGTCTTGTTGTTCTTGAACGCGAACCATTCGCTTTCGTTCGAGTGCGCGCAGATGATACCGGTGTAAGGCATCGCTGGGATGGCTTCAGTACCGTTGTAGTTGTGTTCTTGAGTCGCCATCAACAGAGGATTCAGAGTCTTGATGTTCGCCTTGAACATTTCAGCGAAGTCCATCAAACCTTGATTCGTGCGGTTCAAACCACCAGAGTACGTGTAAGCGTACGGGTGATTCTGGCTGAAGCGTTCCAGCTTGCGCAGGTCCGTCTTACCAATCAACACCGAGACGTCTTGGTTGTTTTCATCACCAGGTTCAACCTTCATGACACCAATTTGTGTGTCCTTGTTTGGTTGCAGTTTGATGACGTGGAAGCGAGTGATATCACCACCAAATTCCTTCAGCTTCTGCAGTGCCCAACCAGACAGAACCGTTTGACCGGCGTAGTTCAACGGGATTCCAGCTTCGTTCAAAACTTCAGCATGATCCAAGTCATTCTTGTTGAACAGACCCAGTGGGGATTCAAAGACCGGCGATGTGCGCAGTTCTTCATCCTTTTCAGAAGGATCATACAGTGCGTAGATTGGATGCACTTCCATCAATGACTTCAAGCGTTCAACGATGGAGGACTTACCGCCGCCAACTGGCCCCTTGAGGTACAGGATTTGCTTGGATTCTTCCAAACCGTCAGCAGCGTGGCGGAAATAGGCTACCAGACGCTCAATTGCTTCTTCAGCGCCATAGAAGTCCTTGAAAGCGCGGTATACACGAATCTTTTTGTTCGAGTGAATGCGAGAGAGGCGAGGGTCTTCAGACGTATCAATGACTTCAGGTTCGCCAATTGCAGCAACCATGCGTTCTGCAGCAGTGGCATAAGCCAGACGATCTGTTTTGCACAACTCCAGATATTCTTCCAGAGACATGATTTCAGGAGTGGCGAACTTTTGTGCATACTTAGATGCAAGTGACTTGAGCGTTGACATTCTGTAGAGCTCCTATTGAGTGAAGGAAAATAAAGCTTGCGGCCTCAGATCTATTCTATGCGGATTGTTGGCCTTGTGTAAATTTGTTTTCGGGTTGATCAATCACAACCGGTAGAGCCATGAACGTAATGCGCGACTGAACATGCATTATCAGTTTTATTGCAGCCTTTGACTATCGAAGAAAATGCAAAAACCAGCGCAATAATCATGATGATTCTCTCCATTACACCTGTTCCCCAGCTGAAATATGATCCAGATGTGACATCTGTCCGAGAACAACTGCCCCATCTTCAATTACCAAAGAGCGATATCGAATTTCATTGGCGGTTACTTTTGCGCCACTTTTGATGGCCAACGTTCCCTCACAAATGATCTTATCAACAGTCACATTGCCTATGATTGTGATGTTGAACACTTCGATGTTGTTTACGCAGTCAACTTTGCCATTTACGACCAGAGTCGTCTGCGCGTTTCCAATAAGCTTGTTCACAAAGCTATTTGGATTTGGTTCTGTAACTTCCTTAATGTCTGGCCCGTGCACCTCACCATCAACAATGGTAGTAGACCCTGCCGGCAACATCATTGTGGCTGCGCGCAAAACCATACCCTTGCTGATTAGAGTATCAAAGCCTTGTGTTTTGAATGGATTTTTCATGACAGTTTCTTGAGTTTAACGAACGTGATTCCAGGAGAAGGCTGAACAACCGTTGGGTTTTGGATGTCAATCAGATCCCAGTATACACCAATTTTTTGTTGTTGTAAAACAAAATGCTTCCATGCCGAAAAATCATGTTTCAGCGTCACGTCAGCACCTGAATTCGCATGAACAACCGTCAAATAAATCTCATCAACCATTTGACGATCAATCACCTCATTGTAGACAGAGGCGCCGCCAACAATCCAAATTTCATTATTCAGAGGGCACTGCGATGGCGCGCCATACGCGTCTGCGAAACAGACTCCGGCGGTATCGCAGCCAACTCCCATAGTACATTGGTCATTTAACCGCTGCACGTAATCAAGGCTTGAAATGATATCGACATTGCCGAACTGCCCGCGAATTTCCGAGTATGGCCTGCGTGTCAGTACCAAATTCTTGCGGTTTGGAAGTCCATCAGGACGGCCAAGAGACACATATGTGCTCCAGCCCATGACAACAGTTCCACCGGTTGTCAACTCCTTGAATCGCTTCATATCTGCTGGAATCTTCCATGGTAGATCACCATTCTTCCAGCCAATTGCATTGCCGCTATCAACGGCCAAAATCATCTTGATCATTGGAACACCTCGCGAGCGTTCTTGACGCTGAGCTCGACCAACTGAGATTCGAACGTAACCAGCTCTGGCAATTTGTCGATACGCAGGCCGGATTTGGTCCAGCATGCATCGCCTGGAACGACCAAGGAACTTGTTGCACGATGAATCATTTTCTTCATGGTGTCTTGGTCACCATGATGGAAGTTGAAGGCGTCGAGCGGACTTTGAGCCAGGGTCTGATCAAAGCAAGATGGTTGCGACGTCTTGATGTAACCAACGACACCGTTGATCATGACACGAATGACGGTGATTTTCATGAGTAGTACTTTCTTGGAAAGGATTCACCACATTTGACGCACTCGTAGTACTCGATGCGGCCGCCGAACCCTTGATGGAGGAACTTACCTGGTTGATGATTAGCACTTGGTCTCAGTCACTTGTTCAGGCGACTCCATTGTTTTGATGTGGTCGAAGAGCTCTTGGATGTGGTCCATTACTTCCTTGCCTTCCTGCGCGTGCGCTTCTTCTTGGGAATGATGCGCACCAGTTCTGGGGTCATTGAACGATAGCCGTCTTCGACAGGGCCGAGGTTGTACACATGCGTCGCCTGCGATACTTCTAGGTACGCAATACCGGACCATTTGACCTTTTCGTCCGCGTCCAACCGGACCATCATGGGTGAGCCAAGGCGGATAAATGGTTGACCTACCTCCACGACGGTCTTGCCATTGAATTTATACGGCTCGCTGAGCACATAATGAATTCCTGCGTCCTTGAATCGAAAGATCTTTCCGATCATTTTTGCACCTTCAAAGACTCTTCAAAAATCTTGAAGAGTTTATCAAATTTCTGATCATACAGCGAAATCATGCCAATCAACATATTTTGCAATTGGTCCAATTGTTCGGGCGGGACGGCATGCAGGTTTTCAGTGTATTCCAATACCGTCTGAATATCATTAGTGATCTGCCAACAAGCCATTATTTGCTGTTCATGATCGAACCTAGAATATTCCATATTCACTCCTGAATAACAAGGCCATTGAGAAATTGTTCAATCAGTTTCAAATGCTGCAGCCAGGCGATGAGACAGGCGACGCTTGATGGAACGAACTTTCATATGAATCTCCTAACAAAGGGTTGGAAGGGTTAGAAACGAGACACTGCTTCGTTGATGCTGTTTGTGGATTCAAAGAACCCAGCCAGACGGCGGAAGCGTGCCAGATCAGATTCGGAGTTGTCAGCGTACGTGCGGACGAAGCACAAGATCTTGTAGATCGTGGCATCAGAGACTTGACCACGCATACGGGCACCGTCAGTCGTAACGGTGTGGCCGTTCTTGGTGTGAACGATCTTCAGGACATCACCACCAGGGTAGCAGACCTTGATCGAGTTCCGAACACCAGTCTTGAGTTCAACTGTTGTTTGAGTGATTTCGGGCTTTGCACGCTTGGTCATGATTGTTTCCAAAGTTTGTTGCGTTAGGATTAATGTACCACATCCGCGTCAAAATGGTAAACTAATCTGTAACAGTGCACAAGAAAATTGTAACCGCTCCGGAAACAAAAAGGAACTCGTTGAGTTCCTTTGTTAGTCTAGCTTTTTGTCAAATTCACTATCTGCGCTTAATGTTCCATTCGTCCGCCAAGTTGCAAGTGCCACCATATCTTCATGGGTCTTGCCTTCTGCTTTCAATGCCGTCTTGTACATGATGTCTAGTATCGTCATTGTCGTATCACTCGCCAATGCCGCGTACGCGCAAACATCTAGTACCTTTAAAATTTGCAGTGCCTTTGGGCATTCATCCCATAGCTTAATAAGCTCTTTGGCTTGATCATCTAGTTGAGAATCTGGAGCCGACAAAAGCAATTCAACAATTTGTTTCAATTATTTTCTCCTGTTGCGCAGTTCTAGTCATGCGCTTTAGTTCTTTCACGCCACTACTCATCCGTCAGCGGCACCGGCACTTGCGATGATGCTAAAATCGGTTTCTGAAATTCAGACTCAGGCACATCCACACCTGGGGCGCACTTTGGGCAACCTTTGGTGTCTGCCCCTTTGCGATACGGCTTGTGACATTGAGCGCACTTGCCAGGCTCTTGCAATGGGGTGGCGGGGGTGGCGGCGAGCATGGCGTTCCATTGCTCAGTCAGAACGTACTGGTGGTTATCATAGGATGCGTTATCTGCATCCAACGCGGCCATCAGCATTTCACGCGTCGGCTGAACAGGAACTAGCTTCCACTTCGTTTCGTCAAAGGTAATGGTTTTCATATGATCCATAGTACTTGGTAGTACCCCATTTTCATGAGCTTTTTACGAGCCTCTTCTTCGGTGTACGCAGTCACAGTGACTGCTTGCGTTCCACCGTTCACATCCTGTGTCATTGCTACAAATTCACGCATGTGTGTCTCCATAACAAACAAGGGCCGAAGCCCTTGTGTTTAGCGCTTAGAAGCGAAGTCAGCGATGATCTGTGGTGCCGCAGAGTCGAAACCCGCGATATCCAACATACCAGCATCCTTTGGATCAGCAATCGTGAATGACGATACCGAGGTACCAATCACCACGTTCTTTGCCGTTGCAACGTGCTTCTTACGGTAGTCGCGCAGTGCCTGCACTGGTTGAATGTGACCTGCCCAAGTTTCATTATCCGTGATAGTCACGAACAAATCAACATTCGACATGTTGTTCTGCATGGCGTGCAGCATTGGCTGAGCGCAGTCGGTACCACCCCAGCTGAAGCGCTGCATCACGTTCAGAACCGCGTCGAGACGCATGTTCGGCGTGATCTTCAATTCACTCATACGAGTGTTGAAGCCGCCAATCCAGTAGTTCTTTTGGTTCTTGACAATTGCCAAGGCCATCACAGCTGCAACTTCGGCCGCGCACAGGTTCGGAGAACCGTTCACGGAAGCACCCCACATCGAACCAGAGCAGTCAACACCCATGAGGATGCCGGCGCCAGTGTCTTCGACGTTAGAGAATGAAGCATAGAACGCGTCATTCACCGTATCCAGAACACGTTGATCTGGAGTCCAGACCAAAGAGCCCTTTTCACCACGACCTTGCTGGTACTGCTTGAACGCCTGCAACAGCGTGATCGGGTGAACACGTTGTGCCTTCAAAGCTTCCGCATCTTGGAGCTTGCTCATTACCAACTTAGATCCAGAAGACAGAGGAGCGATCACGCCTGCGGCAGACAGCTTACCCAACTGACGGATAACCGCAGTCAATCCCATGTTCGGCAGCAAAGCCATCAGAACATCTGGATCCTTCAGGAACTGAGTCGGCACCAATTCCCAAGAGATGTCCTTGTTTGATTCGATCAAACGAACAACATCCTTAGAATTTTCAGCACGCTTCAAGAACTCGAAGTCAACAACTAGTTGTGGGATTGGGTCACCATGAGACAGAGCTTCGCCACCCTTCACAACGTACTTGAACAGGTTGTTCTGCACTTCGTTCTGGGCCTTCACGTGCGCCAAACGCAAAACGTCGCGGTGAGACCATCCATTGCGAGACTGGTACTTCAACATTTGCACCGCCAACTTTTCAATTGAGCGGTTCGTGTACCACTTAGACAGACCGCGCTTTGCAGCAGCATTCCACTTGCCCATAGAGTTCAAGATCGAAACGAACGTGAACAGGTGTGTACCAATACGCGCAACTTTCGGCAGAGCATCATAAGCAGCTGCTTGAACTGCTGGAGAACCCTTAGCAGCAGCCAAAGCCAACACGACCAGAGCCGCGTCATTCTTCGGAGCGCGTCCTGCTACAGAGTACTCAACTGCACGATTGACAGCGCGCACGCCATCTTCGGCGATGCAAGCCAGAGTGTTCGTGAACGATTGCTTCGTCAAGTCATTTTGACCAACGTAGTAATTGCCGCCTTCAGAACCGATCATGATGAAGCGGTCCAGAGTACCCCACTTATCCAGCGTAAATGTGAATCCACCCGCGTTGTTGCGAGCCATTTCAGCTTCGCGACCCGGAATAGCTTGAGATTGCGGAGTCACAACCTTTGAAGCCTTCGTAGTAGAAGCATCTGCAAAATCAGTGTAAGCCTTAGACGACATTTTCGTTCTCCTATATTTTCGGTTAGCCAATTGGCGGGCCAACAATTACGCCTTTTTCTTTTTGCGTTCACCCGCAGCGAACCACTGTTCGCATTGCGAATCTGTGAGTGTACTCATATGATCACTTAATGCTTTGACATTTCCAACTGCAAAGCTGAATTGTTTTGTTTTGCCCGACGATATTTGCGTCAAGATCACAGACAATCCGCATTCAGTGTTAGACACCGAAAAGTGATATTCGTTTGAACTAAGTTTTTCCATGATTTCAACCTTTACAACATCTCCAGCGAAATGAGCAGTCGGAGATTTCAGATTGAAGAGAAACCGATCAAGACTTCTTTTACCCACAATCCTATCGAGTTTTCGACTCGCAACTAGCATGTTTTCTAACATGCAACTATCGTATTCACTCTAACACGAAATCAGTCTAGTGCAGAATCATCTACCCTAACTAGACAGGGTACCTCGCTACGCGCTGAGGCAGCGGTCACAAATTACGGGAGATTGCTGTCCCGTTGCGTGACGCCACTTAGTGCTTCATAGTAGATAACCAACAAGCAGCGGCTGAAGATGTTGTAAAGGTTGATGAATGCTACGTCGTTATGCTCGAACAAATGAGCAGATCAAGGGTTTCAATATGGCAAGATAACCTTGTTCTATCGGTTCGAACGTAGCGTTGTTGATTAATTCAACGTTGTATTTAGCAACGTTGAAGAAATTTTAATCTGAAAGAAGTTACTCTGTTTGTGTGTTTTCAGGTTCAAGTGGAGCGGTATACACGATCCCTGGCATCAACATCACGAACCAACAGTCTGTTGGAACTCTGAATTCATTAATGTCGTCCACCGTGTGACTGTAAAAGCACTTGAGTTTTTCACCATCTTTTGCAGGATGGTTGATCAGAAGGTATTCGTAAATTTCAGAGTCTTTAAACCGACCCACAATCTCTTCGGAGAATTGAATGTCTGAATCAATTTCTTGTAGGTAAACAGAAGGATCTTCCTGATCTATTGGATCGTCTTCAAGAATTTCATCGTACCCTTCAAGTTCCTCTGCTGTATGCGTACTGCCAAGAAACATTCCGTACAAGAAACCATATACCATCGTTAATGGATAAGTCGCAATAATCGCCGGTACAATCCACCAAAGACTTACGTTACTTAAAACGATCAAACAAATGACGGCTACAAGCGTTAGCAGCGCTGCTTTTATGCACACAATAGCAGCGCGATCAAAATCAACCATCTTGTCCCCTCATTTCGTTCTGGTTACGTATATCATTGTACGCCCGGCATCGTTTTCGAAATGCGTGTTTAGGGTTCCGCCAACTGGTAATTTAAGAATTCTCTTAATTTCCGCTGGTGTTAACACCTTATTTTTGACAATTGATTTGTGTGTAAATTGCTGCGTTCTCAAGAAACGACCAAGTTTGAACAAGACGTTAAACGTCTTGTTCTCTTCATTTTCAAAAAGCTCAATCACTTTCATTTCATTTTGTCATCAGCTTTCTTTGCTTTTTCAGCGAGAGCTTTGAATGCAGTGTTGTAAATTGCAACTAGTGATTTAACAGGGTCACCTGCAACAATGTGCGGCTTTGGCGAAGTCATGCGGGTTGGCATACGAACCCCTGTGAATTCGTTGTAATCCGATTGGCGAATCAAACCATTTGCGTGAACGTGGTACTTTGCTGCCTCGCTATATTGAGACGGGCGCTTAAAGCTAAATGTACCATTTTTTGCCTCACGTGTATTTGTGATGTCCTTCACAATTGAAGTGACATCCTTATATGAAGGCAAATCCTTAGCAAGTACCATAGCTTGTTTAATATGCTCTGGCTAAACTTTTAACCGTGTAAGCCAATCCTCAACGGTACCGATGATAATCTTGTCATCCTCACGATAACCGGGGGTGTAGCGGCCTTTATCGGTTGGTTCACGTTTTTCGTTTAACAGTTCTGATACTTTCATTTGAGATCCAATTAGAAAAGGGTCTGAGTATTTAGCCTCAGACCCTTATTACGTCACGCATTGCATTAATGCTTGCTCAGCAATTCACTTAAGACTTGATGTGCTCGAGAGCTTTCAGGGATGAACTGCGCAAGGTACTCAGCCTGAACTGGAAGAATTTTACGACCCCTCAAGATTAAGTGCTCAGCGCGATTTGGCGTGTATGGAACAAACAACAGTTCCATACCAGCTTCCTGTAGCGTCTTGTCATCCTTCTTGTGGTTATCATGTTCACAAGCCGTAATGACATTGGTCCACACATCAAGTCCGCCACGGCTGACAGGCATGATGTGGTCACGAGTCAATTTTGACTCATGGAAGACCTTGCCGCAATATCCACAAGTCCAACGGTCGCGTGCGAAGAGTTCACGGTTGGAAAGAGTCGGCACGCGGTTCGCGCGCTTGCCGGAACCACGTTCACCCTTAACCGCGATAATAGGCGCTGTCACGATACGGGACTGGGAACCTGTGATGCGGTTTTCGCCGCCACGGAATGCAAGATGATCAATGTCACCAATTTGCCATGCAACCAAGTTCTTAGCATGGTACGTGATAGCGTCTTCAGCTGAAATCCAGTCAAAAGGCTGGCCTTGCTGGTCCAACTTCAGAATCTGGTGCTTATGCATTCTTATTCTCCTAGTCTCTTTTCGAGCATTTCAACAAATTGGATATGATCCTTGCGTCCGTTTTCCTTGAATTCTTGCAGGGTGGCCCACAGCGTGTATTCTGTTTCATCACACCACATTCCAAAATCCCAACGATCTCTAATACAGACGGCATATACTGTTAGGTTGTATGCTCCAGATCGTAGAACCACCCGTTGATCCGCAATTAGGAACGGTTCGCCAATCGTGTTTTCACGAACCAGACCAAGCTCTTCTTCAGCTTCTCTGATCGCGCATTCAAGCGTCCCTTCTCCATCTTCAATTTTGCCCTTGCTGATCATCGGCCGCGGCCCGCCAAACTTTGGATTTGAACTCACCATCATTAGGTAACGGTACTGCCCATCCTCACCTTTCAAGTAAGGAATTAAACCAGCCCGCGGCCTTTTTTCGTATTGTTCTTCGTCTAGCGTTTCCATTATATGATTGTAATGCGAAAATGGGAGCGATGTCTTTAGAACATGCTCCCATTTTCAGGTTCAATGTTCTCAATTTCACCGTTGGTTTTTACCACGTGTAATTGAAGCCACACAATTCTGGGCGCGTTTGCAAAAGACTAATGCACCGAGTAAAAACCCAGTGATAAAAACAGTTACTAAAGCGAGCGCGCCAATCATTTACTTAAACATTCCGACGATCATGTCCTTCATTTTAACCACTAGTGGCATAACAACAGGACCAACCAACATACCAACAACAAATGCTACTACCATATCGAACATAAAAGTCTCCTCGTGAGTGACCGCGGAACTGCCCGCATAGTATTTACAAGCCGACGCCGGAAACGCATAAAGGGCCTAACAGACCCTTTATGATGAATTGATACTTGAGAAATCAGATCGATTTACTTGAACAGATCTTTAAATTTCTGCTTCATAGTTGGCCAAGCTCGGTCACGAAGAAGGAAAAAGATCATCAGCGAAGAGTAAATGATAGCAAGCAATTGCGCCCACTCACTCAACGGATGTCCAAAGAAAGTAAACCCCGCTACGGTAACGGGTGGGGCTGCTTTTGCAACTTCTGCGAAGGTCTCTTTGACGTTGTGCATGTCCATATTGACGGTCCAGTTGGCTTGTTAGTTATTAGAATCTGTCTCTATTTAGAGAATGATCCTGAAAACTTACCTCCAACGTGGGCTATCTGTCAACTAATGCCTTGTATTTTTGCGAAGTGCGTCTTTCGCAAGGGCTTCCACAATTTGGAAAATTCCACCTTCAGGTACCCCTGTTCGCTTTGAGAGCTCTGAAACAAAATGGTTCCAGCGAGGATCACCAATCTCCTGTGCAAGCAATAATGTGCTAGCCATTGATCGCAATTGAGCGGGGGAGTATTTCATGTTCATTCTAGAACCCAAGGCTAATGCCTCAAGGTTGATTCATTAGCCTTGGGTTCTCATCTGCAGCCAAAGCCGCAGATGAGAGGGGTTGCGGCATCTACGATCCTTATTGCAGGCGGATCGAGAAGGGAACGGCGCCGTCGTCCTTTTCCAACACGGCAGTGGCCAGGCGGTCGCGCAAGGTTTCCATCTTCAACTGACGCAGCTGCGATGCAGAGCCAAGCTTCAGGTGGGCGGCGTGTTGCACCATCTTTTCCTGATCACGACAGAAGCCACCCAGAACAGCGTTCATGTACGCTGCGCCGAAGAACATGCGCTTGCGTTCGGCCATCAGCTCCTTAGCAGGACGACGGACCTTAACGGTGGTTGCGCCTTGCTTGGCAGCACCTTGCTTCGCGGTCTTGGTCTTGGAAGCCTTGGTAGCGCCTTGAGTTTGAGCTTGGGACATGATAATTTCCTCTCATCGGATGTTTCAGGGTTTAAACTTATCGCGGTTTGTTTTGCGACAGTTGAATCTTAACATCCGCTCGAGGAAAGTACACAACTAAAGTGTAACAATCGTAACTGAAATTGTAACAGCTTAGTCTCTTTCAGTCACATTCCCATCAATGTCTACCCACATACGATGATCACCGTCATTGTCTTTGTTGGAGAACTCGAACGAACGCTTCTTTGTTTTGTTATGGGTGCCGGCTTTTCCAGTGAAGTGCCATTGCTTTCCACCGTGCTTGATGACATTAGAGCCACCAGTCCAGTGCTTGCCACCGTTGTATCCTGTTGGTACTTCTTCATGTGGCTTAAAACCACTTATAACGTCAGCCCCCTCGTACAAACTGTGCAGAATTTCCTTAGCATGTTCAAGACGCGCATGGTCCTTATCAGATAAATTTTCACCAGCACGGTTGATGTAGAAGTTCAAGCGTGACATAGCTTGCTTCAGATCTTTACTTGCCGCCTTCAGCTTCCGAGCAATGTGATCGGCTGGCTTAGTGAACAGACCTTCAGGTGCTTTCCACTCAGGGTCTACTTTTCCAGACCATTTATCCTCGGAGATAGAGCTCCAAGTACCTGATAATTCAAGAAGTTCTTTGAGCAACATACTTGTCTCCCTTAAGCAGCTTTTAACTTGTACTTACGACGGAATGCATCAAGCTTCGCATCATATTCCCTGCCCCAGTTGAACAAGTCCTTGACGAAGTTCTTGATGGCAGAAACTGCGGTACCAATAAGACCTTCTTTAACGGTTTTCTTGTCAGTGACCTTAAGTGCAGAGGGTGTATCCTTAGGTTGTTCTAAGGTAGTGTACTTCTGACGAATAGCGTCAACTTGTTCAGTCAACTGCGGTACGAGGCGAGCAAGTTCATAGAATGCAGACTCAAAGTCAATCTTCTGAGTAGGTTCTTTATCAGCTGCTCTGGTGGCCTTCGTTAACATCACCGTGTACGAAACCGTTTCAATGATGCGAGTTGCAACGGCGTCCTCAGCATCAAATAGCCTATCAGCAACATCTTTAACTTGCGCGTTCACAGCATCACGACGTTCTTTGAGCAACTTTGCAGACTTATCAAGTCGCTGATAACGTGTCATCAGACGCGACATCGCCGCGGAATCATTTTCCTCAAGCTCAAGTATAACTTTGTCAAGTGCGTTTTTGGCACGCTTTTCTGTGTACTTAAATTCTTTTTGACGATCCTCAACTAGTAATTCAGAAACTTTCATCTACGGGCTCCGTATAAATTGATTTTGTATTTATGGATCCGAGCGCATATTCTCTTCTAAATCGCCGTGTTTAATCGCATAGTACTCAGTTAATCTAGAAAGCCAAAACTCTGCTTCACTGGTGTCAATGGTGTTGTGATTCTGACCAATTTTCTCCCTTAATTGAAGGATAGAAAATCTCAAAAAACGTTCTGGAATAAGGGGTGTCATATGAAGTCCTTTGGAATGCTTCGGTGTAAACGAGGATGGTGGAACACGTCCGTGTAAAACAGTGAAACCGCACCATCCCAGAACTCAATGTTGAATTTACGATACACGAGATTACTCTTACGGACGGTTTTGAAAGAACCGTATCGTACTCCATCAAGGCCCATTTCACTTGTGTACATGAACGTGGAATCCTTGTCCCAAGGGCACCGCTCAGCGTATCGTCTGAATGTTTCTTCGAGCGCTTCTTCTGGGCTGCGTTCGAAGATAACACTCATGCGCTCTCTGCTCATGAGAGCCTCACGCCAAAAAACCACAGATCGATACGAATAAAGAACTTACCTTCATGCAAACCAAATCCAACACGTATCATGCGGTTCTTTGTGTCAAGTGGAATCTTTACCAGCCTCATACGAACTTCTTTACCACTTCTGGATCAATTTTGTTCCCAACTGCGACCACCACTTTTTTCGCACTCAGAATTTTCTTGATCGCTTTTTTCACTTGAGCAGGAGTGACCTTACGAATCTCTTCAAGTTCCTTTTCAACGTCAAAGGTTTTACCGTTGAACATTTGAACCACACTGTTCAGCATGGTGTTGAATGGCTTTTCAGTGCTGGTGGCTAACTGCACGCACAGCATATTCTTAGCCCGTTCCATATCAATTGGCTTGATCTTCTCAGATGCATCCAGGAACACTTGATTCACTGTCGTAAGTAGTTCATCAATCTTATCGGCCGTGGTGCCTGCCGACACTGTGACGACGCCGGATTGGTGTCGAATATCAGTATGAGCGCTAACTGAGTAAACAAGCCCACGCTTTTCACGAACTTCATCAAACAAAGGTGAGCTCATGCCGTCACCGATCGCTGCAACAGCGACCTCGTACGCGTAGTATAGCGGATCATTTTCTGGTACGGCTTCAAACGTAAGTGACACTGCGCATTGTTCGACGGATTTCTTCTTGACGGCATATCCGCTTGAGAATTGTGGAACTGAACGGGTGTACGATGGCAAGCTCGCACAAGCCCCATACCCTGCGTCACGCTTAACCTTTGCGAAGTGCTTTTCAATTGCACCAAGAACTACATCGTCATCAAATTTCCCGGCAACACCAACAATGACATTTGAACCGCGATAGTGCTTATCGATGTAGTTCAGGAAATCTTCACGCTGAAACGCCTTGATGTTCTTAGGCTCACCAATGATTTTGCGACCAAATGCCTGATCAGGGTACGCAATTTCATGTGTCAGATCGTGCGCAACATACCCTGGCTTATCAGCGTACATGCGGTACTCTTGAAGAATTACGTCACGTTCCTTTTCAATTTCAGCAGGATCAAATACACTGTTGCAGAAGATGTCGCCAAGGATGTCCACAAAGATCGTAGCATGCTCAGACAGGCCTTTGATGAAGTACGCGGTCATGTCACGATCGGTGAACGCGTTCATCTCAGCGCCAAGTCGCTCAGCGTCAGAGCTGATCTTGTTATATGAGCGACGCTTTGTGCCCTTGAACGCCATGTGTTCGAGAAAGTGGCTGATGCCGTTCTCGTACTTCGTCTCGTTCGCGGACCCCGTGTTCACGAACACACCAACGGAAACCGTTTGAGTATTCTCGGTAGGAATGAGCAGAACACGAACACCATTATCAAGTGTGAACAACATCTTTAGTCCTTTGGTAAGTATTTTAAGATCGCTTGGAATTTTTGTTCTTCGGCTTTGATGACCGCTAACATTGCGGCTTCAGCATCTTCTTCGGTAACACGACGGCAGTATGAAGCATCACATGACGATGTAATTTTCTTTGATGGTGTACCGTCGCTTTTGAGAACTTTAATGTAGTGGAACAACGGAGAGTAGTTGAACTCTGGATGCGACTTCTCTACGATATCTTCTTGATCATAGATAGGACGATCACGGTACTCAATGTTCGTTAGGATATGGTACCCTTCATTGTACGTGTAATGAGTTCACCAATTTTTATTGTCTCATCCCACGTCGATGTATAGCCGTTATTGAATTTTATGTATGCCATGCCAACTTAAGTGTAAAGCTCATAAGAGCCATTGTATGTTGAGACCTTAGGCGCATAGGTTTGGTCTCTGGTTCTGTCTCCCGACAGAAAATGGAACACCCAAGCAGGATCGAACTGCTGACCTTCACCTTCGGAGGATGATGCTCTTCCAACTGAGCTATGGGCGTACGTTTTATTTTCTTCCACGACGATATCCAATGGCAAGATACGCGCCGAGTTCCTCTTTCTTGATCTTGATGGGCGTTCCATTTGTTACCCAACAAGTTCCAAATTGACTGTTCCTTTCACCAGATTGTAAGACAGACGTCTTGACACCAATCTTGTACTTCGCATCGACGGTGTGAGATTTTCCACTAAACCTTTTAGAGCCGTCACACACACGATTGCCAATCATTCTTTTTCTGTGATCTTCAATCCATTTCGGATTTCTTCCAACAGTTAGCAGTTTAATCTTTGCAGCTTCAGCGCATTTTCTTTGGTGTTCTTCAGAGATAAATCCTCCACCACCTTCACCACCAAGTTTCAAGTTCATACAAAGCGGATCGTTCACAATCTCTTCATTGACCAGTTCGCGCTCACGTGTCTTCAGTTCCTGACGAGTCGGAAGAAACTCGAGAATCTCTTTCGAATGGATTTCTTTGCCGTGTTTCGCTATCGACTTCCACAGCAATTGTCCAGAACCAAAGTACCCATCTTCAAGATCATCGGTCGAGTGCATACCAATGTAGTACTTGCCCGACCCGTCGTTGCGAGTGATCTTGTAGATATAGTGGAACTTACGTCTTTCCGCCTGCTTCATTTGGTCTCCTTGATTGAGACCTATTTAGCAGATTCGGTAAATATGTTCCGGTGGTGGGTCGTGTAGGACTCGAACCTTCTTGTAAGGAAGGCGGCTAACCCCTCACTCCAACGACCCAGGTTTCATCATTGACCATTCTTCATCAGACATGTCAAATCGTTGTTCTTGGAGCTTGTACAGCTCCCAGTCATCATCGTCATCAAGTAACCCTAGTTCAAAGAGCACTCTATTGTGTTCCCTCTGGTCATCAATAAAACGCATCAGACCTCCAATAAGTGCAACAAAAGCGGAGTCGGAAAACTGCCGAAGCAGTCTTGGAGTCGAACCAAGTAAAACCGATAACCAACTTCCAACGGTTGCGTATTTTGGTGCTTCCTGACTGAATCGAACAGTCGCTTACTCCTTACGAGAGAGTCAGTCTACCACTAACCTAAGGAAGCATTATTTGTCACTAGCTTTCGCAATTCTTTTCAATGAACTGCTCTTAACAAGAGCGTCTTCCCAGAACTGCCCCTTTTCACCGTCGTTCGTTTCGTACCAATAAACCGCTGACATATATGGCTCACCAATCTTTTTAAAGTTTTCATCGCGGTCTACCCGCTTTTGAAAAGATCGATTGGTTAGTTCATATGTCTTCTGTGTCTTAGTTGATAAGAAAACATCCCCGATGTTGAACTTCCATTTATGTTGTTTAGCAAGAGCGGCATTAGCTTGTGCGTGCGACTTGACTTCGTCTTTTAACTTTTTATGGAAATCCGCTATTTGACTATCGCTTTCAGAAAGCCTTTCAGCTTTCTTAGCAATAATGTCTCTAACCTTTTGCATTTTTGTCGCGTACTTTTTATTTTCGCTATTTGCATTTACGAAATTATTTGTTGCACCGTACATGGCTTTCACATGCTTTTTGCCATTCTTAGTGCGTGTACGCCATAGCCATTGCGCAATTTGTTCAGCAGAGTCAGAAACAAACCGACCTTCAGCATCCGGCCAATCAGCATCTTTAAATTCAAAGCGTTCTTCAAAAAGGTCAGTTAGCTTCATTTCACCACACCACAGGTTGTTTTGTGACTTTACGAAGTAGCATGTTCACACCAGTGATGAACAGCGCTTGCAGTTCAGGCCCCACCACAAAGCCGTACTTAGATTGAATTGCTACGGCGCCAGCCATTACCAAGTTCGCCCAAAATGTTTTAGACTCATACCACTTCTTACCAGTAAGTTGGCTACTAACTGCTTCATTGAGTGCATTTTGCAAGTTCTTGTCCATAGGACCTCCATGTATAAAGTCCTATTTACCATAACAAATCGAACTTGCCTTCCAAGACGTCAGATGCCCTAGCTGACTTTTCTGTGCGATGGTCTTTGACCGTATTATCTTGAAAACGATACGTTCGCACTTTGTCTCCACGTTCACCTGAACCTACTTGTTCTTTTCTCTTTACAGAGATTTGAGCATGAAGTTCTATGGCGTTAGCGGAGTTTAATTTACTCAGTACAGCACGCTTTGCTTCCTCAAATGAATTTTCACGCGATCTACACTGCGCTGTTGCAACAATCCCGGATGACCGGTGAATGATACGACAAGAATTTTGATGCTTATTTCGGTGTTGACCACCGGCACCGGTACCAGAGTACCATTGCACTTCAAAGTCTTTGTCGTTGAATTCGTGGGATTTCGTACAGACTTTATCCATGACGGCGACCGTTACAGTGGATGAGTGTACGCGACCCCTACGTTCTGTTGGTGGAACACGCTGAATACGGTGACCACCTTGTTCGTTCTTCAATCCTGTTAGATCTTGACCTTCGACCTCAATGGAAATTTCTCCATCGCGGGTATCTAACAGGCGGTGCTTTCAACCAAGGCGGCCGAAAAGTTTGATGTACGCAGCGGCCAAGTCCTTAACAAAGAACTTGGAATCATCTCCACCTTCGGCGGAGCGAATTTCGATTACGCGTTTCATTGCGTGCTCCTTACTTCAATTTAACACCAGTGACGCTTTGAAGCAGCGCCCAAGCTTCTTTGTCTCTATGCTGAGCAATAAGATCCCTCATTAGGGCTTTCTGCTCAGGAGACGCCAATTGGTAAAACTTCACCATTTCCATGACACCGATATTTCCACGGTAAGCGGCTTCGGTGACTAAACAAATTTCAGACAGAAGAGACATAACTTGGCAGGTCCTGAGGGACTCGAACCCCCACCAACGATTTTGGAGACCGGTATGCTGCCATTACACTAAGGACCTATAATTAAGATCTTCTATTTAGCTGGTACCTCGTGTAGGAATCGAACCTACGCATTCAGGCTTAGGAGGCCCAACGCCAACTCCATTGGACGAGATATTTTCTTGTTCGAAAATGCTGGCCATTCCATTTGAAGGAACGACCACGCCACATCCGATTCAGTGTTTTACGAGTGCGAGAATCCATTTTATCTCCAATCTTTGGCACCCCCGGTAGGAATCGAACCGAGCTTCACCGTTTTTCAGACGGGCCTAGTCACCAGACCTAGTCAGAGGTACATTATTTTCTGCCTCGGCGATATCCATTCGCAAGATATTCATCGAGCTGTTCTTTCTTGATCTTGATGGGTTTTACACCGTTCGTTACCCAACAAGTTCCGTTTGGTTTCGGTGGTGACCTATATCTTCCATAAGACTTACGTGGAGAAGATCCTGCTTTTTGCATCAACTCCCTAGCCTTGTCTTCACCGTGTTTTTCCACCATACGTTGCCAAGCAGTTTTGTAATACGGGGCTGCGCGATAATCCTGCGCATTGTCTGACAGCGTGCCCCAATACAAATGCAGCCAATTAGAGCATCCGCCGTTGTTGCAAGCGTGGCAAAGAAGAACTTTTCCTTTGGTTGGAATTGTTGTGTCAAGCATTGTAGCTAGCAGTCCCTTAAAGGTGGGTGAGGTTCCGCCACGCTCTATGCAGGGAGTTGACAAATCCAAATGTGCTCTACGCTCTTCTCGCGTGGAGGATAGAACAAAATCTTCAACAATTTTCATTGACAAATTATAATTCTGGAGTGGAGACCCGGATTCGAACCGGGGGTTGGACGCGTTTGCAGCGCGTTGCGTTTGGCCAGGCTCCGCCATCTCCACATGAATAAGGTTCCCAACAAAGGTACGCGTGACGGGGGATTCAATGGAAAAGATTGATAACCGTCGATGCTTCGGTTGGAATTTTTGGCGATCCGTACGGGATTTGAACCCGTGACCTCTACCGTGACAGGGTAGCGCAATAAGCCAGACTATGCTAACGGACCATTACTTCGGTAAAATGTTCTGGCTGGGGAGGTAGGACTTGAACCTACAAACTCATACGAGCGCCTGCTTCAAAGGCAGGTGTGGCTACCATTTCACCACTCCCCAATAATTCTGGCATCGGCGACGGGGATCGAACCCGCCTAGCAAGGTTGAAAGCCTTGTGACCTCACCAGAAGTCAACGCCGATATGTTTGGCGCTCCATACGGGACTCGAACCCGTTTCTGCAGCTTGAAAGGCTACCGACCTAACCCGTAGTCGAATGGAGCATGATCATTGGAGCCACTGAGAGGGTTCGAACCTCCGACCTCGACGTTCGTAGCGTCGTGCTCTTCCAACTGAGCTACAGTGACATTGTTCTTGGTGGGAGCGGTGGGACTCGAACCCACGTCAGCCGGATTAAGAGTCCGGTATAATCAGCCGCTATACGACACTCCCATGTCATTCTCAAGAGCCAGAGCCCTAGCTTAGTTACACAACGTGTTGGTCACTAAAGTCTGGCTCTTGAGAATGACAGCCACCACTTGCTGATGGCTGCTAAAACCTATGCGCCTTTTTCGCACTCGTCTGACTGAAGACTACTCGTCAGAGTCCTAGCGGTCCGGCTCTATTTCTATACCGCGGTTCCTGACGCGGTTTGAAGTTTAAAACAACCCTGGGGTACCACTTTCGTAGTACCCCAGGCTTTTTGGATTCTTTTAGAAGTTCGCTTACGCTACTCCTACTCCATGGGCCTGGGGCCATTGATCGGTTTTAATCTCATGCTTATTCTGAGCACGATCAAATCGCTGGCATTCTTGCCAGAATCGATTTGTTGTGTTCATCATTGCGTTCATGAGAGTAATTCCTAGTGTTTGTTACGTTTGCTGTTGTTTCAGCGTCGATGTTGCTATCTTAACAAGACTCCGAACTTTGTACACTGTCATTCGGGATCAGTGAACCTGAACGATATCTTATTCATCGTGAAGTTATTTAGCGAAATCGCCGAAACGGGCCCGTTTTTACTTTTGACCGTACATGTATATTTTTAGAAGAACGGATCGATAAAAACAAACTGATCGCCTCGCAGGCAGAAGTTCTTCCGGTTCCCCATGTCCAGCTTGTGCCCAACTTTCACCTGACTTACGAGGAACTTAGCGAATTCTTGGAGGTCCTTATCACGCTCATCCTCAGCAATTGTGGCCCAGCCAGTTGGACCAAGCTTTGCAAGGCTGTTGATCTCATCCAAGCCAGCGATGTTGGCAAGACGGTTAATCATCGCTTCCATTGCCTCTACTGACACAGGCTTCAACATCTCAATGAATGCGATAGAGTATGGCTCATTGACTGAGCGCGACACATTCCAGTTCGCGTGCAATTCTTTGGTAAAGTACTTCGTGCGTCGTTCACTTGAGAAATCATCTGTCTCAAAAATGCGTGGAACGTATTTGTTGCGTGGATGCGACAAGCAAAACTCAAGATATTCTCGGTAACCAAGGTCGTCATCCATGAAAATCTTGACTGCAACGTGAGGCATTGTGGGGTGTTCAAACACCACTGAATTCAGACCGTTTCCTACTGGATTAAGACCCATACTTTTCAGACGTTCAATGTAGTCCTTGAACGTTTCTTCATATGCTGCTTCAAATAATTCGCTAACTTTCATCAGTCTAACCCATGCTCATTAAAGTGTGTAGCGGCAACGTGCAGCTTCTTGAAGAAACGGTTCATCATACTTGAGGGTCGGTGAAACACAGAGTCATATATTTTGAGAACTTCAGAAAACTTCATTAGTTCATCAACACCACGCTTAGATTGTAGTTTAGAAAATATAGTGCTTGGATCAAAGACAGATAGTAGCTCCACAAGACACTGCGCCACAAAAGCATCCATTTCGCGATGATCTGAAAGATAATCACGAAGCCGGTCTGGGTCTTTACCATTTAGCGCATTTGCTTTATGTTTCATAATCTGTTCACGGTGTTTCAACTCATGAACGATGTACCCAGTGCAAAGCTGAGAAAAATCTTCATACTGCGCTTTTGTTTTATTTGCAAGCACATCCGCAACTACATCAGTTAAGTTTATGACAACCCATCCATCTGATGTATAAGCGCCACCGTCAAGACCAACTTCAGTATATTGTGATGTATGATCTGGCGCTGGATTCAGTGTGAATTTAATCATCAACGGTGCGAACGCATTGTTCAAGCACGCGCGAATCTGCAGACCAGTAAGGCCATGCCCAGCCAACGAGCTCTTTAAGTCCTCGAACTTAGTTAGCACAAAACGTGTATGCTTTGGGAGCGCAGCCTTTTCGAAGAGTTCACGTACTTTCATTACCAGTTACTTTTATGTGCTGTTTGTCAGTTTGCAGTACGAGCAAACAATGTTGCACCAAAGACCTTTTCAGCGCCAAGCTCTTGACACAGGCGGAACAAATCGCTCATGGTGCTGCCTGAAGACAGCACGTCATCTACAACCATGACTGTCTTGCCATCAAGCGTGTCATCAAGATCACCAATGTCCATAATGTTCTTCACGAACTTTGCATAGAACTTTGGCAACTCTTTGGAAACAATCGCACCGTGCTTCTTGATAGAACGGTAGACGGCAGTACAGATTTCTTTGACGGCACGCTCACGAGTCGCTTCATCACCGGTGAACTTTTCATCCATGTACTTGTAGTCCACGTACTTCTTAGCAATCAATTCCATTGCCTTGGTCTTGTCATCTGGAAGTTCAATGGCCGCTGACTTCTTGAAGGCACCAATCTTCTTGGCCTCAATGTTCAGCTTGTCCGCAAGCATGGTTGCGAATTCAGTTAGCAGCGAGCTTGAGGACTGAGGACTGATGATGACGTCGGCCTTCAAATTCAAACGTTTGAATTCATTTGCCATGTGCGTAGTGGCTTCATCAAGGAATTTTTGACGACGAGCTTCGCTGAACTTAAATGGGCCTTTGCCTTTGAATGACTTCAATAGATCGGTGCTTCCACCTGGCTCTTCACTAGGTTTATAAGAGAATGCGTAGAACACATCAAGACCACGTGTCAGCCCAGACTGGCGACCAAGTGGACGGCGATTTGTGCTGATAACAGTTGGTGTGCTTGGCTTGCGAGAATTATCTGGATTCACCGCAGCTAAGAGCTCATCGCCCTTGACAAAAATGTCTTCCACAATTTTACCGTTAAATGGAGTTTTGTGCTGCCATTTCGTGAACGCAGATTTTGCTGAATGATCAAAGTTCTGAAAGTGCTTGATATTCTGAGGGCCAGTGAAGTCAGGATCTTTTTGGCGGAATAGTTCGTAGTACATATCCCACAGCAAACCACCCCAATCAGAATCAATAAAATCGTAAGCAATCTTATAGTTCTTCTCGTTAACGCCACCCCTCATACACGCGCGGATAATGCGGTGTATCATTGCTTTTTCAAATGTGTCGTTCCGGTATTCGCCATGGTCACCGCGAGTATCTTCTGCAAGAGACTTCAGAAAGGTCTTGAAGGTCAGTTTCATTTCTTAGGCCTTGCAGAAACGGTGATCCAATTCTTTTCACCAAGAACATATTCGATCTTGACGCCTGGAAAATCTTTTTCCACTTCGGCGCAAATATCATGAAGAATCTTATGGTACTTGCCAATCAGTACTTGCCAGTCATAATCCTCGTCATCTTCAACATCGCTTGGAGTTACCCATTGACCCCAATCGCGAAGCTCGAATTCTAATCCATTACCATACGTAGGACTAATTCCGTGCGCCATCGAGTATGACTGAGAATGTCTTAGCATCTTGCTTCTGACAGAATAAATGGCGTCTTTCAATGTTGTCTCCGATACTTCTCCGGTAGACGACGTTGACTTCGGCTCAACTTTTGGTTCAGCCTTGATAGGTTCTTTACGCGCAACTTCGCGTGCCGCCTCAGGCTTAGAAAGAGGTTTGAATTCTGTTTTAGCGTCAGCGTGATCAGCTGGGACGATGTTAAAACGACCACGGCCTACCTTCTGTGAACGAAGATAAGCCGGGATTAGAACATCGTGTTTGTCAGCAATTGCTTTAATTTCAGGCCATGTTAAGCTCTTAACCTTTTGCGACCCGTACATTTCCTTGCCAAGCTTGTAAAAGCCATCTGGGGATGCGCGTTTTGCCATCTCCAATAGAGTTTGTATCAATTTCATATGACTGGCTAATGATAAATTCAGTCATATTTAGTCATCTTATGAATCAAATCTCTGGAACTGACGCCAATAAGTGAAGAATGCTATTGAACACTGACATTAACATTCCGATAAGAGCCGTGATGACAAATCCTTGACTAACTAATACTACTAATAAGAGCCCCGTAAAAGCTCCCTTAAAAATCAACTGATTAAGTGAAAACACTCCACGTTGTCGAATACTGTTAACGCACAAATCTACTATCGGGCGGTGGACACCACTTCGTCTTTGCGATGTTTTAACGATTACCAATGCGAAGAGGAATACACAAAATGCAAGCCAATAAAAAAATGACACTGCTATGGCGGCTTCATAAATGCCAAATACCTGATAAATCAAACCAAATAGTAGCGCGAATATACCAATTTTCTTTGCAAGCACCCAACTGCTCGCGCGCACAGTATATCCAGGATCAAAGTCATTCATGATTATTCTGCTCTTGCTTCCGTTGTTGGAATCCAAGAATTTCTTCTTCAGACATCTTCTGAAAAGCAAAATGCGCTTGCATAAAATCTGACATAGAAACTTCAGAAACTTCAGAAACTTCAGGTAAATCTTCGTTACAAAAAAGCATTATTTGACACTCCAAACTAAATTGGATTATCTCATAAACAGAATGTGAATGAAATTACAAAATTCCGGTTACAGAATTTTGATTAAGATGCAGTAATCATCACATGTAATCTCGCCGTCCTGTTTTAAATGAAAAGCACGCTCTTCTTCAATAATTTTGCCATTGACTTTAGCGCTGCCAAGACACACAAGAAAATGCTCAGCTGCTTTCGCAGTGTACGTTTGGCCATGTGATATTTCTATCTTTTCCACTTCAGGTAACATACCATCATTTAAAATGGCCGGTATGCACAGTCTAGTGGTAGGCTCCACGTATTCTAATTTAAACGTACTAGAAAGCCCAGTTGGTTCATAGTCAGAGGACAATATACCAGGAACGCGATCTGGAAGTTGAACTCCATCTTGAAAAAATAACGCGCGGCCTTTAGTAAAGAGCGTAAGAGCGTGCGTCATCATTTTAGATCCGTCAACTTCTTGCCATGAGCCAACTGGAAAATCTCTAAATGTGACAATCCATTTATGAACGCGCTTAACTCGTGTTTTTGCTAAACCATTAGAGTCGTATAACGTTTCCATTACGCTTGTCTCCAACAATTAACTGGAATCAGAATATTATTCGAGGTGTCTCTCATATCAATTCGCATGTACGCTGGAGAATCATTAACAGTGTTTGCGCAAACAATTTCAACTTGATTTAGACCTGGAACCAAATTGAAAGTTGGTGAATCAGACACATAAGTGTATGTTAGTGTGTCACCACTAAACACAGAAACTCCATTCACCCGTATTTGAGTAACTGCATCATCTATGATGCCGCGTAATTTACCCACTATGTTTGATGCAGTAGTGTTTGTGAATACGCCACAGAATGTATAGCTCACAACACCCTGATTGTTACTGGCAGTAGGCCACCAAACAACGTTCCCATATGGCGTTGATCTGTCATAACTAAAAATAACGTTTTTATAGTTCTGTGCGATCGCAAAACTGTTAGCACCAGTTCCACCAAAAGTGCCGTAATTGTCGATAAAGCCACCAAGAAAGCCGGTATTATACCACGTGATATACGCTCCACCGACAACTGCATTACCCGGATTACCACCTATTCTAGAATTCATATCCCATCCAGAACTAGATGCCAATCCACCTTCACGGCCATATTCGGCTACATCGCCACCTCGTCCACCAGCTCCACCAGTCCCACCTGTTGAACCGCCAGCGCCACCAGCGCCACCAGCCCAATCGCTCCCATTTGCGCCATTTGTACCATACACAATTTGATCATAAGTGAATATGGGAGAAGCCGCTGAGGCATTACCACCTTGGCCACGGCCTGCGCCACCGCCGCCACCGCCGCCACCGCCGAACCCATAAGGAGGGCTATCTTTCCAGTTATCAGATGGTTGACCGGAGCCACCACCACCACCACCACCATAAATACCGCCAAAATTGTACAATTTAACTGGAACGCTCGTTGTAAACCCTGGACCGCCATGACCACCAGTCATAGCAAATGCGCCATCAGCACCCGCACCACCATATCCAATCAAATTACCGTAGTTATAGATAGTGACATCACTAGTAGAAGCAATTGCGCCAACATCAAACCCCCCAATAATGGAGACGCCATAATTGATTGTGACGGTCGCTTTAAGCGTTCTTACACCATCCCAGCCGGCAGCAATAGCCTTATTTCTAAGGTTGTAACCATAAATGGTGCTGGCCGACACAGTGTCATTGAATATGAAGGTCGGAAGAGTACCTAGAAAATTTCCAACTGAAATTGCGCCACTTGTTGGAATTTGACCAATTTGTGCAATACTTGTTGGAGGTGGATTTGGTACAAATGGCCCTCCTGCATAGTACTCGTTAAGCGCAATTGGCTCGACACCACCAAATACTGTCTGAATATCAGTAAATGCTACTGGTCCACTTGAAGGTACGCTCATACTCCACCTTGCTCGTCAAGCACTTCTTGAATTAGAGCTTTCAATTTTGCTTTCAGTGTATCACCAGATACTACAGCCTGTTCTGGTCTAATTGGTAGCTCAATGCTTGCAACGTCACTGTCGCCCGGTGTAACGCTAGCAAATTCAATCGGCTGAGATAGGCGCGCCCAGTCAGCAATTGGGGCATGATTTTTAATGTACTCCTGAAGATCAGTACCAATAGCTGGGATACTCATATTCAACACCCTGAGGTAATCTTGAGAATCGCCAACTTTATATTCAACGGTCATATAACCAGCCGTTGAATTAACAGACATAATTTTCCAGGAAAAAGTAATCATATACGCTCCAGTTTATAGAGCGTATTTAGATCAGGTGCAATCTATGCGCAACAGTATAGCATTAGACGATAGTCAAAGCAGTACCGCATTCGCGGCAGAACTTAGCATTTGCTTTGTTTACTGTGCCGCAAGTGGTACACGTTGGTTTGGTTTTTACCGTGATTGGCTTTTCGACGACCTTGCCTTCCACTTCACCGAGTAGCTTCAGAACAAGCACATGCTTGACACCGTCAGTTGGGAACCAGGTGCCTTGCTCAAACTTCTGGTCAGAGACTGAACCTGGTACCGTGATGCCAATGTCATTGAGTTCCTGTGCTGGAGCCTGAGTTGGAGCTGCAAAGCCTTTGGTCAGACCCTTGGAACTAGCAACGGTCATAGACGCGTTCTGAATGTCGCCGGTTGCGCTCGAAAGCGAAGCGTTGTTGACGCTATATGCTTGGCCACCGATTGAATTCAGATCCACCTGGCCAATCATGTTACCACAGGTCGTGTAGTACGGCCCATTCCAGTACGGCCCAGTGATCTTGTTCGAGTCACGCGCCAATTGGTCTTTGATGATCCGATCCCAGTCAGGGGTCTTGAATGGTGCCGGCTCACGCTCGAACTCTACTTCAACTCGAACCAAGCCGTCTTCGATCTTGATCCCACGTGGGCCGTCTTCGATCTTCTTCGTGCGCTCAATGAACTTGAAGCGGTTGCCCTGACCCATGTTGTCATTCTTGATGAAGCGTTCCAAATCAAGAGTCCCATTTGCAGGGACAATCAGCTGGTGTCCACCAGTGACGTCAGTGCCGTCGATCTCGATGCGAACCAGCGCACGGACCGAATTCATGTTCTTCAGGAAGATGGAATACTCTGAACCGAACGGTAGAGCGACTGAATCCCCGCGTTCACGCAGGACCTTACCGTTGTTCTTGATGGCAACGGCGAACTTGTGTGCATACATCATGCACCTCTCCTTCTTGCATAACTTAACCGCCGACAGACTAACGGCGCGAATTTGAGTCTGTTGCAATGCTGGTTTATTTAACCACGTGCGAAGAGTGCTTGTGACCTGAAGCCAGGTACGAACGCATAGCGGCAACCGCGCCCACGTTGTACTCGTTGAACGGTGAGGTTTGCTCCGAGCAGAGCTCCTCTGCCGATAGGAAGGCACCAGTGAGCCCAGGCTCCATCTTCAGGAGCTTCTTGAAGTCCTTCTCACTGGAGACCGGAATGGTTGAGAGGTACGTCGTAACCCAGTAGTCGACACCATCAACCTTGCCCTTGCACAGTGCGCTGAAGATTGGAACGATGTCGTGCTTCAGGAGCTCGATACCGATTTCTTCTTGCGTCTCACGAAGGATCGCTTCGCAGTGCGACTCGCCAGGGTCAACTTTGCCACCTGGGAATCCCCACTGTGATGTGTCACCACGACGACTAACAGCGAAGTAACGTGAATGTGAAGTTGGAATGATGATGCAGACGGCGTGTTTCATGGTTATTTGACCGGTGAGCGATGCGTTTTTCTAAGCCATCCGAAAGAAACCACATAGGTGTCTCGAGAAGGCGGCGGTGCCCAATGTAAAATCGTGTCTGGACGAAAATATGAGAACCACAAACCAAACCGCTTCACGCTTTCATGCTTCCATGGTCGTGTTCGCATAATCAAGCAACCAGCAAGAGTTATGTTAATTCTGTGGTGCTCAAATCCTGGAACAGGATCATAGTGGTGCGGAATATCTACACCTCGAGGAATGTGCAAGATGTAGGCATCCATTCCAAGAACAGTGGAGTAAAACAGCGTGAATTTACGGTAACCAGAATTTAGTCTGCCTTTCTCCCAGCGCCATAATTTCATCATTGATCCTTCAAGCTGTTTGTAGCAATCATATATTGGTTCATGGTGCATCACCAAAACCATTCTTCAGGCAATCTCTGAACACCACACCGTTCCCAAAATATTTCTGAACCGTCAATTCCAAGATCGGCCTTGATTAAATTTCTATCAAATTCAAGTGCTTGCACACACTGAGATGCAAAGCCTTTTCGTCTGTAAGACTCACGACAGAACGCCATCACTTGGTCATTGCAGATCCATGCAAGCGCGATAGGCATCTGTGGAATGTCAGAATCGGGCCAAGATGTAAGCATCATTGCCAAACGACTATCACTGACGTGACCCAATTGGCTTTCAAGACTTGGTTTTAGACACCAACCATTGATATACATCCGCGTAGCGAGAGCCAGACGAATGCCAATGTCCAATGTCTCTTTTTCGTAGATTTTGATGACGGTGTTCATGTTGGCATTGTGTCATACCAACATGAACTAGTACACTACATTTTTCAGGTTAACTTTTTTGAAAGTTTCCCAACTCTCTTAAGCAGCGCCTCAGTGACAGGCTTTTGCGATAGTTCATCAAGTGTTTTAGCCATTTGCTCAAGATTAAATTGAAGAACTTGGCGCTGAGCGGCCAGCATATTAATAAGTTTTAAACCTTCAGCATAGTATATTTTTTTCTGGCTGCCAACGGCTTGCTGATTCTTTTTCTTATGCGCGATAACGATATTGCCCAATGCATTAATCATTCTAGCGGCTGCGCGTTTAGGATCATCTAATAACAACGCATCTTTCCACGCGTCAGCAATACCTTCTTTATTTTGGTACAAGAATTGCTCTGATGCTCTGATGAAAGGTTTATCTGTTTGGTCAGATAAACTATCAGTTACCTTATCACGATCGTAATCATCAATGTAAGAGGCGGAGCGTAACTTTTTAGAAAGTTCAATGTTAGTGGCATCAAGTCTTTTTTGTAGGGTGGGAACCGCATTCACTAGGTTGCCAAAATTAGATGCACCAACGTCATCAAACTCATGAGTGTTTTGAGCCGATGGTCTTCTGTTAACGACAATATTAGCGATTGAAATCTCTGAGGTGCGTGGGCCGGCCTTCAAGTCAATAGTTGCATCTGACTTACTTGGCTGTTCATCCTTCGACTTTTTACCTTTATCCAATTGCTTATCTGCTTTTGCCACATTCGTCTGTGCTTTTTTCTGATCAGCCTGCGCTTGGTGTTTGGCATCTTTAAATTTGCCAAGGGCGCTGCGTGCCAATCCACTAACGTCTTTGAAAACGTCCTTGACGTCATCAGCAAAATTATCAATTTTGCCGTCTTCATATAGTTCTCTAAAATTCATATTACTTCAGTGATGCAAGCATCAATTCTAGTTCCAGAAGAATGTCATTGACTTCCTTCTTGTACTGTTTAGTTCTGATTGCTAGGCGCTCAGACATTGTCACGCCATCCTGATCAACATGCGAGTCAAGATCAGAAACATTATGTTTGCGCAATAACGAATCTAACGCGCCATCTTCACCAATTTTAGATTCCAAATCTTCAATTGCTTCTTCGACAATTTTCTTGATGGCATCAAAAGCCTCAATAGGCGACTGTGAATTTTCGTTTACAGTTCTTGTTGGTGGGCGAAACAGTGCTGCTAACTCGCGAAGACGGGTCAAGTCGTTCATAAGGCTCCGTTTTGAGGAAATGATGGTAAGAATATTTAGCGATGCTACAAAACAATAAGGGGTCCAATGGACCCCTTATTTGTCAACTAATGCCTGTATTATTCGCGCAACGCATTATATTTGTGTACAAAGGCTAAATGAGCTTCTTTCCAACTCATAATTTCAGGCATAATCTTCATCAATCTAAAATCAAAGTCAGGCATACCTGACCATCCCCTACCACGTGAAGTCATCAAATTAGACGCTTCAATTTGCAAAGCCATTAAATCTGCCCAGGTAACGATTAATTCTTCTGCTCTGTTGGCTGGAGGTATTTGCAGGGCCTCTTCAATAACGCATTTAAGATTATTTTCCAGGCTCTTGTACGGTTCTCTTAAAGGCGGGTGTCGTTTTACAGGAGTTGGTAAATCAACCAAATACGCTTCTGTATTATCGTGGCAAAGAGCATGGATTTTCACTCGTTTGCGATCAATTAAGCTTTCCCAATGGCAACCAGTGCCTAACATCCATTTGTTAAAACTCTGTTTGAGCAAATCATCTTCCAATGTGTTTGACTTCTCAAGCACCTTACTAACCAGTTCTTCAACGAAGCATGCGTGTTGCGCGATATGATATGGATCTCCCAGAGTGTGACCTGCGTATCTAACTTGTCTTGCAAGTGACCAAGCTATGTCGACGAAATCTATATCCTCCACTTTAGGATTGACAACATCGACATACCTTCCAGTCACGGTCTCACAGGCAAACGGTGGCACTATTGTGGGTAAAGGCGCAAACAATTATTTTCTCCATGCTAAAAGCCGTACGTCTTGCCATGCTGATGGCTCATGGTACAACTCGAGATTTGGGCAGATCACTTTACCATCTTCCTCAAGGACAGGAGATGTTTTCGTTAGATTGTGAAAATCTTGGGCCCAAATGTTTAGTTTGTTGGACGCAATCAATCTCGCCCATAAACGTTTAGAGTGCACCGTATGACAGAATCCACTGGCAAGCAATTGTCCGTCTTTAACTACTGCCTCATATAATTTTTCAGCGTATCCATTTCCTCGATACGGTTTTAAGACGTATGTCTGTTCTACTTCAAATGCTTTCCATTTTCGTTTCAAAGAAACCCACGCAATTGGAACAGCTTCTTCGTCAATGTAATCGCAAATTACGTATGCGCGCCGGGTTTTACTGCACTCTACACACATCACATCGCCCACCCAACGCCACTTACCTTTGTTCATGTTGCGTAGGATAAAGAACTGGGTGCTTTCCCAATAATCTCTAGTGATTTGGTAGTACAACGTAAACATAAATTACCATTTCTGCATCGGGCATTCTGCTTCTAATATTTTTGTTTTTGCGTCCATAAAACAACTACACAAACGACATTGCCTTGTCAGACGTGCAAAATACTCGCACTGTTCACATACTTTAAGACGCTCTCTTGCTAATTCAGCTGAAGCAGAAGATGGTAACTTACCTTTGAGTAAATCGGTGGCAATTTTTTTCAGTGATGTCATTTTGACGCAAACAGTTTCTTGCCGATCAGCTCTGTTGCGTTGCACTTCCATGCAACCATCGCAGCATCGCGGTTACCAATTACTTCAGCAACAGGCGTCGAATTCATATCAATCATGTTGAAGTTAAGATCTATACGATATGACATTGACATAGGATCCATGAACGCGCTTTGGACTTGACATGCAAGTCTATCAGCAATTTCTTTAGCGACCTTGCGTGCAGTATTTTCGGCTTGCTCTCGAAGTTCTTGATAAATCAATTCTTCAAGATCAGACCCAATACCCTTGGTGACAATACCGACCACATCTTCTGGTCGCATATTTTTCAAATCCATTACCTTCTCCTTGTCTTCCCAGCAGCAATATCCTTCATCATTTCATCAGTGACAAGGACTGCTCCACCCTTATTATAGGCCGGGGCTGTGGCGAACTTTCGCTCCCTAGCCTTCAACTCCCGCTTCAACATTTCAGGATCATCTTTGTACATGATTTCTGGCCGGTGCACCGGTTTGGTCGCGGCTCCACCGAATGTATTCAGACTATGACCCTTTTGAAGGCGATCTGCTGCAATTACTGGGCCACTTACGACCACCTCGATTCGCTTTGTTGCTTCCTTCTTAGGCTTAGAAATTCCAGAAGACATGCTCTGAACGCTCTTCAACCAAGCCTGATATTCAGCCTCTTGCTTTTGCCAGCCAGGTTTCTTCTTTGCAGGTTTGCTTTTACCTTGATAGATCTTGATCATGCCCATACTATAATTGTATCGAAGTTAGACTGTTCTGCAACCAGATTAAGAAAGGAAAGCGGGTCCCAATGGGACCCGCTTTCACCGTTACGAAGAATCAATCTTGTTCATTAGGCCCGTAGTAATCACGATAGCATTCGATACGTGGTTGATACACTACCATGGCTTTTCCTTCCTTATGCCAGGCGTTGTATATGAAAGAACAAGCCACAGCAAGAATATCAAGTTTTTCACCGAGATTTGCGCGTCAAACTGGGTCACATTGAAGGAACACCTATTTTGGAGACTGATATTCCATACTCACTCAACCTCACGGGCCCACTTGTACACAGGGTGGCCGTGAATAGACCAAAATGCAAAAACAACGTAGTGTCCCTTACGTCGGTGTTTTCGTGCCGACTTTGCGTGGCAAAAATGAAAATTCATTTGATGCTCCTCTGCACTTCTTCCAGAAGCTCGTAGATCTTCTTTTGGTTATTGGACAACGAATTAGTAGATTCAACAACCATGTCAGCAACAAACATAGCGCACAAGAACATGAAAGTCAGCAAGGTAAACACCACTTTCGCAGTATCTCCGCTAAAAACAGCGAGATACCAAAAGATACTGCTGCTGACAAACCCAACCATACGAAGTATTTCATTTGAACTCCTTAAACAAACAAATGAGCTTCTTCCATGTTCATGAACGCGGTATTGATGGCCGAGATCGTGTTCGCAACACGTGTTAGACGCTCAACGTCGGCATCGCGATCACCAAAGCCACGATTGCGGCCATCATTCAACCAGCCAACCAGCTTTTGGATTTTTTCGATGGCTTCATATTTGTGGTCGAATTCCCAGACCATAGCGTCACCGCGAACACGAGCGATACTTGTCACACGCCAAATGCGGCCATCATTTGAGAGTGGGTAGTTGAAGAGCGCCAATTGCCACCAATCGGAGGAACCTTCACGTTCGAGAAAAGCTTCCATACGTTCTGTGCAAGACGCGTGGAAACGCTTTTCAATCGATTGAACTGCACTTTGCAGGATGTCAAAAGCCTGAGTGCCGGGAATTGCGACAGCAAGCCGGCGCTTGCTGTCTTCGAGATTGCGTGCCAACGAAGCTGGAGTTTCCTTAACCATGCGACCCATAACTTACTCCAAGGTGTTGCGTTATGGATAATGTAAGATGGTATGGGGGAAATGTACACCACTAATCTGTAACGGTCATAGCTTCGTTACAGATTTTTCCACCGCATCGTTTTTTTCAAAAACGCGCATATGCGCTTCGTTCAGCCGAGCCAATTCTTTTCTGAAGATACCAACAGCCTCATTAGACGATGCACTGTCAAGTTTGGCCCGAAGGCTGTTAGCCCATTCACGCTTCTCGGGTGAAAGTGAGCTGACGTACGCCTCGAGGCGTTTCCGAGCAGATCGTTCCTGGAGCCTACAGGTAACCTTGAAATGGTACTGAGCGCGAGCGAGAGTCAAGAGTTCTTTGATCATGATTACCTCATCGTGGAAATAACTTGTTCAACAGTCTTCACCGAAACTCCAGTGGATTGCAAATGGTCCACCACCATTTGAAGGGTCTTTGAGCTGACATTATAGCGTGCGCTCGAAGGATCTGGATGATCGACATGGTGCAGACACAAGATGTACCAGCTCTTGTTCTTGATGGCGTTGTCGATATCAGCAGTGATCAGAGCCGCAAGTTGCTCATCATTCTCACCGTTGTTCTCCACACAGCGAGCATGAAGGGCAAACTTGTCTGTTGTCGACGTGTTCGTGAGTGCCGTCCACGAGTCAACAGTGCGGCCAGCCATCAGCCCGTTGCGAGCCGCAATCTGCTTCGTTTTGTCATTGAAGTTACCATATGGATACGCGATGCTTTTTGGGGAGAGGCCGAGCGCCGTCAAATCCTTGATTGCACCTGCAATTTCTTGCTCTTGCGCGAGCTCATTGTCTGTAGTTTGCTCTGGCAGTTTGTAACCTGATTTCAGACACGCACCAGCTTCAGACCACTGACCATTCGGCTGTAGGACCTGGATGTCAGCCAGACACGGGTGCGTTTGGGTGTGAACACCAATTTCGTTTCCGAGCGCATAGAGCCCAAGGATGTCGGTGTGCGTCATGTACCCTGCCACTCCACTGTATTTGGTGATGACATAGGCCGTAACTGGAAATCCAGCGTTGTTGAAAACTGGAATCCCATTGTTAAGAGCTGACTTCCATCCATCGTCAAAGGTAATGGACACGACTGCCTCCGGGGCCGGGCTTGTTGTGACTGGCTGTTGAGCAGCGGTAGGCTGACTCGAGGCGTTACCACCCCCACAACCGGATAACGCAAAAAAGAGACAAAGTATGCTGATCATTTTCATTTTCATTTAATTGTTACCCTAGATCCTGCGCAGCATGCTGACAGAGAATCGTAGACTTGTGGTGTGACATTGACGCAACCATTGGTGATGATCCGCATCTCTGGGATATCGCTGTTGATTCGAGACACTCGATCTTGCCCCTGAACTTCGATGAGCCGGTGAATGGCGAACACTGCGTGCTCAGTTTCCTTGAACACCAAAAGATCACCACCATACCCACGTTGCTCGGTTGAAAATGGCTGAAGGGTGAATTCGCCCTTCGGTGTATCCTTTCCGACTAGGGCCGGGTAGCACGTTGACAAGAAGCAAATCACAGACAAGCTCAAGTCTACAACTACATCCGGCCACATATCAACCTCGAACCTTCTTCATAGGTGGAAGTGGTTTTACTACAGGTTTTGAAGGCGCTACAGGCGCTGCAACAGGTTCTGGCGCCTTAACAGGGGGTACTTCAGGTTTCTTGACAACTGCCGTCACAATTGCCGCGGATGCGGCCGCGGCCGCAACAAACGGAAATCGCATAGCGAAGTTCACAATTACCGCATTTCCAGTAGATCCGTACATATGAACCTCACTTCTTCAGATTCCAGCCGAACCACCAGCTAGCGTATGCTTGCACACCAGAAGAATGGACATTGTCCTTCCAGCGATTTTCTTGAACAGCTTGAACTCCAAGATCAACAACACCTTGCTCAAATTCACGAGTAACCTTCACGCCGACTGCTGGGACAGCCTTGTTATTATAGCTGATACCTTCAGAATCTAGACTGTACCCCAAGGCAGCGTATGTGTTCAATTTCCACTTGCCATCTGCAAAGCGGAACCACACAATACCCTGTTCAATGCGGCCTTGAGCCAAGACATTATTTCGTTCAGCTCCAACAGTAGCCGATGGAAACGTTGCCACGCCCCAAACGTTACCAGGGTATTCCAGCGGCTCGGCTGAAACAAATGTAGTGGCAGCCAGCAAAGCGGCAGCAACAAATACAGACTTTTTCATTTTTACACCTTTTTAAGATTTTGGCCTTGTTCAAAACTGTACCGCGCGACTTTATTCCAGGTCAAAATATTTTTACGCAGTATCACGATTTCAAAGAACGAACGAACGAATGCGTACAAGTTAACGTAGCTCATCCAGTAGTAAATTGGAAATTTGTAGATTACATCGAACCTCCGCGTTCTGTAATACACGTATAGCGCTATAGCAAATGCCACGCCTACATCCAAACAAAGTGAATATAACACAGATAATGTAGTTGTGGCAGAAAGAGTTGTAACCAGCAGTAATCTGTTACATAATACAACATCCAAGATTAACAGTATCATGTAAAAGTCAACTGGTTGCTTCTTTCCAAAGCCAAAAACTTTGTGCTTGAGAATTACTTGCCAAACGCCACGCTGCCAGCGAAGAATCTGTTTGTGATAATCTTTAAACGTACTTGGGTCTTGTGTCCATACTGCGGCATCTTCGATGTACTTGACTTTATGTTTAAGACGATGAACTTGCATCGTCAGGTCCATATCTTCCGCAAGAGTAGTGTGATCGATCTGAAGTTGCTTCAGCACATCCGTACGGTACATTGAGGCGCATCCAGGAGACACAAAAATCACGTTAAACTGACTCTGTCCAGTTTTAACGACATCGTGACCAAACGTGTATTCGTAGGCCCTAGATGCGCTGTACACATGATTGTTCACAGCGGACTTGACTTGGCCAACATATAACGCTACAGATGGATCAGTTTTTGCCGCAGAGTACATAGCGGTGTAAAACCCAGGACAAACTTTCGTGTCACCGTCTAGAAATACAACCCAATCGTAGTTATCAATGATTCCAAAGTGCTCCAAACCGGACACTTGCGCTTTTGCCTTCCCACCATTCTGTTCGCAGGTGAATACGTTTACACCAGTCGATTCAGCAACTTCAGCCGTGTTATCAGTCGAACGATCATTGATGACGAAGATGTCTTTACGATCAAAATCGGCAGTTAGTAACGCGTCAATGGTTCCCTTAATGACAACTTCTTCGTTGTAAACAGGGATGACGACGGCAATACGAATGTCTTGCATAAAATGAAGGACTACAATTTAATTGAATTGTAGTCCTAACTTAGAAAAAAGTACACAAAAAATCTGTAACGTTACGCAAATCCTGTAAAATACTCTGAGTCTTTATCAGCGCGTCCAAAGCATACAATCTGCCGTTCCACGGTCGTCATGATGCTTTCCCAACATTCTTTAGGTTTATCAACATCGAACAGAATGAAGGTTCCCTTGAATTTGCTGGCATTCCCCTTATGAGGGCGGTCATCAACAAGAATATCATCTCGACCACCTAGCACGCTCTTGTCGTGAGTAAGAATCACGCGATCCTCAAGCCAAGGGAATTCCCTGCGGTACCACAGCACCTTCTCGGTATATGCGTAAGGCGAATTGCTCGGGGTCTTTGTGGCGATGTATACACGAATCAAACCAAGATCGTCCCAGCGCTTCAAGTCTTCCAAAGCCTCACGAGCACCGGGTGTGACGTCCAGCCAAAGGTACACTCCAGCAAGGTGCTTGAAATCATCCGTGTGCATGCCACTTGTCTTGAGCGCCTTGTCAAAATCGGCGATCGGACCGTCACTGTCTAGGAAAACATTGAAGTACTTAGCAGGCGTGGGAGTAGCCATTAGGCTTCCTTGTCTTCAAACTTTACCAGTTTCACATTTGCTTCTGGGAAAGTAGCTTCAACACTCTCTTTGACGATCATCATTACTTCATTCACACCAGGGCTATCACCGAGTCCTTCCCAGAACTCATCATTTCCCTCTTCAATAACTACTTTGAACTCAAACCTTTTCATTCCTGCACTTCCTCAAGATATTCAATCGGCACAGTAAAAAACGGAGCTGAACCATCTGCATTCCGAGTGGCCGCAGTGTGTGGCTCACCTGTCAAGTACGAATCTTCCGCGACTAAACCATAAGTGTGACCACTATATGGGTACACGGTAGTACCCGCTTTCATGTCAAAATGATCGTACTTTAGGGTGTACTTCACTCTGCTGCTCCACCAGCTTTTTCCAAGATTTGGCGTCCAGATGTGCGACCCCGCTTAGGTCTATCTACTGCCTTCATCGCTTCAGCCAGGCGCTTCTGTGTATCTGGATTAGTACGATAACCCCAACGCTTGCCGTGCAGAGGAGTGGTCTTGGATGGGCCGCTTCCTCCAGACTTACGGGTCGCAGAATGCTGACGGGCCATGGTCAAATTGCGGGCGTTCTTGCTATTACGTGACATACGTTCCTCCATTTGAATAGAAGAATTGTACCTTCTTAAATGAAAGTACAATTCTAGTTTTTGGGTTCATTTGATGTCCAAACCCACGCGCAACGCGCTTATACGAGCGTCTTCAATTGCTTTGCCAAGAGCTTTACCTTCCAAGCCGACAAATTCAATAGCGCGCACGTTCATTGCAATGTGCTGGGCTTTGATTAAATCCTTAGTTCCGAAAGACAACATGTCTGAAACACCTGCTCTTTCATACAAAAACACTGCTTCAATCAAATCGCTGAACTGAATTCCACTTTGCAATGCCCTCGACTTCTTCAGAACTCTGTACAGGTCAACAGCATTTCGATCTGCGCCCAGCACCTCATTCATGTTCTCGAAGCAATCTCTGGCTCTCATAGGACCACCGTGCGCACTCGGGACCGCAATAGCACCAATAGCCACGAACAGCCGTTGGTTCTCAGGAATGGTGGACAGTTTCGACATCAACTTCTTGTCAGTGTCGTTGTATTCAAACAAATCCGCCAAAACTTTGCAGTGCTTCAACGCATCGCATTCATCCAAGATTTCGAAGAACCGATGCGGAGATGGTTCTTTGAACGCCTTCTCCATTTCAGTCCAAACACGTTCGATTGACAAATGATTCAACTCACCTGCTTCACCAATTTGCTTACAAAGTTCGATCGTCTCTGGAGCGACCTTCCAACCGCTGAACCTGGCAGCAAACCTAGCCAACCGCAGAACACGTAATGGATCTTCTGCAAATGCTTCAGTTGTGTGCCGTAAAATGCGATTGTGTAAGTCACGCAAACCACCGTACGGATCAATCACATCACCGCCATCTGACATCGCCATTGAGTTTATCGTCAAATCGCGGCGAGCCAAATCTTCTTCGATGGTTACGTTCGAATCGGCCTTCACGGTAAATCCATGATAGCCAGCGCCAGTCTTACGTTCAACGCGCGCCAAAGCGTACTCGTCACCCGTCTCTGGGTGCAAAAACACTGGGAAATCTGAACCAACTTGTGTATAACCTTCAGATACCAAGCGTTCAATATCTTCTTGAGTCGCGCCAACAATCACCCAATCTTGATCCTTTGGTTGTCGGCCGAGTAATGTGTCTCGGACAGCCCCTCCAACAAGAAAAACTTGCATTGTCATTTCATTTCCTTTGCCTTCAGCAGGCAGGATCAACGTAAATCATCATTTACCCATTTAGGAGTTTATCAACATCAAATGAGATTGTGAAGTAGTTTTCGCCCTGCTCAGAAATAGGCGCCCACTGCCAACACTGAGTGTTAATGTATTCTTGTTTCAATAAATCGTTAACACTAAATTTCAGGTTCACATCTGTAGCAATATGCCCGCAATCGGCTGAAGAGTAAGGTGTAATAAAAATCCTGGCGATTCCAGTAATGACGTCGTCTGCATCATACGACATAATGACGTTAATTTCACTCACAGTAAATGATTTTGCGAGCGATGAGTATCCAAATAACCCATTACCATCAGTCCCAAAACCAACCACCGTCTTTCCCAAGAGGGCGCGTTCCAAAAGAATAGAACAATCTTCAACAAATTCTGAAATAGCAAAAGTGGGAATCATAGTTAAACAACTTTCTAAACTAAGGTTTAAATTTTAAAGTAAAAGCATACAAGCCGCATAATGACATTTCGGTTACATGATCTGAACAATCCACTTAGCATTTTCAATGTCTAATTCAGCGCCAATGACTTTGGCATGGGGGTTTACCTTATGAAGATGATTTCTTATCCACGCTCTTTCATCTGGAAGTATTCCCAATTCTCCGCCATAAAGAAGATGGTCCGCAATAACATCTTCTTGTTCAGGGCTGCAAGGAATCGTTATTTCATTCACCACTGTCACTCTCCTTGGCAATTACCAAAGGTTCCACTGTTCTAAACGTATTTGGCGTGGCCTGATAGAATTTCCATGATGCAAGTTCTACACAAGTTAATGCTTCCCATCTACCTTCATCAGTTTGCCCATATTTTGATGGAATCGCATTCATACAGGATTTGAATGCCCCAGTATCAATTGCTGTCTGCCCAACAATAGTCATTGGGCGTTGAAGAATCGTGTGCCCGCAAATAATGTGTGAAAGATTCTCATTAAATGGCGTATGCTGTTTAAGAATGTTTGATACTGTTCTTGCGACTTTATTAGGATTCAACTGAGCTTGATAGAAGTTATAAAACAGATGACGATTCCATAAGAAAGACTCTTCATCATATTGCCCGCAAGGTATAGTTGCAAGTCTTAGAACTTCATTTGGGTCAGCCAACTGTTCATCAGTAACTTCCTCTCCACATGGAAGTTCAGCATGAATGATGTGAAACTTCGTGCCATCAATCATGTTTACTGTGATAAGAAACGGAAGCTCATTGATTAATGGAACTAGTGAAATGATGTCATAATCATCATCGGTAATTACAGCAATTTTGTCATCTGATATTGCATTATTTGCAATGAATGCTTCAATGCCCCACATACCGCCATTTTTAAACCACGATGCTCCATACTTACCATCAGTAAAAGCATGAAACATCATTTGTTCGTGATTTGCAAACACGGTATGGAACCAAGGTTCACGAAGCAAGCGTAGGCACGCCAAACTATCCGGCCCACGGTCTACCAAATCACCCACACTGAACATCCGATCCTTTGATTTGTCAAAGTTCAGATTTTTCAGTAGATTCTCAAAACAAGGATAGGCGCCATGCAGGTCGCCTATCACAAAGTCTCGTCCTTCAATGTTCGGTTCGAAAACTTTGACAGGATTTTTCATAGTTTAAACAGATCCTTAAACATCGACTTTACTATTCGATTACTTACATTCACAAAAACCTTAGACAATTCAGTAAGAATATCAGCCAGGAATCTGCCAAGAACCAATGACACAGCATAAAAAGGCCAGAAAATTATCCATACAAACAGATTGTCATAAACAAAGTTCTTGTTCACAGTTGGAACGATCTGCTTAGAATCAACAGTAACCCGCACTGCTAAAAGTTTTGAATTCATCGATGACACAAAATCTTGACGTGCGCGTCGTGCCCAATGTTCAATATGAGCGTCGTCATTAGACATACCAAATGAGTCGCTTTTATACAAAGACCGGGCCGTGCCCTTAAAACCCTTAACTTCTGTACGTGGCAGATAAAGTAGTTCTTCATCTAGATGCTTATCCCATGCGTCTTTTAATTGATGTTTAGAACTTCGAATAGCGAATGCAAACTCAAGGACCGCATACGCCAAACCAAGACCTAAGTACTTCACGAATGGAATCCAGAACTCTTTACTTAAGAAGAATATCGTTAATGAATCAAATGTCCAGAGATGCTTAGTGAAATACATTAATGTGGCAAGCCCTATGAACATAACAACCCACTTAGGTCCAGGTTCATTACGAGAATCAGCACGATCCACAAATGTGGCGATTATCATACAAATTAAAAACAATGACATCGCCGTAATTTCAAGCAACCCGAAGACAATACCGAACAATTGCATAAAACCCCCAAACCCCAAATAGAAAATATTGTAAGACACTAAACGTTTCATGCTTATAAATAATGGGTTATCATAAATCCAGCGCACACTCAATCATGGCCAAGGCTCTATTTCTTCTAAAGCGTCGCGAAGACTATTCGCAAGACGCTAGCTACTCTAGTTCTAATCAAATTGCAACTGGAATGTGGAACTCGTCAAAATTCGTGGTTGACGCTTTGCAGGATGTTGGTATTGATGCAGTAGTTGAAATTGTCATTGATGCGAACTCAATTGACGCAGCTTGCATGCAGCACAATCCAGATTTCGTGTTCATTGAAGGGCTTTGGGTAGTACCAGCAAAATTCGTAGAGCTCATGGGATTGGCTCGGCACGCGCATAGAACCTCTTTATTGTTCGCATACACTCAGAGATACCGTTCCTTGCAACCGAGGGCATTGCAATGGAGTGGATTGGGCAGTACCTTAAGGATGGCGTTACGGTGGCTCCGAACGCACCTAGAGCGCATGACCAATTGAAAGCTTTTGCTGAAGCCATCGGGATCACAAATGCGGAGCTTATTCCGTACTTGCCAAATTGTTTCCCGACAGATTTTCGGGACTATGATCAGAGTGAATTAGATACCTCAGAGAAATCTACTTTAGATGTCGCCTGTTTTGGCGCGTACCGCCCACTCAAGAACCATTTACAACAGGCGTTGATCGCAATGCGTTTTGCGGAATCCTTAGGTAAGAAGCTGAGGTTCCATGTGAATGATCGCAAGGATCAAGGTGGTCAACCTATTTTCAAGAACGTTCAAGGAATGTTTTCTCATTTGCCTTCAGACGGATTTGAACTGGTAATCCATGAATGGGAAGACAGACAAACATTTCTCCAATCAATAGAGGGAATAGATTTGCTGATGCAAGACTCTCTAAGTGAAACGTTCAATATCGTTGCCGCCGACGCCACTTGGGTTGGGCGTCCTGTTCTTGGGAACAAGGAAATTCCTTGGCTGTATTCTCTTTGGTCAGATCCAACCGATCAGCACAAGGCAATGAAGGTCTTGTCCACCATTTGGCAGAACAAGACCTTCATAATTACACAGAACCGAGCTAGACTTCGTTCATATGCAAAGCAAAGCCAAAGTATTTGGTTTAAGTACTTGACTTAACCAGAATTTACTTAAGGAATTTTGCATATTCCCCCTCACCTAGCGTTGGCAGCACGGTGTCTCGGAATTGTTCAAACGTAATGGCACCTTTCGGTTCGTGTTGATGCTGTTGGCAGTACGCCCACCATCTTTTAGTTTGGTTATCGCGTTCTACTTTAGCCAAATCAACAACGTTTGGTTCAGGTAGCTCTTGAACTTCTACCTTCGCCGGTTTACGAAAGATCGCATCAAAATTATTCCGATACGCATCGGATGCCCCCTTAGTAGCGATCACGTCGCCGGTAATATCATTTCTCGCGGCCATAGTTCCTCTTATTCACGGTGCCTCACAATAACTTCGTCACTAACCTTGTAACACATCACAGCAAGTTGATCATAATATTCCAATGTTAAATCTATGATTTCATTAATCTGTTCACGCGTTGCTGCAATTCTCACTGGAATCATACGCTCTACAAACAACTCACCTGAAGGCGAAATCCATTGGCCTTTGGCTGGTGTGAGAATGGTTAAACCACCTGTAATTTCACGCACTTTCGAGTCCCACACCCGGTGGTATCGTGCAGTATAAAATTTTCCAGGTTGTAAGCGCTTTTCAGTTGGGACTAGAATTTCCCATAAAAGTGTTTTTAACAGCATGATTATATTTTGAAATGCCCATTATTGATAAGACTAAGACAACAATCATTCCTAATCCTATAATTCCAAATCCGAGCACTTGCGAAACTATGTCCTTAGACATTCCGTCAATGTCAATTGAAGAAGGTTCACAGCCCGCAAACAGACAGACTATGACGTAGAAATAAAACATTGACAAGGATAGACTTTTACTTTTAGTTTTAACGCACGCGTGAACAAAAAATACAACGGCGGGCAACATCAACAGCGGCGCTAATCCCACAGCAACTGTGTTGTATGAATTAGGTTTATATAGCACGTTGCCGAGCATAATGCCAATTAACTCATTATCAATGTAAAGAGGTGTTGGAATGACTGATATTGAACTGGGGTGTCCATTCAATAGAACCGCCATTAAGAAGTGAAAAGCTTCATGTAGCGCAGTTCCAGGCAATGTAATCCATGCATAAACAAAAGTATCGTACTCTAAAAGCCGACTTGTTAGATAAGCTAAAATTATGACGCTAAAATACGTCATGAGCGACTTTAGATGATTCATTTACGCTTCTTTCTTGTCGCACGCTTGACGTTTGATTTTTGTTGAGGCCATGAGAATTGATCATCGCCTAAACGATGTCTTATTTCCGCTAAGTCTCTCCAGCGTTGATGAACATTAGCGCTCCCTAGAATAGCAACAGTCATCGCCTTATTTTTAATCTTCGTCACCACGACAAGACAACCACCAGCTGGATTTGTGTATCCTGTCTTTGTTAGATAGAAAGTCCATCCTGGTGCACCAATTAACGGATTGGTATTTTTTCGAACCACTCCATCGACCCTAACAAAAGGTTGCACACTGATAGGAGCAATCTTAGTCGATAATAAACTTCTAGCGAATGTTGCTATTTCTAAGGCTGTGCTACGATTATCTGAATCCAGGCCTGACGCCTCAACATATTGCGTATTTGGGGGTAAATGAAGTTCTGTTTTTGATGTTCTTCCAAGAGCTATTGCGGCGACGTTATCAGAATTGACAAGTGAAAGTTCTAAAAGTTTTTCACGTGTGTAAGACTTCCCAGGGCGAAGCGGTGTGCTTTTCATTTTTCCACGCCGAACATCTTCTTCAGTGATAGTTATAGTTTCATCACTAGGGAGATCAACATTTTTAGCACCAGTAAACAGCTTTGTAATTGATGCTATTGGGCGCTTAGCATCAATATTCTCTTGCGCTATAATTTGGCCATTTTCGTCAATCACGACATATGATTTGGCCGTGATAGAGTGCGCAAGAAGTGGAAGACAGAGAAGTAGGTAAACTAATGTCTTCATACGAGAACAACGCTAGGTTCGGTTACGCAAAGGAATTTGCAAGCATCAACATAGTTCGCAAAGTCCATCCCAATGGTGGCATCAACTCTGACAAGTGGTTGCCAGTTTTGGAAATCTGCGCTGTCGTCTAGAATGACAAAATCAACAACGGAGTACTTCTCATGAAGTTCTTCAAGGTATTTTTTAACCTCTTCGCCCCGCGGGCGATGAAGAACTGGCGTCACATCAAAAAACCATGGCAGTCTAAATCCCATAAGTGAAAGATAAACACGCAGCCGATTCAAGTGCTCTTCACTACCGAAGTCGCCGTTGTGGAAGTGTTTACGATGAGTGCTACTTAGTACGACCCCAACCGACTGATCTGTCTCAATCAATCGGTTAATCAATTCAACACAAACTGGGTCGACCGTATGAATGGCCGAAATAGCCTCATAAGGAAGCGCACCCAACACAGGGTGCGCATCACCTGGGATCTGACCTAATTTAGTGAATACAGACCGTGAGCTATTGACGACTCCATCAATGTCGAGGAAAATCAATTTAAGAGCCTTTGACACGGTCTTCTCCTATCAGATATTTTAATTCTATGCAATATGGTTAAATCTGGTTGCACTCTTCCAGGATCATGGTGTATGACGAATTTTCGTACAGACCGCCCAACACTGAGTCTAACCACCAATGCGGCAACTCAGGATCACAATATAGTTCGTGCTTAAACAACCAACCACGTCTGAGGTCTTCACGCCACATGGTAACGTTCAAGTTCAGGTACCTTTTACCTACGGCAAACCCGTTATTTGGGCTAAGTGCAGTACCATATGATTCGTGGTTAAAGAGAGAAACTTCGGCTTCTTCACTAAAGTCCAATTTGGACGACATGTTCCGTGCGAAGTACTTGTAAAGTTCGGCCATTCGCCTGAACTTCTTTGAGAGTCCACCGACGGTGCGGCGGATAGTGTGTCCGTTGTGAGTGTTTACGCTTTTAGCTGTGTCATAGCATCCTCCTTAATTGATAACGCATGTTTTCTTTTGACTCTTTTTAGCAAAGGGCCAGGGCTCGTCAAGCACCCTTGCGTCCTTTGGTAGCTTGAAAATGATTCCAGTCTCTTTTTGCACTTCAGCAATAGAGGTCATGAATGTCTCTAAATCATCAGATGATGATTCATGCGGAAACAAAAACGTCATTACTTCTTTAGTTTTAGTGTCCACAACTATTTTGTAAAATGCTGAGGGAACAGTCACCATGTTCCTGCCAATAGTTGGGTCTTGTTTTCGATTATAAATCGGCCCCGCGTAAATGAGAACAGTTGTCTTCCGCGCCATCACCCAATTTCGGATTTGATCCTCCAGTTTTTTCCAAATACCACGGTTGAAGCCGGCGAGTTGAGGCGACATATTGCTGAGAATAAAAGAATCTTCTTGAGCTTGTAAACTCCAACGCATGTCTTCGGCATTTGCAATATGACCGGTGTCATAACCGGATTTTGCATAATCCTTAGGTGTGCTTGGATTTTTTAAACTCTTATCAGCGGCATATTTGTCAGCCCTTGGAAAGCACCCCATTACCTTAGTTGGATTCAATGTGTATGAAACCCAGACAGGAATTTTAGCATTGTTATCATGCTCAAGCACGTATCCTTCACGGCAGATCTTCGTGACGCTTTGTTTGACAACGGTTGGAAAACCATAGGGTGTAAATTGTTCGCACTTCACCAATGGTAATGGTGCTTGTTGGGCACCAAATGCGTTCATTGAAAAGCACAGAAGAAGGGTAGTGATAATTTTGAACATGTGATTATTTAGTATTTGAAAGTAGCTCAACGATTCTGCATGCCAGATCGACAGTCTTACCGTCGTCTCTTTCAGGATTTAATTCAACCACATCAAAAGAGTTTACCCTAGTAATAGTCTTGAGCCACTCCAGCTGAATGTCAACCGGGCCGCCATGTTCTGGAGTGCCTACCCCAGGAGCAACTGTTGGATCAAAAAAGTCAATATCAAATGAGACGTGGATGTGCGTATCATCTGGTATGTTGTTCACAGTTTGTTGAATCAAGTTCTGAATGTTCTCAATACACTCTGCGCTGTTATAGAACTTAATGCGATTGTTGTTTAGAAATTGAACTTCACCAGGATCAACAGAGCGCAGGCCAAAATATGTGATCTGATTGGGATGTAAGTATCCAAGGCGGATCAACATTTGAACCGGCATACCGTGCATATTTCCAGTTGGTGATGTCTGTGCAGAGTTAATATCAGCATGGGCGTCAAACCAAAGCACATGAAGATTCTTTTTCGCGTGCATAGACACCGCTGAAATACTTCCAATCGCCAAAGAATGATCACCACCAATGAGCCCAGGCACTTTGCCTTCTCCAAAAGTTCTTGTGACCTCTTTATTGATAAGTCCACACCAAGCCATCACATCACTGTAATTCCGCATGTTGTCATCATTTGAAGGTGCACCTTCAAATTGATCAAGCATGACAAATTCATAGTCATGGAGAACGTCTTCTACGGCTCTTGGCCCATATTCACAACCTGGTGTCCCAGTCCCAACACAAGTCGGAGCGCCAATTAACTTAACAGTCACTTCTGAACTTTCACTGTAACACCAAACAGATCGTTGAATTCCGCGCTAATAGAGCGTAACCGGCGCTCTTCAGTCCAAATTGCTGCCGCGAGAGCCGACACCGCATGGTCTGGAATACCGTTAACTGCGGCGTGACGCTGAACTTCTTTGAAGGCCTCAAACAATTCCGTAATCATTTCTGTTCTTGGATTAACATGCGGGGCAATAGCATCAAATCGTAACTCGCTCATAAGGACCTCCAGAATGACATTGTAATAGAGAAATATCAGAACAACTATTAAACGAAGGACGGAGGTGACACCAGAAATGGCCGAGGGACCACGAAAGGTCCCTCTTGTATGGCGCTTCATCCGACTAAATTGGCGTCACCTGACTCCATTCAGCGTGCGCTCTTGCCCTCTGTAAAGCGCTTGCCTACGTTTGGCCAGTACATGAGCTGTGTATTCGCATTCACCTTACGGTTCACAGATGTGGATTGCACGAATACTTGCCATTTACCGGCAGTATCAGGGCGAACACGAGCGTCACCATAGCGTGGCAGTCCAATCAAATCACGTGCTTCAGGTCCACAGAAAATTTGACCAGTTTCCTTATCGCGAATAGCAATAAGCTTGTAGTCTTGGATCTTGTCCTCTGTCTTTACCAATTGGTAAAACGCAGCGCCTTTCAGCATTGAAGAACCATTCAAACGCGCTTCAACAAAATCGCGAATTTGAGCACCTTCTTCCTTGGATGCGACCGGAAACAGTTGAACTTCGGAACTGATGTCACCAAGTTTCTTCACATCCGCTTCAGTAATATTCGCAACCGACGTATAGAACGTACGGGTACTCTTTTGGCCTGTGGAGCGCGCTTGGAAGAAGTCGGAGACTGCTTGGTCATTTTGCGCTGCAGCGGTTGCAAAACCACGCTCGGTTTGATCCCACTCGAGAACGTTACCAGGCTCCACTCCAAGCTTGACTAGGTCTCGTGCATAACCGCGAGGTACACGGAAGACGAACGTCCAACGATCCGTGGCTTGGCGCTCGCGAATTTGGCGCATCATTTCGGCAGCACGGTGTTGATCTGTGGACTGGCCATCAGTCGTTGCCGCAACGATAAAAGTTACTTCTGGATCGTTGTAATCAGGAACTTGTCTTAAGTGGTCGATTGCTTGCAGCACCGACTCGAAAAGTGGAGTACCACCATTTGCATTGTAATTCTGCAGTAGTTGAACCTGTTGAATGGGGGTCAATGTAACTGCTCGTCGAATGCCTCCACCGCACTCATATACGGACACAACCGTGTTGATGTCATGTGCTTCAGCCGCCTTCTTAGTACTACCGATCAACCCGTTGAAATCCCGCTTAGCTGGCTCGCGAAGGCTATGCATTGACCCACTGTGATCGCGGATAACAACCATGTATGTCTTTGCTTTGGTTGACGCGGCGTTCATTACAACCGCCTGAATTGGCGATGAGGTCGGCGTATTGATCTGAACTGTAGTAGCTTTAGCTTGAATTAGTTCCTGAATCAGGTCTGCAACACGGCGTTCAGCAGTCGCACGGTCTCGGAACTTTTGGATAGGGTTGCGGTGTGCGTTGTAGAACGCGAGCAACTCAGAGGTTTTGGCGTTGTGAATGTCAGCCAAATTAGATGTGATCGAAATAGTCATATAAAAACTCCAAACAGAAAAATTAAGAAACTAGAAAATGACTGACTTCGCAGTCTCTGTATTTAGCGTGCTCTTATGATTGTCGCATACGCTTTAACCTGAAGTGTTACGAGCTTAGGTTCACCAGTTCTTGGTATCTTTCGTCAGTGATTGATAACGCATTCATCCAATCCTTGAAGTACTGATCTAATCTTGCCGAATTTTGATGCGTACCAAAATGATATGTGAGGAAGTCCTTGCGGTTCTGAACCTTATCGGCAATCAACATATCGTTGACTTCCTTGAGCGGACTAAGTACTATCTTAGAAGTGTCGCAGTGTGCTAAGTACATGTTCGCCACCCGACGGTACTCCATAGTCAGCATCACCGCCCGTATCGAGACGTTCTGACCAAGCTTATCAAGGGTGTACTTGTAGCCGACGGTCGTTAGATCAGCGTCATTCTGAAACAATGGGTGCAAGCAAAACCCCGCCATTGCCTCAGATGATGCGCCGATTTTATTCAGAATGACGAGCCCTTCATCGATGTGATTCATCAATGGAACTTTACTGCGTGCTGCAATACGTGTCCCGTAAAAAGCCTTGATTGCTTCGTACTCGGGGCCAGATTTTATGAGGTCAATCAGATCAACCATTTCGCTTACCTGAGAAAGCTGGAGTCACATTTTCAGTAACGTTCACCGCTGTACGCACCGCTTGATTCGCACGATGTCGAAATGCACGTTCTTCTTTCTTCATGAGTTGACCAACTCGCCCACAACCACGTGCGATTTTACAAGAGTGACAGCTGCATGAGCGTGGTTTATCTTTAGAGTTCGATTGCATTACCATACTCCATAGTCAGTAATATCGGTTTCAGCTTCGTTGCCATCTTTGTCACGGATCTTGGCTGTGACTGAAATTCCAATCCCACTACCATGGCTGAAAATGAGCGCAACTTGCCCGCCATTTTTCAGGATCTTCGTATTGGCTCGCTTCGCCAAAAAGGCCTCGAGTGAGGCCTGCTCGTTTTCGTTCAATTGGTATTTCATGGAATGATGAAGGAGATAAATTCAAAACACCAATCTTATTTTCTTCCTAATCTATAGCCACGCTCAAGAAAAGTGTTAACTTGTTCATTAGACACTTTTATAGGTTTTAAACCATCAGTCATCCATTTTGTGCCAAATGAAGAATTGTTCTCTCCACTATTTGATTCTGACATTTTCCGTTTTGATTCTGTAGAATGCTGTTTGCCAAGCATTCCATACGTGTCATTCTTCCCACCAAACGCCTTAACACCACGTTCACGTTTAGTTGCAACAATCTTTTTGGCAATATCTTTTCTCTTCGGTGATCTGTTTCCTGCAACTGTTGCATTCTTTCTTTGTAACTCTGACCAGAAGAGTCCGCCACCTTCACCACCGTACTTCAAGTTGATGCACAGCGGATCTGCAAGAAGTTCTTCATTCACGATTTCAGCTTCACGCGCTTTCAGCGCGACACGATCTGGAAGAAACTCCAGAATCTCTTTCCTGTGGTTCTCTCGGCCATGTTTGCCGATCGAGTAACCAAGAATTTTCCCACTTCCAAGATAACCATCTTCCAGGTTATCAGTTGAATGCATACCCACATAGAACTTGCCAGTGATCTGACAGGTTGTCTTGTAGATGTAGTGGTACTTCTTCTGTTTACGTGGCATGTTTCGCTCTCCTGTCGCTATTTAGCGAGGAGGTACGAAACTTCCTGAATGAGCGGGGAACGGGACTCGAACCCGCGACCTTCTGCTTGGCAAGCAGATGCTCTACCAACTGAGCTATCCCCGCACTGGATTTTCTGGTGCGCTTCCTTTCGGAACTTCGAACCTCTCAATTCGAAAAGCGTGAAAATCCTGTCTGGAACCACCGTTACGGCAGCGATTCTGATACTCCTTCCACACATGGTGGATGAGCTTCTGTATTTATCTGGTGGAGACAGTGGGCATCGAACCCACAAGCGATTTTCACGCTTCCCGGCTTTCCCGCTCATCGGCGGAGCTGGACCATTATCCACGACATTCTGGCACTTTCCCCAAGATAGCTTTCAACACCCTCAATAGCCGGGGTTCTGTCTTTAACCCATCATCTACCTACGAACTCCTATTCGCTAGGAGCCGTCCTCCCCGATTTTCAGTCGGATCATAGGTGCATCAACCCGTTCCCTCGGCGAGCAACGTCATAAGGAACTATTTGACTTGTTGCGGAATCGTTGTGGTCGATAGCAACGTATATGGAGCGGGAACATAAAGGCATTGTCACTGGCTTTCACCGCATATTTCCTAGGTGTCCGAACCGCTACATTCTCGTCTGCCACAGAGCGATGAATCCTGCTCTACGCAACCCCGAACTTACCTCAAACTTTCGCCTGCGATGGGACGGATGTTGAAACTTGGTGGGCATGGTGGGACTCGAACCCACAAGGGAACTGCTTCTAAGGCAGCTAGCTGTACCAAATTCGCATTATCTACACGCCCAAAAACTTTGGTAGGCTGGGTGGGGCTCGAACCCACAGTGGACTTTCGTCGCCGGATTATGAGTCCGGTGCCTGCAACCAATACGGCGTCCAGCCCAAATATGATGGTGCCCCGGGTCGGATTCGAACCGACACGCTACTTAATTCGCGGGAGATTTTAAGTCTCCTGTGACTACCAATTCCACCACCGGGGCATACTTATGTTGGCATGCCAGGAAGGGTTCGAACCTCATGACGGAGCGACCGCCGTTTTGCCTTTGTAGGAATTATTTGTGAACCTACCCTTAAACTACTGACATACATACTTGGCGGAGCGCCAGGGAATCGAACCCTGTGAGCCGCTTTCGCGACCCTACGGATTAGCAATCCGCTGCATTACCATCCTGCCCGCGCTCCAATTCATTTTATTTTACTAAGCATTAAGAATTCATACTTCATGAATTCAGGTTGTATTTTGAGCGTGACCTTCGATGTGCAGGAGTTGAACCTACAATACCACGCATCTCTAAGACCTTGATCGTGGCCACGATCACGTCCCTCTGGCCAGAGTGGTCTGCCCATGGAGCTAACCATGAACCGCTCAACTTGGCAGAGGGCGGGAGAATCGAACTCCATGCAACTTTACAGCCACACGAACCGCTTTCCAGGCGGACCCCATCACCATCAGGGATCACCCTCTATATTTTGGTGGACTGCGCGGATTTGAACCGCACCTTGAGGTTATCGCCCGGCAGAGGTCCTCGCGAACGTGCTTCCTTACGGCGGCCCCTTATGCTTACCTGATTACAACAACAGCCCATAAATTAGTATGACAACAAGGTACGACGATGGGTGCCTTTCGGCATGAGCGGCTGTCCTACCACTAGACGACTGGTGCTTGCCCAGGTGGGAATCGAACCCACGTTCGCTGCTTGGGATAACCATCAATCAATCGGTTGTCAAATTTTGGTGGATCATGTTGGACTCGAACCAACGTACCCCGGACAAATCCAGGTGGCTATTCCCAACAAGCCAAATGACCCATTCAATCTTGGCAGATGACGGAGGAATCGAACCCCAACCCGCGAGGGGTCGATCCGCTTTCGAGGCGGTCTCAGTCCCAGACTGAATCATCATCTATGGTGGGACGTGTAGGGATCGAACCTACGACCTACGCCTTGTGCTTTACTCAAGTTCCGCTTGTTTGATTTCTTTTAGAGACCAAACAACCAAATCAAAAAGCTTCCTTGTTGATTCCCATTTAAGATCATCAATCAAAGATTTTCTGCCTTTGACCTCGAGAATGTATTCAGTTCCATCAAGCTTCCTAACCAAAAAGTCAGGAGAGTATGTTCGTGTTTTTTCATTTACAGTATAACAAATTCTATATGGGCAACGATTCCAAGAAAGAATTTTTCCTTCTTGTTTCCATTTAGAAAGCACTTTTGCCGCTCTCAATTCCCATGTTCCTTGAACTTTCACACCTTCAAATTCAAACCATTCACAATATCCACCCGCTTGAGACCTAGTTCCATTTGCATATCCTTTACGTAAGCGTTCAGATTGCAACACTGATAAATGTAATTTTTGAGATTCTGACATACTATGCCCTGGTTTCCCAGTCATTACCTCGGTCAATTTTTGGCCAAGTTTTGCTAGCCTCTCATCAGATTCTTTTGAGAGCCCCTTATTCCATGGATTTGGTTCCCATTTAATGGGCTTTCCTTCTCTATGGATTAAACACCATCGCTTATGTGCTATGAGTGACTGTCTGGTCTCAAAAGTTTTTTCACATTTACAAATGTACATGAAACACTCCGGTCTTGCTGGGTATTTAACAAGACCGGCGCATAAGGGCGCCGCGCTACCACTACGCTAACGTCCCATGTTATCTTTAAAATTGTCGTACGATCGGTTCTTTCCAATGTGGAAACCATCGCAGTGCATGCACTTCCAATTACCGAAAGGTACGCCTTTCTTCTCAGTCATCTGAGTGGCTGCACGAACAGCTGATGCCTTCGTGTTATACATCACTTTTGGAGTTCCATCTTCACGAAGATGTGTTCGTGGATGCATCAAGCCTGTTACTCGGCCGTTCCACAAATTTCGTAAGAGTCTCTTCAAAGGTAGTTGATCTTTGAGAGCTAGAACAATGTTCTTCAGCTTCATTTCAAATCCTTGCAGTTATCAAAATGAAATCGCGTCATCGTGTTCTTTGCGCCGACTTTTTGGCAATGAGGACACGTCACTTTCTCTCGGATTTTTCCGAGATTTGGTGAACCATTCCGCAAGTTGAACTGCTTAACTGATTCAGCAATTTTAGCGTTAGTGGCTTCGCGTTTTTCTGGTTGTTTCAGTTTCGCAATTTCACTGAAGTAGGTCGATCCATACTTTTCAAGAATTGTCGCATGACTTTTCTCATGGTCAAAACCACCAGCACCACCAAGTTTCAAATTCAAACAAAGACGATTCTTCAAAAGCACGGCGTCTACAATCTCGGCTTCACGGAGTTCAAGCGCTTTTCTGTCTGGGAGAACTTCAAGAATCTTCTTCTCAAAGTTTTCCAAACCGTACTTAGCAATTTCGGCTTTGATTCTTCTACCACTACCAAAATAACCATCATTGATATCGAATGTTGAGTGCATCCCAACATAAAAACGACCATTGATCTTATTGGTGACCTGGTAAATTACATGCATTTTCTTCATACGCTTATTTAGCGTCTAGTGCTACTATTACACTAATCTGGTGGAGACACCTAGGATTCGAACCTAAGTTAGACAAAGTCGCCGGCTTTACATGCGATAACCATTCACTGGCGGTCGCGAACGACAAAAGGTGCAAACGGGCTTTACGGTGGGTTTTCCAACTCCCTCTGCCTCCATGTTCTCGACGTCACGGCTTTCAGTCAAGGTCGCTTCCTTCATCCACCTGCGTTTTGGTGGCCGTCCGTACGACTTGCGGTCGTAGAAGCTAACGTTATAGCGCGACACTTTTCCTGGTGCTACGGCTTCCAAGCTTTGCCTTGGCGGCAAGAGGGTTACACACTGTCAGCTACCCACAATCTCCATCTCAGCATATTTTGACTTTCGTCAGGGACCCCCTAGCATCTCCCCAGTTGGATTACATTGCCCAACCACATGTCAATTTCAAGTCAATCGAGAAACTACCACGTCATCTCTGTGGCCGAGGGAAACTGGTCTAGGTGGCGGGACTCGAACTCGCAGCCTCCGCGCTCCGGACGCGGCCGTCTACCAATTGACATTACACCCAGATGATTTGGTGCGGATGGGGAGATTTGAACTCCCAGCCATAAGGGTCACAGCGCTCTCAACACTGCCGGTCTACCAATTCCCTGCACATCCGCATATTTCGTAAGTTACTAGTTTCGCAACAGTATCAGTATTCGTGTCCTCACCACTAGGCACTTCCAACTAGTAATTTGGTGCGCGTGGCGAGATTCGAACTCGCACGTCCTTTCGGACCCAACGTTCTGAGCGTTGGAAGACTACCAATTCCATCACACGCGCATATTCTTAAGTATGGCGAGATCCCTCTCGCCAGCCTTGAGTCACCTTGTCGGACTACTCCTCAGTTATGGGATGGATTGTCCACCGAGTTTTGCCCTCAGTTGGATTAAGGCTTACCATACTTAAGAATACTGGTCGGGGTGGTGGGATTCGAACCCACACGCCTTGCGGCGCCTGCTTTTGAGACAGGTGTGACTACCAATTCCACCACACCCCGAAGTATTTGGAGGAGGGTAACAGAATCGAACTGTCACCGGCTCATCACCGATGGAACGGTTTTCAAGACCGCTTGTCCACCATGGACTCTACCCTCCTTGGAGCCGGCACGTGGATTCACACGTGGATCACCCGGCATAGAAATCTCTTGTCATTACGATCAGTCAGACATAGGCAACGCACTTGCCCTGCTGCCGTGTGCGATACGTTTAAGATCGAAATGTTTGGTTGCGTGGTCAACGAATCGAACGTGTCTTCAAGGTTATGAGCCTCGCGTGCTTCCATCACACTCACCCGCAATAATCTCTATGATGCTGTCACGACACTTACGACATGTCATGCACACATCAACTGCCTCTTGAAGTTCCTCCAAAGAGCGCAGTTCAAATTCTTCAGAAATGCTCTTGATTTGCTTGTCACTTACTTTGTGACATACACAAACTATCATCATCTCCTCCTAATATAGACACAAACAAAAGCGACGTCGGAAATTGCCCAAACCTGCCACCGGACACTGCTTGCGCAGAGGGCTGTACGAGTCGAACGTACACGGACTTTTTTCGAGAAAGATAAGATAACCAACAATCAACGGTTTGTACCATTTCAAAAAGCACCAAAGATACTCTTTGAGATGGTGGATGTAGAAGGATTCGAACCTACTAAGCCTTAAGGCAACGGGGTTACAGCCCGCCCCAACCCTCCAACGTTGGCGTACATCCATGATGAACAGTAAAGATTTCGCTAGGAGTCAATACCTAGATTTTCTGATACCAACATCAGTCGTTCTTCTTAAACTACGAAACCGCGCTACGGCAACATAGCGCCTGTATCTTTAGACAGCAGTAAAGTTCGCCGAGATTCGAACTCGAGTTTCCGGCACAACGTGCCGGTGTTCTATCCACTGAACTACAAACCACGTCACGGCAATGACGCCTGCTGTCATCCATCTCGACGATTGCCGCCGTCGAAATAGAAACTGGAGCGGGTAGTCGGATTCGAACCGAACACTTCAAGTTTGGAAGACTCGCGTGCTAACCGTTAAACACTATACCCGCAAGACCAACTGTTAGCTTACGTCTTCTCCGTTGGCGATTGGACAGCCCGTATCGTGGGAATCCGGAGGATTTTCACCTCAAGATGTGCTTCCGCCATCTCATATATTCATGTCGACCTCAGACTTTCTATGTCGACGCGTCTGGCATTATCACCACCACGTTCGTGGTAGCCAGCTTAATTGGTGGAGGATACGAGAGTCGAACTCGTGACTTAACCTTGCAAGGGTCATGTGTTCCCAGCTATACCAATCCCCCGTAATTCATTGGTGCCGAATGTCTGACTCGAACAGACCACCTGCCGCTTACAAGACGGCTGCTCTACCAGATGAGCTAATTCGGCATACCCGTCAGTTTTGATGGTCAATGACGAGGACCAAAGCAATCAAATGTCCCAGTAATCCCACTCCTCAAACGGGTGATGAGCGATGAAGTGCTCGAAAGCCTTCTTCGACTTAGCTTCCACTAAGTGCTCGAAATCACCACGTACCCACCCGAGAGTAGGATGTACTGCTTCGAACTCATTCACCCACACAAAGTAATCCTCTTGAAGTTCACCAGTAATCGTCCAGCCCGAAGGATGGGATCCTAGTGCATCTCCTGGGAGGGTACGTGCTTGAGATTTGAAATCATGAGAATACTCTTGCTTAAAACGCATAACAATCTCCAGTGTTGAACAAAACACTGAACATGCACTTTCAACTATTATGCGAACCTGGTCGGAGATGCAGATTACAAACTGCGACCCCCACTTACATGAGTTTTATAGGTTCCAAATTGGTCTCCGTAGAGGGATTTGAACCCCCACCGCATGCTCCCAAAGCATGAACGCTACCAGATTACGCTATACGGAGAAAACGGTCTCTCAATCTAACATCGCGCTTACCGTGAAAGGCGATCCTTAAAGCCGATTGAGTAAACTCCCAGTCATTATCACCGCCGTACGTCAGACTAGGAATTGAGTACGAGCTGAATAGATACAACAAAAAGAACTGAAGGAGTTGTCTCCCAACGAGGCTTAAGAAATCCGAAGATTTCTTTCAGAGTCGAACTTTGTCGAACTGAATCATCCATAAGATAACCTTCAATTAACCGCTTGCGTCTACCATTTCGCCATGAATGAAGTGGTGCGCGTGGGAGGATTCGAACCTCCATCCCATCCATTGCCTCGTCTTTCGACTCGGTGAGGGAATCGAACCCTCGGTCCCCCGGCCAGGGGAGCGTGTACCATTCCGCAACACGCGCAATTTCTGGTGGACCTAGAGAGAATCGAACTCTACTTACAACACGCTTGCAAGGCGCGCCAGCAACCCCATTGCTTAAGCCCGTGTACGCGACAGGTACTATGTTGAGAGATGAATCTCAATCAACTGTTCGCTGCGCGTTTCGCTGGAATTTTCACCAGCTCGTCAGCACGGTTAGCCCTGATTTTACGTCGCTTTTGCGACCACGCTCACAACAATCTCCAGGGCGAAAGATCATTGCCTCGTGTATGGTGCGGATGAGAGGACTCGAACCTCCACGCCTTTCGGCACAGCGACCTCAACGCTGCGTGACTACCAATTCCACCACATCCGCATATTCTTAAACACAAAACTGGTGGGTGCGGTAGGATTCGAACCTACTCAGACTTATTGGCATTGCCACTCGTTTACAGCGAGCTTATCTCTCCAGGGAATGCGCACCCATGAGGATGTAGAATTTCTGTTGCGCCTACTTGTCCGTATTCTTTCAACGGTGAGCGAATAGCAGTCTACAGTCCAAAACTGGACACAAACAAAAGGGACGTCGGGTATTGCCTCCCTTGACCACTGAGGCACGGTGGAATCGAACCACCTCGGTTGTTTTCACCAAAAGAAATGTAGATAACCAACAGTCAACGGTTTGTACCATTCTCAACCACCACTGCAGGAATCTCTTGTCATTACGATCAGTCAGACATAGGCAACGCACTTGCCCTGCTGCCGTGTGCGATACGTTTAAGATCGAAA